>Ga0075012_10006722_pt1 | contig 10396 bp, 4 predicted proteins | sample All_14_2_FD_71474 | JGI IMG/M metagenome (GOLD analysis project Ga0075012, IMG submission 71474) | Freshwater microbial communities in response to fracking from Pennsylvania, USA - Allegheny Zone_MetaG_DW_15 | ecosystem: Environmental > Aquatic > Deep subsurface > Groundwater > Drilled... | reverse complement strand
AAGCCATCATAAACTACGAGTAGTAGGTCAATATTAACGCCAGGCTTGACGGGCCCGTCAAGCCGACGTAAGGTTCAGCCCGTCGAGGCTGCCCGACGATGGTCGGGCAAGGGAATCCGGTGAGACACCATCAGGCGTCAAATCCGGGGCTGCCCCCGCAACTGTAATCGGCGAGTCCGCCGCCACATCGTGCCACTGGACGGGTGCTCCGCACTCTCCGGGAAGGCCGGCGAAGGACGACGACCCGAAAGCCAGGAGACCTGCCCGACATCCTTTCAACGCGTTCGGGGCGGGGTGTCCCCCAGCAAGAGGCATGGTCCAGTCCATTTCACTTGTCCTTCGTGTCGTCGTCCGCTGCCCGCGCACACCGTGCGCCACGGCTGCCAGGGTGATGCCACGCGCACCGATCGCAACGTTCATTTCGCTGCCCGAGGACACGCCCCCATGGACCGATTCCCGATCGACCCAACCTTAGCCGCTTTCCAGGTCATCCGCCGCAACGGCGCGGTGGTCTCCTTCGACCCCAGCAAGATCGGCGTTGCAATGACCAAGGCCTTTCTCGCCGTCGAAGGGCGTCAGGGTGCTGCATCGGCGCGTATCCGCGACATTGTCGGCAAGCTTACCGACACCGTGGTGCAGGCCCTGACCCGCCGCCTGCCCGACGGCGGCATGGTACATATCGAGGACATCCAGGATCAGGTCGAACTGGCACTGATGCGTTCGGGCGAGCATGACGTCGCCCGCGCCTATGTGCTGTACCGCGAGCGCCGCTCGGCCGAACGCGCCGCCGAAAGGGCCGCCCACACAGGCGACCCGACGGTCACGACCGTGCTTCACGTCATCGACGGCGACCACCGTCGTCCGCTCGACGTCGCCGGGCTGCAGGCGATGTGCCGCGAGGCCTGCGCGGGACTGGACGACGTATCAGCCGACACGGTGCTCGAACATGCCATGCACAACCTTTACGATGGCGTGCCGATCGATGCCGTGCGCCAGTCACTGGTGCTGGCCGCCCGCACCCTGATCGAGCGCGAGCCCAACTACGGTTTTGTGGCCGCCCGCCTGCTGCTGGCAGCAATCCGGGTGGAAGTGCTGGGCCGCGAGACCTCGCAGACCGAGATGGCAGACCCGGAGCGAGGTTATGCCGGCTACTTCCCGCAGGCCATCGACCGCGGCATCCAGGCCGGCCTGCTCGACCCGCGCCTGGCTGAATACGACATCGCCCGTCTGGCTGCCGCACTCGACGCCCAGCGCGACCATCAGTTCGAATACCTCGGCCTGCAGACCTTGTACGACCGCTACTTCCTGCATGTGGATGAAACACGCATCGAGCTGCCGCAGACCTTCTTCATGCGCGTGGCCATGGGTCTGGCGCTCAACGAGATCGACCGCGAGGCACGCGCCATCGAGTTCTACATGCTGCTGTCGTCCTTCGACTTCATGAGCAGTACGCCAACCTTGTTCAACAGTGGCACCCGCCATTCACAACTGTCTTCCTGCTACCTCACCACAGTGGCCGACGACCTCGAAGGCATCTACCAGTCGATCAAGGAAAACGCCCTGTTGCAGAAGTTTGCCGGCGGCCTGGGCAACGACTGGACCCCGGTACGTGCGCTCGGCAGTCTGATCCGGGGCACCAACGGCAAAAGCCAGGGCGTGATCCCCTTCCTGAAGGTGGTTAACGACACCGCAGTGGCGGTCAACCAGGGCGGCAAGCGCAAGGGGGCGGTATGTGCCTACCTGGAAACCTGGCACCTGGACATCGAGGAATTCCTCGAACTACGCAAGAACACCGGCGACGAACGCCGCCGCACCCACGACATGAACACCGCCAACTGGGTTCCCGACCTGTTCATGAAACGGGTGATGGAAAACGCCGAATGGACGCTGTTCTCGCCCGTCGACACGCCTGACCTGCACGAACGCTACGGACAGGATTTCGAAACCGCCTACCGCAGCTACGAGGACAAGGCCGCACGTGGCGAAATCAAGCTCGTCAAGCGCGTTCCTGCGGTGCAGTTGTGGCGCAAGATGCTGACCATGCTGTTCGAAACCGGCCACCCCTGGATCACCTTCAAGGATGCCTGCAATCTGCGCTCGCCACAGCAACACATGGGCGTGGTGCACAGCTCCAACCTGTGCACCGAAATCACCCTGAACACCTCGGACACCGAGACTGCGGTGTGCAATCTCGGCTCGGTAAACCTGCCGGCCCATCTGGTGCGCGATACCGACAGCAACGGCAACGACAGCTGGCGCCTCGACACCGACAAGCTGCGCCGTACCGTGCGTACCGCAATGCGCATGCTCGACAACGTCATCGACATCAACTACTACGCCACCCCCAAGGCACGGGCCGCCAACGTCCGCCATCGCCCGGTCGGTCTCGGCATCATGGGCTTCTCGGATGCGCTGCATGCGATGGGTCTGGCCTACGCCAGTGACGCCGCGGTTGAATTCGCCGATCGCTCGATGGAAGCGGTCTGCTACCACGCTTACTGGGCATCGTCCGAGCTGGCTGAAGAGCGTGGCCGCTATTCGTCCTTCCGCGGCAGCCTGTGGGACCAGAGCATCCTGCCGCTGGACAGCCTCAAGCTGCTGGCCGAGGGCCGCGGCCGCCTGAGCGAGGGTGGCGGCGCGCTGGTCGAAGTCGATCGCTCGGCGACACTGGACTGGGACGCCCTGCGTGCGCGCATCGCCCAGCACGGCATGCGCAACTCCAACTGCGTGGCCATCGCCCCCACCGCCACCATCTCCAACATCGTTGGCGTGTCCGCGTCCATCGAGCCGGATTACCAGAACCTCTACGTCAAATCCAATCTGTCGGGCGAGTTCACCGTCGTCAATGCGCACCTCGTGCGCGACCTCAAGGCCCTGGGCCTGTGGGACGAAGTCATGGTGGGCGACCTGAAATACTTCGACGGTTCGCTCGCCCCCATCGACCGCATCCCCGCTGATATCAAGGCACGCTATGCCACCGCGTTCGAGATCGACCCCGCCTGGCTGGTGGAAGCTGCCTCGCGCCGGCAAAAATGGATCGATCAGGCACAGTCGTTGAACCTGTACGTGGCCGCGCCCTCCGGCAAAAAGCTGGACGAGCTCTACCGCCTGGCCTGGCTGCGCGGCCTCAAGACCACCTACTACCTGCGCACCCTGGGCGCCACCACCATGGAGAAGACCAGCGCCGGAAGCCCCCATGACCAGGCCCAGCCTGACCAACGTACGGACGCAGCCTCTGTCAGCATCGCCCCCAGGGCCTGCTCCATCCTCGACCCCGATTGCGAAGCCTGCCAGTAAATAATGAGTGCCTTCAACTTCAACGACTGGGACACCCCTGCCCCCACCCACACGCCGCACCACACGCCGCACCCCACGTCGGCGCAACACGCCGCTGCAACGGGTCTGACCAAGATCGGCAACACCGAAACCGCCCTCACCGATGGCCGCCCCGGACTGGACGCCGATGCCACCCGCAACCCGGCCCTGCTTGCGCCGGACGCGCGCCCGGGTGCGCTGGCGGCCGTGCGCGCCAGCGACAAACGGGTGGTCAACGGCCAGGGCGACATCAACCAGCTCGCCCCTTTCAAATACCCCTGGGCCTGGGAGTTCTTCCTCAATGCCAACCGCAACCACTGGACGCCACTGGAAATCTCCATGGCCCAGGACGTGCACGACTATCACCACAAACTGACGCCGGCCGAACGCCATGTGTTCGAGAACGTGCTGTCCTACCTCACCACCTCCGACATCCTGGCCATGCGCAACATCGGCCTGGCAGTGATGGAAAAGATGACCGCCCCCGAACTGCAGATCTACCAGGCACGGCAAGTGTACGAAGAGGCCCTGCACACCTGGACCTACCAGCACTGCATCGAAACCATCGGCCTGGATCAGCAGGAAATCTACAACCGCTATCGCGTCGTCCCCGAAATCCACGGCAAGATCGCGCTCGCGAACCGTCGTCTGGAGCGCGTCATGCGCTCGGACTTCGACTTGAGTAAGCGCGACAACCTGCACGAGTTCGCCCTCTCCTACCTGTTCTTCGCCAGCATCTTCGAAGGCTGCTGGTTCTACAATGGCTTCACCCCCATCTTCGCCCTGCAGCGCCGAGGCCTGATGAAGGGCACCGCCGAACAACTGCAGTACATCATGCGTGACGAAGTACTGCACTGCGCCTTCGGCATCCGCGTCGTCCGCACCCTGATCGCCGAAGAAGAACTGGAACTGGACCCACACGCCATCACCCAGCTATGGCAAGAGGCCGAAGCCTGCGAAAGTGCCTACGCCAGCTACCTGTTGCGCGACCCCATCCTGGGCTACTCCGCCAGCCAGCACATGGCCCAGTTCCGCTTCATCGCCAACCGCCGGGCACGCCAGCTCGGCCTGACCGAACCCTATCCGGGTGCAGAGAACGCGCTACCGTGGCTGGACGAACAGGCCAACATGCGCAAGGAGAAGAACTTCTTCGAAACCCGGGTGACGGAGTATCAGACGGGTGGGGCCTTGAGCTGGGACTGAGTGGCAACCATGGCCGACTTGCCCCGTCGGCCATCTCCCGACGACAGCCCCAGCCCGCGGTCACGGCTATCCTTCCCTGCTTCTTCAACCTGGCGCCGCCCTTCGTGGGGCCGAGAGCCCCCCTTGTTGCCTGCGGTCGAGCGGCTTCCTTTGTGCCGCAGGTGCCAGCGCGGAATACGTGTAGTGACCGACTGTGGTGTCAGAGTACTGCCGATGCGCATCCCGGAGGTAAAGACGGGTCGTATGGATGACGCCTGCACTCGATTGAGCGCAAGATATGCAGATGCCCGGAAACAAGCTGTATTCAGGCGCAAAACGGTCATCTGAAAAGTAAGCACAAAAGACAGGTTTCCCATGCACACAATGACGAACGCGGCCGATCTGCTGACCCAGACGCTGGAGCAGGCAGTGGATGCAGTGGTGATGATCGATGAGCACAATCATGTCATCCTGTTCAATGCAGCCGCAGAGCGACTGTGGGGGCGGCCACGCGAACAGGTGCTGGGGCGGAATGTTGCCATGCTGGTACCGGCCGGGATTCGCGCCCAGCACGATGACTTCATCCAGGCCAATCGCGACACAGGCATAGACCGTATCGTGGGCAGCAGTATCGAGTTACCGATCGAGCGTGCGGATGGCTGCATCGTGTGGGGTTCGATGTCGATCTCGCGCATCCGCATGCCCGAAAAGACGCTCTATACCGCATTCGTCAAGGACATCACCGAGCGGCGCCAACTCGATGAAACCCTGAAGCTGATGTCTTTGTGCCTGAACGAAACCGACAACGCCGTGATCGTGACCGATGCGGAGGAACGCATCCTGCACGTCAATACCGGCTTCACCCGCTTGTTCGGCTGGTCGCTGGACGAAGCCCGCGGACAACGGCCGCAATCCCTGTTGTTTGCCCACCCTTGCTGCCCGCGCCGCCACTTCGATGACATTGAGACGGAGTTGAGCCTTGGTCGCAGCTTCCGTTCCGATGAACTGGTCTGCGACCGTACGGGCCATCCGCTTTGGTGTTCCATGGTGCTCAACCCAATTGCGGCCCCAGGCGGCGGGCGCAGTCATACCGTGGGCATCCTGACCGACATCACCCATACCAAGATGCACGAAGTGCTACAGCACAAGGTGCTGGCGGCCATGGCCCGTGAGGCATCACTGACCGAGGTGATGAACCTGGTCTGTACCGAGGTGGAGCATGTCGCCCCGGAGATCACCGCAACAATCCTGCGTGTCGACAATGACCAACGCCTGCGCCCGCTTGCAGCCCCCAGCCTGCCGCCTTCCTATTCGCACGCGCTCGACGGCGCCCCAGTCGGTCCGAATGCCGGCTCCTGTGGAACCGCTGCATTTCGCGGCGAGCCAGTTCTGGTCACGGACATCGCGCGCGATCCGCTCTGGGCAGACTACAAGCACCTGATCCTGCCACTGGGCCGCAAGGCCTGCTGGTCGAGTCCGATCAAGGCGCACGATGGCCGCGTACTAGGCACCTTTGCCTTCTACTTCAAGGAATGCCGCGGACCTGACCGCCTGCACGAGCGACTGGTCGAGGTCTGTGTGGACTTATGCGCACTGGCCCTGGAACGCGAGGAAAGCCGAGCCCGCATCCGCCAGTTGGCGTTCTATGACCCCCTGACCGGCCTGCCCAATCGCAGCCTTCTGCACGCTCACGCTGATCAGGCCATTTCACGTGCAGCGCGCAATGACGAGCCGCTGGCTGTGCTCTTCATCGATCTCGACCGCTTCAAGCAGGTCAACGACTCGCTCGGCCACCCTGCTGGCGATGAACTGCTGCGGATTGCGACCCGGCGTCTGCAGGACGAGGTCCGCGACGCCGACATTGTCGGACGCCTTTCGGGCGACGAGTTCGTCGTCGTGCTGACTCAGTGCGACAGCGCACGTGCAACCGATACGGTCGAGCGCTTGCTGGCCGCGCTCAGCACCCCCTGCCAGCTTGGTGACGTGGTGCTGACTCCATCAGCCAGCATCGGCATCAGCCTGTTTCCGGACAACGGGCGGGACATGGAAACCCTGCTCCATCACGCAGACATGGCCATGTATCAAGCCAAAGGCGGCGGGCGAGGGCGCTTCAGCTTCTTCAGCGACGAGATGAATGCACTTGCGCAGGAACGACTGGCGCTTGAAGCCGCACTGCGCGAGGCCTTGTCAAAAGGTCAGTTGCAACTGCATTACCAGCCTCAGCTCGACCTCGAGAGCGGCCAGCTCTATGGCGTAGAAGCCCTGGCACGATGGACGCATCCGCAACTTGGCAACATTTCGCCGGTGCGTTTCATCCCACTCGCAGAGGAATGCGGGTTGATCGGAGCCCTAAGCCAATGGGCGCTGCGCGAGGCCTGCCGCCAACTGGCGGACTGGCGCAGCCGAGGCCTGGTCATCCCGGCCGTGTCGGTCAATCTGTCTCCAACCAACTTCCATAACCTGGAGCTGCCCCGTGCGATTGCCGAAACGCTGCGCGCGCATGCACTGGCGCCGTCCGACCTGACCGTGGAGATCACCGAGAGCGTGCTGATGGATACCCATCCCAGTACCCTGAAAACCATTGCCGAGATCCACGCTCAAGGCGTCAGGCTGGCGATGGACGACTTCGGCACTGGCTACTCCAGCCTGGGTTATCTGCGCCAGCTACCGGTCACCGAGCTGAAACTGGACAAGAGCTTTGTCAGCAGCCTGAACGATGACCACGCAACCCGTGCCCTGACCCATGCAGTCATCCGTATCGGCGACAGCCTGCGCCTGACGGTGGTTGCAGAAGGCGTCGAAACCGCTGCACAACGGAGCATCCTGCGCTCGCAGGGCTACCATATCGCGCAGGGCTACCTGTTCTCGCCACCGCTGCCGGCCCCCGCTCTCGAGCGCTGGCTGCAGGCTCGCGCCGACGCAACATCCTGAGCCCACACACCCTGTGTATTTCGCACGCTCGGGTATAGTCGGGCACTCAAGCCACTTTGCCACACGCCATGCCGCCCGTACTCCAAGCCCCACTCATCGTACGCGTCCTGCTGCTACTGATCTTCGCAGCCGGCGTCTACTTCTTCGGCGGCTTTCTGGTCCCCGTGCTTGCTGCGCTGATCATCGGCTTTGCCAGTTGGCCGCTCTATCGCCGGGTGGTCCAGACCTGCAATGGCAACACGACACTGGCGGCGACCATCGCACTGCTGGTGGTCATCTGCGCCCTGATCGCTCCGCTCTCGATCGCCCTGCACTATGCACTCGACGAAGCAAGCGGGTTTGTACGCTGGGTGCTGGAGGCGAACCGGATGGGCGCGCCGCCACCGCAGTGGATCGAGGCCCTGCCGATGATCGGCGAGCGTCTCGCCGGATACTGGCGACAGCACCTGAGCCAGCCCAACGCACTTGGCCACTGGGTACAACTGCTCAGTGGCGAACACCTGGGAGACATTTACCGCACCGCACTTGCCGCAACCCGTGACCTGTTTCATCTGGCACTGACGCTGTTGTTCATGCTGATCACGCTGTTCTTCGTATACAAGGACGGTGCGCGGATCGCCGCCCAGCTCGATATTGCAGGCGAACGCATCCTGCCACTTCGCTGGCAACGGTTCTCGCGTGTCGTACCGACAACGGTCAGCGCTACGGTCACCGGCATGGGTCTGATTGCGATCGGAGAGGGCGTGGTGCTTGGAATTGCCTACGCAATCGCCGGCGTACCGTCCCCGGTGTTGCTCGGCGTCGTCACGGGTTTCATGGCCCTGATTCCGGGCGGCGCACCCCTGAGCTTCACCTTGGTATCGCTCTATCTCGTTGGCTCGGGCTCGCTTGCCGCAGGCGTCGGGCTATTCATCTGGGGAACGGTCGAGTTGTTCATCGTCGACAAGACCCTGCGCCCACGGCTGGTGGGCGGGCCGGTAAAGCTACCCTTCCTGCCCACCTTCTTTGGCCTTGTCGGCGGCGTACAGACCATGGGACTGGTGGGGCTTTTCGTCGGCCCCGTTCTGATGGCGTTGTTGGTCGCTGTCTGGCGTGAATGGTTGCTGGGCGTGCAATCGACCCCGCTTCCCTTGGCCAACTTACCCGCCCAAGCCGATCCTGTTCCAAACCAGCAGATGCGCGGCAACATCGATCGATAAGCAGATTTCTTGACCGAAGAAAAATTCACCATTATAATTCTGCACTCTTTCGGGGGTCGTTAGCTCAGCTGGTAGAGCAGCGGACTTTTAATCCGTTGGTCGCAGGTTCGAATCCCGCACGGCCTACCACCGAATTAAGTCAGCAAATCAAGGGTCTTGGGCAACCAAGGCCCTTTTTGCTTTCGGCGACAGCACCCCAAAACCCTGCCGGGAGGCAGATTGGGAGGCAGGATAGAGGCCGGATGACCGCGGAACAGGGCGCTTCATTGCGCCCCTAAAGCGTCGATATAAACGACAGGCTCTAGACGAAATCCACCCACACCGGAGGATTTCGATGAAACACCTTGAACCGCTAGACGCCATCACCCCCCCTGCCCACTCCTTCGCGAGGGGGGACTGACCATGGCCAGCATCTACCGCCACCGCGACGGCTGGCAAGCCAGTGTCACCATCCAGGGCCACAACGTCAAAAAGAACTTCACACACCAGAGTGATGCGAAGGCCTGGGCAGAGGCCACCGCCACAGAACTGCGAAGCGCCCATGAACCTCATCTGGGCGGCCCCACCCGCGTCACCCTGGCCGAGACACTGTTCGAATATGCTCAGCATTACACCATCGCCAAGAAAAGCGCCAAGAGCGAACTGGACCGCATCAACCGCTACCTGGGCGCTGCCGGCCTGCCGCGCCTGAAACTGGTCAAGGGCGAGCAAGGTCAGCGCGAACTCGAAACCCTTCCACCGACCCTTGACGACTGCGAGCTGCCCCGTGCCTTTGCCGCACTGCGTGGTGCTCGCTGCGAGGCTCATAGCGCTACGGCGGCCGTACGTGCCCAGCTTGCCAAAATGAAAGTCGCACGGCTCAAAACGATGGACTTTCGCGCGTTCATCACCACAATGACCAGCGAGGGCTTGTCGGGCAGCACCGTACAGAAAGAGATTGCTCTGCTCAAGCACGCCTTCAATATGGCCATCAAGGAATGGAACTGGAGCGCCTTCGCCAACCCACTCACGGGCGTCAAACTTCCCTCCTGCTCCCCTGGGCGAGACGTGGTGATGAGCCAGGAGCGTGAGGCAAAGCTACGTACAGCCTTGGCTGAGTGCGATAACCCCTTCATCCTGCCGCTCTACGACCTGGCTGTCGAAACCACGGCACGGCGTGGCAGCCTGCTCAATCTGACCTGGGACCGGGTCGACCTTACCGAGCGCTACATCCTGCTTTGGGACACCAAATCGGGCCACAATGTCACCACGCCGCTGACTCTGCGCGCCGTCGAAATTCTTGGCGCCCTCAAGCGCGAGGCGCACAACAGCCGAGTTTTCCCGGTCACAGCCAACGCACTGCACAAAGCTTGGACTCGCGCTTGTGAGCGCGCTGGAGAAGTCGACCTGCACTTCCATGACGCACGCCACGTAGGTACCACGCGTCACGCACGACGCCTTCGCAACCCCGACCTTTTGCGCCAGATGACCGGCCACCGCTCGAACCAGATGCTCGCGCGCTATACGCATCTGATGCGTGAAGATGCACTGGAAATCCTCGACGAAACCGAGCCTTCGCCACCGACACCGGTCGAGGCTCAACAGCCCTCCTCCTACGAGGCACGTCGCAATGCACGACTCCAGCGCCAAGCTGGAAACCGGGGCACCCAATCAGATGACGACGGGGGCATCATTATTCAGACCCAGTCCCCCGCGCCACGTCCGACGAACCCGCCACATCAAGAGCGCACCAGCATCGATTCTGCTGCGGCGAGCGACGAGCGCACCGT
>Ga0075012_10006721_pt1 | contig 10397 bp, 2 predicted proteins | sample All_14_2_FD_71474 | JGI IMG/M metagenome (GOLD analysis project Ga0075012, IMG submission 71474) | Freshwater microbial communities in response to fracking from Pennsylvania, USA - Allegheny Zone_MetaG_DW_15 | ecosystem: Environmental > Aquatic > Deep subsurface > Groundwater > Drilled... | reverse complement strand
TATTAGCGCAAAAAAAAAAACTGACTGAGAAGTGATTCCCAGCCAGTTTTTTTATTTGGAAAACCGCTTCCAATTATTTGAAGGCCAAATAAATATTTTCTGCATCCAAGACATCTTCGATAAACTTCTTGAACGCTGGATAATCTTGTGCTGAGATTACGTCACGTTTGATTTTGATGGAACGAGTCACCTTGATTTTGCCAGCGCTAAGTTTTTCGAATTTGATAGCGTAGGTCGTTCCATTGAAGCTCAAATCAACATTTTTTGGGGTATCTGAATACGCTGACCCTTCTGGCACGCTGATGTTCAGGGTCTCCATGTATTCATCCTTGTTTTCATAATCCCAATAATTCACAGGAAACTCACGAGTTTCCAATGCAAAATCGTTTACACCAATAAATGTGTAGAAATAAGGCACTTTGAAAGACTTCAAACCTCCAACTTCAATCACCTCGTTCTTGACGGCGTAGCTGGTACTGTACTGAATGGTGTCGCCAGTGCTTTCGAAATTGCCGAAACTCACATCTTTTACGGAGACTGGGTTCGAGAATTTTCCACCGATACTCCGCTGCAACTCCTCCATTTGCTTCTGCTTGTTCATCGTACTGTAGGTTGAACGGATCGTAGCTGCGCCGTTGCCGCTGTTGATGGTTTTTACGCCAATTTCTAGGTCACGCTTATTCACCTTCACCTCAGAAACCTGATGGCGGTAGTCTGGTGTCCGGTTGTTTGGTTCAAGTTTGAACAGACTGGATTTCACGCCAGGCTCATTGAATGGAATTTCAAGTGCCTGTGCGCCAATGTCAGATGGTGGCAAGCTGCCAAATGGCAGGTCCCGGTCAGTAAGCTCAAGGTATTGAGGTTTGCCATTAACCATCACCTTTGCGATGCAATGGTTGAAAGTGACCGCTGGCAGTGGCATGGTGTTTTCACCATTGTCACGAGTGTTTAGCAACACAAGGTTAGCTTTCAGACCAACCTCCCTTGCCAAAGTGGCATACAGGGTAGAAACGTCCTTGCAATCACCTAGCTTGGTTTGGATGACCTTGGCAGCCCGCTGAGGCACGTAGGCACCTTGACGGAACGGCACCGAGCTGTACTGGATGTTCTTCACCACGTAGTCGTAGATTTTTTTGGCTTTCTCAGCTTCGCTGAAATTTTGCCCTGCGGGAAACAGCGTGGCAAGCACTTTTTTTACTTCGTAATCCACTTTGGCCTGCGTTGCCGATAGGTCGGAGTACCAGTTAGAAATATCCTGCCATTCCGAAACCGTGGAAATGAAAAGCATGTTTCCAACGTCCAAGAGGCTAGGCATGGAAGGTTCGGCCTTCACAGGGGCAACGTTTTTCACCTCCCATTTGTACAGCTTGAAATTTTCAACCTCGCTGACGGTTGGGTCCAGCTTGAAGTTGGCTGTTTTGAAGTTCACGTTAATATCCTTTGGTGCCAACAAGCAGAACCTGCTCACATCCGAAGGTACATAGGTGTTGAAGTAAAACTCGTCCCAAAGTTCCCTAGCCATACGGCCATAAGCATAGCTCACGATGCGGTATTTGAAATAAATGGCATCGCCGATTTCGAGGTTCGGAAAAACTACCGAAGAGCCACTACGCTCGGCTGGAATCTTGCTGCCATTTGCCTTCACCACCTCTGCTTTTTCAATGAAAAGCCGCTGCTGCGAACTGTTGTAACCAATGGAAGCTTCCTTCCAGTAGTCAATCCCTTTTTGGCTCAATATCCGATAAGCCTCTGTGTAAATGGACTCCGAACAGCGCTCTGGGTAGAGGATGGTGCAACGCTCGTCGAGGATATAGGAATACCCGTAATCGTTTTCCTCAGCGGTTGTTTTGCTGTTCTTGATAAGGTCGTAAATTTCATACTGTGGGAAATATTTTGCCAATTCGGGCATGTTCTGCATTTCCCTGATTTTCCGGCGGGAATCAAAATCGTTGGGGCTGTAGTGAAGCGCCTTTTGGAAATTAGCGAGTGCATCATCTTCCTTTTTCTGTTGGCGATACAACTGTGCTTGGTTGGCGTAATTGCTGCTGGTGAAAGGGGCAAGGCTTTTCATTTTGTCCATCACCAATTGAGCCTTCTTGTAGTCCTCTACACCATAGTAATAATCGTACAGCGGCTCCTGTTCGTCTGGGTCGTACGGGAAAATCTCTGAAATCTCAGTCAGAATTTTGATGCCCTTTGCGTTCATGCCAGCGTCAAGGTACTCACTGGCCAATTGCTTCGCAATGCCGAGGTCGTACTGGTCTTTCAAGAAACTGCTGTAAACATTGAGTGATCCAGCCACATCCTTGCGCAGCATGGAGTAGATATTGTGCTGCAATTCTGCGAAGGTTGAGCTTTCTGGATAGCGACGGTATCCATCAGTGATGGTGCTTACCAGTTCCTCCACCTTGTTCTGGATGCCGTAAAGCCGTATCTTTTTGAGCAGCGTTTCTTGGTTCTCGCCGTAGTTGGCCACGATTTCATTCAATACCTTCCAAGCATCGTCGTATTTCTGGTTCCTGAGGTGCTCATCAAAGAAATCATCGGCAGCAAAGTAGCTGTCGGGGTCATGTTCCTTAATGTACTGAACTTCCTTGGTCAGTTCTGTTCGGTTTTCGAGGATAGAATAACAGTTGAGCAATTGTAGCCTAAGCATGGTGCTCTCAGGTGCTTTTTTCAAGGCATCTTCCATCGTAGCCAATGCCTCCTGAGCCCGTCTGGTACGCATGTAAACCCTTTCGAGAAGGATGTAATTGACGAGATTTTCGGGGTCAGCCTTGATTTTATCCTGAAAAAACTTTTCAGCATAAAACGGCAGGAGCGTTGGCTGCGTCTTATCGGTATCTTTTGTGTAAGGCAAATACTCGGATTGGCTAGTGAGGCCAGCTACTTCCATGCCTTTTTCGTCTGTGAAACGCACGGAAAAGTTGCCGTAGCTTTCCTCCTCAGTTCCCAATTGTACCAGCACCCTGTTCACTCCTTTCCTTAATTTGCATGGCACTTGATAGGCATCCAGTTCAGTGCGCCGAGGTTCTTGCTCGCTGATGAGCAAACGGTCGTTTACCCAGATTTTGATGTTGCCATTGAAGCCGGAACTCAGCAGCACGTTTTTGTCGCTATCGGCAGTGACGAACGTCTGCGCATAAACAATGGCAGTGTATGAGGGCAAATGGTAAGAAGGTATCACCCAGCAGTCGTTGATTTGGGCGCTGGGGGTAAACCACCAAATGTCCGAATTGCGCTCCGACTTGAATTTTTCTGTGGACATCGGTTTTTCAATCGGCGCATAATTTTTGTCAAAACCGCTGCCGCCAAGGTTGTCGAAAGGCCCGACGTACTGCCAGTTGTTCAGTTGGCCGACTTTCAAATAGGATGCCTTCATCTTTTCGAACTCTCCTGATTCCAAGTAGTGGTGCCCCATTTGGTAATGGACAGAAGCCTTCAGAAAGCCTGGACAGTTCGGATCGTCCATGATTTTCTGCACTATTTTCAGCTCTGACTTGTTTTTTTTGCTGTAGCTGCCCATGCCGCCATCTTCAAACCATAAGGCAAAAATGTAGGGATATGAGTCCGCAGTTTGCTTTAAGATTTTGTCCCAAAGACCCGAAATTTCACTTTCGTTATTGTCCTTGGTGTTAATCATCAGCAGCATCATGGCGGCATCAGCCCCAGTTTTTGGGTCGTTCAACGCCTTTTCGAAAAGGCGTTTTGCCGTTGCACGGTCATTGCGGTTGAGGGCTTTCCACGCATCATCATAGTCATTGCCGAATGCAGCAAAAACTAGGAGTAGTAGCATGGAAATAATTGAAAAGCGCTTTAAAAAAGCAGTGTAATGAGCGCAAGTAGTCAACATGAATTGAAATTTTATTGGTTTATAAAAAATGGTGTGAAGCCTGTATCCTAATAAATGTCGGTCAAAAGTAGCGGAATAATACTTTTGAAAACGGTTTGTGACAACGATTTTTCAGCACATAAATACCTATTTACTGATTGCGGCAACTAATGTTCCAAATATTTGCATTATCTTTGTCACCTCTCCCCGCCGTGGCTTACGTCTGAACACTTTTTGAAGTTTCCCCCCTGCACTTTACTAAAGGAAAAAGAGAGTACACTATGTCCAAAACTTACGCCTTGACATTGTCATGCTTGCTAGTTTTTGTCAGCAGCACGGCAATTTATGCCCAAGTGAGCTACACGGCCAACGACCAAGTCACGCCTTACCCGTATGGGTTTCATCCCGCTGCCAATATTGGCCAGTACACTGCTTTTTCGGAGAACCAGTTGGCGCTGTTGGCGGCTGGTGGCGACGTGCCAAATGCTGGGAATGTGCCCGGTGCTGGCGTGAAATCCTTGCGCCCCGGCATCTTCGAAAGCTATGCGGAAGTTGCTGGTTATGATGCCAATCTACCTGTTTTCCAAAAATATGAATCACTGGGTATGGGCGAACATACCGTGATTGTCGGCTTCCCAAGCGATGCGCACCGTGACCCAACGCAGTACTGCCCCGGCATACAGTCCACGCTTTTCACCAACATGTACTCCCCAATTTGGGACGGTGGTGCCAATGGGACGCCCTACAATGATTCCAACTATTACGCTGCCTATCTTTACAAAATCGTCAGTCAGTATAAGGATTACGTTCGTTTTTGGGAGATATGGAACGAGCCAGGCTTCGACTATACGGGCGGACTCGGCTACCTGCCTCCGGGCGCTCCTGGCTCTTGGTGGGACAATAACCCAAACCCCTGCGACTACAAGCTCAGAGCGCCTATCTTCCACTATATCAGGCTGTTACGCATCAGTTGGGACATCATCAAAACAATTGACCCCGATGCCTACGTCGTAGTTTCGGGAACTGGATACCCTTCGTTTTTGGATGCCATTCTTAGAAATACCGACAACCCAACGGACGGAAGCGTGAATGCACAATTTCCAGAAAAAGGAGGTGCATATTTCGATGTGATGGGCTACCACAGCTACCCGCACTTTGACGGTGGCCTTCGGGAATACAGCGACAGCATCCAAAACTGGGTGTATTCCCGGCACTCGGACGCAGCGGCCCAGGCCATTTTGAGAACAAAAAACAGCTATCAAGCTGTGCTGGATGATTATGGCTACGATGGTCAGGCCTACCCCAAAAAGCAGTGGATTATCACCGAAATAAACCTGCCCCGAAAGCCTTTCCCGGAGCCGGGTACGAATGAGAATTACATCGGTTCGGACATTTCGCAGCGCAATTTCATCATCAAAGCGATGGCAACCTGCGTGGAGAACGACATCCTGCAAATGCAGGTTTACAAGCTCGCCGAAGATACAGAATTTGATAATGCTTACGCTGAATTTGACCTGATGGGACTCTACCAGCGGCTCGATTACAACGATGGCTATTTCCAAAAACTGAATGAAGAGGGCGTTGCGCACAAAACCGCTTCGGATGTGCTTTTTGGCAAAACATTCGACCCGCTTCGCACGGCCTTGTTGCAGCTTCCGCAAGAAGTTGGTGGTGGGGCGTTCAAGGATACGGATGGGAATTTTACCTACGTACTTTGGGCGAAAACCCAGACCGACTTGAGCGAAGTTGCAAACGCAACTTACTCATTTCCAGCGAGTTTGAACGTTTCGAACCTGCTCAGGTGCGAGTGGGATGCCAGCCAAACGCATGACGCCGTGACTTCGCCTTCGGTAAATATTGCCCTCACGGCAACCCCGATTTTCCTCACCGAACGGATTTTCACTGCCAACGATTACAGTGCTTGCGCCCCGTTCAGTTTGCAACTGACTGCGCAATTTACCGGTGCTTCTCAATGGGCGTGGAGCATCCTAACGCCAACTGGCGTTCCAGTCACTTTCAACACGCAAAATTCTTCACTTACGCTCAATAACTCGGGCAATTATGCCGTCACGCTGGTAGCTAAAAACAATGCGGGCCAAGTCATTGCGCAGCAAACCCAAACCCTGCATGTGACAGCGTTGCCAGTTCCCGAATTCAGCATGACAGCTACCGGGCCGATTGTTTATTTTCAGAATGAAACAGATTACGGCCTGACGAATTTCACTTGGAATTTTGGCGACGGCACAACCAGCACGGACGCTGTGCCCACCCATGTTTACCTTTCCAGCGGCAGTTTCAATGTGACCCTGACGGCTACCAACGAATGTGGAAGCGTGAGCGAGGTACATCCAGTGACGGTTGTTTCGCCCAGCACCACACTGCTTGATTTCACAGCCAATGACAGCATTCCAGCCTTCACGGGCAAGTTCCGGCCGGCAACTTCATGGGATTACGTACCCGGCTGGACGGACAACCAACTCGCCGATGTTGCCGCAGGCAATCCACCGTTGGGTGTTAAAGGGGTGGGGGTGAAGGCCACAAGAACCTACACTGGCGAAAGCGCCTTCCTCGACCTCGGCTACGGCACCCGTTTGCCGCAGTTCCAGCATTTTTCCAATCTCGACCTACGGGACAACACCTTTCTGCTGGCGTTCCCGGCAGAACAGAACCGTGACCCCAACCACTATTGCCCCGATTATCAAAGCACACTTTTCAAGGACCTCTACCTGGATATTTGGGATGGCGGTGCAAACGGGACACCTGTCAATGAGCAAAACCCCTTTGCGCTTTACGTCTGGAACACGGTAAGTACCTACAAAGAATATGTTCGGTTTTGGGAAATCTACAATTCGCCTGACTATGACCTCACGGGCGACAAGGCTTGGCTACCGCCCGGCGAGCCGGGAAACTGGTGGCAAAACAACCCCGACCCCTGCGACTACGAGCTGAAAGCCCCAATTTTCTACTACATCCGCAGCTTGCGGGTCGCCTACGAAATAATCCGCTACCTCGACCCGGAGGCTTATGTGACCATAAGTGGCATCGCTTATCCCTCGTTTTTGGATGCCGTTTGCCGAAACACGGACAACCCGCTCGACGGCACGGAAGCTGGGCCATATCCGCTGAAAGGTGGGGCCTATTTTGATGCCGTTGGTTTCAAAAGCTACCCGCATTTTGACGGCAGCACGCAGTTTTTTGATGTCAACCTCGGCACCTTCGTTTACCAGCGGCACAGCGACGCAGCGGTAATTGGCATTCCGAGGGTGAAAGCGAGTTTCCAGCAAGTGCTGGCCAACTACGGTTACGACGGCGTGCAACTGCCTGAAAAAGAATGGATTATCAGCGAGGCCAATGTTCCTCGGCAGTCGTTTTACGGCTTCCTCGGCTCTAATGAAGCCCAACGGAATTGGATAATCAAGGCATGGGTGGAGAGCGTACGGGATGGCATTCGGCAGATGAACGTCTTCCGTTTGGCGGAAAGCCAAAACATTTGGGAGGCACATGACCCGTTCGAAGTGATGGGTTTTTATCAAAAAATGGACGGCGTAGTGCCGTACACCCAGACCATGAACGATGAAGGTGTGGCATTGAAAACCTGTTCCGATTTGCTGTTTGGCACTGATTACAACCAGCAGGCAACCGAGGCGTTGAACCTTCCCTCCACTGTCGGAGGTGCCGCCTTCAGCGATGCTGATGGCAAAATCGTTTATGTGCTTTGGGCAAAAACACAGACCGACCAAACCGAAAATGCCAACGCAACTTATTCATTTCCAGCGAGTTCTGGACTTGGTCAATTGCAGCGAATGACTTGGGATTTCTCTGAAACTGGCCTCGCAACTAGTATTTCACCAAACAATATCGCCCTGACGGGCAGTCCAATTTTCCTTCGGGAATCAGCGACGATGGTGCCCCCAGTGGCCTATTTCGAGGCTGATTTTCAAGAGGTCTGTCAAGGCGAAACTGTACTTTTCAGCAGCCTCGCAACTGGCGATCCGCTGAACTGGGAATGGACTTTTGAAGGTGGCACACCTGCCTCGCATTTTGGCGAAATCCCACCCGCCATAACTTATTCAACGCCTGGTGTTTTCGAAGTTTCGCTGAAAGTCACCAATGGGGCAGGGGAGCATTTGGCCATTTACTCGGATTACATCACCGTGCTGCCTTCGCCGACTGCAAATTTTATGATGATGGTGAATGGGGCAACTGTTCAGTTTGTCAACCTGAGCGCTGACCCGCAGGGGCTTGGCGGCACGCAATTCGAATGGTGCTACGGTGATGGCATTTGCCAGATGGCCGCCAATCCAAACTATGTGTATGCCCAAAACGGAACCTACACCGTCACGTTGACCGCCACAAATGACTGTGGAACAGCGAGTTATGAGCAGGCCGTCACCATTGCAGCGTCACCGACTGCGGTATTTGGCTTCAACCATAATGGCGACTGTGCGGCTCCCGTCGTGCAGTTTCTCGACCTGAGCTATTCGAATCCAGAGACTTGGTATTGGTTTTTCCCAGGAGCATCACCCACGGAGAGCGATTTGCGCTACCCGACGGTGAGTTTCCCACAAGCAGGAAATTACGAAGTGACCTTCATCGTCGGCAATGGAAATGGCGTGGACACGCTCGTCCGACAGATTTACATCGAAGGAAATTCTATGACCAATATTGATGTAAACCTTTGTGCAGGAGGCATTTACGAAGGGCAACAAATTTTTCAGGATACCACTGTCACGACCATTTTGCCAACTTGGACCTTGGATTGCGACAGCGCCATCGTGGCCCATATTTCGGTGGTGGATTTGCTGGAAACCAGCTACGAATACGACATCTGCGCAGGCGAGTTTTTCCACGGTACAGCGATTTTCAGCGATACGGTCGTCGTCGAGCAGTTCAGCCTGCCAGTTGGGTGCGACTCTGTTTCGACGTCAACTTTGCATGTTCACCAACCAGCCACGACTGTGCTTTTCGACACAATTTCTACGGGTGGCTTTGTTCAGGTCGGCGACCAGATTTTCACGCAAACGGGCATTTACGAGGTGCCGCTCGAAACCAGTTTTGGCTGCGATAGTTTGGTCACACTGAATTTGACCCTGCTTACCGGGTCGAAAGAAGTTGCAGCTAACGCATTGAAAATCAAGGTGTTCCCCAACCCGTTCAGTAAAAATTTGACGCTAAGTTTTGACATCAGCCAAAAAACAGACCTTTCCATTCAAATTTTTGACGCAATGGGAAGGGGCGTGAAATCAATCCCCGTTTCTAAATTCGGCGCAGGCGCACATCAAATTCAATTCGAAAATTTGGTTTTACCCGCAGGTGTTTATTGGCTAAAAATAAATGCGGGCACGTCGGTCATCACTAAAAAAATTGTCAAGATTCAATCGTAAGTTTGAGCGTTCTGATAGAATACACCCCTTCATTTTCCCCCTGTTGACATCTCCCTTTCACCCAGTATTAGAAACTGGTCGCATTCCTCATCTACCCCAATTGGTGTAGTTTGGCCTGTAGTTTGCAATGTTAAACAAACTAACCAGCCAGACTTTTGAATGCCAATTTTTGACGGAAACTTAAACCGAGATGAGATGCAGCATAGCTTTAAATCCAAATGTTTGGCAATCTGTGTCAGTGGCACCCTGCTGCTGGCTACCACCGTTTTGTCCCAAAACACGAGTTGCCCTGGCAGCCTAGGTCCCAACGTTTTCCCTGATGGCACGATGGGTACCGGCGTACCAAATGTCCTTCCTTTTGACCCCGGCATTGCCCCGGGCTACGCTTATTCACAGTCCCCGCCACCCGTGGATGGGACCTACTGCCTAGCCAACAGTACGGCTGGCTGGACTTGGTTTGCCGAGCTTTTTTGGCTCGACATCGGGGACAACGACCCTGACTCCAACGGCTACATGATGGTCGTGAATGCAGATTACCAACCAGGCGTTTTCTACCACCGAACGGTCAACGTTTGCGAGAATACGCCCTATATTTTTTCTGCCGACATCGTCAACCTGTTTTTGCCGCAGTTCCCTGACGCCATCTTGCCAAATGTGGATTTCCTCATAAACGGGAACGTGGTTTTTTCCACTGGAAACATCCCGATGGACATGCAGTGGCATACCTACGAATTTGCTTTCACGCCGCCATCCGGCGCTTCGCAATTCAGTTTTTCGCTTCGCAACAACGCACCCGGCGGCTTTGGCAACGACCTCGCATTGGACAATATTTCGCTTCGTTTTTGTGGTCCAAAAATCACGTTGCCGCAAACGCTCACACACTGCGATGGAACCTTGGTTTTGCAACCCGAATTTGAAGGAAATCCTTGGCAAAATGCTTTTTATCAATGGCAAACCAGCTTTGACAATGGCCAAACTTGGACAAACTTGCCAGGCGCAAATGGAACAACCTTTCATATTCCGAATCCACAGTCTGGGCAGCAATTCCGCCTACTGATGGCGGGGGCACAAGTCAATTTAGTTGATCCATTTTGCCGAGCGGTGTCAAACCCAGTTTTAATCCAACAACCTGTAAATCAAGGATTTGCGCAGCAAACAATCTGTCAAGGGGAGCAAGTTGC
>Ga0075012_10006720_pt1 | contig 10399 bp, 11 predicted proteins | sample All_14_2_FD_71474 | JGI IMG/M metagenome (GOLD analysis project Ga0075012, IMG submission 71474) | Freshwater microbial communities in response to fracking from Pennsylvania, USA - Allegheny Zone_MetaG_DW_15 | ecosystem: Environmental > Aquatic > Deep subsurface > Groundwater > Drilled... | reverse complement strand
GAATCCCGTCCGGGTGGACGGGAACGGGGGACCCAATTCCAAGGGGCGTATCACCGGGAAACCGGCGTAGGGCAATCTCTTCGGCCCGAGCCCGACAGCTAACCTCGTAGGCATCGAAGGGAAAGCGCTCCGATCTGCAGAGAGGCCTTTCCCCATGATCTTGATCTGGAGACGCGCTATGCCCACTTGCCTTCAGGCCGCCGGGGATGTTGTCCGGCCGGCCGTCCCGGTTTTCTTCTTGCCACCTTCGTCAACACCCGGAAAATCCCACATCTGGCGCACCGGCCCGAACCGCTGATCGAATTGCCGCGTTCCGATGCCGGCGCCACGGAATACTCGCGTCCTGATGTCACCGGGCGGGACGCTCCCTTTCCTTTTCCTTTAGTCAACAATGATGGCACCTCGAAGTCACATGCTGAAGATGCATCCGGCGGCCCTGGTGCTGTCGAGCTTCCTGCTGCTGATCCTGGCGGGCAGCCTTCTGCTCCGCCTCGAGATATCGACCGTCGCCGGCCACATCTCCTGGATCGACGCCCTGTTTACCGTCACTTCCGCCGTCTGCGTCACCGGCCTGATCGTCGTCGATACCGGCACCTATTTCACCACCTTCGGCCAATGTGTGATCCTGGCCCTCATCCAGATCGGCGGTCTCGGGGTGATGACGATCTCGGTCGCCCTGTTCACCTGGCTCGGCCGCTCGGTTTCGGTCCGCCACCGCATGGTGATGCAGGACCTGTTCACCCATACACCGCGCCAGGATATCTACACGCTCGTCAGGAGCGTCATCATCTTCACCCTGGCGACGGAGACCATCGGGGCGATTCTGCTGACAACGCACTGGGCCGGCGAGATGCCGTTGAAAAAGGCGATATACTACGGGATCTTCCATTCCATTTCGGCCTTCTGCAACGCCGGGTTCGCTCTTTTTCCCGACGGTCTGATGCAGTACAGCGGCGCCTGGCTGCTCAACCTGACCGTCTGTCTGCTGATCGTCATCGGCGGTATCGGTTTCCCGGTGCTCTACGATCTGCAGGCCTGGTTCCCGGGCCGGACAACGAGAAAAATGCGGCTCTCAGTGCAGAGCAAGACCGTCCTGCTGACCACCCTGATCCTGATCGTCGGCGGGGCCGTCATGTTTTCCCTGCTGGAGGGCAACAGCCCGGTTCTGGCCGACAGGTCCCTGGCAGAGCATATCCTCATTCCCCTGTTCCAGTCGATCACCTGCCGGACCGCCGGCTTCAACACCGTCGACATCGCCTCGCTGCGGGAGGTGACGATCGTCATGATGATCTTCCTGATGTTCGTCGGGGCCTCGCCCGGTTCCTGCGGCGGTGGCGTCAAGACCACCACCCTGGCCCTGCTCACCCTGTTCACCGTCAGCCGGATTCAGCACAAGAAACGGGTCAACATGTTCAGCAAGAGTATCCCGGAGGCGACGGTGACCCGCAGCATGTCGCTGGTCCTCCTATCCATCGGCATCATCGGCGTGGTGCTGTTCATGCTGCTGCTCAGCGACTCGTTCATCGTCATCGACGGCGGCCGGACCAGGATCCATACCCTGCAGTACCTGTTTGAGACGGTGTCGGCCTTCGGCACGGTCGGCCTGTCGATGGGGATCACCTCATTTCTCACCACCTGGGATAAATACTGGATAGTCCTCATCATGATCATCGGCCGGGTCGGCGTCCTGGCCTTCTCCTACATCATCGTCGGTACAGATGCGACGAAGGGCAAGGAATACTCGGAAGAAAACATGATGATTGGCTGACACATGGAGACATTATGAAGAAATTTACTGTGATCGGGTTGGGCAATTTCGGCTTTCATGCGGCCAAGGCGCTGTTCGAGGAGGGCAACGAGGTCATCGCGATCGATACCGACCGGGTCAAGGTCCAGGCCATCGACCCCTATGCCACCGAGGCCATCGTCCTTGATGCCACCGACAAGGAAGCCCTGCGCTCCCTGGGACTGGAGGAGATGGAGGCGGTGATCGTCTCCACCGGCACCCGGATCAGCATCAGCATCATGATCTGCCTCTATCTCAATGAACTGGGGGTGAAACGGATCCTCGCCAAGGCCCTCGATCCCGATCATGAAAAGATCCTGCTCAAGGTCGGGGCCACCGAAGTCATCCATCCCGAACGGGATATGGCGATCCGGGTGTCCCGCTCCCTCTCCCGGCCGAATATGCTCGACTTCATCCCCCTCTCCGACGACTTCAATCTGATCCAGATCGAACCGCCGCAGGAATTTCTCCACCACAGCCTGAAGGACCTCAACCTCAGGGCCAGGTACAATGTCCATATCATTGCGATCAAAAGACCTGCCCCCAAGGGCTTTGTTCTGGTCCCCTCTGCCGATTACGAAATACAGGCGGGAGACATCCTGATGATCCTCGGCAGGTCGGGAGATATCAAGAAGATCAAGGTTCTGATGTAAGCGGAGAACAGGATTGCATGGCTTTGAGAACACTGGTTCGGCAGCGGTCAGGCGGCAATAGACAACCGGCCAGGCAATGTGCCGGGACAATATTGCCATGCGGGTGGCGATATTTCGTTTGAGGCGATGCGGCCAACGTGTTCCAATGCCAATGGCGATACGACGGCAACGACATATATGTGTTTCCCGAACAACCCACTCAACGCCCTCTGCGGCCGATCACCGATGCCCATCCCATTTGCAACCCCTGTCCCCTATTTCACAATCCTCGAGGCCGCCAATCAATGCCTCGCCGGCGTCAGGACCTTCAATTTCTACCCGGGAATGCTCTTCGGCAGCCGTGACAAATGGTGGCCTGATACCGGTATGCGGCCAACCGCCCATGAGGGTATCGATATCTGCTATTACACCGATGGCGCCGGAAGGGACCGGGGGTTCTCCCCGCGGATTGCCATTCCGATCATGGCCTCAGGCCGGACCTTTGCCGTTTGCCGCGATTTCCTTGGCCATTCTGTCTTCATCGACCATGGAGTTCATGATTCCCATAGATTTTTGTCAGTCTATGCCCATATTGTTCCGCATCGGCAGGTCATTATCGGACGGACGATCCAGGCCGGCGATGTTGTCGGTACGGTCGCCGATACCACGGGCAGAAAGAACAGGATGCCCGCCCATGTCCATATCTCCCTGATGCGGATACCGCAAACGATGGCGGGCGACATGCTGGACTGGAAGTACATCTGCAGTCCCGGCCAGGTCGAACTCATCGACCCGCTGTCGTTGCTGGAATGTGATCATGTGGCGATTCATTTGGGGAATCCCTGGAAACAGCAGGAAGAGGCCGCGTCATGAACTGGCTCAACCGAATCCCCACCTCCCTGCTCATCATCCTGTCGTTGGCGCTGGGGCTTGCGCCTTTCGCCCCCATGCCGCATCTTATAGAGAAGATGCAGCTGCTGGTGGCCGGCACACTGGTGAAATCGGTGGATATCTTTGATCTCCTCATGCACGCCAGCCCCATTGTCCTGCTGATCTTGAAGGTTGGGCGCAAGCTGGCGTCCAAAGTGAAGGGATAAGGTTTCCAGGGGCCGAGACCGACCGGGGTCTCGCCTCCGGCGTCGGTCCGGAAGCCACAAGGATCATCAACCCAGTCAACCACAGGATAAAGACATGAATGAGAAAACATTGCAGGATCGTGCGGCCGGCGCCATCATGGGCGCCTTGATCGGTGATGCCCTGGCCTTGGGACCGCACTGGTATTACGACCTGGAAGAGATGCGACGGGACTACGGCGCATGGATCACCGGCTATACCGACCCGCTGCCACATCGCTATCATGCCGGACTCAAGGCCGGACAGCTGTCACAGGCCGGCTGGATCCTGACGCTGATGCTGCGGTCGCTCAACGATTGCGGCGGCTATGATGAAGCCGATTTCTGCCGCAGACTGGAGGAAGAGCTGTTCCCGCAGCTGGATGGCACCCCGGTCAACGGCCCGGGCGGCTATACCAGTCAATCCATCCGGGAGGCCTGGCGCCGACGGGTGCAGCAGAAACTGCCCTGGTCCGAGACCGGCGGCCATGCCGATACCACCGAGGCCATCGAACGGACCCTCGCCATCGCCGTTCGCTATGCCCGGCAACCTCGCCAGCTGGCCGCAGCCATCGCCGGCAATGCCGTGTTGACCCAGGCCGATGACACCGTGGTGTCGCTGACGGTCGCTTACGGTGCGGTGTTGAGTCTGCTGGTGCAGGGGCACCGGCTCGATACGAAGCTGTCCGGCAAGTTGATGCACCTGGTCAAGACCGGCGAGTTGCCCTTCCATGCCGTCACCAGCGACAATCTCCAACCGCCCCGACCGGGAGACCCCGACCCGCCGCGGGCAGGACGCTTCGCCTCTCCCGATGCCCTGCTGACCCCCTCCTACATGGCCACCGCGGCCATCGATCCCGATATCCGGATCGAACCGGCCTGGAAGGTGTCCCTCGTCTACGGCATGCCCTGCGCCATCTATCATCAACTGCCGGCAGCCTACTACCTGGCGGCACGGTTTTACGACGATTTCGAATCGGCGCTGCTGCACGCGGTCAATGGCGGCGGTCAGAACCAGGCCCGGGCGATCCTTACCGGGGCGTTGGTCGGGGCACAGACCGGGCTCTCCGGCATCCCGCCGCGTTTTCTGGATGGCCTGGAGAATTCGGCCTCTCTCCGTCGGCTGGCCGAAGGACTCGCAACCCAGGTATGACAGCGGCGGCCGCCGGTTGCCGCCGACGGCCGCATCACCTCGAGGTCAACCCCTCCTCCTGGATCGGGCGACAGATTTTCTCCTGCCTTGCCGGCAACCGCTTACGCCTCGATGGCCATCCCGGCGGCCACTTCCTTCTTCTTGTCTTCACCCATCACAATGCCAAGCAATTCGAGGGCGAATTCAATCGAAGTCCCCGCCCCCTTGGAGGTCACGCAGTTTTTGTCAACCACCACCCGCTCGCCGGTATGGGCGCGCGAACGCAGCTGTTCGGCAAACCGGGGATGACAGGTGGCGTTCTTGCCCTGCAGCAGGCCATGGTGCTCGAGGACGACGGCGGGGGCGGCGCAGATCGCTCCATACAGCTTGTTTTCGTTGTTCTGTTTTTTCAGAAGTTCCGTGAGAATGGTCGATTGCTGCAGATTCTGGGCCCCGGGGATACCGCCGGGCAGGACAATGAGGTCGTAGTCGTTGTCGATGCAGTCGGCAAGACGGACATCGGCCATGACTCGCACCTGGTGCGAGGAGGTGACCTGGAGGCTGTCGGCGACGGCCGCCAGGTCGACCTGCACTCCGGCCCGACGAAAGACATCGACGATACTGAGTGCCTCGATCATCTCGAAGCCTTCGGCCAGTGGGACAAGTATTCTCTTTTCCATGGGAGTCTCCTGAGGTATGAAGGGACATCGGTCTTGCAGCGATCCCCGTTGAGCACTTGAGGATCAAGGCCATCCCCGGCCTTCGCCGTCCTCCGGCCCAGGCCGGGCCTGTCTCGGTCGCCCGAGCGATTTCAGCGACAAGCTCGATCATGATCCGGTTTTTTCCCGTAGTCAACAGATTAGGGCGATCGGCATTGTCGTCAGCTGTGATGTCGTGATTCGAATCATAGCCGATGGCCACCGGCTGTTGCAAGCAACTCGATACCGGGATCGGCAGGGGGGACGGGCAGGCGGTTGCCATCGGCGGTCGTCCTCTCCCACCCCGACCTGCGGCCCGGGAGCGCCTCGCCGACCCCAGCGGTCCTTTCCCGGGCTGTCCGCGATGGGATGAAATTCTCGCCCTCATCCCTCCAGAGGGGCTACAGCTCGACGTGATTTCATTGTATACTGCGCCGTCAGTGGCGGCCATCCCGGCATCGATCCTGGATCCGGCAGTCCCGGATCGGTCGCCGCTCCATGCCGCCGATGGCTTCGACCGCCGGGTCACAGGGTCCTCCGGTCGCCCCGAAATCCGAAATTGGAGATTGAGTTTGCCATGATAGACGATACCGACGACGCTGTCTGGGTACCGGTTCCCAGGCTGGACAAGGATTGTTTCGGTTGTGGTTCGGAAAACCATTCCGGCCTGCGGATGACCTTCGAAACCGACGGCAACCGGATCCGCTCCAGACTCACGGTCCCTTCCCGATTTCGAGGCTGGAGCAAATTGGTGCATGGCGGTGTAATTTCAACCATCCTCGATGAGACCATGAGTTGGGCGGCGATCATCCTCACGAAACGATTCATATTGACTAAAAAGATGACCATCCAGTTCCAACGACCGGTTTATGTTGAAACGGCCTTGTACGGCATTGGCTCTATCAAGGAAACAACCGGGGAGCGGAAAGCGATCGTGACCGGCGAGCTTTTCGACGAACAGGGCCGACTCTGCGCTGCATCCGAAGGCGAGTTCGTGCTGTACACCAAAGAGCAATTTGCGAAGTTGGACATCCTTAAAGCCGAATACCTGGAAGCGATGGCCGCCGATTTACACGGCATACAATAAAGGCACGGCTGACCTCCCGCCTGCAGCGGATTGTGCCGCTGGCACAGGTCCCATGTGTTCCAGGGACTTGAGCATACTCCGGCGGCCCATTTCAAAGACCGGCACCAGAGAGCCGATGATGCTTTCAATGAATGTTATCTACATATTTGTCATAACATAAATACAAACATGATTTTTTTGTAACATTTTTACAACCCGATCATCGCTCCCGCCCGCCCGGCAAAAATTTATCTCTCCAATATCAAAGACAAAAACCAAATATCGTCCTGTCGCTGCAAAGCTGGCATCCTTTGTGCTCAATATCTCCACAGAGACGGATGCAGCACCCCTTGGCGGGAAGGCCTCCGCCGGTGCGTTTTGCCGGGCAGATCGCATTCCCCCTTTGACGGTGCTGCGACACACTGGACATTTTTCATTACACAAGGAGAGAAGATGAAACGGATATTTTCCATAGCCGCCGTGGTCGCCCTGACTGCCGGCGGAACTGCTACCCAGGCATCGGCAGCAACCGCCACCGCGGCACTCGACGCCAACAGCGCCTATGTCTGGAGGGGTCTGACCTTCAACGACGGCTTCGTTCTCCAACCGAGCATCGATGTGTCGGCGAATGGTTTCGCCTTCAACGTCTGGGGCAATTACGATCTTGACGATTACGACAATACCGTCGACGACAACGAATTCTCCGAGGTCGACCTGACCAGTTCCTACGCCTTTAAATTGGGTAAAGTCGATACCAGCGTTGGCATCATCCACTATATTTTCCCGACCACCGATACCACCGATGCCGGCGCCGACAGCAGCACCACCGAAGTGTTTGCCGGTCTCGGGTATGACCTCGGGGCCGGTTTCGCTCTGTCCACCAAGGTTTACTATGATTTCGACCAGGTCGAAGATTTCTATGTTACCGCCGGCCTGGGATACTCCTACAGCATTAACGACAAGACCACATTGGGTCTGAACGGTACCGTCAGTTACGCCGGGGAGGATTTTGCCGCCAGCTATGCCGGGGGGACAGATGACGGTTTCTTCAATTATATGCTGAGTTCCTCGGTCAAGTACATGATCACCGATGCCCTGGGCGTGGCCGCCAGCATCAATTACACCGACTCGATGGACGACGATGTCCTCCCCGACGAGACCGTCGACACTACGGTCTTCGGCGGCGTCAGCCTCACCTACACCTTTTGATCCCTCGCAATCAATCTCCCCTCTCCCTATCGCGGCCATGCGCCCAGGGGAGAGGGGCCTTTCTTCCCCCTGACCCCACCCTGGCCATCACGAGCGCGAACGACCGCGACCTCCCCCGTCCCGGCTCGCCTCCCGTCACTCCTTACCCGCGACCCCTGGCGCAGAGCAGATGGCCGTTATGCAAACGGTGATCGATCATCTGCATCTTGATGCCGTCGACCTGCAGCCGTTCACGAATGACGAGGCGATGCAGACCGGAATTGGCGATGTCGCCCACGAACAGGCAGACACCGCGAATGTTGCCGGCCTTGATACTGTCGATCAGCGGTTTCAGGGACTGCTCGGCATCGAGGTGAGCGAGAGCGGCGACGATCGCCTCGACCGAAAAACCGGCCATCACCGGGGTTTTGACCGCCGGAATCTCGACCGGCGAATTCCGGCGGCGCCGGAACTGGTCGATGGCCTCGGCGATGATCTCACAGGCCTTGTCAACGGCGGCCCACTCGCTGAAGTCAACATGGGTGGCGCCGCTGATTCTGGCGATATCCATCGTGGTGATGATGCGGGTGCCGGCGCACTCGGCGATGTTGACCACCGAAGGCATGAGGCACTGATAGTCGACGACCATCGCGTCCACGGCCCCGGCTAAAATGGCCATCTCCTGGTTCACCGGATGGGTACAGGCGAGGATGCCGTGCCGCATCATCACCTCGTTGCCGGTGCAGCAGGTGCCGACCAGGTTGATACCGGTAACTCCTGCCGCTCTGGCGGCCTCCTCCTTCGCCGCGACCGCACCGACCAGCACTTCCGAGAATACCGGGTTGTGGCCGTGCAGGGTGATGTTGACCGCATCGACCCTGAGGGTGCCGAGGTTGGCGGCAGAGACGGTCGGCCGGGGGATGCCGAAGAGGATGTCGGCCAGATCGGTGCCCATCCAGCAGCCGGCCAGGTCGGCCACCCCGCAACGGAGGCCGGCGAGCAGCAGGTTCACCGGATCGGCATCGCCGCCGTGCGGATCCTCTCATGGCCATCGATACACAGTGACACCCAATGATATAGCGGTGTCAGCTTGATCCGGGTGCGCTTGAGTGGGCAGAAGCATCGTTCGATAGCCTTCCGGTGGTGACGGGTCCGACTCTCTATCTCCCGGGCGTCACTGCGGCCAGACCCCACATGATTACCGGCACGGAGGTCGCCATGACCAACCCGGAAAGCGGCAGCCTCATCCGCCGGTAGTCGCCGAATCTGTCGCCGCCGGCTGGACGGGATTACACGCCGGGGTCTTCCGTCAGTCTCCCTCAAACAAGACGATAAGAATGGCCACCGGCAATACCTGGGCTGCCCGAGTCTGGCGAAAATGACCTGAGAGGATGCCGGCAAAATGAGCCAGATGGTCTATATCTTGCTATAGAAAAGGAAAGACTGGCAGCACGACAGGGCCGGAAACCAGCGATCGAGCCTGCAAAGATGAAGGCAAAACCTGTACCGGCGTTTATTCCCCAGTCAAGATCCAGATATTACTCATAAAATTTGCCAGTGAAACGGTGGCAGGTACCGGTGACGAAATCGTGGAATTTTCAATAATTATGAAACAGAAGCAGGTAATTTTTTTCATAAATGCGGAAAATCCGAGCACGTCGACTTCAACCCGCGCGACTGTCTCAAATCAATCATGCAACCGAAGAGGGAACTCATGAACATTTCATTTGAGATCATTGAGGGACAGCGGTTTGCATCCAGAGGGAAAGAACCGGACAGCATCGGAATACTGGACAGCGACGGTCGCACTTTCATGATTCACCGCGGAAAAGACGGCGTATGGTCCATCCCTTTTTCACACGTAGCTGCATGGAACAGTGATGCCGACCAGGACTATGCCGCCGAACATTACGACGCAGAAAAGGTCGCGGAGATTGTCGATGCAGATTCAGATCTATTTGGAATTGCAGCATCTTTTATTGACAAAGGGTTGAGTGTAGGTGGGCAGGCCGTGGACCTGGATCTTCCGGAAAGGCCGAGAGTCATCGTACTGGCCTTTCATCCCACCCAGACGACGATGAAATCGCGATGGCTGCAGAGACAAGGGCGATTCTGAAATAACCGGTCGATACAGAAACGGTCGAGAGCCGAGGCGATATATCGTGAAATCGATGTAAAACAGGCGCGACCTGTAACCGGCGAATAATGGAATTTCCGTGATGGCGGAAATTCCATCGGTCACAATCCGTTTTTGTGGCCATCGGTGACATATCCAGTGGGTTCAATCATTCAGTAGAAAGTGAATTAATGAAACACGCCAACGAGATCCATATCGGCAGAGAGTTGTATTTGATTCTGGACAAACTGCGCGTTATGGAACATGCCCTGATCTATGGAAGAAAAGAAATAGATGACTCCATGGTAGGCGCCATCGCCTCAATGTCGAGCGAACTCCGCGGGCAACTCGCCGTTGTCATCGAGGCGTATACGGAGAGGGAGATCAAACGCGTTGATGAGCGGTTTTCATCCTGATCCGGCGGGTCCTTGTAACGACGAACTGTAGTGCTGGATGTATCAACTAAGGCAGGCGGGGAGCCGGCCACGCTCTCCTGGGACGCCTGCGCCGCAATAACGTACCCACCCGTATTTCTCACCTGTGGAAATCCCCCCTCCAACCTGATGATTGGGGAGATACGACCGGAAACCCGGCTCTCCATCCATGCCTGTCCGAGCGTTACGATCAGCAGCGTCCTGCACAACACCAGGATCGACAACCATCTGCCCC
>Ga0075012_10006719_pt1 | contig 10399 bp, 9 predicted proteins | sample All_14_2_FD_71474 | JGI IMG/M metagenome (GOLD analysis project Ga0075012, IMG submission 71474) | Freshwater microbial communities in response to fracking from Pennsylvania, USA - Allegheny Zone_MetaG_DW_15 | ecosystem: Environmental > Aquatic > Deep subsurface > Groundwater > Drilled... | reverse complement strand
GCATCCGGACCCTTTGCCCGCTTTGCGCAGCAGGCGGTCACAGCCTGCATGGTCGTTTGGATCGCGGCTTTGCGAACGGCGTTCGTTTCAAGCGCCAACAGCACCTCCAGTGAACCCTGCATCTGCAAGAGCGCCCACATCGGCTGCTTCGGATCAAACGTTTTGGACTGCTCAATCGCAGCATCGGCATACTGCTCATACGCGGTTTTATATCGTGCATCCTGCGTGAGCGACCCTGCCACAGCATAGATCATGGGCAGCCGCGCAGCTTCGTGGCCATGCACGTTCCACATCGTGCTGTGCGCCTTGGGATCACGCGTACCGCGCAGCGTCAGGAAGTCGTAGTTGTTTTCCGGTGTCACGAGACGAATCATACGGTCTGCAATGGCGCGCACCAGCACCACGATCTCCCTGCGGGTGTCCTCGGTACAGAGCGGGCTGCGCGCATAGAGCCAGAGTCCATGAACCGCATGAGAGACCTGATCGCGCGACGCGTTGATGTAGGCGACGCGCGGAAGGTCACGCGAGACCGCACGTGTGACAAATCCGGTTACGCCATGCTCAAAGGTGCAGGCGCGGATACCGCGCAACAACGCATCGGCTTTTTCGCGCAGGAGGTTGTCACCCGTCACCGCATAGCGATCGACAATGGCTGAAAGCATGATCCCTGCTGAGATCATGCCATCCTCCATGCCCGTGCCATAGCCCATGGGATTCGGAATATTCGCCTCGATCTCGTGCCGAGTCGGCAAATGGTCAAGCGTATGTCCCGCTTCATAGCTACTGAGATAATCGTAAAGCAATCCGGAATCTGCGCAATAAAAGCGCTGCCACGTCACGCGCCAAGCGTCTTCCACGGCGTGTGCAAGCGGCCGCGACTCGTCTGCATGCAATGCGAAAACCCCAAAAATCGAAATCAACAACGCACTCGCTCTGATATGTACCCCCATCGTCCCCTCCTTATTTCGAGATCCAGGCATCAGTGTACAGACTTTCCGACAGAGATCAAGAAAGAGTTGCCCGATTGCAAAATTCCAGACTTTTCTCGGCACAGCGCCTGTGTTAAGGTCATAAAAACAAGGAGATCTCACATGCTCGCATTGATTCTCAACATCATCTGGTTTGTTTTCGGCGGCTTTTTCATGGGCCTCTTCTGGTTTCTTTATGGCGTACTCTGGTCCCTCACCATTGTAGGGCTTCCCATAGGCGTCGCCTGTTTCCGCTTCGGCGCATTTGTCCTGTGGCCATTTGGACGGCGACTGATCCCGGCAGAGGAAGCGGGAGGCGTCACGATCCCCGGGACAGGATGTATGAACGTGCTCTGGTTTGTCTTTTCCGGGTTCTGGCTCTTCCTGGGTCACCTGACACTTGCGGTTGCAGAATTCGCAACCATTCTCGGCATTCCGCTCGGATTGGCCCATCTGCAGATCGCCTTCGCCGCACTTTCACCGCTCGGAAAGCGGATTGCACCCGCTCAGGGCTGCTTCTCCCTTTCACACCCTTTTGATTGAGTTTGAACGGGGGCGGGCGTCCGTTCAAATTGACAATTGCTGATTTCTGCGCGACAGGCTATACTAGCGCCATGATTTTGATCCGACAGAGGGAGTTTTTGCCGCGATGACATTGAACGACACATTCGACCTGGTGAAGCGTGCCTTGGATGCAGGTCGGCCAGCCAACGGCTATCTGATTGTTGGCCCCGTCCGCGGCGTTGGGTCTGAACTCGCTTTGAAAATTCTCCAGACGCTTTTCTGCACCTCTGCGAGTAAACCGTGTGGCAGCTGCGAGGGGTGCCGCAAGGTGCGCGAGCACATCGAACCTGATGTTCACTGGATCTATCCGGCGAAGAAGACGCGCATCATCAGCGCGGAGCAGATTCGGGAGCAGCTGATTGCGCCGATCATGCAGACCGCGTTTAGCGGTGGCTGGAAGGTCGGTGTTCTGGTGGGCGCTGACCGCCTCAACGATGCGTCGGCAAATGCCTTCTTAAAAACGCTCGAGGAACCGCCCGACAAGACACTCTTCCTCCTGCTCAGCGATGCACCACAACAGTTGCTACCCACGATTATTTCGCGCTGTCAGCGCATTGACCTGACGGCGTTCCGGCAACTTTCCGAACCTTGGTACAGCAGCGTTCTGGAGACGCTCTCCGGTACCTATTACACGCGCGTGATCGACCGCATGGTCAGCGCGAACATGCTCTTCCTGACGCTCGCCGACATGAAAGCGAAGGCGGAGGAGTGGGTCAAGGAAGAGAACAGCAAGCAGACCAAAAACACGGAAGAGGACGACGAAGATCTCTTCAATGCCAAGGTCAGCGCACGTTACCGCGAATTGCGCGACGATTTCCTGCTGATGCTCATGCGCTGGTACCGCGACCTGCTGGTCGTTAAAGGCGGTTCAGCCGAGGTCGTCTACTTCAAGGAAAAGGTCGACATTCTGAAAGAGCGCGCGGAGCGGATCACGCTCGCGCAGGCTTTTTACAACGTGGAGGCCATTGAAGAGATGGCGCGCCAATTTGAGCGCAACCTGAACGAGGAGACGGTTCTGGCCTACACCATGGACCGCATCCATCACGGCGTAGGAGCACGGCACTGATGCAGACACTCGCACGCATCCAAATGCCAGAGGGCGGCTTGCTAAACTTCTGGATTCCCGACTCCGTCAGTGATTTACACGTCGGGCAGCAGTGCCTCTGCTCGCTGGATTACGGCATTGACTATGGCAAGCTGGTGGCGCTCTCCTCTGTTGGCCCGAATGAAGCAAAACCCGCCTTTAACGTGGTGAGGATCGCAGGCGACGCAGATGCGGAACAGATTGCTAAACAGACGGAACGCGCACAGAAAGCCCAGTACAGCTTTGAGCAAGCCATCCGCTTCGAGAAAAACCCGGTGAAAGTGGTCCATGTTCGGTTTTCGTTTAACGGGGATCGCCTTTTTATCCGGTATGGCGCGCAAGCGCCGGTTGATTTGCGGCGGTTTACCGGCCAGCTCCAACGCACGTATAACACCCATGTCGACCTCTGGCAGGTCGGCGTGCGCGATGAAGCGGCGTTCGTCGGATGCATTGGCCAATGCGGGCGCTCAGCCTGTTGCTGCACGTGGCAGCGTCAATTCCAGAATTTGACGGTCAAGCATGCGCGCGACCAGGATATTCCGCTGAACCCGGTGACGATTAACGGCACGTGTGGCAGGCTGAAGTGCTGCCTCGCGTTTGAACATAAGCAGTACTGCGAAGCCGCGCGCCATTTACCAGAGAGCGGTATGCTCGTCAGTGCGCACTACAACGACGAATCCATCAGCGGAACGATTGTCGGCCGAGACATCCTGCGCAGCCGACTGACCATCCACACGGAAGATGGCCGCTATTTGACGCTGCCGGCTTGCGATGTCAACGTCGACAATTCGCCCAGAAATCCTCGCGATAAAAAAGGAGAATCCCATGAAAATACTGATCGTGAATGGTCCGAATCTTAACCTGCTGGGAACGCGCGAACCCACGATCTACGGCGCGGACACATTGGACGAGATCATGAACCGGGTCATCGACATCGGCAAAACGCACGGTGTCGAGATCGTGCCCTATCAGAGCAACATCGAGGGTGAACTGGTCTCTACCATCGGCCAGGCGCGCACCCAATATGCGGGCATTATCATCAATCCGGCAGCCTATACCCACACCAGCGTGGCCATTCGCGATGCGATCTCCGCATCAGGACTTCCAACCGTCGAAGTCCATCTCTCCAACACGCACAAACGCGAAGAATTCCGCCACGTCAGCTTGACTGCGCCAGTCTGCGTGGGCCAGATCATGGGGTTTGGCGCCACAGGATATGAATTAGCCCTACTCGGGTTATTACGCATTTTGAGACCGTAATGCGCACTTAAGAACAGGCAAAACCAGTTCTCTCAATCGTTTCGTCAAGGGGACATCCCTTTTCACCCTAGAGAAGGCCGATGGTGTACCCCAAAAGTGCTATTTTCCTTTGTAAATCGCGTCACTCATCTTGACAGAGCGCCTGTGAATGGGGTATAGTGTAACAACTTTTTAGGATGAAAAGGGTGGGGAGTTGGCCCCGCTCTTTTTTATTGATGGGGGAACCTTGACAAGCGAACGAAAGGCGGTAGACGATGAACAATGAATTGCTTTCAGTTGTAAGCTACTTGGAGAGAGAGCGTGGCGTGAACCGGGAAGTTATTATCCAGGCCATTGAGTCCGCAGTTCAGCAAGCAGCACGCAAGAGCCTCGAAGTATCGAACGACCTCCGCGTTGTCATCGACCGCAAGACGTTGGAAATCAAGGCATACGATATGGTTTATGTGTCGGACGACGACACGGGCATCGGATTCATCACCCTGCGCGCTGCGCGCCGCATTAAGCCTGATGTCATTTCCGGAGAAACCATTGAAGTCGAAGTCCCGCCCGCCAAACTGGGCCGTATCGCGGCCCAGGCCGCTCGCCAGATGATTTTGCAGAAGATCCGTGAAGCGGAGCGCAAGAATGTTTACGACGAGTACAAAGATCGCGTCGGCGACATCATCAGCGGCACGATTCGTCAGATTTCCCATCGCGATTTAATTGTTGATTTGGGCAAAACCGAAGCCATCCTCCCGTCGAAGGAACGCATTCCGACCGAAGAGTACAATGTCGGTGATCGGATCCGCGCGTATGTCTATCGCGTTCAGGCCAACCCGAATGGTCCTGCGATCATTCTTTCGCGCGCCTGCCCCGAATTCGTGAAAACCCTCTTCCGTCTCGAAGTTTCAGAAATCGCGGACGGCATCGTGGAAGTCATGGGCGTTGCACGTGACCCGGGTTTCCGTTCCAAGATCGCCGTCAAGACGCTGGATGAGAAGGTCGACCCTGTGGGTGCCTGCGTAGGGCTCAAGGGTATCCGCGTACGTAACATCGTGCGCGAACTGAGCGGCGAGAAGATTGACATTGTGCGGTGGAGCGACGACATCAAACAGTATGTGACGCAAGCGCTTGCACCGGCACGTCTGGAAAGCATTACCGTGGATCCGAACTCCGTGCGTGCGGTTTCGGTCATCGTGGCACCTGATCAACTTTCATTGGCAATTGGCAAGCGCGGTCAGAACGTGCGTCTCACGTCTAAACTGACCGGATGGCGCGTCGATATCAAAAAGAGCGGAGAACCTGAATCGTTCGAAACGCAGCGCGAAACTGCAATCGAAGAATTGGCGGATGTGCTCGACATCGACGAACGCGTCGCAACCCAGCTGGTGGATGCAGGATTTCTTACGACCGAAGGAATTGTTGAAGTCGAAGTCCCCTACCTGCAAGAGGTCACGGGACTCGATGAAACCACGGCTCAAATGGTTTGGGCCGCTGCTCAAGCAGCAAACGGCGTAACGGAAGACGAAGCGGGGGAATAGCGGATGAGAGTATACGAATTGGCAAAGAAGATTAAGGTCTCCAGCGCGGAGCTCCTTAAGGCAGCACAAGCACTGGAAATCGAAGCAACGACAGCGATGTCGACGCTTGATTCCGACGACACCTCACGCTTGCAGAACTCCTTGAAAACGTCTGCGGACGATCAGCATGCAGCAGAGGCGCGCACGGCATCGAAAGCCGAGAAGGCTGGACAGATTGTCCAGTTATCCTTGCAAAAGGAGCGCGCAATTCTGGAGGCGAATCGTGCACGCGCATTGGAAATGGATGCCAAGCATAAAGGCAGACCTGTGACGGTGAAGGTTGCGCCCGCACCGATCATCGTGACTGAGCCGACGATGGAGGTCAAAGCCGAAGCTGTGGTGACGCCGCCCCCTGCGCCAGTTCCACTCCCTGTTCCCGTGGCGGAAGCCCCCGTAGTCCTGCCGAGTGCGACAGAACCTGTAGCCGCAGAAGCGAAAGCAACGGAACAACCTGTAGCCACCGCAGAAGAGAAACCTGCAGCGCCGGTGTTCAGAACGATCCAATTGCCCCAAAAACCTGCGCCTGCTGCCCCGCAACAAGAAAAGCAACAGGAAAAACGTCCAGCGAAGAAACCAGGTACTGCACGTTACGTGAATGACGAGGAGCTAGAACCTGAAGAGGAACTGGCTGCCCCATTCATTGGTCGCATCAACAAGAGCATCTCGAAGGATCCGCCGCGTGTACCTCGCGCCAATGTCATCAAAGAGCGCGGCAATGGACGCGATCTCCCTGATAGCCGTCGTCCCATGCCCCCGCAACGCGGCGCGCCGCAAGGCTTGCAGCGGGGTACCTTCAATCAGCAAGGACGTCCACCTTTCCCGAACAATCGCCAACCCAACGGCGCTCCACGGGGACCGGTACCCGCAGCTCCTGCTGAAACCGTGACGCCTGATCGGTTGATCACCTTGCGTGGCGCGGTCATCGTGAAGGACTTGGCGGAAATGCTCGGCTTACGCCCGAACCGCCTGATTGCGGATCTGATGCAATTAAACATTCTCGCAGCCATCAATCAGCGCGTGGAAATCGATGTTGCCACCAAAATCGCAGAGAAGTACGGCTACAAGATTGAAATTGAACGCCAGAAGCGTTCCATGGAACGCAAACCTGTTTTGCGCAGCGAAGATGCAGACGATGCCATTCCGGAAGACAACGCCGATGACATGATTCCGCGTCCGCCGGTTGTCACCTTCCTCGGACATGTTGACCATGGCAAGACCTCGCTGATGGACCGTATCCGCAATACGCGCGTCGCCTCTGGTGAAGCGGGCGGCATTACGCAGCACATCGGCGCTTACACGGTTGAAATCAATGGTCGTCGCATTACCTTTTTGGACACCCCGGGCCATGCCGCTTTCTCGGCCATGCGTGCACGCGGTGCCAGCCTGACCGACATCGCGGTGATCATCATCGCTGCGGATGATGGCATCATGCCACAGACACGTGAAGTGATCAAGCAGGCGCAACAGGCCGGTGTGCAAATCATGATCGCGATCAACAAGTGCGATTTGCCGACTGCTCGTCCTGACCGCGTACGTCAAATGCTGCAAGGCGAAGGCCTGACCCCTGAAGAGTGGGGTGGTGATGTGATCTGCAGCGAAGTCTCCGCTGTCACAGGACAAGGTGTTGACCATCTGCTCGAAATGATTCTCTTGCAGTCGGACGTGCTCGAATTGGTCGCAAACCCCACCCGCCGTGCAGACGGCTACGTGGTTGAAGCGCAGCTCGAACAGGGTCTTGGCCCCACCGCAACGCTGCTCGTTACAGGCGGCACGCTGAATGTCGGCGATATCCTGCTCTGCGGTGAATATTTCGGCCGTATCCGCGGCCTTATCGACGACCGTGGCCGCCGCGTGAAATCCGCAGGTCCTGCTACGGCGGTCAAGTGTATGGGGTTGTCGGGTGTTCCGGAAGCTGGCGCGCAGTTCCGTGTCATGCTCAATGAAAAGCGGGCCCGCGAACTCTCTGAACGCGCTGCGGAAGAACACAAGCAATCTGCACTCGTCAACGCAAAGGCGACTTCGCTGGATGCGCTGATGACCCAGATGAAGGACAGCCAGAAACGCGAATTGGCCGTGATCGTCAAATCCGATACGCAAGGTTCATCCGAAGCCATCGTCGAAGCGCTGAAGAATATCAAGAGCGACAAGGTGACGCTGAACATCGTCTCGGAATCGATCGGCAATATCTCGGCAACGGATGTGAATAAGGCTGCTGCAGGCAAGGCCGTAGTCCTTGGCTTCAGCGTCTCATGCGAATCGGGCGTGCAGCAATTGGCGCGCCATGTGGGTGTTCGCGTCAACACCTTCCGCATCATCTACGAGTTGATCGACTTTATCAAGCAACGCATGCTCGACCTGCTCTCTCCCGAATTCAAGGAAGTGGTTCGCGGTCATGCTGAAATCCGTGCCGCGTTCGATATCGGCAAGATGGGCCGTGTGGCAGGCTGTCAGATGCTCGATGGCGTATTGCGTGCTGATGCACGTTATCGCGTCTTCCGCAAGAAGGAGAAGGTCTGGGATGGCAAGCTGACCTCGCTCAAACATTTCCAGAATGAAGTCTCTGAAGTTTCAGGCTCGCAGGAATGCGGCGTTTTCTTCAATGGCTTCGAAGAATTCCAAGTCGGCGATACCATCGAATGCTATGCGCTCGAGGAATTGCCGAGAACCCTGTAAGGTGAGGGTCTACACATGAGCATTGATCGCCTTGAACGTGTCAACGCCTTGCTGCGTCGTGAAATCGGCGCAGCCTTTTATAAGGTTTTCGCAGGGGATCCGATTGATCTTGCCTCCATTACGGTGACACAGGTGGAAACATCGCGAAATCTGCGCAATGCTCAGGTTTCGATTTCGATCTTCGGCCACGAAGAGGAGCGCGGCACCTTGTTGCGTAAAATCGCCAACCGCGCCGATGATTTCCAGCGCATTATCAACCAGAACATGACGCTGAAATATACGCCGAAACTGCGGTTTAAACTCGACGGTTCCGTTGAAAAGGGCGATCACGTGTTGGACATCCTCAACCATCTCGATACACCGGACGACGAGTAATGGATATTGATGGCATTCTTTTAGTCGATAAACCTGCGGGTATCACCTCGCACGATGTGGTTTATCGTATTCGCCGCACCTTTAAAATCGAGAAGGTCGGTCATGGCGGCACCTTGGATCCCAATGCCACAGGGTTGCTAATCCTTCTTCTGGGAAAAGGCACCAAGCTCTCTGACCAGCTGATGGGCAGCGACAAACGCTACCGCGGAACTCTGCGTCTCGGACGCACCACAAGCAGCCAGGATTGCGACGGCGAGACTCTTGAAGAAAAACCCTTTGACCACATCACGCAGGAGCAGGTTGTCGCGGAGATGCGCAAACTCGAAGGCGATATCTATCAGACGCCACCGATGGTTTCAGCCATCAAAATCAATGGCGTCCCGCTCTACAAACTCGCCCGCAAAGGGGAAGAGGTGGAGCGCAAGCCGCGCCTGGTGCATATCTACCGCTATGCGCTCACAGAGTGGGCCTCCCCGCTCGTCACATTTGAAGTCGATTGTACGAAGGGAACCTATGTCCGGACCCTGGCTCACGATGTGGGCCAATCGCTCGGCTGCGGCGCCAGTTTAGATGCATTGCGCCGACTCAAATCCGGTTCCTATGACGTTCAGCAGGCAAAGCCGCTTGCGGATCTGATGGTCCTCTCCCCCGATGTATTCAGAACGTGTGTTATTGACCTGCGGACGTTGCTGACCGCAGGATAACGTACCACCAAGGCTGTCATTCCCATGCACATCCTTACACATGCTGACCCGTTTCGCGAACTGCCTGGCCCCATCGTCCTGGCTGCGGGATTCTTTGATGGCATCCACAAAGGGCATCAATCCGTATTGCACGACACCATCCAGCGCGCCCGTGAAATCACGGGGCAGGCCTGGGCCTTGACCTTTGATCGCCATCCCCTCTCCGTCTTAGCCCCTGACAAGGCTCCCGCAATGCTCACTACGCGCGAAGAACGCCTGGAACATTTTGAAGCACTCGGCATGGACGGTGTTCTCATGTTGCCCTTTACGCGCCAGCTGGCTGCACTGGAGCCAGAAGCCTTTGTGCAACGTCTCTGTCGACCTGCGCAAACCGCGCCAACGAGCGGACTCAGCGAAATCCGCTGCGGTGCCAACTGGCGCTTTGGCGCATACGCAACCGGCACGCCGGCGCTGCTTGCCAAACTCGGAGAGCGTTATGGCTTCCACGTTGTGATCGTCTCCTATGCCCTCTATCAGGGCGAGGAAATTTCCAGCACCCGCATCCGGCAGGCGATTCGCGATGGAGCCCTTCACCACGCCACGGCCATGCTGGGACGCCCCTATGCGGTACACGGCACGATCGTGCACGGTTATCGTCGAGGGACCACGCTTGGTTTCCCAACCGCCAATCTCAAAATCAACGCGGATGTCCTGCCCCCTGATGGCGTCTATGCCACGCTTGCAACGCTCAACGGCAAGACGTATCCCGCCGTCTCAAATCTCGGGCTCAACCCGACCTTCCGCGGAGCACACGAACAACATGTCCTCGAAACGCACATCTTGGATTACACCAGCGGCGACCTCTATGCGCAGCCGCTGCGCGTAGCCTTTGTCGCCCGCCTGCGCGATGAAATCAAATTTGATGCCCAAGAAGCGCTCATCGATCAGATCCGACGCGATTGCGACCAAGCGCGTGCACACATTGTATTATCCCGCGACTAATCTCTTTTCAATCGGCTGAAACAACGCTGTGCAACAAAAAAAGAGTGACAATCCACAGACATTTAGTATATAAAAAGGTCAACGTAACACAGGTTATTTCAGACGCGGGGGAGCGTTCGACCTGCTGATGGCTTATCATTAGTAAACTTTCGAGATGCCTATGAAGACTTTTTTTCTGTCTCCGCGCATACACTGCATCAGCAGTGCGACGCTATTATTCATTGCACACAC
>Ga0075012_10006717_pt1 | contig 10400 bp, 10 predicted proteins | sample All_14_2_FD_71474 | JGI IMG/M metagenome (GOLD analysis project Ga0075012, IMG submission 71474) | Freshwater microbial communities in response to fracking from Pennsylvania, USA - Allegheny Zone_MetaG_DW_15 | ecosystem: Environmental > Aquatic > Deep subsurface > Groundwater > Drilled... | reverse complement strand
GGCACCCTGTGGAACATGGTCGGCTTCCAGACCAAGCTCAAGCACGGCGCCCAGACCGACATCTTCCGCATGATCCCGGGGCTGGAGAACGCCCAGTTCGCCCGGCTCGGCGGGCTGCACCGCAACACCTTCCTCAACAGTCCGCGGCTGCTGGACGAGAAGCTGCGGCTGAAGGCCGACACCCGCCTGCGCTTCGCCGGCCAGGTGACCGGCGTGGAGGGCTATGTCGAGAGCGCGGCGCTCGGGCTGCTGACCGGGCGTCTGGCCGCGGCCGAGCGGCTGGGCCAGCCGATTCCCCTGCCTCCCGCCACCACGGCGCTCGGCGCCCTGGCGACACACATAACCGGCGGCTTCCTGGACGGCCCGAAGGCGACCTTCCAGCCGATGAACATCAACTACGGACTGCTGCCGCCCATGGAAGCGCCGCGGCACGACGGCGAGGGGCGCAAGCTGCAACCGCAGGACCGTGGCCGCGCCAAGAAGAGGCTGATGAGCGAGCGGGCGCTGGCCGATCTCGAGTCCTGGCTGAATGGCGGGGCCGCGCCGACCGCCTGACCGCCGGGAGAGGGTGGAAAAGACTGCCCCAAAGACTGGCGTGCCCGGCACGACGCCCTTAGGGTGCCGGCCCAATTGCGCAACGATCCGCCGGGAAACGCCTGAATGAAGATCATCGCTCGCCTGTTCGCCGCCAGTGCCCTGGCCCTGACGATCGCCTCCGCCGCCGACGCGCGGCCGTTCACCGCAAGGGACATGGTCACGCTCGACCGCGTGAGCGACCCTCGCGTGTCGCCTGACGGCCGGTTTGTCATCTATTCGCGCCGGGTGGCCGACTACGACGCCAACAAGGCCAAGACGGAACTCTGGCTGATCGACCTCTCGGGCCGGACCCCCGCCGCCCCCCGCATGCTCGACGCCTCGGCTGGCGGCGGCGTCAGCAGCGCCCGCTGGGGCGCCGACGGCCACAGCATCTACTTCCTGTCCAGCCGGAGCGGCTCGATGCAGGTCTGGCGCGCCGACGTCGGCGCGTCCGGCGCCAGCCAGGTGACGCGGCTGCCGTTCGACGTGGGGGCTTTCAAGACCTCGCCCGACGGCCGCAAGCTGCTCGTCAGCCTGGCCGTCTTCCCCGACTGCCCGACCCTCAAGTGCAGCGAAGACCGCATCGCCGCCCGCGCCGCCAGGAAGACCACCGGCGTGGTCTATGACCGCCTGTTCGTCCGTCACTGGGATGAGTGGGCCGACGGCACGCGCAACCAGCTGTTCGTGCTGACCTTCGACGAGAAGGGCATCACGGCTGACCGTCCCGTCGCCGTCATGCACGGCTTCGACGGCGACGCCCCCTCCAAGCCCTTCGGCGACGAGAGCGAATTCACCTTCTCGCCCGATGGCAAGGAAGTGGTCTTCTCCGCGCGCCTGGCCGGCAAGACCGAGCCCTGGAGCACCAACTTCGACATCTACGGCGCCCCGGCCGACGGATCGGGCCAACTGACCAACTATTCGGAAGCCAACAAGGCCTGGGACACCGGGGCGGTCTATTCCCCGGACGGCCGCTTCGTCGCCTACCGCTCGATGAAGCGTCCCGGCTTCGAGGCCGACCGCTGGCAGATCGGCATCCATGACGAAACGACCGGCAAGGATCGCGAGCTGGCGGCAGACTGGGATCGCTCGGCGGAATCGCTGGCCTGGTCGCCCGACGGCAAGACGCTCTACGCGACCGCCGAAGACGTCGGCCAGACCCGCCTGTTCGCCATCGACGTGAAGACCGGCAAGGTCACGCCGCTGACCGGCGACGGCCATGTCAGCGCGTTCGACGTGGGGCCCAGGGGAATCGTCTACGCCCAGGACGACCTCGACAGCCCGGCCCAGCTGTTCTTCATCGGCCTCAAGGGCGGCAAGCCTGCCCAGCTGACCAACGCCAACGCCGGCAAGCTCGCCGACCTGGAGTTCGGCGCCTACGAGCAGTTCAGCTTCGCCGGCTGGAACGGCGAGACCGTTCACGGCTATCTGGTCAAGCCGGTGGGCTTCGACCCGTCGAAGAAGTACCCGGTCGCCTTCCTGATCCATGGCGGGCCGCAGGGCAGCTTCGGCAACCTGTTCCACTACCGCTGGAACCCGCAGACCTACGCCGGCGCCGGCTACGCGGTGGTGATGATCGATTTCCACGGCTCGACCGGCTACGGCCAGGCCTTCACCGACGCCATCAGCCAGCACTGGGGCGACCGCCCGCTGGAAGACCTTCAGAAGGGCTGGGCCCACGCCCTGAAGACCTACAGCTTCCTCGACGGCGACCGCGCCTGCGCCCTCGGCGGCTCCTACGGCGGCTACATGGTCAACTGGATCGCCGGCAACTGGAACGAGCCCTGGAAGTGCCTCGTTGATCACGATGGCGTCTTCGACAGCCGCTCGATGGCCTACAGCACCGAAGAGCTCTGGTTCAGCGAGTGGGAGAACGGCGGCGAGGCCTGGGCCGCGACGACCAACATCGAGCGGTTCAACCCGGCCAACCATGTCCAGGACTGGCGCGTCCCGATGCTGGTGATTCAGGGTGGCCGCGACTATCGCATCCCGCTGGAGCAGGGCCTGAGCACCTTCACCGCCCTTCAGCGGCGCGGCATCGAGAGCAGGCTGCTCTACTTCCCGGACGAGAACCACTGGGTGCTCAAGCCGCAGAACTCGGTGCAGTGGCATGACGAGGTGCTGGGCTGGCTGAACGCGCACACCAAGGCGCAGTAGCCACCCGGCTCCCGGACGCAAAAAGGGGGACGTCGCGTCGCGGCGTCCCCCTTGTTCGTTGCAGGCGGCGGTCAGGCCGGGATCAGACCCAGTCCTTGCCACATGGCCATGGCCAGGCCGAAGGCGCGCATGTCGCCCGTGGTCGTCCCGGCCATGCGGTTCATGGCGTAGGCGAAGGTCGTGCGCGCATCCATGTCGATGATCGCCAGGGAGCCGCCGTAGCCGCCCCAGAAGATGGTGTTCGGGCTGGGCAGCGGCAGGGTCCCGCCGCCGAGGCCGAAACCCATGCCGTAGCGAACCGGCATGCCGAGCACGAGGTCCTTGCCCTCGATCTGCAACTCCAGCGCCTTGCGGCAGCCCGCCTCGGACAGGAAGCGCCGGCCCTGGGCCACGCCGCCGTTGGCGAGGATGGCGTGGATCTGGGCCACCGACCGGGCGTTGCCCGTGCCGCCGGCCGCCGGAATCTCCGCGCCACGCCATTCCCGGGTGCGGGTGGAAGCCACGTTGATCGGCGGATTGTCGGTGCGATAGGCGCTGGCCCCCTCGCCGATCGAGGCGTCGTTCGGCGGCGGCGGAACCAGATCGGCGACGCGCCCATCCTCGGACGCCGGCAGGCCAATGTGGAAATCGGCGCCCAGCGGCTCGGCGAACTCCTCGCGGAACACGGTCCCCAGCGACTTGCCGGCGATGCGGCGGACCACTTCCCCGACCAGGTAGCCCTGGGTCACCGCGTGGTAGCCGGGCGCCGTGCCCGGAGCCCAGAGCGGGGCCTGGGCGGCCAGCAGCGCCGTCGCCCGCTCCCAGTCATAGAGGATGTCGCCGTCGACCGGTTCGCTCCATCCCGACAGGCCGGCCGAGTGACTCATCAGCTGGCTGACGGTGATGTCCGCCTTGCCGTTGGCGGCGAACTCCGGCCAGTAGCGCGCGACCGGCGCATCGAAGTCCAGTTCTCCCCGGTCGGCCAGCAGAAGGGCGGTCAGGGCCGTCATCGTCTTGGTGGTCGAATAGACGTTGACGATGGTGTCGCGTTCCCACGGGCGGGTCTTCTCCGCGTCGGCCCAGCCACCCCAGATGTCGACAACCGTCTCGCCCTCGAGTGTGGCGCAGAACGACGCGCCGAGGTCGGCCCCGCTCGCGAGATTGGCGTCGAAGGCGGCGCGCGCGCCGGCGAACCGGTCGTCGGTGAATCCTTCCGCGATGTCACGGGCCATATGGTCGTCTCCCCTGTCTGCTGTCTTGTTGGCCGTCAGTATGCCGAACCGGACGGGCCGCGCCAGTTCACCCGGCGTCAACGGGCCGTCGCGAGCGCTAGGCGATCCGGCCGCGCAGAACGGCGAAGAACAGGCGCAGGCGCTTTTCCAGCTCGCCTGGCGCCGCGCCCCGCGCATAGCGGCCGGCGAGCGCCGCATGGGCCACCGCCGGGAAGGCCGCGACCGGCAGCCGCGCCAGCTCGGCCGCGGAGGCCTTCAGCGCCGTCAGCGCGGCCGGTCCATCGACCCGAGCAAGGGCGAAGGCGCGGGCCGCCTGTTTCACCTGATCGGCCGTCGCCCCGTTTGACAGTCGGCGCGCCGCCAGGGCCATCACGAGGCCCTCGGTGGCGTCGGCGTGGACGAGCGCCTGCTCGCCGGACCGGGGACCATCCAGATCACCCAGGCGGGCCTCGGCCAGCGCCGCCAGCGCCGGGGCCGGCAGGGCGCCGGCGGCGACCGCCCGCAGCACCGGGTGAGCGCGCGGCGGCCTGCCGTCCGCGATCTCTTCCAGGCCCTCGCGCCACCAGGTCATGCGAATCTCGCCCATCAGCGGATCGCTGACGACCTGCGGGATTCGCGTCATTTCATGGTCAAGCGCATAGAGCGCGATCAAGTCGGCGCGCGCGGCCGGGTCCGCCACGAAGCGGCTGGACAGCCAGCGGTCAGGATCGACCCGGCGAACCAGGGTGTCGAGATCTTCAGCCATGAATCCTCAAACGAAGAAGGGCCCGCCTTCCGGCAGGCCCTTCCCGTAGTCGTGCGACAGTTGATCAGCCGAGCGTCTGCGTCATCGTCATGGCGGTCAGCATGGGAATGCTGAGCAGCGTGTTCGTCCGCGAGAACAGCATGGCGGTCTTGCCGGCCTTCGCCTTGGCGTCGGCGTCGGCTTCGACCATGCCCAGGGCGATCTTCTGGTTCGGCCAGATGAAGACCCAGACGTTGAGGAACATGATCGTCGCGAGCCACATGCCGATGCCCAGCAGGATGTGGCTGGTGCTGACAAAGCCCTCGCTGGCGCCCAGGGTGTAGGCGGGCAGCAGGACCTGCTTGCTGCCGGCCAGCAGAACCCCGGCGAGCCAGGTGGCCAGGGCCGCCCAGCGGAACCAGAACAGGGCCTCAGGCGCGATGTACTTCGACACGGCCGGCTTCAGCTCGGCGGGAATGTCGGGCATCACGCGGATCTGGACGAAGTTGAAGTAGTACAGCAGCCCGATCCACAGGATGCCGAAGAAGGTGTGGATCCAGCGGAGCACCGCCTCGATGAAGAGGACATCCACGCCGCCATGATACTGCGCGTAGGCGAAGACCATGACCAATGCGAGCAGGACGCTCAGGATCACGGTGTTGCGGAAGTTGGAAAGTAGTCCGGCGATCATCGAATTGCCCCTTGGAAGAGTCCTACCCAGGCGCTCAGCTATAGGCCGCTTCGCCCGCTCTGGTAAACAGTCTGCCGATCACACGGCGATGAGCGCGGCGGCGACGCGGCGACCTTCGGAAGCCACGACGTTGTAGGTCCGGGCCGCGGCCTCGGTGGCCATGAACTCCAGGCCGACGCCGGCGCCCTTCAACAGATCCCGGACTTCCCGCGACGGCAGGCCCGGAACGAGGCCCGTTCCGAGCAGCACAAACTCCACCGCCTCGCGGTTTTCGAGGATCCCGGCGAAGTCGTCGGGCGTCAGGGCCGCCAGACTGACGGGCGACCAGGACCGGGCGACGTCGTCGAGGATTAGCAGCGATCCCGGCCGCCAGTCGCCGGCCACGCGGAACCCGCCGCCCCCCCAGGAATCGATGGACGGCGGCTGCCGCATCCCGGCCCTCAGGGACGGGAGGCCGCGCCGAACTTGATCGGCGTGACCTCTTCCTCGCCCCGCTTCACACCCCACAGGAGGATCACGGGCGCCGCGACATAGATGGACGAATAGGTGCCCAGCGTGATGCCGAACATCATGATGACCGAGAAGCCGAACAGCGCCTCGCCGCCGAAGACCGCCAGACCCGCGAGCGCCATGATCGCCGTCGCGCCGGTGATGACGGTCCGCGACAGGGTTTCGTTGATCGACAGGTCGATGACGTCGCGCAGCGGCATCTTCTTGTACTTGCGCAGGTTCTCACGAAGGCGATCGAACACCACGACGGTGTCATTCATCGAGTAGCCGATGATGGTCAGGATCGCCGCGATGGTCGTCAGGCTGAATTCCATCTTGGTGACGGCGATCAGGCCGAACGTCAGGATCACGTCGTGGAACAGGGCCACCACCGCGCCCAGACCGAACTGCAGCTCGAAGCGGAACCAGATGTAGACCAGCATCAATGCGATCGCGACCAGCAGGGCCAGGATGCCGCTGGTGAACAGCTCGCCGGAGACCTTGGCGCCGACGGTGGCGTCGTTGGTGAACCTCACCTCGCCGAGCGCCTGCTGCAGGGCCTGGCGCACACCCGACTTCACCGCGTTGGCGTCCTTGCCTTCAGGGTTCTGGAAGCGAACCATCACGCCCGCTTTGGGGCCTTCACCGAAGGCCTGGACGCCCACATCGCCGAGACCGCGGTTGCTGACCGCCGCGCGCACGACCGCGAGGTCCACCGGCTTGGGGTAGGTGGTGAACTCCAGCACCGTGCCGCCGCGGAAGTCGATGCCGCAGGTCAGCCCGCCGCAGGGACCCTTGAACGGCAGCAGGACGAGCGCCAGCGACGCCAGCGTGGCGACAATGGACAGGGCGCCGGCGTACTTGGCGAAGTCGACGAACCGGAAGTTCGTCTTCACCGGAAGGACTTTGATCAGAGGCCAGAAAGTCATCGGGCGAACCTCAAGCGATCGGCAGCGTCTTGGGACGCGCGTATCGGAACCACAGGGCGAGCAGGAGCTGGGTCACCACGACCGCCGTGAACACCGAGGTGAAGACGCCGATCGACAGCGTCCAGGCGAAGCCGCGAACCGGGCCCGCGCCGAAGAAGAACATGATCAGCGCCGCCAGCAGGGTCGTCAGGTTGGCGTCGATGATGGTCTCCATGGCCCGAGAGAAGCCCGCGTCCATGGCCGTGACGAGCGGTCGGCCCGCCCGCAGTTCGTCCCGCATCCGTTCGTAGATCAGCACGTTGGCGTCGACGGCCACGGCCAGGGTCAGGATCAGGCCCGCGACCCCGGGCAGGGTCAGGGTGGCCTGGGTGGCGCTCATCGCGGCGATGATCAGCAGACCGTTGATGACCAGCGCGATGACCGAGATGCCGCCGAAGAGGAAGCCGTAGGTCAACAGCATGAACACAAGGATGGTGACGAAGCCCACGATGGTGGAGGTCATGCCCGCCTTGACCGCGTCCGCGCCCAGTTCGGCGCCGACCGTACGCTGCTCTTCCACCTTCAGCGGCGCCGGGAGGGCGCCGGCGCGAAGCAGAATCGCCAGCTCGTTGGCCGACTCGACCGTGTAGTTGCCCTGGATCACGCCGCTGCCGCCGGTGATGGCGCTGCGGATATTCGGGGCGGAGATGACCTTGCCGTCGAGCACGATGGCGAACGGCTTGCCGATGTTCTTGCTCGTCACGTCAGCGAAGCGCTTGGCCCCCTGGCTGTTGAAGCGGAAGGAGACCTCCACCTCGCCGGTCTGGGGATCGTTGACCTGCTGCGCATTGGTCAACATGTCGCCCGACACATCCACGCGGCGGCGAACCACGTAGGCCGGGGCGTAATTGTCCGAGCTGGGCAGGATTTCGGAGCCCGGCGGCAGGCGGCCAGCCTGCGCTTCCTGCAGCGACACGCTGGTGTCGACCATCTGGAAGGTCAGCTTCGCGGTCTGGCCGATAACCGACTTCAGCTTCTCCGGATCACTTTCACCCGGCGCCTGCAGCACGATGCGGTTGGAGCCCTGGCGCGTAATGGCCGGTTCCCGGGTGCCGAGTTCATCGACACGACGCCGGATGATCTCGATCGACTGGTCAACGGCGCTGGAGCCTTCCTCGGCCAGGGCGGCCTCGGAGAACACCAGGCTGATCCGCTGGTCGTCCTGCCGGGAGATCGACAGCTCCTGCTTGCCCGACTTGGTCAGCTGGTTCAGGCGCGACAGCTTGTTGAAGGCCTTGGAGACGAGCGACGGGTCCGTGACGCGCACGGTCACCCCCGTCGGCGTCTGCACCAGATCCGAAAACAGGATCTGCTCGTCGCGCAGGGACTTGCGAACGTCCTCGAGAAGGTTGGTCGCCTTCTCCTTCCGCAGCGCCTTGGTATCGACTTCCAGCAGCAGGTAGGAGCCGCCCTGCAGGTCGAGACCGAGGTTGAGCGTCTTCTTCGGCAGGAATCCCGGCATCGATTCCCGCAGGCTGGCGGGAATCAGGTTCGGGAGGGTGAAGAGCAGGCCGAAAATGATCGCCGCCGTGACGGTGACGAACTTCCAGCGCGAGAGCTGCATCATGACGGGACAGGCCTTGGCGCTGTGATCAGGACTTGGTGTCGTTGGCGACGGCGGGCTCGCCCTTGCCGCGCACCTCGGCGATCATCGACTTCACGACCTTGACGGTGACGCCCTGGGCGACCTCGAGGCCGACTTCCTTGTCCTCGACCCGGACGACCTTGCCGATCAGCCCGCTGTTGAGCACGACGTTGTCGCCGCGCTTCAAGGCCGTGAGCATGTCCTGATGTTCCTTGGCGCGCTTCTGCTGCGGGCGAAGAATCATGAAGTAGAACAGGATCGGCAGAAGCAGAAGCGGGCCGAACTGCATCAGCATGTTGGTGGAATCGCCGGCAGGCATGTGGTCTCCGGAAGTCTCGAGGATCGGCGCAGCCAGCAGGGCGCGCCAAAGGTCGGCGGAAACTAAGGGCTGCCCCTCCGCTTTGCAATGCGCGGCGGTCCCGGTAAGGGCGGGGTATGGACGAGAAGACACAGGCCGTGCTGACGCGGATCGCCGAAGCGCTCGAACGGATGGCGCCGCCCGCGCCGCCGGAACCCGATTTCACCGCCGCGCGCCTGTTCCGCCATGATCCGGCGCGCGACGCCTTCCTGGCCGCGCCGGACTATCCCCTGCCGCTGGATCTGCTGATTGGCGTGGACGGACAGAAGGCAAGGTTCGTCGAGAACCTGCGCCGGTTCGCCTGCCGCCTGCCCGCCAACCATGCCCTGCTCTGGGGCGTGCGGGGCACCGGCAAGAGCTCTCTGGCCAAGGCCGCCTTCATGGCCGTGGCCGCCGCCCATCCGGCGCTGAAGCTGGTGGAGGTGGACCGGGACGAGGTCGCCGCCCTGCCCCCGCTGTTCGACAGCCTTCGGGGCCGGACCGAACGCTTCGTGGTGCTTTGTGACGACCTGTCCTTCGAGGACGGCGCGGCCGCGGCCAAGGCCCTCAAGTCGGCCCTCGAGGGCGGCGTGGCCGGACCGCCGGAAAATGTGCTGTTCGTCGCCACCTCGAACCGCCGCCACCTGATGCCGCGCGACCACGCCGAGGGCCGCGGCATGATCGCCGCCGCCGAGGATGCCGAGGAGGAAGTCAGCGTCTCGGATCGCTTCGGCCTGTGGATCGGCTTCCCGCCCATGGACCAGACTGGCTACCTCGAGGCGGTAAAGACCTACGCCGTACGGTTTGGCCTGAACCCGCCCGACCTGCAGGGGCGCGCCCTGCGCTGGGCCCAGCTCCGCGGCTCGAGATCCGGCCGGATCGCCTGGCAGTTCATCCGCGACCTCGCGGGCGAGCTGGGTGTAAACCTGCCGGTCTGACCGCGCGGAGGCTCCGATGGGCAAGCCCTGGTTCAATCCCAAACGTTTCGGCTACGGCGCCGGGCTGCCGTGCAGCTGGGAGGGCTGGGCCGTTCTGGCGGCCTTCGCGGCGATCATGCTCGGCGGCCCCTACCTGCTCATCGACGTCGACTGGCGCCTGAGGGCGGCCGTCGGCGTGCTGGCCGTCCTGGCGCTGGTCGTGATCGTGGTCGCCAAGACCCGGGGCGGCTGGCGCTGGCGTTGGGGTCAGGACTGACCCCGGCCGCCTACCGACCGCGCGGCAGGACCAGCGCCGGATCGATCGCCTTGGCCTTGTATTTTGGCGACGGCGAATAGCGGATCTCGAAGTGCAGCTGCGGCTGGCTGACGCCGCCGGTGGTGCCGACCTGACCGATCTGCTGGCCGGCCTGGACCTGTTGCTGCATGCGAACCTCGGTTTTCGCCAGGTGGCCGTAGACAGTCACCCAGCCATCCTCGTGCTGGATCAGCACGGTGACGCCGAAGCCAGGCACGTCGCCGCCGGAATAGACCACCTTGCCCGCCGCCGCCGCGCGGACGGCCGAACCGGCGGGCGCGCCGATGTTCACGCCGTCGTTGCGCTGCCCGCCGGCCTTGGGGCCATAGGCGGACAGGATCTGTCCCTCGACCGGCCAGACGAACCGGCCCCGGCCGAGTTCGGCGATCTGGTCATCCGCCAGCTGGGCGCGATCGTTGGGGACCACCGTGG
>Ga0075012_10006715_pt1 | contig 10405 bp, 8 predicted proteins | sample All_14_2_FD_71474 | JGI IMG/M metagenome (GOLD analysis project Ga0075012, IMG submission 71474) | Freshwater microbial communities in response to fracking from Pennsylvania, USA - Allegheny Zone_MetaG_DW_15 | ecosystem: Environmental > Aquatic > Deep subsurface > Groundwater > Drilled... | reverse complement strand
ACGTCGACGGCAGCGCAGCTTGGGCCGGTTGACGCCCGTTGAGTTCGAAGCAATCATGACCACACGGGCCGCATCCGCGGCCTAACCGAAAGAGTCACCTAAACCGTCAGCAATCCCCTTCGCCTTCCTCGCCTCATGGAACGACTTCATGATGCCGTCGCTCATCATCTCCGACCCATCGCTGCAAACACTGCCCGTGGTGCAGAACATCTTCCAGTCGCAGTTCAGCAACAACTACAACGTGTCATTCGCTTCCTACCTCATGGCCATGGCGCCCGCCATCATCGTGTACTTGTTCACTCAACGGTGGGTCATGGAAGGCGTGACACAGGGGGCGGTGAAGGGATGACAGACACCCTCGACGATGCGCTGTGGTGGCGAGACGCGGTCGTGTACCAGATCTACCCGCGTAGTTTCGCCGACTCTGACGGTGACGGCCTCGGCGACCTGGGCGGCATCATCTCGCGGAGCGACTACCTCGCGAGTCTGTCTATCGACGCGGTGTGGCTGAGCCCGTTCTACCCCTCAGCTCTCGCCGACGGCGGTTACGACGTTGACGACTACCGCGACGTCGACCCACGCCTCGGCACGCTCAGCGACATGGACGAGGTGATCGCTACCCTGCACGCTCGCGGTATCAGGGTCATCGTGGACATCGTGCCGAACCACACGTCGAATCGCCACGAGTGGTTTCGGCAAGCGCTCGAGCAGGGGCGCGGTTCTGCGGCCCGCGACCGCTACATCTTTCGAGAGGGCTCGGGCTCGGATGGTTCGGAGCCGCCGACCGACTGGGTGTCGAACTTTGGCGGCCCAGCCTGGACGAAGGTGGCAGACGGCCAGTGGTATCTGCACCACTTTGCAGCCGAGCAACCTGATCTCAACTGGTCGAATCGTGAGGTTCGCGACGACTTCCTCACCACTCTCCGATTCTGGGCCGACCGCGGCGTTGACGGCTTCCGCATCGACGTCGCGCACATGCTGACGAAGGACCTCACCGAGCCCCTTCCCTCACAAGCCGCCTTGGATGCTCTCCCGCGCGAAGGCGCCCACCCGACGATTGATCGCGACGACGTGCACGAGGTCTATGCAGAATGGCGGCGCGTGTTCAACGAGTACGACCCTCCGCGGTCTGCCGTTGCCGAAGCCTGGGTCGACACGCATCGGATACCGCGGTACGCGAGCCGCGAGGGGCTCGGCCAGGCGTTCAACTTCGACCTTCTCGAAGCAGATTTCAGCGCTGACCAGTTCCGTCGCATTGTGACGAAGAACCTCGAGCTCGCGAAGACCTCTGGATCATCGAGCACCTGGGTGCTGTCGAATCACGATGTCGTGCGGCACCCCACTCGCTACGGATTGCCGAACCCTCCCCGCAGCGCCGACGGACGACCGCTCAGCAGGCACGGAGAGGAGTGGCTTCGAACTTCAGGTGAGTCTCCGCAACTCGACCGTGAAGGAGGCGAGCGCCGCGCCAGGGCGGCGACCCTATTCGTGTTGGGGCTACCGGGTTCAACCTACCTCTACCAGGGCGAAGAGCTGGGGCTTCACGAGGTGGCCGAACTCGACGACGCCGACCGGCAAGACCCCACCTTCTTTCGCACCGACGGGGCGGAAATGGGGCGAGACGGCTGCCGAGTGCCTTTGCCGTGGGCTGCGGAAGGCGAGTCGTTCGGCTTCAGCGCGGTGCGGGCGCACTTGCCGCAGCCTGGCTGGTTCGGCGATTACGCCGTGGAGGTGCAGGAAGGAAACCCCAGCTCGACGCTCGAGCTCTATGGTCGAGCGCTCAGGTTGCGCCGCGAGCACCAAGCGCTGGAGTCGCTCGAGTGGATCCAGACCGGGCGCGACGACGTACTGCACTACATGAGACCCAACGGCTGGCACGTCGTGACGAACTTCGGCGCGGAGCCCTACTGGTTCGAGCGCGACGACCCCATGCTGTCGAGCAGCGATCTCCACGCAGACGGCATTCCGGCTGAAACGACACTCTGGTTCGGCCCTGCGCGCAAGGATTGATCGCGTCATGAGATGCCGAAGGCCCCTGAGCGTCAAGCTCTGGGGCCTTCGAGAATGGCGGGCTCCGTGCGAAACTCGAGTAGGCCCGGCGAATCCAAGGTCACTTGGCCCGCCGAGAAGCTTCATCCTCGGACGAGGCGCGGATAATCCTCCGGCGTTCAGTTCCCCAACATTTCACGAGGCGACATATCACCGCCGTCGACATTGGCGCGGTCTTGGAGCGGTTGACGCCGGTGGAACTCGAAGCCATCATGACCACACAAGACGCGTCCGCGGCCTAACCAAAAGAGTCACCTAAAACGTCAGCAGTCCCCAACGACGAACGTCAAGGTGTCCGCATCGATCATCCACTCGCGAAGGTCACGCAAGCACTCGTCGGGGCGCCTCGCGCTCGAGGTGATTGAAGCACGCAGATTGCCCTGACCCCCACCGCGAACCGTCCGAGCCTCCGATCTCGACTCGTCAAGCTGAGGTCAAGCTCTTCAATATCCGCTCGAAAGGTTGACGATCAAAAGGGACTCGTTCCCGCTTCGACCAAGCTTCCGCCTCCGCGACTGCACTCCGCAACAACGATAGGAGCTCCACTCTAGGTTGGGGTGGGCTGGAGTCGGCAAGTGCAGCTTGAACCATGAGCAACCGCCTTCGTTTGCTGAACGCCCCAGTTCTCACGCCCTCGAAGTCAGGTTGAAGCAAGTTCCCGGCGACATGGAAGACCACGTTGAGGTTGAGCGGAGATCGAATGCCAGCTCGAACCTCGATGACGTCCTTCGCGAGCCGAAGGATCTCTTCAGTCCATGCCCGGTTGCCGGTCGTGCGACCACCCACGACCCACCCGATCGAGAGAGCTTCGGCCTGCTCCTCTGACTCCATGTCACGTCCTCTGCAAGCGGGCCATCCCAACTCTCAAAGTTGAGTGGGCCTGGATCTCGCTCCGCCATGAGCCTTTCCAGGTTGAGCATTTCACGACGGCTTCCAGGTTGAAGCACCTCAATGTACTTGCCCTCCATGAATTTCTTAGTGTCTCGCCATAGCGGATCCTTGGGGATCTCAGTCTTGAAGTATCCGGTCTCGACGTGAGCCGGTACAGGTGTGCGGTGACTTGACTTGTGGAGGAGGTACAGGGCACGGCCGAGATGAGAGCACCAATGCCGAACATGGCAATGGCGATGACGACGACGTCGCAGACCCGTGCGCAACGACCGTCTCTTCTAGGAGAAACCGGGCTGCTCCGATATTCATCGACAAGGCTATAGATATCTACTCCTTCGTCGGACTGTGATTTCCTCGCTGTATTGATTACCGCGGCCCACCGGTCACGTGACGTTCACCAACTGGGTCAAGAAACGCCGGCTCACCACCGTCAGCATTGCGCACCAGGAAACTGCCAACACCCACGTGGTAGGTGCTGAATGCATCACGTCGGCATCAGTCGAACCCACACAGGGACCCACGTCCTCGTGCTCGTCAACGACCTCGACGTCACCGTCATCAACGCCGCGACCGGCGAGTTGCTACGCGAACTCACCATCGACCCCCGCCGCGACTATCAGCCCACGGGCCGCCCCAAAGGACCCCAGAAAAGACAGAAACCCCCGAACCAATAGGTTCGGAGGTTTCCTATGTCCTGAGACAGGACATGGCGGTGACGGTGGGATTTGAACCCACGGTAGGGGGTTACCCTACACAACTTTTCGAGAGTTGCACCTTCGGCCGCTCGGACACGTCACCGCGGTCGAGTGTAGTACAGCCGCAGGAGTGGGTCGAACCCGGTGGATGCCGAGCGGGCGGGGCGCCGAAGCCCCCGCCCGCTCGTGAACTGCTGTAACTACAGTGCGGCAGTCGGCTGCTCAGCACGGCGGCGGCGCACGGCGAGCATGATTCCGCCGAGTGCCACGAGGCCAAGCGCCGCGGCAACCAAGCCCGCCGTCTCGGCACCCGTGTCGGCCAGCTCGTCGCCGGCTCCCGCGTCGCCCTCGTCCGCTGCGTCGACCGACCAGAAGGTCGTCGTGCCCGTGATCTCGTTGCCGACGGCGATCATCGGCTCACCGGTCGGCGACTGCGAGCCGGTGATGAAGACGATGCTCTCAGGGCCGCTGTCGCCGACCGAGGTGAGGTCGTCTTCGACGTCGAGGGTGAAGTCACGATTGTTCACGTAGGTCGCAAACGACACGCTCTCGGGGTCAGTGACGTCGAAGACGGCGATGCCGCCGACGCGTTCGAGTCCGACGAAGGCATACGTGCTTCCGCCCACGGCACCCACGGCAACCGCTTCCGGCTCGGGGCCCTTGTCGTCGTTGCGGTTGCCGACGGTGTTGTTGTCGTTGCCCGAGTTGAAGAAGTCGGGCACAGCTGCCGCCGTGATCGCCTCAAGCTGCTCACCCGAGTCGAAGACGAGATCGCCGGTCTCGCTCCAGATCGAGAACGACCGCGTGCCAAACGAGTACAGCTCGTCGTAGCAGTCGTCACCGCTGTTGAAGCCATCGGCGATCGTCACGTTGAGTCGACCCAGCGTTGCGATCTCTGACGAATCGAAGTTGCTGCAGAGCAGACCGTCGTCGGCGAGGTCTTCGACTCGCTCAGGCTCGATGTACTCGTTCGGGCCGTCTTCGCCCCACTCGCGAGCGTCGCCCTCGTTGGCGGAGACGATGAGCGTCTCGCCGCCGGCCTGGTAGCTCGTGATCGTGTCGGGCATGAAGAAGCCGTAGAGGTCGTCGACCGTGTAGCGCGCGAGCAGATCAGCGGCCTCGTTGCTCATCGTCATGGGAACGACCGAGCGGTCGATCGTGCCAAGCGCAATGATGTCGGTGACGGTAGCCGTAGCGATGTCGACGACCGCGAGAGCGTTGTTCTCCTGCAGAGACACCCAGGCGGTCGCCGAGTCGGGGCTCACCGTGATGTACTCCGGCTCGAGCCCGCGCGACACCGGCTGGTCGTCGGTCGAGATTCCGGCGAAGATGCGCACTCCGGGGTCGAGGGCTTGCGACCCTCCCGACTCGAACTCGCCGAAGCCCGCCGTGCTCACGTCGCTCTGTGCTGGCGCGGCGAGTCCGCTCGGCAGGTCGATCACGCTGATCGACCCGACGGGGTCGACCGAGTAGTCATCGTTCGGTTCGCCCTCGTTCGCGGTGAGGGCCGTCGAGCCGTCGGGCGAGACGGCAACCATGTCGGGCAGAGAGCCCACACGCACGGCTCCCAGCACGCTGAGGTCGCTCGCGTCGGCAACGAGCATCCACCCGGCCGAGATCTTGTCGGGGTGCTCGAGGGCGACGACGACGAGTCCGTCGGCGCGCACCGCCACCGAGTTCGCTACCGCACCCGCCGGAATCGCGGTCGACTCTGCATCGACGACGCCCTCAGACTCGATCTCGCCCACCTTCACTGGGGCCGTCGGGTCGCTGATGTCGAGCGCCTCGACCAGCCCTGCGTCGGCGTTGACAACGAAGACCTGCTCGGTCGCGGCGTGGTACGCCACCACCTCGGCGGCACCCTCATCGAACACGGGTGTCTGGAAGCTGCCGATTGGGGTGAGGCTGACCGCACCGGTGCCGTCGTACTCGACGATCGGGTCGACGATGGCAGCCTCTGCTGCGGTGGTGGGCGCGATGAGCGCGACACCCGCAGCGGCGAGGCACGCTGCAGTGGTGGCCGCGAAGGCGCGCCTGATGGGGGTAGCGAGCACGAGTTCTCTCCTGGGTTTCGAAAGGGGGGTCACAGTCGCCAGTGAGGCGTGCTCGCGACTGTAGGAAGGTGCGATGACCTCGGGTCGAACACTCGGTGAACGCCCGAGACGGCTCCCTCGCGTAGCGCAGTTGAGCTCTCACCATCGTCACCCGCGAGGGCCGGTGTCAGCGCAGCGCCGTAACCTAGAGCCACCATGGCCCGACCCACTGCGAACTTCGTCTGCACCGAGTGCGGCTGGACGACACTCAAGTGGGCCGGCCGCTGCGGTGAGTGCCAGCAGTGGGGCACGGTCATCGAGAAGGATGCTCCCGCCCAGCCGCGCACGACCGCGAGTCGTCCGACCGCGGGCCGTGCAGCTCGCCCCATTACGTCGATCGAGGCACGGGCCGAGAGCCACTCGCCGACGGGCATCGGCGAGTTCGACCGTGTGCTGGGAGGCGGCATTGTTCCCGGCGCCGCCATCCTGCTCTCGGGCGAGCCCGGTGTCGGCAAGTCAACTCTGCTGCTCGAGGTTGCCGCACGCGCGGCGCACTCCGGGCGTCGGGTGCTCTACGTCAGCGCCGAAGAGAGCGTGGCCCAAGTGCGCTTGCGCGCCGGTCGCACCGGGGCTCTGAGCGACGACCTCTACCTCGCGAGCGAAACCGACCTTGCCACGATTCTCGGCCAGCTCGACGAGGTGAAACCCGAACTGCTCATCGTCGACAGCGTGCAGACCGTGTCGTCGTCGCTCGTCGAAGGCCTGGCGGGTGGCGTCTCGCAAGTGAAAGAGGTCGCGGCGACGCTCATCCGGGTTGCGAAAGAACGTGACCTTCCCGTGGTCATCGTCGGCCATGTCACGAAAGACGGCTCGATCGCCGGCCCCCGCCTGCTCGAGCACCTCGTCGACGTCGTGTGTCAGTTCGAGGGCGACCGCCAGACTGCATTGCGCTTCGTGCGAGCTCACAAGAACCGCTTCGGTCCGACCGACGAGGTCGGCTGCTTCGAGATGACGGGCGACGGCATCGCCGAAGTCGCCGACCCGTCAGTTCTCTTCCGTTCTGGCGCCGGCGTGCCCGTGAGCGGCACGTGCGTCGCCATCGCGATGGAGGGCCGCCGAGCGTTGCCGGTCGAAGTGCAGGCGCTCGTCGTCGCCTCGAGCGCGCCGCAACCGCGTCGCGTCGTCAACGGTGTCGACTCCTCGCGCGTGGCCATGTTGCTCGCCGTGCTCGAGCGCCGCTGCGGCCTGCCGCTCTCGAATTTCGACGTCTACGTGTCTACGGTCGGGGGCATTCGCCTCACCGAACCCGGTGCAGACCTCGCGATCGCCCTCGCCATCGCGAGCGCCCGCCGCGAGAAGGCGCTGGATGCCCACCTCGCCGCCATCGGAGAAATCAGTCTCGCCGGCGAGATTCGTTCAGTCGCCGGAAGCCCCCAGCGCGCTTCCGAAGCGCGCAGGCTCGGGTACCGCACACTCGTCGACTCAGGTGCCGGACACCTGCGCGAAGCCGTGCGCCTCGCCTTCGCCAGTGCGAGTGACGAACGCGTCGACGCCCCCGACTTCTAGAGCTCAGTCGGTGCTCAGTCGCAAAGCGTCGAGCACCTGCTGCGGCTCGGCCTGCATGGCGTGCGGACCAGCCACGTCGAACCACACCGCCTCGAGCACGCCGAGGTTCTGCTCGAGAAAGTCGGCGAGCGTCGCGGCGTCGTAGGCGAGCACCCGATGCTCGGGTTCACTCGGCACCATCGCGACGTAGTTCTCGGGCTTCGAGAACAGCAGCAGCATGTACTTGTCGGCCTCGCCCCGCCGAAACACCCGCACTTGCGGCGGCCCCTCCACCGGCAGCAGCGGAACGATCACCGTGTCGTTGCGCAGCGCGAACGCCACGGCCGCAGTGTCTTGACGCTCGAGGGCTGCAGAGAGCTGCTGCTCGGGCGGCAGGCTCGACTCGGGCAATGCGAAAGCGGCGGCGGCAGAACCGCCGCGGCTCGCGCCGGAGGTACGGGGAGTTTTCGAATTGCGCTTCTTGGGCATCCCGACCAGCCTACGCGGCCCCAAATACTTACCGGCCTTGGCTGGTTGGCCGCCCGTAGCTTCTATGCCGTAGAGCTGGCGTTGAACGAACGAATCTGTTGCTCAAGTTTGGCGTTCAACTGATCAAGCTCAGCTTGCGACGGCTGGAAGCGAACGATAGAACGTCGGCCTTCGATGGACGTAAGGCGAACCATCGCATCGTGCTTGCGCTCTTGATTGACTTGCGACATCTCAGCCCCCCAACTCGCTCGAGGTTTCTCATGAAGATCGACTTCTGAATACTCGGCCAACTAAGAGCATGGTAGTCAACACACCCGACAAGAGGAACAAAGTTGATGCCCACACTTGGAACGTAGCCGCGCCCACCCCCACAACAAGCACGAAAGCCGTGGCAAGAAAGCTAACACCAAGAAGCACCATCAACCCACGAAGCGGGGCATGCAGTGCCTCCGTTGTTCGATTTCGCATCCTGCCAGCCGCGACAGCCAGGTAGATGGCAGGTAGTGAAGTGAGAAGCGATGCTGCCGGACGGTTCTGCGGCTGAACAAGCGCGTGAAGCGCAGGCTCCCAAAGAACGATCGTGCCGAAGAACACCATCGCCAGGACAGTTGCCCACAGCGCGGAGGCCAGACGTCCGGAACTCTGGTGCGCGATCGAGACGATCGCGTCCGGAGGAAGAGGACTGTTGTCGACCTTTGCCACGGCATGTATGAGATCCGCTCGGACCTCAACATTCACAGGACCAGTGATCGCTGGGAAGTACAACGCCTCAAGTTGAGACTCTGGCGCGGAGTGAACCTCCAAGTGATAGCTCTTGGGCTTCACATACGGACTACCCAGGTCGAAAGCGACTGTCAGAGTTGCAAGACCTAGCGGAGCCAGAATACGCCCGCGCACATCGAACCACCGAAGACGATTCTCAAACTCCCAACTGTATCGATATTTGACGAGGAGTCGCTTACCGGATGGATCGTCCTGAAAGACGCCGCACAGCAGATAGTTCTCGAAGAGGAGAGCCAGGAGATCCCAGGCCTCACGGCTGACCCCGCCCAATTCGTCGGGGATTGGCATCCCCATCCATTGACCCTCGTCGTGAAACCGAAGGACGTGCGAAATCAGTCGCTCGCTCGGATCTGAGTTCACAATGGTTCGGATGGCGCTTCTCAACTTGGCGCTCGCCGGTGTCGACAAACCGTACTCGAAGGCGGCTACCACGATGCGGAACGCAACCTCCGCGTTGGTTTCACGGTCGGCGATCGAGAGTGGGTCGCCTTTGCCGAAGGTCGCATCGAAGCTAGTTAGCGGGCCCTTCTTGAGCACCGCGAGAGGCAGTACCCATCGAGGTTCATCCAGGAACGGAACTCGAGGAACCGAGGCGGGCACTTCTAGATCGAGGGAGACCCTCCGATCATTGGCTGGACCGTCCATGAGGCGAAAGGAGTCGACCTTGCGCACGACCCACTTTGGTCCCGCACTGACCAAATAGAGAGTAACTAGATCGAAGACGTCGGTGCCCTGGCCACTCAAATGCGCGTCTCTAACTACTCGAGAATGAACGGAACGTCGCCCTCGCTCGCGAACTCGCCGACGCTCACGCTGAGGCGATAGGTCGCGCCGCCCGCGATGACCGGGTCGCGCTCGGCCTCGCAGTCGTCAGGGCTCGAACGGGTGCGGCTCCACGCGAAGGGGTCGCTCGACACGGGTTCGCCCGGCTCGAGCGTCACCTCGGCGGCGGTCGGGTTCTGCTGGCAGTCGGTCGACGCCCAGATGCGGTCGCTGCCCGACATGATGAGGTACTCCTGCACGTCGGTGCCGGCCTGCATCGTGCACGCGGCGGTGCCCGTGTTGAGCAGGGTCAGCGACAGCATCGGCTGTTGGTCTGCAGGGTAGGACGAGGCATCGACGACGGGCGTCACCTCGACCTGCCCGGCAGTGCACGCGCCCGCCTCGGTTGCCGGCGCGCTGGCTTCTGGGCTGGCGCCCGCGGTCTCCGTCGTCTCGGGGCCAGGCGTCACGGTCGTCTGCGGCTCTCCCGACCCAGGCCGCACGATGATGAGAACGATGATGATGATGACGGCGAGCACGCCCAGGCCCACCAGCAAGCGCCGCCGCCAGTAGACCTGCGGCGGCAGCGGCCCGACGGGGTTACGCAGCGTCGACATGCCCACAGGGTAGGCCCGCCACTGCCCCGATTCGGGATGCTCGCACGGCGTGGCCCGCGACTCGCAGTCGGCTCGACGCTAGGCCGCAGCGACCGTATCGACGAAGTCGAGAAGTTCGCGTTCGCTCGCGCCCCTGGTGATGGCGCGCAGCACGAGCTCGTCGACCTCGCTCGCGTAGGCCGCTACCTGTTCGGAAAGGCGGTGTGACCCGTCGATCGTCGTATCGATCGCCTTCGCCCCGATGCGGTCGAAGTGCGCCGCGTAATTCGGGTAGGAGGCATACTGCCCGGCCTCGCGCTCCAATGCCGAGCGTGCGTCGGAGCTGACCGTCGCGCGCACGTAGAGTGCGCCGCGCATCGAGTGGCCGGCAGCGTCACGGTGGAGGTCCGCCATCGCAGTGCGAGCATCCCCAGGGCGCAGCCAGCTCAGCAGCACACCGTCGGCCTCGCGCGCGGCGAGTTCACGCATTGCAGGGCCGAGGGCGCCCACCACGATCGACACGGGCACCGCCGAACGCAGGTCGGCGACTCCCTTACGGACT
>Ga0075012_10006713_pt1 | contig 10407 bp, 5 predicted proteins | sample All_14_2_FD_71474 | JGI IMG/M metagenome (GOLD analysis project Ga0075012, IMG submission 71474) | Freshwater microbial communities in response to fracking from Pennsylvania, USA - Allegheny Zone_MetaG_DW_15 | ecosystem: Environmental > Aquatic > Deep subsurface > Groundwater > Drilled... | reverse complement strand
ATAACCGGTACGGTTACCTCGGCTGAGGACGGACAGCCGATTCCGGGGGCGTCGATTTCGGTACAGGGAACTACCTTGGGCACAGTTACTGATTTAGATGGTAAATATACCCTTCAGGTTCCGCAGGATGTACAAACTTTGGTTTTTTCATTTGTCGGAATGAAAACACAGGAAGTGGCCATTGATAACCAGACTTCAATAAACGTGCAGTTGAGTCCTGAAACAATTGGCGTTGGCGAGGTGATTGTTACTGCTTACGGTACAACGAACCGTGAAGCCAAAACCGGTGCAGTAGGTACAGTGAGCGGCGCACAAATTGCCGAAGCTCCTGTAGTTTCGGTTGACAAGGCCCTGAATGGTAAAATCGCCGGGGTGTCGGTAACCTCCAATTCGGGGCAGCCTGGTGCCCATTCCGATATTCGTATCCGGGGAACATCGTCGATTAACGCGGGGAACAACCCTCTGTGGGTAGTTGACGGTATTCCGGTTGTTACAGGCAATACAAACGACTTCCTGAACACCGGTAACGCCCTGTCATCGTTGAACCCTAACGATATTGAAAGTATAACCGTGTTGAAAGATGCCGCTGCCGCCTCTATTTACGGAAGCCGTGCTGCCAATGGTGTAGTGCTTATTACTACAAAAAGCGGCAAGGACGGGAAAACCAGTTTCTCGGCGCGTGCAAAATATGGTACCTCATGGTTGGCAAACGACAACGACTTCGGGATTATGAATGCCGGACAGCTCCTCCAATATCAAAGAGACGCTGTTATTAATGCAGGCCGAAACCCGGATGACCCGATGGAACCCTACTATCGCCCGAAAGAACTGCTGAGCCGCCCGCTCACCAACTGGATGGACCATTTAACACGCTACGGGACTATTCAGGAGTATGAAGTGAACGCGACAGGCAGCAATGCCAAAGGCAAGTATTATACCTCGCTGAATTACAACAATACCGACGGTGTATTTTATGGCGTAGGTTTGGAAAAAATAACCGGGCGCCTCAATGCCGACTACAAGCTGACCAACACGCTCGAAAGCGGTGGCCGTGTAAACGTGACCTACATGGACGGAATGGACGTGCCCATGCAAAGCCTCTACTATTCAAACCCTGCGTTTGCCGGGATGATGATTTTGCCGTGGACACCCGCATACACTGACGAAGGCAAACACAATGTGGATATTGCCGAGAACAGCCGTACCAATCCGCGCGCAACCGCCGAATACGACGACCAGTGGGGTAAGGCTTACCAGTTGATGGGAAATATTTATTTACAATGGAAACCTATAAAACAGGTTACCCTGAAAACCACCGATGCTATTGAAACCGTTCATGGTGAAGGCCGCCGCTACTGGTCGCCCGAAACAAACGAAGGAGACCCGACGCTGCAAACGACCATGAGTAAATACCAGCGGCTGACCACTTCAAATACTGCCGAGTACAAAGATGTGCTGTTCGACGACCACAGTGTACGCGTGCTGCTGGGACAGGAAGCCATGAAACACACAGCCGCTTATCAATTCGTTTACGCTCCGGGTGTAAACCCCGATATTCCTTACGTTCAGACAGGCACGCCTGGAAGCATTGAGGCTGAACAGGGTTATGAAGCCCGCACATTGCTTTCGTTTTTCGGAATGATGGATTACAATTATGCCGACAGGTATTTTTTGCAGGCGTCTGTACGTATGGACGGGAGCTCGCTTTTTGGCGGCAACACCCAGTGGGGTACGTTCTATTCGGTAGGCGCATCGTGGAATATCCACAACGAGGCGTTTATGAAAGGCCTTTCATTCATCGACCTGCTGAAACTTCGCGGCAGTTACGGACTTAGCGGAAATAATGATATCAGCGCTTACCGGGCTTTTGGGGTATATGCCAGTTCGGCCTACAACGGCACAACTGGTATGCTCCCTTCGCGTCCTGAAAACCCCAACCTTTCGTGGGAAAAGAACGGGGCGTGGAACGTCGGCCTCGATTTTACCCTCTTCGAAAATTTAGAAGGTAATATCGACGTTTACAAGCGTAAAACCACCGACATGCTTCTGGACAAAAACGTGCCGCAAACTACGGGATTTTCTTCCAACTTCCTGAATATCGGTTCGCTCGACAACAGGGGGATAGAAATTCAGCTGGACTATAAAATACTGAATACCCGCGACTTAGTATGGAGCGTGGGCGGGAATATTGCTTTCAATAGAACCAAAATTCTGGAACTGGGCGACAATGAAGAAATTGCTTATTCCGAAGACGGGAGGTTACGCCACATGGTTGGTAATTCGCTTTTTACTTTCCGCCTGTTCGACTATGCCGGGGTTGACCCTACCAACGGAGACGCCCTGTGGTATGATAGTGCAGGAAATCTTTCCAACGATTATACCAAGGCGCGCTACAGCTACGATTATTCGCCCGAGCCCAAGTTTATTGGCGGTTTCAATACCGATCTTTCATGGAAAGGTTTTAAATTGAGCACATTCTTTGAATTTAAGGGAGGCAACTATGTATTGCTGATCGAAAAACGTTATTTGGAATCAGACGGGAACCAAATGAACCAGAATCAGTTAAAAGAAGCGCTGAACTACTGGAAACAACCGGGCGATACGGGTGTGAACCCAAAACCCATTGCCGGTAACGGTACCAACAGCTACAGTTTCAATTCTACCCGTTTCCTGCAAAAAGGCGACTATTTGCGCGTGAAAGACATTACCCTGTCATATACTTTCCCTACAAAGTTGGTTGAAAAAGCAAAAATTGGCGGGCTGAAGCTCTATGTGAGCGCACAGAACATTTATACCTTCCACGATGTGGACTGGTGGGATCCTGAACGTGGTATCGACGGTATCGGATACGGTATTTACCCCATGACAAAAGCAGTGACAGGTGGAATTGAACTGTCGTTTTGAGAATCATCAGTTTAACATTTGAAAAACAACGAAAATGAAAAAGATAATCATATTAAGTTTTGTAGCAGCAGCTTTGTTGTTTACGAATTGTAAGGATTTTCTTACCGAAGAACCTGTTATGTCGCAAAGTACGGAACTTACGCTTGCCACCTACGACGGGTTGAACAATGCCACTTTTGGCGCATACTCCCCGCTGGTTTCGGTAAACTGGTATGGCGCATCGTTCGTGCTCGATGCCGAAATGCGCAGCGGTAACGGTTTCCGCGATGTAAACCATAATTCGGGACGCTACACTGTATCCTACGACCTGAATTATACTTCTACCAGTACCCCGGCTTTATGGGGAAGCGCCTATTATGTTATTTCGGCGGTAAACAACGTGTTGCCAAATCTGGACGATAAAGCAGGAAAAGATGGCGTTACCGAGCAGCAAGTCAACAATGTTAAGGCAGAATGTCTGTTCCTGCGCGCTTTGTCGCATTTCGACCTGGTGCGCACCTACGGTAAACAGTACACCATCGATAAAACCGCGCCTGGGGTGCCCTACCTTTTCGTAACCGACCCCGCCGGAAAACCGGCGCGCGACAATGTGGAAACCGTGTATAACAACATCGTGAAAGACCTCACGGATGCCGAAGGTTTAATTGCTGATGATTATTCGCGCGAAGGGGTGGCCGACGCCAGATCGGTGGTAAGCAAACCCGCTATACAGGCACTGCTCTCACGCGTATATCTGTACATGGGCGAATGGCAGAAAGCAGCCAACTATGCCACAACCGTTATCAACAGCGAAGAATTTACGATGTGGAAAGCCGATGAATATGCGGCAGTCTTTAAGGAAGACATCCGCGAGGGAGGCGAAGTGATTTTTGAAGTGTACGGTTTGAAAAGCAACGAATACGACGGATACTGGGACGCTATTACCTGGGAAACCAATCCCGACGGCTATGCCGACTGCGCTGCCAGCAACGACCTGATGTCGCTCTACGAAGAAGGCGATGTGAGGGGTGAAATGTTCATCAATAATCCCGATAAAGCGCCAACCACTTATTGGACAACCAAGTATGCCGGTAAGGACAAAGGAACGCCCGACGTGAGCAATACCATTGTGCTCCGCCTGAGCGAAATGTACCTCAACCGGGCTGAAGCACTGTCGCACGGAGCTACAATACAGGGAGCTACGGCAATGAATGATATAAATACCATTCGCGAAAATCGTGGAGCTACTCTCTACGATAATCCGGCGGCAGTGGACGTACTGTTCGAGCGCCGCCTCGAACTGGCCTGGGAAGGGCATTACTGGTACGACCTGGCTCGCACCGGCGGCAGCATTACCCGCACGCATTTCAGCGGATCGCCAATCAACCAGAATGTGCCGGCCGACAGCAAATACTGGGCTCTGCCAATCAACAAACGCGAACTGGACGTGAACGAAAACTTGGTTCAAAATACCGGATATGATAATTGACAGATTAATGCGTAAAAACAGAATAAAGATGAAAAAAATAACAATCTATATTAGCGTTTTAGCGGGCATTGTCCTTTTCTTCAGCGCGTGCGAACTGAACGAAACCCCGACGTTTGACGATGCCAATGCATTTGTAGCGTTCAGCTCCGAAAACATTACGGTAAAAGAAGATGCAGGCACATTGAACATTCCGGTGCGGCTGACTTCGCTGGCTGGGGTAACTTCTGCCGTTTCTTTCGATTTTATTGACAGCACAGCCGTAAAAGGCCGCGACTATAACCTGAATGGCGGCGCTTCGGTGCTGAATTTCGACGGAAATGAACCTGTACAAAACATCGTAATTGATGTTGTGAACCACAGCGGGGTATTCACCGGCGACATGAAATTTGGCGTCCGCATTACAAGTGCCGGCAGCGTAAATCCAGGTAGTATCGACACAACGTGGGTAACGATCTCCGACCTCGACCATCCGCTGGCTTTTATCCTGGGTGAGTTTAACGCCACTGCCACAAGTTATTTTAACGGGAAAGAAGTGTGGACGGTTTCTTTAGCCAAAGATGTTTCGGATGTGAATAAAGTTTGGATAACCAATCTGGTTAGCGGCGGCTCAAGCGCTTCATCACCCGTTTACGGCATGGTCAACAGCGAAAAAACAGAAATAAAAATTCCTGTTGGTCAGGTAATTGCTATTAGTTCGTCCTATGATGTTCTTTTGAACGGATACTATGGCCCTGATGGTGAAACAGCAATTGAGGATGGCGGATCATTAACCGGGTTAATTGACCCCGATGGAACTATCCATATTCAGGATGAATTTGGTAGTCAGGTGTTTACTAAAGGCACTACTACTTCGGTAGGTTGGTATAACATCTACCAGGCCGACGGTGTGTTTGTTAAGAAATAAATTGGAAACAGTAATTTAATTTCAAAGAAATGAAAAAGTATTTTGCATATATAATGGCTTGTGTGACAATAATTGCCGTCGGCTGTACCGATTTCGGGACCGAAACCCAGTTGACCCTGCCCGCGGCCCCGGCAATCGACATTACCGGCGTTACGCCCGGCGCAGCAGGAGACAATGTTACCTTCACCGTGAAACCGGCGGGAACTGCCGGCTACTATTCGTGGGTAGTGGTAAAGGACGAAAAAGTTGATACCGCCGGGATTCTGGAAGCGCCGGATAAGGTATTGAAACAGCAGATAACCGGAGTGAAAAGCGGTATTAAAAGCTATGCCGCACGGACTGATACTACGGTTACCGTAAGCGGGCTTACACCGTTTACTGTTTACCAGATTTATGCCGTAGCGTCGAGCGCCGACGGTGTGAACGGCGAAGTGAAAAATGTTCAGTTTCGCACGTTGGACGATGGCAGCAAACCTACCCCGCAAAAAATAGCGATTGCCGATACCACGGTTACGATTACTTTCCACGAACCGTTGAACATGGGTACCGGGAAGGTTTTTGTTTCGTACTTTGCTAAAAATACCGTTTCGGGTAGTAACCCGCTGATAATAGCTCCCGGTTACGAACAATTCAACCTGCAGGATATCGAGATCCCGGAAACAGGATTATCGGTAAGCGGCAGTAATTTGATAATCAAACTGCCCGATGCCCCTGCCGGGGCCTACGCCAGCATTACTTACGAAGCCGACGCTGTTCTCGATCTCGAAGGTAACGGTAGCAGCGCCTATACAGCCAAAGCCGACACACTGATTAGCGGCGCCCCCTCGCGAAGACTTACCGTGCGCGTGGCTGTAAAATCGTGGAATTTGCACAGCGAGTTTGAAGAAAGCAACCCCGATACGGTGGCTACCTTTGCCGAATGGGGCGACCTGATGATCCCTGCTTTCGCTGGTGAAGGTACTGTCGTTAGGAAAAGAATTGCAGAAAAAATTCCGACGGTAGTGTATAGGCAACCCGGAAAAACGACCACAGTAAATGTTACAACCTGGGGCTTGTCGGGCGGTGTTCCCGTATTCCTGCTGCCTGAAGAACCTGCCCGCGGCGCAACCGTTGACCTTTCTGTGCCGGCAGGCGCTTTTGAAGATGTGTATGGCAACGTCAACGAAGCTTTGAACATTGAAGGAAATTACCTGTACAGCTACGGCTATACCCTGGATGATGTTATTGGCACCTACGATGTTGAAGCAGTCAGCTACTGGGATGGCCCGCTCACTGAGTCGGGAATTGTCATAGAGAAAGCTACCGATTCCGACACAGTATTGATTAAAAATTTAGTTGACGAAGGTTCGGTAGTGAAAGCAGTATTCGATCCGGTTGGCGGAACTCTTACCCTTGCCGATGAACAAGTGTTGTTGGAGGGTGTAAATATAGGTTCAATCGGTGAACAAACCATTTTGTTTGTAAATGCCGATGCTTCCGCTCCGGTTATCTTCAATGTACCTGTCGCCGGAACAATAGTTTCACCTGCCCAGATGTGGGGATATTACCTTGTTCCAGCTAACGGCTGGTACGATGTATACACTGAGTCAACTTGGACACGTACAGCAGAGAAGTCGACTTCCTTGTCGACGGTAAAAATGGTAAAATCGGATGTCAAACCATTTAATGGTCGTACATTCAGCAAATAGCCGAAAAATTTTTATGACTAACACATATCAAAAGGGTGCTCTTTTCCGGGCGCCCTTTTTGATAATATCCTTATTCGTGGACATGACAGTCTTGGCTTTTGATAAAATAATTAGCATATTTGTCTGATATTCATATTCCACAAAACATAAAGGTCATGAAACAAAAAATTTTTTTCTGCATCATTGCCCTGTGTAGCGCCATTGCGAGCCAGGCACAAGAAGTCACCACAATGTGGCCATATATCTATCCCGATTTTCAGGAAGGCATAGTTCATTTCAAAGATCACAAGTCGCTGAGGGCGCCGCTGAACGTACACCTGCTCAAAAGTACGTTGCACTATCTGGAAGATAAAAAAATTAAAGAAGCTACCTCGGGCGATATTGAATCGGTACATATTGGCAGAGATCAATACTATGTATGCGATAACCAGTTGATACATGTCCTGAATGGCGATAGCACGGGTTTTGTCGCAGAGCTTGTCGAGGCCGATTTCAGCGCCCTGATGGAAAGCGGCGGCGCCTATGGATCGTCTTCAAGCGTGCAGGCAACCCGTAAAGTGTCTTCTATGGAAATTGGCGGTGTAAGTATCGTCAACCACATGGAATTGAAAGAGAAAAAAGATGCCGGCTCTCTCCTCCCGCTAACGCGGAAATATTTTATTGTCGTTGCCGGGAAGGAATATCCCGCTACCAGTAAAAGCATTGAGTCGCAACTGCCAGAAGAGAGGCAGGAGGCGTTTAAACTATTCGTAAAGCAGAATAAAATAAAATGGAAACAACCCGAGTCACTGGCGTTGTTACTGGATTTCTTTAAAAACCAATAATACTCCATGAAACATCATTATCTGCCGCTGATTGCATTTTTATTTTTTGCCTGCACAAACGATGTTTTGGTGCAAAGCGAAGAAGACGCGCCGAAATTGGCCGACTTGCCCGAACAGCAGACAGAACAAACGTATGAGCAGGGTCGTGTCCGCATTCTGGTATCGGAAGGGCTTTCCGACAAAGTGGAAACAGCCGTCCGAAGCGGGAAACGGCAAACAGCAGCTTTGGCCTCCGCCGATGTTGTTTCGAAAACCAAAATACGCTCCATGAAACGTACCTTCCCCGAAGCGGGGCGCTTTGAAGCGCGTACCCGCAAAGCAGGGCTACATTTGTGGTACGATGTGGAGTTTGACACACAGGTGCCGCTCGACGAAGCCCGACAAAATTTATCGGGCATTCAGGGCGTAAAAAAGGTGGAATACCGCCCGGTTGCCGTCTGGTTCGGGGATAACAGCGTGACAGGAGTTACGAAAGAAGTGGCAAACAGTGTAGTAAAATCGGCTGCTGCCACACTGCCTTTCAACGACCCGCGGCTGCCCGATCAATGGCACTATCAAAACGAGACCGGCAACGCCAGTATTAACCTTTTTGGCGCGTGGAACTACACTACCGGCGCACCCGACGTTGTGGTGGCTGTCATCGACGGAGGGATTGACTACGAACACGAAGATTTGGCTGCCAATATATGGATTAACGATGTTGAGAAAAACGGAACTTCGGGGCGCGACGACGACGGAAATGGTTTTAAAGATGATATTTACGGTTATAATTTTGTTTCCGACATTGGAAAATTAGTTCCACATGATCATGGTACACACGTAGCGGGAACCATTGCTGCCGTAAATAACAACGGCAAAGGTGTTTGTGGCATTGCAGGCGGAAACGGGCAAAGCACCACTGGGGTGCGGCTCATGTCGTGCCAGATTTTTGTGAACGACGACGACCCTTATGCCGGAAACGGCGGGAACAAAGGGGCCACGGCCATTAAATACGCCGCCGACAATGGCGCGGTAATTTGTCAAAACAGTTGGGGTTACACTACTCTTACCGAAATTCCCGGTTCCGACAAAGCAGCCATTGATTATTTTATTGAATACGCAGGAATTGACGAAAACAGCAGGCAAACCGGTCCCATGCGCGGCGGAATTGTGATATTTGCTGCAGGTAACGAAGACAGGACTGCTGCAGCGCCGGCCAATTACGAAAAAGTAATAGCGGTTTCGGCCGTCGGAAAAGACTATCGCAAAGCAAGTTATTCAAATTATGGCGAATGGGTTGACCTTGCAGCGCCGGGCAACAGCGTGATTAGCACTGTGGTAGGCGGATACGGTTCCATGCAGGGAACTTCAATGGCCTGTCCGCATGTTTCGGGAGTTGCAGCTTTAGTACTTTCGCAGTTCAAACGTAGCGGTTACAATGCCGACATGCTACGGGCAAGGCTCGAAAACAGCGCCATAAATATCGATAGCTATAATTCGAGCTACCGGGGAAAACTCGGTGGTTTGGTAAATGCAATGGCATCGCTTGCGGGCGGTAGTACCACGCCGCCGTCAGGAGTTGGAACAGCAACAGGCAAAGTCCGCTCGAATATCGTTACCCTTCGCTGGACAGTACCTGCCGACCCTGACGACGGAAAAGCATCGGGATTCAACGTATATTACCGCAAAACTCCGCTGACTGGCCTCAATGTAAATAACCCGCCTTCCGACGTGATGATCAACAGTTTTCCCATCGGCGACCTGAATGTTGGCGATGTGTATGAGGCCGAAATCAATGAGCTGGAGTTCAATACCCAATATTATTTTGCAGTAAATGCCTTCGATTTTTCGGGGAATTTTTCGCCGCTTTCGGCGCAGGTAACGCAAACTACGTTGTCGAACAACCCGCCTGTCATTAATGTCGAAGATAGTGTCAACGTTACGATGAAAAGGCACGAAATGATTGTATTGCGTTTTTCGGGCAGCGACCCCGACGGGCACGAAATAACCTGGAACCTGCAGCCGGCAAGCAATGGAGTTGCTTTGGCCGATTTGGGCAATGGAAATGTACAAGTTACTATTACCGGCACAAGAAATGAACCGGGAACATATAGCATGGCGCTTACACTGGAAGACAAATACGGTGCATCGGTTTCACAAACAATCGACTACGAGGTTCTCCCAAACCATGATCCCGAAATTGTAAGTTCGATTGAGAATTTATACTTTGGCGCACTGAGCCAGCAGAAATCGTTTAGCATTGCAAGTTATTTCACCGACCAGGATAACGAGCTTTTACGATACACCTTTACCAATACCGCACCTAATGTGGTCAATGTAAACGAGAACAACGGAAGTTTATATGTAGTGTCTATGGCTTATGGTTTATCGCAAGTTACAATCACAGCAACTGACGCTATGGGAAAATCAGTCGCACAACAGTTTAACATTCTGGTACGTGACGACAACCAGGTTATCGACGTTTATCCTAATCCTGTCAAAGATTTCGTATGGCTGCGCACAAGCGAAAATCGGCGCGCCCTGGTTACAATTTTCAGCAATTCCGGTGCAAAAGTATTTGAAGCGGAAATGGATATTTCGCCGTTTGAGCCGGCCAAAATTGATGTATCTGCACTTAGC
>Ga0075012_10006712_pt1 | contig 10407 bp, 10 predicted proteins | sample All_14_2_FD_71474 | JGI IMG/M metagenome (GOLD analysis project Ga0075012, IMG submission 71474) | Freshwater microbial communities in response to fracking from Pennsylvania, USA - Allegheny Zone_MetaG_DW_15 | ecosystem: Environmental > Aquatic > Deep subsurface > Groundwater > Drilled... | reverse complement strand
CGTCAAGCGCCTCAACATCAAGCCCCAGGTGGACCGCTACACCCTGCCCAACGGCCGCGCCATCTACCTGCTGGCCGACGGCCGCCTGGTGAACCTGGGCTGCGCCAAGGGCCACCCGTCCTTCGTGATGAGCAACTCCTTCTCCAACCAGACGCTCGCGCAGATAGAGCTCTGGACCAAGAAGCACGAGATAGGCGTGACCCGCCTGCCCAAGCACCTCGACGAGGAAGTGGCCCGCCTGCACCTCGAGAAGATCGGCGTGAAGCTGACCAAGCTCACGGCTGAGCAGGCCGACTACATCGGCGTGAAAAAGGACGGCCCCTACAAGCCGGAGCATTACCGGTATTGAGCCGGCGGCGGCGGCAGAAAAGCCCGGGGCGAAAGCCCCGGGCTTTTTGTTATCATAACAGCGGGGGACGAATGAAGCTGAATTTCCTGACCATCAACGCCCACAAGGGGTTTTCTCCCCTCAACCGGCGCTTCGCGCTGCCTGAGCTGCGGGAATGCGTGCACAGCTCGGGCGCCGATATCGTTTTCATGCAGGAAGTGGTGGGCCAGAACCTGCGCCACGCCGAGCGCTACTTCGGCTGGCCGGCCAAGTCCCAGCATGAATTCATGACGGAGCTCTCCGGCTTCAGCCACGCCTACGGCAAGAACGCGGCTTACACCGCCGGGCACCACGGCAACGCCATCCTCTCCCGCTTCCCCATACTCCACTCCGAAAGGGTGGACATCTCCACCAACCGGGTCGAGAAGCGCGGCCTGCTCTACGCCCGGATACAGCTGCCGGAAGGCAAGCCGCCGCTGCACTGCGTCTGCGTGCACCTCGGGCTGCTGCGCCGCTCGCGCGTCAAGCAGTTCGCCCGCATCTGCGAATTCGTAAAATCCGTGGTGCCGGACCACGAGCCGGCCATCGTGGCCGGCGACTTCAACGAGTGGCGCAAGGGCAAGAAGGACGAGCTGGAGACCTGCCTGCTGATGAAGGACTCGGGCCTGTCGCTGCACGGCCGCAAGCTGCGCACCTTCCCGGCCGCCCTCCCGGTGCTGCCGCTCGACCGCATCTACCTGCGCGGCTTCAAGGTGCTGAAGGCCCACGTGCTCTGCAAGGGGCCCTGGAAGGACGTCTCCGACCACGCCGCCTTCCAGGCGGAGGCCGAGTACGACTGGCAGCCGCCAAAGCCCTCCCCGAATTTATAGAATATCAGCGTGCTCCTGCCCATACAACAGAACGCCGGGGAGATAATCAAGGCCGCGGCCCGCAGCCGCCGCCTGATAATATCCTCCCCCCCTGGCTCCGGCAAATCCACCAAGGTGCCGCAGATCCTGCTGGATTCAGCCGGCCTGAAAGGCCGCATAGCCGTCCTCGAGCCGCGGCGCCTGGCCGCGCGCATGCTGGCCGACCGCGTCGCCAAGGAGCGCGGGGGCGCTACCGGCGGCGAGGTGGGCTACAGGGTGCGCTTCGAGGACAAGACCGGGCCGAAGACCCGCATAATCTTCGAGACCGAAGGCATCCTGCTGCGGGAGCTGGTCAGCGACCCGCAGCTTAAGAAATATTCCGCCATCATCCTCGACGAATTCCACGAGCGCCACATCCACGCGGACATCACCCTCGCCGCCTGCCTGGCCCTGCAGGCCGGGCCGCGCCCGGACCTGCTGGTGGTGGTCATGTCGGCCACGCTCGACGAGAAAAAGCTGGCCGCCTACCTGGCGCCCTGCGAAACGGTGCTGGCCGAGGGCCGCGCCTACCCCGTGAACATCGCCTACTGCGGGCCCGAAACGGCGAAACTGCCGGCCTGGGAAGCGGCCGCGCGCACCTGCGCCCAGGTAACGGCGCAGGTAAAGGCCGGGCACACCCTGGTCTTCATGCCCGGGGCCTACGAGATCAACCGCACCGCCTCGGAACTGGCCAAACACCCGGCGCTGGCCGGCTTCGCCGTCAGGCCGCTGCACGGCGACATGCCGCCGCGCGACCAGGACGCCGCCGTGGCCCCGTCCGAGGGGCGCAAGATCATCATCGCCACCAATATCGCCGAAACCTCCCTGACCATAGACGGCGTCACGGCCGTGGTGGACAGCGGCCTCGCGCGGGTGGCGCGCTTCGACGGGCCGCGCGGCATAAACACCCTTTTCACGGAGAAGATCTCAGGGCCCTCGGCGGAGCAGCGCGCCGGCCGCGCCGGCCGCACGGCGCCCGGCGTCTGCGCCCGCCTGTGGACCGAGCGCGACAACGCCGCCCGCCCCCCCGCGCTGGAACCCGAGATCCTGCGCCTGGATATCAGCGAGGCCCTGCTGACGCTCAAGGCCTGCGGCTTCAGGGACTTTTCCTCCCTGCGCTGGCTGGACCCGCCGGCGGCGGAGGACGCGGAGCGCGCCGAGAAGCTGCTGAGGGACCTCGGCGCCGCCGACGAAGCGGGGCGGCTTACTCCCGAAGGCAAAGCCATGGCCCGCTACCCGCTGCACCCTCGCTACTCGCGCATGATGGCCGAGGGCGCCCGCCTGGGCTGCGCCTGGGAATGCGCGGTGATAGCCGCCGCCGCGCAGGGCCGCGGCATCTGGCAGGACGAACAGCGCAAGTCCGACAAGCGGGAATCTTTCCCGCGCTCCGACCTGGCGGCAGTCATCCTGGCGCTGGAGCGCTGCGCAAGCGCTGATTTCGATTTCTTCGCCTGCCAGAAGGCGGGGGTCCGGCCCAACGCCGCCCGCGACGCCTGGCGCCTGGCCGCCAGGCTGGCCGGCGGGGCGGGGCCGGCGGGCGGCGGCGCGCTGGCGCTGGCCTCCAAATGCTTCCTGCGCGCCTTCCCGGACCGCGTCGGGGCGCTCTTCTCGGCCGGCGGCCGCTACCAGCTGCCGGGCGGCCGGCGGGGCCAGCTGGCGCCAGCCAGCGCCGCGGCCGGGGCCCCCCTGATCTGCGCCGGCGAGGCCCTGGAAACCCTGCGCAGGACCGGGGCCGACATCACGCTCTCCTTCGCCGCCGAGATAAAAGAAGAGTGGCTCCGGGAAGCTTTCCCCGGCGACATGGAGACAAGGACGCAGGCCGCGCTGGACGAGGCCATGAAGATCCCGGTGACCGAAACCCTGACCCTTTACCGCGGCGTCACGGTGCGCCGCGAGAAGGTTTACGCCAAGCCGGCCAAGGCCTCTTCGGAGCTCATCGCGGAGGAATTCATCAGCGGCGCCGAAAAACTGCAGAAGTGGGACGAGGAAGCGGAAGACTGGCTGGCGCGCGTGGAGTTCCTGGCCAGGGCCTGCCCGGATTTCGGCCTGGAACCCCTGTCGCAGGAAGACAAGAACCTGATCATCACCGACATCTGCTCCGGCGCGCGCAGCGTGGCCGAGGCCAGGACGCGCCCGGTGCTGCCGGCGCTGCAGGATTGGTACGGCTGGGAGAAGGTCAGGCTGGTCGACAAGCACGCCCCCGCCCGGCTGGAGATGCCCGGGGGCCGCCGCGCCAGGATCCGCTATCCCCGCAACGGCGAGCCCTTCCTGGAGGCCAAGATCCAGGACCTGTTCACTTTAACGGAAACGCCCCGCGTGGCCGCGGGGCGGGTGCCGCTGGTGGTGCATATCCTGGCGCCGTCCATGCGCCCCGTGCAGGTCACCAAGGACCTGAAGAGTTTCTGGGCCGAGAGCTATCCCAAGCTCAGGCCGGCCCTGTCGCGCCGCTACCCCCGCCACAAGTGGCCCTGATCAAAGTTTAAAGAAATCCCTGATCTTCGAAAGCAGGTTCTGCTCCGTGCTCTTGAGGCCGGCGCCGGCTTCCCCGGCCATTTTGTCCCGGGCGTCGGCCAGTTCCAGCTTGCGCTTGGCCAGCAGGGCGGCGATGGACTTGGCGATCTCCGGGCGGCTGGTCAGCACGCCGCGGAACCCCTCCCGGTCCAGGCGGTAACAGTGCACTTCGCCGACCGCCACGGCGGTGGCGGTGCGGGGCTCGCCGGTGAGCAGGCCCATCTCGCCCAGCACCGAGCCCGGGCCGAGGGTACTGACCACCCGGTAGGAGTCGGGCCCGGAGTACAGGCGCACGTCTGCGCTGCCCTCGTAAATGATGTAAAGCCAGTCGGCCGTGTTGCCCTGCCGGGTCATAAGCTCCCCGGAAAGGAACGGCGTGGGCTTAAGCTGCGCGGCCAGCAAGCCCAGTTCGGCCTCGGTAAGGACCTCGAAGGCGGCCACCCCGCGCAGGGCGGCCAGGCGCCGCTCCGTCTCGGCCTTGGCGCCCCGCTCCGCGGCCTCGCGGGCCACCTCGCTGAGGACGAGCGAACGGTTATGGATGGAAAGTTTAATGCCCGCCCTGGTCAGGGCGTAAAAGATCTTGGATCGCACCCTGGAATCGGTGCCCGCCGGCGAGGTGAAGTCGCTGAGGTAATAACGCAGCTCGTAGTTCATGCAGTTGGGCAGGAAATCCTTCAGGCCGCAGCAGGGCGCCGGGGAAGACGCCACGCCGGCGGGCGGGTCTTCCCGGAAAGCTTTCTCCAGCACGGCTATCACCTCGCCGGGGGTGCGGTCGTAATACACGTTGAACGGCACGGCGCGCCAGCGGGTGTTGCCGGCGGCCCGGCCCAGCACCGTGACGGGGTTTTTCATCAGGATGATGTTGGGCATGATGACCAGGTCTCCGTCGAGCGTCTCCAGGCTGGTCTGCCGCCAGCGCACCTCGCGCACTACGCCTTCGTACTTGTCTATGGAGATCCAGTCGCCGGGCTTGAAGGTGTCCTCGAGGTGCAGCACCATGCCGCCTATCACGTTGCCCAGCGTGTCCTGCAGGGAGAAGGCCACCACGCCGGTGACCACCGCCGAGGTGGCCAGGATGCCGCTGAGGTCGGCCCCGGAGGCCGAGATCACGGCCAGGCCGCCCACGATATAGCCGCCGGCCAGGAGCAGGTCCTCTACGAACCGGGAAACCCGGGTGTTGAGCCTGGGCAGCGCCAGTGAGAAGCCGAATACCCCCAGGACGTTGACGGCGGCCACCATGGCCAGCATGCGCGAGGAGACCTCGATGAGCTTGGGCAGGTTGCCGGCAGCGGCCCCGCCCAGGAACCTGGCCGCCAGGATGCCTCCGACGGAGAACAGGGTCATCAGGACGGTGCCGCCGAGCCTTTTGCGGGCCGCGGGCACCGCGCGGTAAAGCAGCGCGGCGCAGAGAAAAAGCAGGGAATAGAACCCGATTATCCAGGGGCCGAAAAGGGCGGAGATATTTTGCATAGGGATATTTTAGAAAATCGCCCCGGCTAACGGCAGGCCAGGGCGGCCAGGAGCAGCAGCTGGGCGGCCAGCGCTATAACGCTGGCGGCCATGAAGAGGCGGGCCTTGCGCGCGCCCACGCGGGCGCTTTTGACTATCAGGCCCACGATATCCTCGTAATACTGGGTGGCGGTGATCCCGCCGCCGAGGTATTTGTCGAGGACGATCACTAGTTCCATCTGGGGATAGAGGGCCAGGTCGCGCGCCGAGAGCAGGGAGTCCTCGCGCCTGGCCCGCTCGCCGGGCGGGTCGGCCAGCGGCACCTTGGCCGGGTTCTCCACCAGCGGGGACAGCGCGAAAAGGCAGAGCGGCAGCACTACCGCCAGCAGCAGGCGCAGCGCGTAGGCCAGTTCATAGGCGTCGCCGAGCAGGGCGGACAGTCCCAGTTCCAGGACGGCCAGGGCAGTCAGGGCCCATAGCTTGAATTCGGTCCGCTCCGCCGAGCGGCGCAGCTTTTCGTGTATCACCCACAGCCGGCGCTCCGGCTCGGGGTTAAGGTGCGAAGATACGCTCATAGTCCTCCCATCCGGAGTTATTATAAATAAAAAGCGCCCCCTGGGGGCGCAAAAAACCGCGGCGGGCGCCTTGCCGCCGCGGTTTTCACCCGGGCGCGCGCCGTCAGCGCTTCCCGGTGCGCGGCGCGGCGGCGTTTTCCAACTTGGGCCGCCCGTAGTGGTCGTAGAGGTCGCTTTCGTAATCCTCGCTGACCGGCCGGGCAGGGTCGTACTCCGGGCTGCCCTGTACCGCCAGGCGCGTGAGGTCGAGGAACACTTCGGAGGCTTCCCAGTCCACTTTTTCTATCCAGTGCGGTGAAACCAGGACCTTGCGCCCGGGCAGCCAGGTGCCGGTACCGGCCACCAGGTAGCGTATGACCCACGCCTTGTCGTCGATTATGTAATCCTCGACGTGTCCGATAGGCCCGTCGGCGGCGTGCAGCCGGTAGCCGGTCACGCCGCCCGTGCTCTGCAGGTGCGTTTCAGGCTGCCGGTGGGGGGCGCTCGCCTTCTGCCCCGCCCCGTCGTCGTCCTTCCACTGGGGAACGGCCGTTCCCCCGCTCAGGCCCCCGGAGTAAAAACCCTCGCCCCAGTAGACCGGCCAGGCGTAATGGCTGTGCAGCTCTATCTCGTGCAGCCGGGTTACGGTCTTGTCGGTGTCTATGTCGGGGCTGTTGCGCACCTGCTCGCGCGTCAGCGCCACCGGCAGCGCCCGGGCCCGCCAGTCGGGCTCCTTTTTGAGCAGCGTCGCCGAGATCAGCACCTTGCGGCTGTTGAGCCAGCCGCCGGTGCGCACCACCAGGTAGCGGATCTCCCAGGTTTTATCGTCGAAACAGAAGTCGTCCACCTCGCCCAGCTCCCCGTCGGTAGCCCTTATTTGGCAGCCTTTCAGGCTGTTAACATTGTGCAGCATTTTTCCCCCTTCGGTCTTTTTGACCTGTACGAATTCAATTCAAGCCGCGCCGCCCGCGGTATGCCCGCCGGCAGCGCCTGTACCCTGCCGAAACCGTGTCGGCCCGGAAGGCCCCGCCGCCGCGGCGAAGCAGGCCCTCTTCGGCGAGCAGCTCCAGCAGCGCGCGCGCCTCCTCCGGTTTCAGCCCGGAAAGCCTGGCCGCCCCCGCCACCGTCAGCGCCGCCCTGTCCCCCATGAAGAAATGGGCCAGCAGCAGGCCGAATTTCGCGGAACTGTCTGCCCGCGTGCGCGCGGGCGCTTTGCAGTCCACAGGCATAAGCCCTCCTTAGAACGGCCCGTCCCCGGCTTTTTTAATATCGAAGCGTATGATCACGCGCTCCCCCTCCGCTTTGACCTTCCCGGTCCCCGGCGCGGCGTCAGCCGGCAGCGGCAGTATCTTGACGTAGCTTTGATAGGACTCCTTTTTAACCACGCCCCCGGCGATCTCCCGTTCCGAACCCGTTCTCGCGCTGAACGATATCTTTATCCTCTCGTCCGAGATATCTACGTCCAGGGTGTCCGCCGCCAGGCCGGGCACGCTGACGCCGATAGTGACATGCCCGCCGGACCTGCTTATGTCAGTGGAAAACCTGCCCATCCGCATCCGCTGCCCGAACCATTTATCCCAATAGTCGTCGAAGAGCAGGCGCTCGGAACCGCCCAGCTGCCCGGCCATTTCCCTGCGCAGCCGCTCCATTTCGGTGAACGGGCTGAACTTACCGGAGAAGAACCGGTCGTTGAAGAAAATGTCGAAATCCTTCTCCAGCAGCGGGTCGCCGCGGCCCAGCTGGGCGCGCACCCTGTCCCGCCATTTTTCGAACTCCTCCCACTGCGCGTCCCTGGACTTTTCCAGGTAGAGCTGACCGTGTATGTCCGGCTGCAGCGGCGGCGGCCCCCCCCTTTCCCCCGCGGCGGCCCGCTGCTCGTAGATATAGCAGGACTGCCCGGACAGCAGCAGCAACAGGGCCGCTATCACCAGCCAAAGGTATTTTTCCCTCATGGTCCCCCCTTTTTTCCCAAGGCCGTGTATCAGGCCGCCGCGCAGAAGAGCCGGACGGAAGTTTTAAAATATTGCTCCGGCTTAAGGTAATAAAAGGCGCGCCGCAGCACCCTGGCCGCGGAGATAACCGGGCCGGCGGCCCCGGAAGGGCGGCGGCTTTTAGCGGCGGGCCGGGCCCGCCTCATGGTTTTCTTCATACTCCCCCCGCTTTTAAAGTGCGACGCCCCGTCCGGCATCGTCAGCCGACGATAGCCGGTGACCGCCGGCGGTGCCGGCGGCGCGCTGCGTTACGGTTGCGTTACCTGGTCCCCTACCCCTAGGAGTTCAATACACGGAGAATTCTAATGCTTTCCTTGTTTTAAGTCAAGCGCAAAAAATGACGCTTACCGCGCGCGCCTCAGGAAGGCCCGGTATTTATCCGGGTGCCTGAGGACGGTATTGCGGAGATAGTCCAGCTGCTGCTCCATGGACTCCCTGTAAAGGTCCCGGTCCAGGCGGTAGCGCAGCTTAAAATGCCCGCGCGCGTAACGGTCCACGCCCTGCAGCGTGACCGCCAGGCGCTTGTCTATGTATTTAGAGAAATCCAGCGTCTTGCGCAGCAGTTCAAGTTCCGACGAATAGCCCTTCACATGGCCCTCCCGGAACTCGCGGTAAAGCACCAGCAGCCGCTCCAGGTAGCAGCGCGAAGCCATCTGCCCCAGCAGGTCGGCGGCGCCCAGCATGAGGGCCGCTTTCTTCTCCTCGGGCGAGGCGAAGCGGACCTTCTCCACGGGCTGGGAAAGTTCGGTGCAGAGTATCATGTCGGCTACGGCGGCGGCGTCCTTTGCCGGATAACCGTGCTTTTTAAAATAAGCCTTCACGAAGTGAACGCTGCGGTCCACGTGGGTCAGGGTGTACTTGGCTCCCGTGCCTTTCAGGTCGCGCACGCTCTTGATAAAGCCTGCGTCGTGGAAGATCGCGGCGACCAGGCCCAGCCTGGCGGCCCGCACGGACAGTTTTTTATGAGAGGCGTTGTAGCCGTCTATGAGGCGCGCCATGGCCAGCAGGGCGTCCGTGATGTGCATCTTGTCGTGGTAATTGGTGTTGCAGGCGTGGTAGCCTGGATATTTCCCGTCGTAGAGGCGGATAAAGTCGGCGAAGACCTGCCGGACCGGCCCGAACTCCGCGATAGGATAGGAGTTGATAAAGATATTCTTTACCTCCTCCAGCACGGCGGGCGGGCTGAACATGTCCACGAGCTGCGAAAACTGCACCGGTTTGATTGTTTTCCCCATAAGTATGGATTCTATTGTATTTAGCGAACCTACTCAAGCCGTCAGGGCAGGGGTATTTCCTATAATAAGGATGTAGCCGGGGCCGCAGGATAACCGCATGAAATATTTTCTCTGTATAGCGCTGCTGATTCCGCCCTGCTCCGGGCAGGCCGCGGGCATAACCAAGGTGCTGCTGCTGGGCGACTCGCTGACCGAAGGCCACGGTGTGGCCGAGGACTCCAATTACGCGGCCGTGCTGGAAGGCAAACTGCGGGATATCGGGCGCACGGACGTGGTGCTGCGCAACGCTGGCATAGGCGGCTCCACCTCGGCCAGCGGCGCGGCCCGCCTGCGCTGGCACCTGCGTGAAAAGCCGCGGCCCACCGTGCTGGTGCTGGCCCTCGGGCCCAACGACGGGCTGCGCGGGCTGGACCTGGAGATAATGAAGAAGAACCTGCGCGGAGTGATCCGGCTGGCCAAAGAGAACGGGATGCGGGTGCTGCTCGCGGGCATGAAGATCCCGCCCAATTACGGCAAGGCCTACACGGCCCGCTTCGAGGCCGTCTTCAAAGAGCTGGCCCGCGAGGAGAAAGTCTCCCTCATCCCCTTCCTGCTCGAGGGCGTGGCGGCCAGGCCCGGGCTCAACCTGCCCGACGGCATCCACCCCAATGAAGAGGGCTACAAGATAGTGGGAGACACCGTTTTCAGACATCTCCGGCCGCTGCTGGAGACCGGGCGCCCTGAAGGAGCAAAAAAATGACCACTCCAACCCCTGCCGTGCTGCTGCGCGGGGTGCGCAAGACCTATCCCCACGCCGAAACCCCCGTGGAAGTGCTCAAGGGCGTGGACCTGGAACTGGCCCCGGGCGAGACCGCCGCGGTGCTGGGCCCGTCGGGCAGCGGCAAATCCACGCTGCTGGCCCTGCTGGGCGGGCTGGACCGCCCCACCTCGGGCGGCATCTCGCTGCTGGGCTCTGACCTGACGGCCATGTCGGAGCCGGAGCTGGCGCGCTTCCGGGCCCGCAACATGGGCATAGTGTTCCAGCAGTTCCACCTGATGAGCCACATGACGGCCCTTGAAAATGTAGCCCTGCCTTTAGAGATAGCGCGCGATCCCCGCGCCCTGGACGAGGCGCGCAAGGCGCTGGACGCGGTGGGCCTCTCCCACCGCCGGGACCATTGCCCCGGGGAACTTTCCGGCGGCGAAAGCCAGCGCGTGGCCATAGCCCGGGCGCTGGTGACGGCTCCCAAGTTGCTGCTGGCCGACGAGCCCAGCGGCAACCTGGACGTGAAGACCGGGCGCCAGGTAATGGAGCTGCTGTTCCGGCTGGTGGCCGGGCGGGGCGCCACGCTGGTGCTGGTCACTCACAACCCCGAATTCTCGGCCCAATGCGGCCGGCGCTTCACCCTCGCCGAAGGCAGGCTGGGCGATGCGTGAAGGCTGGCTGTTCCTGCGGCTGGCCCTGCGCGAGAT
>Ga0075012_10006711_pt1 | contig 10410 bp, 11 predicted proteins | sample All_14_2_FD_71474 | JGI IMG/M metagenome (GOLD analysis project Ga0075012, IMG submission 71474) | Freshwater microbial communities in response to fracking from Pennsylvania, USA - Allegheny Zone_MetaG_DW_15 | ecosystem: Environmental > Aquatic > Deep subsurface > Groundwater > Drilled... | reverse complement strand
ATAGTGCTTGTTCTTGAAAGCAACTCTCCAGGCTAGAGACGCGATGGGAACAAATCAATTTTTATTTTCATAACTGTAAACAAACAACGTGTAGCCGTCCGTATGGCTAGTTTGAGTTCTCACATTCGACTTACACAGACGCAATTCTACTACTTTAGATAAGATGGTTGCTCATGAAATAGAGGTTGAAACTAACTATGAAGCAGCAAACGTTCGGCTTCAGCGACATCCTCGAAGGAAGCCGCTGATGCATTATCATCCTGATGCTCTTCATCCGTGGCCGAGGCGGCCGACAAGCACCTCAGCTCCCTCTCTAGCATGACTCGTTCGCAGAGTCCGGACACGAGTCGAGCTACCGCAAAGAGGAAGACGGCGGCAAAGAAGAGCATCCAACTCCCAGGCAAGAGCTCGGTCTTGACCCTAAAGCAATCAAGGTGAAAATTGTCAACGATCCAATCGCACTTCTCGCCCTGGAGGAAGAGAGAAAACTGTTCCAGCTGGGTCACGGCGATGATGACAGAAACCGCGAAGACGTCCAAAGACGACACCGAACCAACAAGCGAGGAGATATAGAACATGATTTTCTGATCCCGGAGGTTGAGCGGGACGAGCATAAGGACGCCCAGGAGAAAAATCTGCACAAAGGGGAACACGAGGGAAAACAGAATAGTCACGGACTGCATGTAGGTCACCCCTAAAAACAGCGACGTCGTCAAGTGCTCATCGTCCAGCACCACAGATTTCGCCGAGAGGTCGGCCAACAGCTTGAAGAAGGAGTATCGCCTCACCTCAGAGCCAGGATCCAACGCCTCGAGAGCGATTCCAGCCAAGGCCTTGAATTTGAAGCTGAAGGAATCCACCCATGCACCCAGAAGAATCACCGCGACAGTGCAGGCCAAAAGCATAATCAACGCAATCATCGTCATCCTTGACATGTTTCCCCTGGAGTTGACCATCAGTCCTACGGAGAACGATGCCGTGTGCATATCAAAGTGGTGAGAAGAAATACTCTCTTTAGCCCAAGGATTGACGCGGTTGCTGATAAAGTGCACATCATCATCGACCTCTTCAGTGCCTCGCTCGAACCACGACCTTCGCGGACATCTGACCCACCGAAACCAGCCTAGATCGTGACGACTCTTCCCTCGTCTCCCCACTGGGGTCTGATGAGACTGGTAGGCCAAGTCGTTCCGGTGGTAATACTCCGCCGCGTTGATTAGAAAGATGACAACAACCGTTGAGGTGATGAAGGCGTAACTGGCCACCTCGGGATTGACGACGAGATCAGCCGTGACAAAGTCCAAAGGGAGGAGTCGTTTGATGAAGGGAGCCGAGCTGAGGGAGATGTGAAACCTGAATGCCACGTCAAAGAACACCAGGAGAAAGATATCGCATAGTGCCCACTTCGCTAGAATCAGCCAAATCGTCAACAGCTTTCTACGTCTCTTTAGCGACAAGAATCGCTGAGGAAGCATCCACCCCACCGCTAAGCAGAACGTTTTGACATAAGGCCATGCGCCCGACCAGACCGCAATCAGCGCGGCTAGAAAGTAGGTGTGGGCCTTCCACATATCATCGATCGAGGTCCAGATGCTAAACTCGAACACGGTCCACCGGGGCGTTCTGTACTTGCCGATCCTCGCCGTGCCCTCAATCGTCGTCCCCACGTGCATGTTTGCGACGATGAACACGGTCATGCAGGCAAAGCACAGGATGGGGAAGAGGAACCCGGTGCATCTAGGCACCACCGGGCTAAACTGGAGGGAAGTCATTTTTCCGACAATCGCTGAAATGTTGTTGCGTGTGTCCGAGTGATCGGCCAAAAAACTTGCAGTTGAGATTGATACTAATACAGTCACGGATGATAGTTATCATGCGCACTTGCAGAGTCTGACCCCTCTTGAATACAGTAGGTAGTATTCTCACCACAGCTTATGCATGGTCCTGTTGTGAGGAGGAAACGCCCAAAACCCTCGTAATCCTCCGTTCCTTTCTTCCCTCACCGTGTATTAATAGCGAGTTGAAAGTCTTGAGCGTTTTCTCAGCTGTACATAGGGTCCCCCCGATGTTGGAAAGTTGAACAGGAGATGCCGGTTGTCACAGGGAACTGAGGAGGAGCGATCGTTTGAAAAGTGTGATGTGGCTTCTCGGGAGGAAGTTTGAGTGGCGAGGATTGTCAAGAATTGGATATTCAAAGTAAAAAACCAAGGATATTGTGAATGCACAGGTGCAGACTCAACAGGGCAGCGCTTGGGCAAACAGACTGCAACCTGCCGAAGAAGAAGGGCCGCTTTTCCCAAGCGATGCAGTGAAGTAGGTTCACTGCTGTGTGCTGTGCAAGGAGGTGATACCTCGACGCTACCTGCAGACATACCTTCTATTCTTCCATCTACCTCAGTCTAGAAGTTCCTTTTACAATACACCTTCATACAATAGACTATAGATCATAAGGTCTCACTCGTCACTCATCGTACCTTTGTACATGATAACGGACATGGCATCTATCTCAAGGTGGCTCCCTCGGATCAGCCGCGGCATCAGTTTTAAAGCGCCATCACACCTGCGATACATATGTGCTGTCATGATCTTCTGCTGAGTCGTCACGACAAACAAACGGTACTTCACTACGGCTGGCCCTGCACACATCCGTCGTATCAAATAGAGGTAGTTAACACGTATATAAGATAGTTTGCGTCGACTCATTTAGGCTTCGCCCTCAGCACCTGTCGCGGGAGCGCGCGCCTTTTTGTAGATCTTCTCTTGGGCTCCCACGCGCTTCGCCGCAACCCTAGCTATGGTAAACAAGAAATCCGAAAGCCGATTCAAGTACTTGCCCACGATTGGATCCACCTGTCCTGTCCGGATCAACGGCCAAGCTCGTCGCTCTGCTCGTCGAGCAAGGGTTCGAGCAAAGTGCAAACTGCTCGCAGCGAGCCCCCCGCTAGGCAAAATGAAATTCTTCAGGGGCTCAAGCTCTAGGTCCATTTGATCTATCTGTTTCTCCAACCAAGCAACATTCTCCTCGCCAAACTGTGTCCGATTGATCTTGGACTGCGACGTGGTGGTCGTTAAGGGTGTCGCAATCGCTGCTCCTACGTCGAATAATCTGGAGCAAACTTCCTCTAGGATAGGGCAGAGGTCCTTCAATCCAGCCTGCTCGCAATACTCCATGGACATCCCAACTGCCGCGTTGAGCTCGTCACAAGTTCCTAGCGCCTCAAACACATCGTCATCCTTTTGCCGACGCTCACCGTTGAACAGCCCTGAAGTTCCAGCGTCGCCCGTCTTTGTATAGATCTTCATTCCTCTCGTTTGTTGGGTGGACGACCTTATGAGGAAGCGCTTCTCGCTTGGCACCGAGCCAAACTCTACCGAAACTAAACCGCAAGTGGCTCTCCGCTGAGTCTGAACGACGGTCGAATGTAACTGAGAACGGCGGAACGCAGTGGAAGAACAGAGCGACCGAGCGTGAACTAGTGCAGGCCGCATCTACAAGCTAACTTCTTAAAGCCTCATGCGCTTCTTCGAAAGATCAGATTTTGTATTCTCTCTGCGTCCGACCTTCGTCCTTTGATTGTCGAAGTGCCAGGCTGTCATTCCTCCCCACTGTTTTGCCGATTGATACTCCACGGTTTTGTGAGTAAGGCGATCAATCTTCCTTGATGTTTCGGAGTTGCTACGTTTGTGTTTTGTCCAGCGGGTAGGTACTTAGTATTGTGAAACCCTATAGTGGCCGTCTAGCTTTTTCAAAAACCAAGACACATCACAAGCAGAAAGAAGTATTAGTACTTTGGGGAATCCTCCTGTACTTTTCTAGTCAAACGAAGCTTGAGGAATGGGGGTTCAGAGAAGGCGCCGCGCGGCAGCTGCTGAAGCGCGCGCGAAAGGCGAGGTCGTGACCTCCCGGGCAGACATCGAGACCGAGTACCTTGAGAGGGCGGATGCGCCATTGCAGCAACAAGAGTTTACCACAAAGGCGTTTAACGTGATGTGGATTGATTTCTTCAAGCTGTTTGCGGCACTAGCAACGGCAGCCTCGCTGTATGTGGCTTTGAAGAGCTTCCGCCAAGGAGAGAAGGAGCTGTTTGGTTTCCATGTGGTGAGCTTGTTCATGTACTTTGCGGGGAGACAGTGGTTGGCTACCGCGGATGTTTTGATGCACGACACGAGAGGTCTGTTTGGTCCATTCAGCAAAGAGTTCAACGTGTTCCTAGTCTTTGTGTTCATTCAACTGTCAATATTGCCGCTTTTGCATCTGACGGGCCACCCCCCAACCAAATGGCACAAGTGTTTCCCGAGTGGTTTAGTTTTCCTGCTCGTGGGCCTCGCGGTAGTAGCCTACATGCGGTGGAGTTTAGGAAAGACCCTTAAGTATCGCGCAGAGCTCTCGAAGAAGTTATTCGGGTGAGAGCGTGCACTACCTCCGTATCGTTTAGTCGAGAGTGTAAATTATATCAGCGGATACAATTACAGTGTATGGAGATACTAGCAGAAGCCTGCGATGCTTCGTGTACCACCAATCGTACGATATCTACAGATGGATTGTGAGGCTTGCTTTTCAAAAGGGTTTTTCGCCTTCCGGCTTTTGAGCCATTTTTGCCCATGCATCAGGGCCCTCGGCTCCAAACGTCGCCTTTGCGGACGAGGAACCAAACAACCGTTCGATATGCGGCCATTTCTTGCGCGGATCAGCATCGTCCACATGAGCGGGAATGAACTTGGCCTTCCAGACCTCGCAGTTGGAGAACTTGAAGTCTACACCGAGCATGTGCCTAAAGTAATGCGAATGCCCGACCACTACGATATTCGGCGCTGTTTGCTGTGCGACCCATTTCTCAAAATCTAGTATCCTTGATTTGGCGTTTGCCCATCGAGTCGGGGCGACGTAATCGATAGGAATAATCTCTCGCAAAGTCTCCAAGGTAAGAACCTCGACCCCGGAAGGCAGAACGTCCTTGAATAGGCCTTCGCATGTCAACTTGGCTCTTAGCATCGGGCTACACGTGACCACCACCGGTTCCTTCTTCAAGACATTTAGAGTCTCCGCGTGGTCTAATAAAAGCTTTCTCACCTCTGCCACTTGTGCTTGCCCGTTCTCAGAGAGCAAGCACTCATCTGTTGCTCCCGTGGCCATTGCTGAGGCGAGTTCCACGCCACCCTTCAAATCATTTAGTGCAGGGAGCGAGAACTGCTTGAGGGCATTCCATGATCGCGCGACCCCTTGCATAAGCGCGTTCTCGGCCGACTCGGCGTGCCGTATAAGAAATATCGTCTTGAAAGGCATTTCATTCATCTCCTCACCGTTTGAGTCCGTAGAGGGTTCTGACGACATACGATTCACGCGCGTTATAAGTTGCAGAGACTTTACCTCATCAATGCAACACGTTGACTTTCACAAGTGAGAAGCCTATATATAAATATATATATCGCCTTCACTTGGAACCGTGACACGACCGAGAACCGACCGGAATCTTGTTTGTGCGTGAGAAAAGTTGGTGGAGAGTATCTATATTTAAAGAGGAACTCCCAAGTACCAATCGTGCAACCGCGAGTGATTCTCATCAAAGGAGTCGAGAGTGGCAAAGCGGATGACGGCGGAACAAAAGGCACCTCACGTTGCCGCAGATACCCAGTGGTACCCTTCCCTCTTTCCGACGAACATGATAATATCAAAGAGAAGCCTTTGTACTCGGCAACGTTCCGTCCGGGTGGCCTCCCGTCCCTCCGTCAGTAAGGATAGTCTTGATGATCAGCGTGTGGTCTGGTCATGTGTCCAGGTACTCCCCTCTGGTACGCTCCTACTAATATGTGGGTTGCCTTTTACATACCGGAACCAAATCCGGTTCACTCTTTGCCTCGAGAGTCGAAAACATGGTAAGAAACCGAGACATGAAGCCAATCGTATTACTGGGGCGCGACCACTGCTATGGAAAGTAAAGGTGATAAGCATTAAGGAAAATCAGGGTCTACTGTTCAGCCCCACTTTAAACTAAATCAAGTTCCAGATGTGGAGTTGGGCTTTAATCGCCTCAATTCTGCGAATGTGACGGCTTCTTAAACCAACTGCTCACGCACTGTCTGAGGTTTCCTGTTCAGCCTGGGCGCCTCATCCTCGCTGGCGATAACTCCTGCAGATGTCATCGTGACCCTGTTCCTTCCAAAGTTGTAGACGTGAATTTCCAAGTGAGTCCTTGTATTCGCGCCTCCTCCTAGTGTGATGGCCAAGGCCAGGGTAGCCACGCCGATGCAACCGAACCCAACGAGAACTCCGAGGTTTCCGGCATAGCCCATGGCTGAGAACAGACCGAGAAAAAGGAACCAGAAGAACACACGCGGCCAAGACGCGGAGATGAGCTGCCATGAGTGTCCCTGCATGTGCTGAAGAATCGTAAAGTAACCAAGTGCGATAGGACCCCATAATGAGAAGAAGATGTCCACAGCAAACGTAAAGATCTGGTCGCCCCATCCGCCAGCCCCCGGACCGTTCACAGGGCGGAGAAATGGCTGACCATCCTCATTCCAGCGGAGAGAAGGACCAATACAGTCCACGAGAGGAGTGGTGTTGGAGCACCAGTTGAAGTCCTGCACGATGATGTGAATCCACCCGATGATGAAAACTGCGATTCCTCCCGCAAGAGAGAGGATACGAGCGACGTTAACGACGAGCTCGTTATCTGCAAGACAACCCAAGTGCAACCCGGAGATCTTTAGGTTGAGGGTCGTCGGGTCGTGGCGCCATGGGGAGAAGGCCAAAATGAGACACATCAAAGGCAATGGCGCAATGAAGAATCCAACGAGAATACCAAGGTTTCCAGCGTACGGGACTTAAGAAAGAGCTGCTTGTCAGTAAAAAAGAGGTTATATGAGGTGTTGGCATCTGCATCGACTTACACGCGGCAAAGAGCATGGTGAAGATGGAGAAAAGCCCCACATGAATCCAGCTTCGAGTGCAGAAAGTGAACTTGAATCCGGGAAAGTGAACAGACATCATCAATATTCCGAAGAACACTCCCGTCCAGCGTTGAAAGAGTGGGTTCGGTGCAAGAGGAAACACCGCTCGCCAGATAGCGTTTTGGGAATCGTCATTTCCTCCAGTCCTAGTCGTATACAAAACGCCATGACAAGTTAGTTCACCAATTGCCACGAAAGACGAGCACAGTCAGCGAAAACATCAGCCAAAGAATACCAGCCAAAGGTTGAAATGGCCCGGTACACGCTGAATCGACATTTACTTCATTACTTCGTTCACCGGACGACTCATATACAAGAAGAAAGCTAACCGACTTACCAGTCTCCCCAGCGAAGCGCGGGTCCGATACAGTTGGATCCGCTGCATGGTAAGGTGTTGAACAACTCCCCAATATACACAAAACCGTTGACGGTGACGAGGATTCCAGCCACGAAGGACCACACCCGGGCGACGGTTGGGAGATCAAACTTGTTATTGCGCGGGGCGTCGTCGTCCTTGATAGCTCCCGACATTTTCTCAGCCTCCAGAATTAAGCCTGACGGTGAGCAGTGTTAGAATAATTAATCGTTCGTCTGTGGCGCTCGGCGAAGTTCACACGTACGTGAAAGAATACTGACTGACACGGAAATAGGGAGAAGTATCCAACGGAAGCGGACACAAGCCCAGTCTGGTCGTTTAGGTACCAATACCAAGGTACATGGTAGCAGGTCTGTGACATGACACTGAACCCTCACGACATCTGATTCAAGCATTCAACTATTATTTTATTCCTCTATCAGGCGACGGCCCTGAAGACACAAGTAGGCTTCAAAGGCCGTTTGTAACAAAAGGGTGTTTTGTTCTCGTGTATTTGTCTCGCCTCGCGCATAATCAGCTTCCGGATACCGAATCGAAGCTTCTTGCAGTACATGAGAAGGGCTTTCCCCCCTGGAATACTCCTACCTAAACGTCGGTGGGGTTCTTGGTCGGTCCATCTGACTGGTACATATCTGCCGGTATAGTTGTGCCCGCTTGAAAGCCTCACAAAAATGTGTCTCGTTCCCGGACTGCTTTCGAACAAGATTTGTCGGCCCTCGGAGAGGGCGAGAAGGTTGGCCGTGTACCTGAGGTGGTGCGCCTTCGGCATCATCTTCGTGGGACTGCTCAGACTGCTCTCGTTCTCCTTCTGGGCGTTTCTGACTGATGTGGCAACGGGGCTGTACGGTCTCACCATGTACCGCGCCTCCTTTGCCGAGCGCGACCGAGTCGTCCCCCTAGAGAGCGTCATGAGCTTTGCGCTGGTTGTGACGTTTGACCTCGTGGTCGGGTCCCTGACCCTCGCCAGTCTAATAACCAAAACCAACTTTGTTTCGGCGTTGTCGCTCGCGGGGTGGCAGCTTATCACTGGCTACGTTGTGTCCGGTATCGCGTTTGCCGTGTATCTGGCCTCGTTTGTGACCATATGGCTCCTCTATAGAGAACTGAAGGACTCGGTCCTGATCGGCGTGGAAGAAGCCTCCTCTTTTCTACCAAGGGATCACTACAGTGGGAGACCAGGTGCGGTCCCTGGAACTGGGTTTGTCCCGACGGGAGGTCTTCCACCAACGTCTGCTTTCCGTGAGGCTTCCAGAGACGAACGGTTCCCCGGAAAGGGGTACAAGCTGGAAGTCTAAGTATGTGTTTGAAAGTTGCCTCTTTGTAATTTGGTTCATTTTTGTACAGATCCATTGATAAATATGGCTCGTTCCAATGCCGAGAATTCTATAATCTAGCTGGATGTAATAATGGAGCCTCCAGTCATGTGTTCCAATCCACGGACTCTGCCGTCCAGGTGGATGGGGTCAATATGTCAAAGAGCGCGATTGCGCGGTTCACAAGAGGTGCCGCAGGAATGCGATGCTTCGGCTCCGGTACCGCCGCTTTGATCCGATACTTCTCGCTGTGTGACGCAGCTTCTTCCTCCTCCGCTTGAATGAGACCTGGCAGGAGCTCTTGTACCAAATCCTTGGGAAAGAAGCTCGAAATCTGTTTAATGTCTCTTAGCTTGCGATCAGTCTTCGTGTACAAGTGAAAGCAACTGAAGTCCGAATATCGCCGCATTTTCGTTTCGAATGCCAACTTCTTCACTTCCAGTATTCGGCTCGCACCGACGACGGTACTTTCTTCAGCCAACAGAGCGAGAGACGGAATCGCCTCCTGACCGAGATCTGTTGTCTTGCACAGCCGATGAATTACAAACTCTATCTGCGCACCCCGTTCTCCACTCAAAGATGATGAAGCCCATATCTCCGTTACGAGTCCTATTAATCGGTCACTTGCCACATCATCCGCCCGGGCAGCGTCTCCTTGAGCGGAAAACATGACACAAGAGCCTCTCTTTACCTGAAGGGATTGCTCCTTTAACTGCACTGAGGATAAGAGCAGTCTACGCAGCGAACTATTCATCATCAAGCGCGGAGCTATCTGCTTTTGAGCCGGGTGCATTACCACGCGCTCCCCATACACATCTTCTGGATCCCATGTCGCCACCGCTTCTTTCAATCGCTTATTAGCGCCGTCCAGTGGGTAAGACTTTGCTTTTGATGACGGCGTCGAACGAGATCGCTCTGGGGATAGGCCCTCGTGTCCAGCGGGTCGCTTGGATGAGGGAGAACCAACCGACGAAGAATCCGCGGAAAGCGGAGGATTCGTCGTTTGTATCGTCTTCACTAAGGCGTTCGTTGACGCTTTCAGTATTCTCGCTCTCTGTGGCCCGATGGACTTTTCTTCGAGGCCAAGTGAATCATTGGCTTCTTCAACCGAACAAACTTCTGTCGATATAGGCGATGGCTTCGGAGAAGAAGCAGAGTCGACCAAGCGAACCCGTTTCGTCGCCTTAAGTATGGGCTCGGTCTCAGTTCTCGGTATACGCGTCGGCTGCGGCGATGATTTAGATGGCGAAGAGGCGACTGGAGTTGGAGTCCCCCCGGACCGAATGCTCTTGGATATCGTCACCGTCTTCCCAGTCAGCAGACGGGGAATTTTGCTCGTCTTGTTAGCACTAGAAGAAGCACTGTCGCGAGAGCGGGAGCTATCCACGGCGGCGCGACTAGGTGATAGGTACGAGCTGATACTCGGTCTACCAAATTGTCGCTTTCCAGTGGCTAGGTTGAGGTAGCATTTCCGACCCGGTTGCGACCTCGAGTCCCGAACCACCCAGCCGGGCGGCAAAGTTTCGTCCACCGCCTGGAATGACGACATGATCAAGAAAGATTAACCCGACTAGGTGAAACACGAACACGATTTACGGCGAGAACTCAACTCCATCAACCATTCCATCAAGCTGTTTCTTCTTCCTTTCCGTCGAGCGTTCCGTACTGGTGCGAGTCAGTAATTGCGGCTATACATTTATGGAAAGGTCAACTGATCCGTCGAGCACGCAGTGAGAGAAGGCTCTTGCTGAGCTATGCTAGGGATCATCC
>Ga0075012_10006710_pt1 | contig 10411 bp, 11 predicted proteins | sample All_14_2_FD_71474 | JGI IMG/M metagenome (GOLD analysis project Ga0075012, IMG submission 71474) | Freshwater microbial communities in response to fracking from Pennsylvania, USA - Allegheny Zone_MetaG_DW_15 | ecosystem: Environmental > Aquatic > Deep subsurface > Groundwater > Drilled... | reverse complement strand
TACACCACCGAAGACAAGACCAAACTGTCGACTGTCAAATCCATGGCCATGCGTGACCTGCATGTCAGCACTGAACGTCCTACGAACGATCAAGGCAACGACGGTGACATCTGGATCGTCCTGAAACCGCAGGAGTGATCTATGTTAATCAGAGACAATACCTGGTCAGGCGATGCCGACATCATCCTGAAGTTAGATGGTCAATTGCACGATGTGGTCGAAGGGTTCTCCAAAATAGACGGGGTGTGGGTGCCCTGGGATTACGGTGATGGTCTGGATCTGAACGTGGTCATCGGTAAGAAGACATTGTCCGGATTGCAGCTACGATTCCCGGAAAACGAATAAAGAGAGGAGGCCACTGGCCTCCTCTCTATGCTGCATCACCTGATCTAGCTTAGCCTTGCGGTTCTTACGAAACCGGGTACTCGAAGCCGTTAAGTTCGGTGTCGGCGTACAGCTCGGACATACGACCACGACCGTCGATCGGCTCGACCACGGTGACAGCTACTTCGCCGATGTAGGCGTAAGAACCACTGACAGCGCGCAGGGTCAGGACCGCGAACTCGTTCTCGTTTACTTCGTCTTGGAAGGTCGGGAACTCAGTTTCGACGAGTTCGACATCGTCAGCGATCAGGCCGAGGGAAGTGACGACGAAGGCCTTGACGTCAGCCAGGGTCGAACCTTCAACGCTCTGGAAATCGCCCAGGGTTTTGATGGTGGCAACCTGGTTGATGTCCAGACGGGTGTAGGTGAAGGTCTGGGAGCCTTTGTACACCGCGCTACCCACCTTGGCACTGACGGTCACCGAGGTGTTGCGTGGGTTGGCATCCGGCTCACGGACGACAGGAGCGCCGACGTTAAAGTCATCGGCAGTCAGGGACTGGTTGTTCTGACCGTTGAACAGATCGATCAGGTTGGCCAGCGCCGACTTGGCGGGGTTCAGTTGCATGATGTGTCTCCGATGCGAGGTATTGAAAAATGAGACCATTTAGCTAGTCCCATATGATAGGTTGTAATAAAATACACGATTTACACGCAAAATAAGGGAGGGGCAATTGCCCCTCCCTGTATGGTCACTGACCGAAGTTTTTAGCACGGATGTATAGCCGCTTCTTGGTAGTGTAGTCGGCATGAGCGCCAGCGCCACCAGCATCGAACAACGGACAGCACTTCGTGGAACCGACACGGTTTGCACCGCCGCATGGACCACCGTTATTGCCATGGGTCCAGAAACCGACAGGAGTAGTGTACATTGTGTCCTGGTTCCAACCGGCCATTCTACCGTACATGGTTTTGTTACCAAGCGGTGTCCTCACCTGGAAGCCTGCCAATGGAACGAAACTGCCCGTGAAGATCTGTCCCACCGACCAGGCACCGAAGTACGATTGCCAAGTTGGGTGTTCGGACGTGAGCATCCATTCCTTGGCGAAGTTCTTGCTGAACTTACCGGCCGTGATTGCAGGTTTAGTGGGATCGGAACTGATACCAGCAATGGGCTGATCTTTTACGATCGACTCATTGAAGGTCAACGTATCGCCCATGACAGGACTGCTGTTCCAGTCACCGACAAGGACCCATCCACCACCATCAGTCTCCATATCGACGTAGACATCAAACAGCGAATTATCTTCAGCTATCATCTTGTATACGCCGTTCGGATCACCCGGATTAGCAAGGATGTCTCCCGGACTATAGGAGTCGAAACCATCCAGTTCTGTGACCGGATACAAGGTTCGCATGTCCTTGATGTTGTTGAACTCGTATATCGAACCTGGGATAAAGAACCACGACCCGTCCTTCACCTCTAGAACGAAGTTATTCCCTTCGATTGGATGATCGTACACCTCATCCAACGTCAGGCTCAACTTGAACCATGCATTCAGCTCAGGCAAGATGTCGCCAACAGATGTCTTATCGGACAGATCTAAGAACGGGTGGCCAATGTTACTGACGAACGGCGTCTCGATAGGGAACCGCTGGTAGAACACGTCCACACTGCCAGAGAAGCCAGTGTGAGGCGTAGCGGTTACCCTCAAGCGGGTGTTATTCAAATTAGGAAGACCAGAATCCTCCGGAGTCCCAGGGATCAGGTCACCTACTTGGTAATCGGTGCCATTGCTCTGGTTGATTGCCTCCAACACCAGCGGCCAAGAAGCCAATGAGAAGTTAGGCAGGGTCCTGACCTTCTCCAGGTACTGGAGTCGGATATTGCGGACATTGATCGGGTCCTTTTCCAAAAGCACCATCTGACCGAAGACGCGCCGGACTGTCCCTGGAGTACGGACGGCCTCCAGGTAATCGGCGCGTGCAGCTCGGACATTCAAAGGCGACTTATCGACGGTCAACATCTGACCGAAGACCCGGCGCAGGTTCGTTGGACGACTGTCGACCGTGAGATACTCGGTCCGTACATCACGTAGATTAGCCGGAGCATTATCCACGTAGAGGTACTGGACCCGAATATTTCTTAGGTTTGCCGGCTCGGCCATGATGGTCAGCCCCCAGTTTTGGAGTTGATACGGATCTCCAACGCATCCACGGCTTCTTTAGTCCAGGGTTGGTTGTTGAGGTCAAGGTTCAGACAGCCTATGCGATTGGCATTGGCGCCTTCTTTGAGGAACGCTGTGTCCAGTTGGTGCTGCTTGGGATCAGTCAGGACTTCACCCTGCTTGAGCTGACTGACCAGTACAGGTGCAGTACCGGTGTCCCGGAAACCATAGAGTTCCAAGGATACAGCGAGGATAGGGAACTCCGTCGCCGGTTGGTCGAAGCCAAAGGTACCCACTGTCTCAGTAGCCGAGGTCCGAATGACCGGACTGGTCTCGGTGTTGGGACCAAGTGTGTTGGTCTTGAGTACGGTCATCGCCGTATGCCCATCCGGAATAGTCCAGTCGTCTGGGATATCCGCAGCGTTCACCTGTACAGCGCCCACTTTCACCGGACCCAAGCGCTTGGACGGAGTCTGGTCGACGTCGCTGGTGTCAAGGACCCAGTAGAAGTCGTTATACCAGTGAACCTCAGAAGTAGGGGCTCCTCCGGCCTGACCCATATCGACACGGGTGTCTTCTACCGAGGTGATCCAGCCACTGTCAAACACACCGGAGTTCTTGAGCACGCCATCGATCCATACCTGCCAAGTTTTGTTCGGTAAGTCGATGCAATATTCGATGAAAGCCTCATCCTGCGGTGTGGTCAGGTGGTTCTCAAGCAGCATTGTTTGGGTGGTTGCACCACTCTTGGCAATACGCAGAATGCTATCGGTAGACAGACTGGCAGCGTTAGCAGGGATGATGTACCGAAACCCGCCATATACCTTTCTGGCCTTCATCTCAGCATCAGTGATCCCTACCTGACCCAGGGTCACGCGGACGGAAGGGTTGGTAGTACCGGTGTTTCTCAACCACCGCCGTCCATCATGCGCGATGGCGAACGAAACGTTCGAACTGGCTGCGCCGGGGTTGATGTTCGTGATCAACCCTTTACCCAGCAGTTCCAGGGTGGGATATCGGCCATCGACTGGAAAGTCAGTGAAGCCGAGGATTTCTTTAATCATGATCAACTCTCTCCAGTTTTGGATTTGATGACGACATTGAGCTGGCCAACAGCAGCGGCAGTCCATGGTTCATCGGTAAGCGACTTGGGTAGACGGCGTATCAACACACCATGTCGGAAGTCAGGATCGAGTTCCATGGCTTGACTCTCAGTCTCCGCTTCGCCCTGTTTAACCCGGACAACGAGGTGCTCTTCCGAGCCAGAATCACGACGAGACGACATGTGTAGCTGCACGGCCAGAATGTCCGACGTGCCTACTTCAGGCTGGCGCATCTTGAACGTGGCTTCACTCTCGTCGGTGGAGCTGCGCCATGTCATCGTTGTACGGTCTATTGCAGCAGCTGCAGGGTACGGAGCGTTGAACCAACCCACTGCGTCCAGGTTAACTGCATCATCCTCGATAAAACCAAGGAGGTTAAAATGCGCCACATAGAACGCGGAGCTGTACCCGTTAGTTGAAGAGCCGATGTTGAACGTCACTCGCCAACGGTAATATCTGTACAGTCCACGATTTTGTTCAGGGATAGTGAACTGTCTAACCGAGTTGTCAGGTAATTCACCGGTGTGTACGTTGGTGCGGGTATCCAGGATGGTCCAAGTCGAGCCGTCATTACCGGCTTCTAACACCCAACTACCCGCTCGGTTCAACGAGGCAACTGGATTTCCTACCCCGTAGGCACCCACCTTTTTAGGTTTGTCGAACATTACCTGAATAATTCGACTTGTTTCGCCATTGTTACCAGCGAAGGCAGCACTTCCTAAATTATTGTTTGGTGTTGCGGGATTGAGGACGTACTGAGGAGCGCCGTAGGTTAGGTTGGTAACCGTCATCGATACTTTATCTTCGAAGGTCGGACCTACAGCGTTCATCCACAAAGGGATCAATGGCCGCATAGGCGTCGCATTGTTGGGATAAGTCAACAGCTGTTCGGTGACCCACTGCCAACCTTCCGGAGCGATCACTTCGTCCACTGGAAGGTAGTTGACTTTAATCGGTCCCAATCGATCACACGGACTGTCGTCCTGAGTGTCCCAGACGAAGTAGAAGTCCCGCATGGGCATGACAGAATCGGCTCTGGAAGCACCATATTGGTATATCTTGGGGGCAAGACCAACCCGACTGTCCAACGTCAGGGGGGTGTTATAGGAGATCTGAAGATCACCGTTGGCGTACCACTCGATTTTCCCATTGACAAGATCGAAGACATACTCGAAGAAATGCTCACCTAGAGGCAAGGAAGACAACAGGGCCTCTTCTCCCGGTAGGTAGGACGTTGCTGAGTTGTTGATGAGGCAGATGTTTGGATTGCTGGTGCGATACAACGAGGTAATGATGACACGGAATCCGATCACCCCTTTCGTCAATTGGCTCGGGTTACCGAACACCTCTCCAATGGTTGCATTCTGCCCAAACAACCTGAGGTACTTGTTGATATTATTCGAACCACCGTCACCGGGACTGAACACATTCATCCATTTGGTGTTGTTAATAGTGGCGATCGATACCGACAAGTTACTCTCCGTCGTCCCTTGCAGTATCTTGTTGCCAGCCTCAATGATTCGCCCAAGACCACTTCTATCGGCGATGTTATCCACCCCGATCATGTTTACAATTGCCATGACTGATCTCCTACAGGTTATACTGGAGGTAGAGCTTGCCGATCGGTGCAACCGATTGCTCTGGGAATTCCAGCACCAGCACATGGCTGTATTTCGAATTGGTGGAGAAGTTCGGATTGTTCTCGCCGTTGTACGCCACCTTGGCGCCATTGACGTTCCATTCGACACTGCTGCCACTGCCGATCCACTGGTCTTTACCAGACTTGCGATCGACTTGCTGCAAGATCGAAGCCAGGCCGCTGGCAGCAGCACCTTCCAACACGGTATCGGTTTCCAGGGCAGCGAGGCCCTCACCTACTTCACTGAAGTCCGTGTGGAAGAAGTAATTTGTCCAATTTCTGATCATGCTCAGTTCCACTCGAGAGTTACGTCGGTGATGACCAGCGACAGAGGTGGCAGGTCTTGAAAGACCAGGGTGCCTTCTCCGTACCAGCCTTGAGATAAGGGTTTGGCTTTCAGCAGGACGTGGTACGTCCCGTCTCCCTGTGCTTCGACAGGAGCGTCTTCGACGTCGTCTTCACTCAGTCCTACCCCAGTGGCGGTCCGCAGGCCTTCTAGCAGCTCGTAGAGCGTCTCACGAGGGGAGATGTTGGGCAGAGCCGGGAACAACGTGACCAATTCAGCAAACCCCAGGCGTTGATACGTGATCACCTGACTACCGCGGTACTGGTATTCGGGAACACACGTCAAACGGGCCTGAACGGTTGCCCCACTGGGGTCTTCTTCAACGGGGTGTGGGATGCCCAGGAGTACACCATTGGGGTCCAACAACACTTGTACATCTCGGTTGATCCCCGAGATGACGTCGACTTTGGAACCTTGAATCAGTGCCATCAGTCACCTCTTGGATTACCAGTTATAGTGGATGAGGAGTTTGCCGGTGAACCAGCTGTCTGGTTTGCTGGCAATTACCAGGACTCGGTTGAACTTCTCAGCATTGCCTTCCGGTGCGTTCGCACTGGGGAGGTTGAAACGCGAGACGGTCAAACCGGCCATACCACCAACTTGAGTGTGGCTCACTCCAGCATCCAGGGTAATGCCGGTCACCTTACCGAACCAACTGAACAACTGACTGATCTGAGCATAGCCCGTACCAGTGCCAGCAATAACCCAACCGTTGGTGATGCTGTCAGCAGATGCCTTGAACCGGGTGTAATCTATCCCAACACCTGCCAGTGACAGGAGAGGTTTCCCTTCCACGTACTGCGCATCCCAGTCACGGATGTTAAAGACTGTCTTGTTCAGGATCTGGTCCAGATCCCGCTTACCTGGAGCATACTGGAACCGCAATATGCCCCGATATGCCAACGAAGTCGCAGCGATGGTCACGTTATAAGTAGTGGCCCCCCAGACCGAATCGGGCAAGTCATCAGGGATCAGCGACAGATTGTACTTCTTGTTAACCTGTTCAACGATGTACTCCCTGCGGATGTTGCCGGGTTGCCAACGATCCAACAGCACCACCATATTGGCAAACAACCTACTCAGATCGACTCGGCGATAATGGACAATCTGCTTACCGATGTAGAACGTATCTGGTTTGGCGTAGAGTTCCAGGGTTGTGTCAGCGATCTCGCCTGGCCCTGGAGTCCTTACCTTAGGGACCCCGTAACTCGTGTTCTGCAAGTCCCGGAGTTCCATGAGCCCTGGGTTGGACTCATTGATCAGATCCAGTAGCAACTCGATCTGAGGTTTACTGTAGAGAGACATAGTCTAGCCCACCTGTGCAGGGTCAGTGGGGAGTTCCCCACTGACCTATGTCCGTCAGACTGCGTCCGGATCGAACGAGTCGTCGTAGTGCAGGTAGAAGACACCCGGCGGGGTAGTCACGTCGTCCCGCAGTTTGATCCCCAAGACGTACTTGTACGAGGGGTTCGTTGGTAGCAGAGGACTGTTGATCCCACTGTACACCACTTCGGCACCTTCCAACGCCCAGGTGGTTGCACCAGGAGTGAGGTTCCACAGCGCTTTACCGGTGTTGGTGTCGATGGTTTTGATCGCTGTGAGCAGGTCGGTGTCGTCCACGGTGATGATCCGCCCTTCCTCGTAGATCTCCAACACTCCTTTGAAGGAGGTGAAGTCATAACCGTAGAGGTAGGTCAGGGCCGAACCTTGAGCACCGTCACCCGGTACCGGGTAATTGATACCAGGAAGCTGCGTGGTAGTCAGGTGGTCAGCCAAGATGGCATTACCTTGCGTCACGTGGACCACTACACTACCGATCCAACCGATGGCCGACGGAGTAGAGGATAATGTGATAGCAATTGGCTGATCACCGACTTCTTCGATCGCTTCATCGATGAATTCTTCAGGGTCGAAGATGATCCCGTATTTCAACAAGATCGGCTTGAGCAAATCATGAGTGGTGGTCGGATAGTACGCTTTTACCGACAGCTGAATGAGCTTGTTGAAATCACCCAGGTTCAAACGGTCGTAGCAGATGACCCGACTGCCCTTGAAGGTCGAGGCGTCTTTGGCAGTGATCTTGATGGCCGTATTACGATCCACCAAACCTTCACGCCAGGTCCCTTCTATGGGTACCGGAACGCCGAAGTCCAGCTCTGCTACCGTAAGAGATGCAGAGTTCGCCTCGTTGATGTAATTCACCAGGCTTTGTTTAGCGGTACGATGAATGGACATGACTGTACCTTAAACGTTGTAGTGGAAATAAAGGTTCCCCGTCGCCCATGGGCAATCTGAAGGGAAGGTGAGGATCAAGCAGCGATTGAAGAACTCGGAGTTAGCCTCTGGATACGATGCGTGCGGTAACGAGACCCTGATCAATTGGATACCGTTCACACCTCCGACCTTGGTCTTGTAATTGAAATTCGGATCGTTTTCGAGATTGTTGCCGACAATAGCCCGTCCCACATATGCGCTGAGACCCTTATCGTTATCACGCGGGATAACCTGCGATAGGATAGTGTTTATGAAGAACGACTGCATAGCAGTCGGGTTATAATCAAACCACCGCCCAAGTTGAACCCTAGTCAGATCGGCAGAATTCATGTTAGCTGCATAGGCGGTGTAGTCAATATCAAATCCATCCGGAGTTACCCAGTACTTGCGCGCTGTATCATCCAGATCATTGCCGCCTGGGTACAACCGTCCATCCACAATGTCATTCGGTAGCAAAGAATCCAACGTACGTTCACCCACCAACCACCGGGCCTGGACAGAACCAATGTACGCCCAGTTGTTGGCATTCGCCGTGATGTTGAACGTGTTCCCATTTACGCCATGCATACCCGTCAGGTTCTGGTTGTTCCAGAAGTCAGGGCCTACTTCAAAGTTCAATCCGAACTTCTCGGAGAACAAAGGAAGCAGGTTGTAGATGTTGTTGATCACGTTGTTGTTTGCACCGGTGTTCGGCACCCAGTGTTCCAGTTCCAGGATCATATTCCGGAAAATGGTACCGATGGTCAACCGGCGGTAGGTGACCACGATGTTGCCGATGTAGTTGGTCCCAGCCTTGGCGATGACCCTCACACGGGTGTTGTGACCGTTGCCTGGATCAGCAATGACCTCAGGCATGGTGAAATCGAAATCGGTATCGTTGATCGGGAAGGGAAGGTCAGGGTTCCCTTCATTGATCAGATCGACCAGCATCTGCCGGGTCGTCTTGCCATAAATAGCCATGGAATAAACCTTTTTCTGAAAGGAGTGAGGTGGTTACCAGTTCAGGTCATAATGGAACATGATCGGCGCCAGGACACTACCACTGGCGTACGGCTGCACCATCACCCGCTGGAATTTCGTGTTCGACCCAGGTACTGCACTGGTTGGCATGTCCTGTACCCCGTTGTTGTTCCACGCGGGTAGACCTGCCAAGGCACCGATCTCACGCACCCGGTTGAAGTTGGCCCAACGGCCATTCCTCGGATCAATCAGCAGTTCCGATTTGTATGCCGTGAAATCGAAATTCCAGGTGGTCATGTAACCAGAACGACGAGCTGAACCGAGGTCCTTCGGATCTACTGGATGTACCAGCACAGGAAGCAGCCTGACAATCACCACCGATTCCAGCAAGGGGTTGCCGAAGGTGGTCTCAACGGTCACCGTACCGGCCCAGTTCCAGGAATGTTCCTTCACCACGATTTCAATCGGGTGCGTGGTTTCCAGTGAAGGGAATTCAGGCAAAACGAAGTCTTCAACCTCGGCCAGTTCCAGGTACAGGCCATACTTGACATTGAGCTGGTCAATCAGCCACTGGGCAGTGATCTCACCGTTGGTCCGGGCCTTAGCAATGACTCCAGCACCGCCGAAGAGTTCATCCAGGTCATGGCGGTTGTAGAAGACCTCGACGCTGCCTTTATACCCCATCCCAGGGATGCCCTGGAGTTGCACCCCAGTGTTACGGTCTACACCGGCACCGTCCTGCTTCTTGACGGGTAGGGACATGTCCACGTTGTCCAAGGTGATCGGCAAGCGCAAGTGGTCATTGGCATCATTGACCAGCTGTAGGACTTTAAGTCGTCCGTCCATCATGACACCTCATCACGGCTCGCCGAAAGGATCGACTGGGTCACTGAAATGCAGGATCAGGTCACCCGAGATGCCAAATGCATCGTCATGGTTCAGACCGATCACTATCGCGTAGTCGTAGTTGTCATTGAGCATCGGATCGTTCACTGTCAACCCAGCGTACTTGATTACCGCTCCACCCAGACTGAACTGGGAGTAGCCGCTCTGCGTCCAGGTATCACCTGTCACCGCAGTGATGATGGTCGCCAACTGCGCAGGGATTGCCTGGCCCACTTCAAGGGTCTTGAGGTAATCCACGTGCTCGGAGAAGTCACGCCAGTAACTGTAGAACTGAGCGAACGGCAACGTGGCATACGGCGTCGGGTATTGGAACCCCGGCAGTGCTGTATTGAGCAGGTAGTTCTCCAGCGGGATGTCGCCGTAAGTGACCCGCACCACGATGCTGCCAATCCAGCCCAGGCTGTCTTCTTCAGCGGTCAGGGTGACGTTCTTGAAATCACCTAGGTCTTCAGCCGGCAGATCCACCAGGTCCGTGGTTGTCAGGTTAAGGCCATAGCGATCATTCAGGGATTCGATGACATCGTGCGACGTCTCGACATCCGGGGCTTGCAGCTTCAGCTCTACCAACTTGGGCAGATCCACCAGGTCCAGGCGGTTGTAGAAGATCTGGATTGAGCCCTGGTACGGCGCCACGTTGTTGTTCGCCGTGATGGTGACGTGGGTGTTCTGGTTGGGGTACTGACCAGTGTTGTTG
>Ga0075012_10006703_pt1 | contig 10419 bp, 6 predicted proteins | sample All_14_2_FD_71474 | JGI IMG/M metagenome (GOLD analysis project Ga0075012, IMG submission 71474) | Freshwater microbial communities in response to fracking from Pennsylvania, USA - Allegheny Zone_MetaG_DW_15 | ecosystem: Environmental > Aquatic > Deep subsurface > Groundwater > Drilled... | reverse complement strand
TAGATAATTTCACCGAGTTGCATGAGCCACATCGGGACGAGTCCACCCAGCGGCATGAATGAATCATGCATGGAGTTCACCGATCCATTCGATGCGGCAGTTGTCACTGTTGCCCACAGCGCCGAGTTGACAATGCCGAAGCGCACTTCCTTGCCCTCCATATTTCCGCCCGGGTTTGCAGCAGACTGCGTCTGGTCAATGCCAAGTTTTGCAAACATCGGGTTCCCGCTTTGTTCCGACCACACTGCCACACCCAACAACGTAATCATCACAATCGTCATTACTGCCAGCAACGCCCAACCTTGACGTGTATCTCCGACCATCTTGCCGTAGGTGTAACAAAGTGCGGCAGGGATCAATAGGATTGATAACATCTCCAAGAAATTTGAGAACGGAGTTGGGTTTTCCAGTGGATGTGCCGAGTTGGCATTGAAGAATCCGCCGCCGTTGGTGCCAAGTTGCTTGATGGCGATCTGCGAAGCGGCAGGTCCCACTGCAAGGAGTTGGGTTTCGCCTGATTGAAGCGGAGTGATCGATTTGTATTCGCTGAAAGTTTGCACCACACCTTGCGAAACCAAAGCCAATGCCAACACCAGTGAAAGGGGTAAAAGAATGTAAAGAACTGAGCGAGTCATGTCCACCCAGAAATTACCGATCTCTTTGGTGGTGTGACGGACAATACCGCGAATCAACGCCACCATCACCGCCATGCCTGTTGCAGCAGAGACGAAGTTCTGCACGGTCATGCCGAGCATTTGGGTGAGGTAGCTCATGGTTGTCTCGCCGCTGTAGCCTTGCCAGTTGGTATTTGTGGCAAAGCTCACCGCTGTATTCCATGCGGAGTCAGGGGAGACTGCGCCAAGTCCCTGCGGGTTGAGAGGGAGGAATCCTTGCAGTCGTTGTAGTAGATAAACCGCGATCAAGCCAACGATGTTGAAGACCAGCATGGCAACAGTGTACGTTTTCCAAGTCATCTCGGAGCACGAGTCAATGCCTGAGAGGCGATAAAGGAATCGTTCAACGGGACCCAGCACCGGGTCCAGAAAGAGGCGTTCCCTTTGATAGACCTTCGCCAGGTAAGCGCCAAGCGGCTTCGTCAGGAGAAACAAAATCCCAAAGTAAAAGATCAATTGCAACCAGGTGTTCATCCGAACCACTCCGGTTTGACCAGCGCGAGGACGAGATATAGCAGAAGTCCCAGCGCGACAATTCCTGTGAGCCAATAAAGCGGATTCATGACTTGTCCTCCTGCAGTCCATCGAGCGCATTGAGCAACCCAATGGAAAGCAAAAAGAACAGAACGGTTATGCCAAGAAATAAAAGGTCGTTCATGCGTTCCTCCAATAGAGGCAGTGTATTCAGTTGTGTGTCAAATTGGGATTAAGGAAGTGAGAGAGGGTATCAAGAAATAGTCAAGACAGAATTACCGCAAATAGGATGCACTAATACTCATGGCAAACTGGACTTGCCCTTAGTAATTTACAGGTTACCATTCGTTCCAATAAAAACTATACATTGAAATAAACTTCCTCTAACATACTAAGAAAATAAGGTGTAACCAATGGGGAAACCGTTTTGCTAAAATTGGATATAATTTATCTAAATATTATCGGTAAAAAGAAAGTCTACTCATGGCTGAAATATCAAACTTTCATATCAGAGAAAATTGCTGCTTGCGATGAAGTCCATGTTGTATACGGTTCTTTCTTCGACAATCTCAAAGTTTAGGAGAATGCCAGATGAAGACAGTTCCCAACAACACACTAAAATCCAGAAGTAGTAATCAAAGAACAAAAAGTACTTCTCCTCCACGCACGGAGAGAAGAAAAAAAGCGGGGAATGTCCACCTTGAAATGCTCTTCAAAAGCAATCCTCTCCCAATGTGGGTATATGATTTGGTTACGCTGCAATTTCTTGAGGTCAACCAAGCAGCGATCAAAAAGTATGGGTACACACGCGCAGAATTCCTGCGTAAGCGGATCATTGACATCCGCCCGGAGGAGGATATCCCAAAACTGCTGGATAACATAAATCAAGATCGCCCGGAATTACAGAATTCTGGTTTCTGGCGACATAAGCTGAAAGACGGCTCCATCATCGAGGTGGAAATCACCTCACATCTCTTTACATTCAAGGACCGGCAGGCTGTACTGGTTGTGGCACAGGATGTGACGGATCGTAAGCGCGCCGAAGAGCGCTTTCAATTGGTGGTTGAGTCAGTGGGGAACGCGATCGTGATGGCAGATGGGCAGGGCAAGATCGTCTTGTCCAATTTACAAACGGAGAAACTCTTTGGCTACAAGCGGGAGGAATTGCTTGGACATAGCGTGGATCTGTTGATACCTGAGCGATACCGCAAAGGACATCCGCAACATAGAACAATTTTTATGGAACATCCCTGTGCGCGATTGATGGGTGCTGGTCGTGATCTCTTTGGCTTGCGAAAGGATGGAAATGAATTTCCTGTGGAGGTTGGATTGAATCCCATTGAAACGGAACAAGGGATCATGGTGCTTGTTTCTATTGTGGAAATCACCGAACGCAAGCAGGCAGAACAACAACTGATGCAATCTTTGGAACGTGAGAAAGAAGCGCGCAGAGACGCCGAAACAACACGTGAACGTCTTGCTTTTCTCGCAGATGCCAGTGCACTGTTGGCAGAGACCTTTGACTATCATGGACGCTTGAAACAAGTTGCAGAAATCGCTGTTCCGAGCATGGCAGATTGGTGTGCGATTGATATTCTTGAAGCAGATAATTCATTGCAGCGTGTGGCAGTAGTGCATTCTGATCCAGCCAAGGTGGAATGGGCATACGAGATTCAACGCCGTTATCCTCCAGATCCAAGCGCATCGCGCGGCATCTATAACGTTTTGCGCGCTGGTAAATCGGAGTTCTACCCGGATATTCCAGATTCGATGCTGGTGGCTGCCGCCCGTGATGAAGAACAACTGCAACTGTCTCGTAGTTTGGGATTCAAATCCGCAATGGTTGTGCCTTTCCAGGCACACGGGCACACATTTGGCGCGATCACACTTGTGATGGCAGAATCGGACCGTCACTATACTGAAAAAGACCTGACACTGATCGAAGATCTGGCACGTCGGGCAGCATTGTTGATCGATAATGCGCGACTTTACGAAGAAGCCCAAAAACTCAATAATGATCTCGAAGTGCGCGTTCGTGAACGTACCGCTGAACTCGAAATCATCAATAAGGAATTGGAAGCATTCTCGTATTCCGTATCACACGACCTGCGTGCACCACTACGCCACATTGCAGGCTATGTTGAATTACTGAACGTAAGCGCGCCTGATCTGGGTGAGAAAAGCCAACGTTATCTTCATATCATTTCCGAATCTGCCAGCCGAATGGGTGCGTTGATCGACGATTTGCTTTCATTTTCGCGAATGGGTCGTGCTGAAATGAGAATGACAGGAATACATGTAAATTCCGTCATTCGTGAAGTCATCAATGACCTCAATTCCGAACTTGCAGGGCGAGAGGTTATATGGCAGATAGAGGACTGTCCGCAAGTCAAGGGGGATCGTGCCATGATCAAACAAGTATTTGTCAATCTGATCTCCAATGCCCTCAAATTCACACGTACGCGCTCACCCGCCCGGATCGAGATCGGCGTGGATATTACCGATCCTGCTGAAACGACTTTCTTTGTGCGAGACAATGGTGTTGGCTTCGACGCACGTTATGCGGACAAACTCTTTGGCATTTTCCAACGTTTGCATCGCTCAGATGAATTCGAAGGTACAGGAGTTGGATTGGCTAATGTCCGCAGAATTGTTCATCGTCACAACGGGAGAACTTGGGCGGAAAGCCAATTGGATCTTGGCGCCACATTTTACTTCTCCATCCCACATCAAATCGGAGGTATGTATGAGTGACTTCAAACGGATATTACTTGCTGAGGATGACCCTAGAGATATTGAGTTGACTTTGACTGCGCTTGGAGAGAACAAACTTGCTAATGAGGTCGTAGTCGCACGCGATGGTGCTGAAGTTTTAGACTATCTTCGATATCAAGGCGAATATCAGATGAGGCAAAAGGGCAACCCAGCTGTCATCCTGCTGGATCTAAAAATGCCGAAAGTAGATGGCTTACAGGTACTTCGTGAAATCAGATCTGATCCATACTTAAAAATGATACCGGTGTGCGTTCTAACCTCTTCACGGGAGGAACGCGATCTCATTGAGAGCTACAATCTTGGCGTCAATGCCTATGTAGTGAAACCAGTGGGGTTCAAGGAGTTCGTAACAGCAGTCAGGGAGATCGGATTGTTTTGGGTGGTCTTAAATGTGGTACCGTCCGGATCTCAAAAGAGTGCAGGCACATAGCCAAGGAGATCATTATGCAACGGGTGAGTTTAAGAATCCTGCATCTGGAAGACAGTCCTGAGGATGTAGAGTTGCAAGATGAAGTCCTGCGAGCCGAAGGGTTTGAAGTTATCTCCGTGCGTGTTCAAACCTCATTTGATTTTGAACTCGAATTGCAGAGTGGACAATATGATATTGTTTTAGCCGACAATTCCATACCAGGATTTGATGGTTTGTCGGCTCTTGCCATAGTGCAGCGTCTCGCCCCAGATATCTCATTCGTATTTGTATCTGGGACGATTGGTGAAGAACTTGCAATTGAATCACTGAAACGCGGTGCAACTGATTATGTGTTCAAGCATCGTTTGAATCGGCTTGTGCCTGTAATCCGGCGTGCGCTCAAGGAAGCCGAAGAACGTCGGGAACGTCGGCGTGTCGAAAATGCTCTTCAACTAAGCGAGAAGCGCTTTCGCAGTCTGGTCGAGCATGCCATGGGTGAGGTTTCAATTCTGAACGCGGAGGGTAAGTTGTTGTATGAAAGTCCCTCTGCCAATCCCACACTTGGTTACCAGCCTGGTGAGTTCATGGCGCATAACCTATTCCAACTGATGCATCCTGATGATCTGGAGCGCGTTTATCAGCAATTTGAAAAGTTGAAACGTGAACCTGAATTGAATAGCCGTGCTGAATTCCGATTGCGCCACCACGATGGTTCCTGGCGCTGGATCGAGGGAATTGGAACGAACCTGCTTGAAGATCCAGCGGTGAATGGGATTGTCGTCAACTATCATGATATTACTGAACGCAAACTTGCTGAGACGCAGGCACGCACATTGGCGGATATCGTCGAACACTCGCAGGACGCTATTTTGAGTGTCAATCTCGATGGCATTGTCACCAGTTGGAACAAAGCCGCGGAACGGATTTATGGATACCGTGCTGCAGAGATTGTTGGAAAATCAGATACCATCGTTATCCCTCCCGAACGACCGAACGAATTGGTCGGGCTCATTGACCAGATAAAAGCTGGGAAGAGTATTGAGCAATTTGAGACAGAACACATTCGTAAGGATGGTACGCGTTTTATCGCTTCAGCATCCTTATCGCCGATCCGTGATGAGCGCCGTGAGGTCGTGGCAATGGCAGCCATCGTGCGTGATGTCACTGAACGTAAACAGGCGGAGGAGCAGATCCGCTATCAAGCGCTTCTGCTCGCGAACGTGACTGATGTGATCGTATCCACTGACTTGAATGGCATGATTCGAAGTTGGAATAAAACTGCCGAAAAAATCTTAAAGTTCAAAGAGGAGGAAGTCCTTGGACGTTGGCTGGAAGAGGTTCTCAAGGCAGAGTATACGGCTAGCAGCCGTGAAGAAGCTTCCACCCAGCTTCTGGAGCAAGGCTACTGGGAGGGCGAGATGCGGATATGCGATCGTGAAGGACATTCTTATCATGTACTTGCGTCCGCTTCGTTGATCAAAGACAGTGCCGGTAAACCCATCGGCTTTCTCTCCATCAATCACGATATCACTGAACGCAAGCAGGCAGAGGAAAATCTACAGATCAGCGAGACTCGTTATCGTCTTGCCACCCGCGCCACAAAGGATGTGATTTGGGAGTGGAATGTGGGCACCAATCAAATGCTATGGGCTGAAAATGTACAACTCGTTTTTGGATATTTACCTGAGGAAATCGGACTTGAAAAGTGGTGGGATGAACGCATCCATCCGGAAGACCGCGAACAAGTCCTTGCAAAACTGGATGCAGTCATTGCTGGGGAAGACATCATCTGGTCAGATGAATATCGCGTTCAACGCAAGGACGGCTCCTATGCCTATATCAATGACCGTGGCTATATTGAACGCGATGCCAGCGGAAAAGCAATTAGTATGGTTGGCGCCATCTCTGATATCACGGACCGAAAACAGGCTGAGGAAAGCCTCAAGATTCAACTTGAACGGCTTGCTTCTCTACGCGCGATCGATATAGCCATCGCTTCCAGCACAGATCTTGCCATGACCTTCCATATTGTATTGAATCAGGTCATAGCCAGATTGAAGGTGGATGCGGTATCCATCTATATATACAATTCAGAAACGAACGAATTGGAACTCAACTCCGCCCAGGGGTTTCGATCGCCCCAAGCGCAAAAGAAAATCCTGCGCATTGGCGAAGGTTTCGCCGGACAGTGTGCGCTTGATCGTTACATACAAGATGGACATTCACTCACGAAGGAAGAGATTGTCTCCATTGCCCCCCACTTTGTTGAAGAAGACTTTACATGTTATGTAGCCGTGCCGCTGATCAGCAAAGGCAGGACGGTGGGGGTACTGACTGTTTTCGAACGCAGACATCAACCGCATAATCACGATTGGCTGGATTTCTTTAGCGCGTTAGCAGGGCAGGTTACGATTGCACTGGATAACTTCCGGTTATTTGACGGTCTGCAACGCTCGAATATCGAACTCGAAAAGCGAGTTGCAGAACGTACTTCGGAGTTACAGCGTGCCTTGCGTGTGAAAGATGAGTTCCTCGCCAATATGAGCCATGAATTGCGCACACCCCTTAATGCCATCATTGGTCTTTCTGAAAGTTTGAGGGAACAGACGGCCGGACCATTGAACCAAAAGCAACAGAAATATCTGGGCACAATCCACGAAAGCGGGCATCATTTGTTGAGTCTCATCAATGATATCCTCGACCTCGCAAAAATAGAATCCGGTCAACTGACGCTTGAACGCAGTGCGGTGGATATCCGTCACATCGCCCAATCCAGCCTGCGGATGGTCAAGCAACTCGCCATGAACAATAGTCAGGAACTTACCCTGGATATTGACGAACAACTCGATATTATGAATGCCGATGAACGTCGACTCAGGCAGATGCTTGTCAACCTGTTGAGCAACGCCATCAAATTCACTCCAGAACGTGGTCGCATCGGTCTGGAGATTCGCGGGAACCAGGACGAAAACTTTATCACGTTCACGGTCTGGGATACAGGGATTGGCATCAGCGAGGGAGATATCTCGCGCCTCTTCCATCCATTCGTGCAACTTGACTCAGACCTGGCGCGAAAGGCGAACGGCACGGGGCTTGGTTTGGCATTGGTGGTGGAAATGGCTCGTTTGCATGGCGGCAGTGTCAACGTCGAAAGTACGCTTGGGCAGGGAAGTCGCTTCACCATTACCCTGCCTTGGGAATCCGCAGGGATGCCAAACCTGTCCGAGCGGACGAAGATCCCCGATAAGTTTCGCGTGGTTAAACCCGTTGATGGTGATCATCAACGTACCATCCTTCTGGTCGAAGACACAGATCATGTCATCATCGTAATCAAGGATTATCTCGAGCAGGCGGGCTTCAAGGTGGATGTGGCTCGCAATGGACTTGAAGGGATTGAGCAGGCCAAACGGAATCGTCCCGACCTGATCCTGATGGATATCCAGATGCCGGATATGGATGGACTTGAAGCCACCCGTCATTTGAGGAGTAATGCTCAATTCTCGAATATTCCAATCATAGCCTTGACCGCGCTCGCCATGAAAGGTGATCGAGAACGCTGTCTTGCGGCAGGTATGGATGAATATATCAGCAAGCCGGTTCACTTGAAATCGCTGGTGAAAATGATCCAGGGGTTTCTTTTCAATGATCCAGATTTGAAGAATCCATGAGATCGCCGTCAAACTGGGCATCCCCGAACGGACAATGAAGGACACTTTACCAATGTCCATGAAAAACTCAGGGTCAACACTTGCGCATGGCTAAACTGCTGTTGCAGTCCAAAAGGGATTGCTCAAGGCCGATCATGTACGTATCCATTGGATTATCCGGAATTTCCCTGATGGGTTTTCCCCCTTTCCCATCTCCATCCCGAATGAGGGCCAGCACCCGTTGGGCGCTGACGCCCAGCAGGTCTCCGGCTTGTTGGGTGGTGAGATGATCCATAGACAAAAAACATAGCATAATTTGAAGTGGGTCCTGCACTACCCTGACGATGAAGCCGAGAGCAGATGATTGACCAGCAGCATGACCGCCGTATCCAAACGTTGGCGTTGCAGGGGCGACAGGGTTTTGAGATCAGGCTGCTTGAGTGTCTGAATTGAGTTGCCTGGGGAAGACAGCGTTGGGATTGGACTGCGCTTTTTCGAACGAGGGAGGGTGGAGGATTTTGTGGTCATGTTCCTGAGGGATACCTTTACTTATAGAATATTTATTGCGCCCCTGTTTTAAAGGATGGGAGTCAAGTTTGTACTCAAGATGAAAAGCAATTTGATTATGGAATTTCCCTCCCAAAAAAGAGCCGCAGTTCGTTACGAACTGCGGCTTCGAAAAAGGGAAATAAAAGGGATTGTTTATTCCTCGGTTAAGTACACCGCGCGGTCTTTTCCCTTGTTCTTTGCCTGATACATGAGTTCATCTGCACGACGGAGCATGGCATCCACATTCAAGGGTGGAGACAGGAATGTGACCACCCCCACACTGAGCGTAACCGGGGAGTTCTTTGCTTCCAACTCATGCATGACAGCGCTCTGGATCTTTTTAAGCACAAATTCGGCATTCTTGCGGTCTACATTGGCAAGGAAGAGACCGAATTCATCACCGCCCAATCGGGCAAACAGGTCGGTCTTGCGGATGACATTGGAGATGGTAGTGGCGATCAACTTCAAATGTTCATCTCCAGCACTGTGACCCTGCTCATCATTGACCTGTTTGAAATTATCAAGGTCGATATATGCCAAACTAATGGGGTACTTAAGCCGATCTGCCCGCCTGAGTTCCAAGGTCAATTGTTCGATGAATTCGCGGCGGTTGAATACGCCGGTCAGGTAATCGGTGCGTGCGATGCGGCGTTCGAGCTGGAAAGCGGTTCTTAATTCATACAGCAGGGTGGCAATGCCCGTAAAGACCACCAAACGCACCCCGGCGTTGAAGAAGTGGATCCACACACTGGAATATACCTCGCCAGCCAGCCGGTTGGAGATCAACCAGGTCAGGACACTGATTGCTGTGATCAAGTGGGAAGTTCCAATTCCCATATACCAGGCGGTCAGAGAGATGGGCAGCAGGTAAAAAAAGGAAAAGGAAATCTCGAAGCCGGTGACATAATCCAACCAGCCGAGCAGGGCGATCAACACCAATGCAATGAACAGGATGTGATTGCCGCTCAACGCCCCTAACAAACGATCGAGCCGCCCCAGAAACCTTGTTTTCATTCGTTTTCATCCTATTCTTTCAAGTGCAACAAGACCTTTGCCATCCCCATCCCGCCTGTTTATAGAAATGGTTATTCTTGTTGTTTCATCAAAAAATGGACAGTTTCCTGCATGTCTTGAAATTTTCGAAGGCGCTTCCCGGCATTGTTAGCGAGTGTTTCGATAAAGTCGTGCGAACGATCTCCGTGACGGACCACGATTGCCACACGAACATTGGGGATAAACTCTTTGGATTTACCCATCTTATGGTAGATAAATTCATAATTCTCGTACACCTTGTTGACATTCGTAGCTTTGGTCATATCCATAAGGAAAGATCTCAGGTTCAACGAGCGCGCCAATGTATGGGCTTCGATGTTATGTTGGAACATTTCATCGCTTTTCACATCTCCCACCACTTTCATTAGGATGTATTTTTTATCTTCTGAAACCGCGAGAGTACAAATGCTCAAGGCGACCTCCTTCAAACACTCACGTTCAATGTAAACAGTCCTTTTGTTCGTTTTACTACTCTCGCCTTGTAAAGTCAATACATCCTTTCATTGATTATCGCAGTAGGGATTTCATGAAAGATGGAAGGTGTTGCCGGTCTTCAGATGTTTTTGGCTTCTTTCAACCAGCGTTTTGCAGTTTCTTTGTTTGGGAAATTTTTGAGAGAACCGCCGATATGTTGGGCAAAGACTTGGTACATCTCCCGCACATTCCTGCTTCTCGGCAAGACAACTGCCCCACGCAACGCCGATGCTTCGATCTGGTGTTTCCGTAATGTGATGTGCATGATGCCGGGCAGGGCGGTCAGTTCCAGAAAAGATAATTTGACCTTTAATTGGGTAACATCGACCAGCAGGTCATAACATTGGGTCTGCAGGATTTTGAC
>Ga0075012_10006702_pt1 | contig 10420 bp, 8 predicted proteins | sample All_14_2_FD_71474 | JGI IMG/M metagenome (GOLD analysis project Ga0075012, IMG submission 71474) | Freshwater microbial communities in response to fracking from Pennsylvania, USA - Allegheny Zone_MetaG_DW_15 | ecosystem: Environmental > Aquatic > Deep subsurface > Groundwater > Drilled... | reverse complement strand
CTCCTGACCGTGCGGGTCGGCAAAGAGCGGCAGCTGCGGCGATTGCCGGCACAGATCGTCACACATCAGGCGGCAGCTGCGCACCCGCCCCCGTCGCAGCCAGGCCCGCGCCAGGGCCTGGTCGGCCAGCTGCTGCAGCTGGAAATCACTGGCCGTGCGCCGCCGGGCGGTGGCCGAACGGACCACCTGGAGGCCGTCGGCATAGGCGACCCGGAGGCCGACCCGGCGCGCCTCCTGTCGCCGCTGCCGCAACTCCATCCCGGCCCGGCTCACCATGCCGGCCACCGCCGCCTCCACCTCCTGCCGGTCGTTGGTGTCGCCGGCAAAGACATGCTCGACCGCCACCGCTTCCGCCCCGGGCCCGGCCAGCACCGGGGCGGGGTCGATGCCGCGGCTGGCATCGTGCAGATAGTCGCCGCGGCGGCCGAACGGCACCAGCAGCTGGCTCCGGCTGAGACCGGCCAGCTGGCCGACGGTGAAAATCCGGAACTCGCCCAGCCGCCGCAGTTCCCCTGGCGCCAGTCCCGGCAGCAGAGAAACCGGCAGCGGTGCGAGGAAATCCGTCTCTTCGCCGGCGCTGACGATATACTCGCCGACCGGCTTGACCAGCCGCGAGGCGACCTTGGCCACCAGCTTACTGGTCGCCAGGGTCCAGATCGGGTTGAACCCGAGCTGCCGCCGCACCGCCCGCCGCACCCGCAGGCCGACATCCATCGCCGGCCCGAACAGGCGATGGGTGCCGGTGAGGTCGATGAACACATGGCCATCCTCGATGCCGTGCTCCAGCCGCGGCGAATAGCTCCGCACCTGCCGCAGGAAGTCGTCCATCGCCCGGCGGTACAGCTCCGGCCGCGGCGGCCGGAGCTCGGCCTCACGGCAGATCCGGGTCGCCTGCGACAGCGCCATCCCCTTGCGGACCCCGGCGCGATAGGCCTCCTCACTCATATCGTAGACCGCGGCCCGCGAGGTGCCGGGCGGGGCGATGATCAGCGGCCGCCCCCGCCGCGGCGCCGCGGCGACCTGCTCGACGGCGACGGCGAAATCGGTGACATTGAGGTGGAGGATCGCCCGTTCCCGGAACATGGCATCTTCGTCTCAGGCGGTCGCCCCGCCCAGGATCTCGACCAGCAGGCGGGCGTTGCGCGGTGCCTGGGCCCGGACATGGTTGTTGAAGAAGACGACCCCCCGCGCCGCCCGGGCCGCCATCGGCCGCAGGATCGCGTCGCTCCACTGCCGCAGTTCGGCGGCGCTGTAGTCGTAATCGAATTTCTTCTGCATGTTGCCGGAGCGCCAGCCGGCGTCGTTGCGCCCATGCAGGCGGATATAAAGGAGCTGCGGGTTGGTGACCACATCGAGGGCCGGGAACAGGCCGGGCAGCGACGGGGCGTCGACGGTCACCAGACTCACCGCCCGCCGTTCAAGCTCGGCAAAGACCCGATCGACGGCCCAGGAACCGTGGCGGAACTCCACCGCCACCGGCAGACCCTGCAGACCGTCGAGGAGGACGGCGAGATGGCGGCGGTTGTCGGGGCTGCGCTCGAAATCCGGCGGCAGCTGGATCAAAACGGCGAGCAGGCGGCCGCCGAGCGGGACGATGCCGCGGCGGAACTGCTGCAACTGCTCGCGCCAGTCCTGATCCCGCTCATGGGTGATGGTCCGGGTCAACTTGGCGGCAAAGCGCAGGTGCGGCGGCGCCTTCTCGACCATCCGGGCGATCGCCTCGGCCCGCGCCATCTGGTACCAGGTGTAGTTGAGTTCGACCACCGAGAACGAACGGCCATAGAGCGGCAGCATCGCCGCGGTCCTGGTGCCGGGGGGATAAAAGCCGCTGTCGGCCCATTCGGTGTAGGAATAGCCGCAGGTGCCGACGGCGATGCGGCAGCCGGCGCCGTCGGCCCCGCCTACGGTCAGTATCGCCGGCGCCCCGTTCATGCCACCCTCTTGCCGATCTCGAAGATGTCGCCGGGCCCCCGGATCACCCCGACCACCTTGCCCTGCACCAGCACCTCGCCGAACGGGTAGCGCATCACCGGGAACTCCGGGTTCTCCGGCCGCAGCTCGATATGGTCGGCCTGGAGGAAGAAGCGCTTGACCGTTGCCTCCTCGCCCTGGATCAGCACCGCCGCGATCTCGCCGTTGGCGGCGTACTGGCGGGGCTCGCAGACCGCCAGGTCGCCGTGAAGGATGCCGGCGTCGCGCATCGACCGGCCCCTGACCCGGAGACAGAACAGGTTGTCGCCGGGGAAGAGGCGGCGGTCGACGATCACCGAACCGTCCCATTCCTGCTGGGCGTACATCGGCAGGCCGGCGGTGATCTGGCCGATGATCGGCAGCTCCCGGCCGCGGTCGTCGCGCCGCCGCCGATCCGTGCCGGCAACGAGGCGGATCGACCGGCTGTAGCGGCCGTCGCGTTCGACCACCCCCTTTTTCTCCAGCAGCCCGAGCAACTGGGCCACCGCCGTGTGACTGACCCCGATGTCGGCCGCCGTCTGCCGCAGGCTCGGGGTCTTCCCGTCCCGGGCAAGGCACTCGGCCAGATAGTCATACAGCCGTTTCTGGGCTCCGCTCAGTTCCATCATCCCTCCAATGTATATGGACATTTACCATAAATGTACATATACAATCGAATTTGTCAATATACATCTTCACATCCGGCGTGGGGGCGCACGGACGGAACTCCAAGGTCACAACGGAAAAAAGAGTAGAGGGATGGGGGCGGGAAAAACGGGAACCGCCGTCCCGCCCCGATCAGGGGACGGAACGGCAGGGTACAGGCGGGATTACAGCAGTTCGAGGCCGGAGAAGAAGTAGCCGATCTCGAAAGCGGCGGTCTCGGGGGCGTCCGAGCCGTGGGTGGCGTTCTCGCCGACGGAGGAGCCGAACTGGCGGCGCAGCGTCCCTTCGGCGGCATCGGCCGGGTTGGTGGCGCCCATCAGGTCGCGCCACTTCTTGATCGCGCCCTCGGCCTGCAGGACCATGACGATGCAGGGGCCGCTGCTCATGAACTCGGTCAGCTCGCCGAAGAACGGCCGGCTCTTGTGGACATGGTAGAAGCCTTCGGCCTCGACCTTGCTCAGGTAGAGCTTCTTCAGGCCGACGACGGTGAAACCTTCCTCATAAATCCGGCTCAGGATCTTGCCGGCGTGACCGGCGGCGAAGGCGTCCGGCTTGATGATCGCAAATGTTCGTTCCATACGTGTAATATCCTCTCGGCAATGGGTGAGTAGTGAAAAACCGGCTCATCAGTAGCATCCAGCGGCGAAAAAGTCAAGAACCGGCGGGCCGCCTCTTACGCCATCTTCAGCAGGGCGTTGACGATGGCGGCGGCGATCGGGCTGCCGCCCCGCCGGCCGAGGACGGTGATCGCCGGGATGCCGGTGGCCACCAGCAGGTCCTTCGATTCGGCGGCGTTGACGAATCCGACCGGGACGCCGACGATCAATTCGGGCGCAAGCTTCCCCTTCTGCACCAGGTCGATGGCCGCCAGCAGGGCCGTCGGGGCGTTGCCGACGGCGACGATGCCGACGTTGTCGCCGCTCGCCATCTCCAGGGCGGTCTCGGACCGGGTCCGGCCGGTCGCGCGGGCCCGCCGTGCCACCTCCTCGTCGCCGACCCGGCAGAGCACCCGGCCGCCGAATGCTCCCTGCAGCTTGCCGCCGATTCCCGCCGCCACCATGCCGACATCGGCATAGAGATTGCGGCCGGCGCGGATGGCGGCGATGCCCCGGTCGATCGCCTGCGGGTGGAAACGGATGCTGTCGGTCAGGGAAAAATCGCCGGTGGCGTGGATCACCCGTCGCAGGATGGCAAATTCCCGGGCGTCGAAGTCTCCGGGTCGGCGGCCGGTCTGGGCGAAAAACTCCTCTTCGATGATGCGGAAGCTCTCCCGCTCGATGTCCTCCGGTCGGATATCCTGGATCATGCCCTTCCCTCCCTCCTGGTCTGCATGCTCAGCGCATGGCGAAAAAAATGGTCCACAGTGGCGGCCGTCCGGCCGAAGTGGAGGTGGACGTAACTGCCGACGGCGTTGTGCCGGACGTACCCCTCCTGCCGGCCGTCGTCGAGGGCGTAGAGGCAATCCAATTCCGGGGCCTCGCCGGCCGGTTCCGAATAGTGAAACTCGTGGCCGTAGAGCTCGTCGCCCCGGCGGCCGAGGAAACAGTCGCGCCGCAACCGTACCCGGCGGTAGCCGAGGCGGCTGAGCCGCGGCCGCATGATCATCTTCAGCGGGAAAATCCCGACCATCGGATGTACCCGCCCCTCGGTATCGGCCAGTTCCTCGGCCATGTACATCAGGCCGCCGCACTCGCAGTAGAGCAGGCCGCCCTCCTCCACCCACCGCCTGAGCGCCGTCCGCATCGGCTGATTGGCCGTCAGCGCCGCCGCCTGCAGCTCGGGGTAGCCGCCGCCGATATAGACGGCGGCGGTGGCCGGCGGCAGCGCCGCGTCGGTCAGCGGGCTGAAGGGCACGATATCGAAGCCGGCGGCGGCCAGCATCTCGAGATTTTCCTGGTAGTAAAAGCAGAAGGCGGCATCGCGGGCGACCGCCAGGCGCAGCCGCGGCTGCACGGGTCGGAGCGGAGGTGACGGGGCCGGGCCGGGCGGCGGCAGCGGTCGCCCGGTCGCGGCCAGCAGCGCCGGGATGTCGATATGCTTCTCGACAGCCGCCGCCAGTCGATCAAGCTGCCCCGCCGACAGCGGGTTCTCCTCGCCCATGTGCAGGCCGAGATGGCGCTCCGGCATCGTGAACTGCTGCTCGCGTGGAAAGGCGCCGAGCAACGGGGTGGCGCAGGACGAGACCAGGGCGCCGCGGATCAACTCGAGATGCCGGGCCGACCCGATCTGGTTGAGCACGACCCCGCACAGGCGGATCCGCGGATCATAGACCTCGAAGCCCTTGACCACGGCGGCCACGCTCTCGGCGGCCGAGCGGGCGTCGACGACCAGCAGCACCGGCAGGTCGAGGGTGCGGGCCAGGGCGGCGGTGCTGGCCTCGCCGCCGTCGAACAGCCCCATCACCCCTTCGACGAGACAGACATCGACCGTCGCCGCGGCTCGGGCGAAGATCCGGCGGCAGCACTCCGCCCCCATCATGAACAGATCGAGATTGTCGGACACCCGGTTGACCACCATCGTGTGCAGGGTCGGGTCGATGAAGTCCGGGCCGCACTTGAACGGCTGCACCGCCAGCCCACGTCGGACCAGGGCGGCCAGCAGCCCGAGGCTGAGCAGGGTCTTGCCCGATCCGCTCCTGGTGGCGGCGATGACAAAGGCTGATCGTTGCCCCATTCACCCCTCCATGAAAACCGCCCTGCATCCCAGCAGGAAGATGGCAAACAGCAAGGCGCCGAGGTACATCAGCCGGTTGGTGCGAAGGATGTCCTCGGCGTCGATGGTCCGCCGCTCGTCGCCGAGCCAGGGTTTGTCGACGACCGTGCCGAAATAGACCGACGGCCCGCCGAGGCGGACCCCCAGCGCCCCGGCCACCGTCGCCTCGGGGTGGCCGGAGTTGGGGCTGGCATGGCGCCGCCGGTCACGGCGGCAGATCCTGGCCGCCGCCCGCCAGTCGAGGCGCTGGATGGCGGCGGCCAGGACGAGAAAGACCGGGGTCAGGCGGGCCGGCAGGAAATTGGCCAGATCGTCGAGCCGGGCCGCGGTCCGGCCGAATTCCAGGTACCTGTCGTTCTTGTAGCCGAACATCGAGTCCATGGTGTTGATCGCCTTGTACAGCATCGCCCCGATCGCGGTCAGGGCGATGGGATCGGCGCCGACCGGGACGGCCAGCAGGCCGGTGCCGATCCCCCAGAACAGCGGCGCCGTCACCCCGTCGACCGTATTCTCGGCCACCGTCTCGACCGTCGCCCGGCACACCCCCTGCCGGTCGAGCCGGGTCGTGTCGCGACCGACGATCATCGCCACCGCCTGCCGCGCCCCGTCGAGGTCGTCGGCGATCAGACGGCGATGGACCGCGCGGCTGTGGGCGGCCAGGTCATGGGCGGCGATTGTGGTGTAGAGCAGAACCACCGCCACGATTTCAGCCACAAGCGGCGACACGACGACGCAGACCCACAGCGCCAGCGCCAGCGTCAGCCCGGTCGCCAGCAGGACAATGGCCACCGTCAGGGCCCCGGCCACGGCCGGGTTGGTAATGGACGAACGGGTTTGCCGTTCAGTAAAAGTGCACAACCCGCCGATCAGCCGCACCGGATGGGGCAGGAAGCGCGGGTCACCGAACAGAAAATCGCCGGCAATGGCGGTCAGGACCTGGAGGGTATACATCGTCACCGAATCTCTCGCATTGATCCGCCGCTACAATCGCAGCAGGGAGTACACCCTGTCCATGTCGAGACTGGCGCGGACTCGATCCGCCAGCCGATCGAAGGCCGCCTCGAGATTGTAGGGGGCGAGGATGGCCTGCTTCGCCGCCAGCCCTTTGTGCTCCAGCAGGCCGTCGATGAAATGGCGGCGGAACCGGTCCTCGTCGAAGATGCCGTGCAGATAGCAACCCCAGATCCGGCCGTCGTTGCCTGCCGCCCCGCAACCAGTGCCGTCGTCGAACCGCAGTGCCGGCGGCAGCGGCCCGGTCGAGACGCCGTGATGGATCTCGTAACCGGCCACCGGCAGCGCCGAGGCGAGATGGGTTCCGGTCCGCCGCAGCAGGGTCTTGTCCCCTTTCAACTCGGTGGCGATATCGAGCAGGCCGAGGCCGGCCACCGTCTCGCCGGCAGTCGATTCCAGCCCCAGCGGATCGGCGACCTCGCGGCCGAGGAGCTGGTAGCCGCCGCAGATGCCGACGATGGCGCCGCCCTGGGCGGCCAGCCCGGCGATCCTGGCGGCGAAGCCGGAATCACGGAGGAAGCGGAGATCACTCATGACGTTCTTCGATCCCGGCAGGATCAGGGCGTCGGGGGTGCCGAGGTCGTCGACCCGGGACACGACCCGCAGGTGGACGTCGGGCTCGGCGAGAAACGGTTCGACATCGGTGAAGTTGGAGATATGCGGCAGACTGATGACGGCGATGTCGACATGCGGCTGAACCGGTTGCGGCCGCCGGTAGATCCCCTCCTTGAACGACACCGAGTCCTCCTCCGGCAGCTCGAGATCGTGAAAATAGGGCACGACCCCGAAGACCTCGCGGCCGGTATGGTCACGGACATAGTCATGGGCGGCGGCCAGCAGCGAGGCCTGGCCGCGGAAGCGGTTGACGACGAAGCCGGCGACCAGCCGCCGCTCCCACTCCGCCAGGACCTCCATGGTGCCGACGAAAGAGGCGTAGATGCCGCCGCGGTCGATGTCGCCGACCAGCAGCACCGGGCTGCCGGCATGGGCGGCCATCCGCATGTTGACGATGTCATGGCGCTTGAGGTTGACCTCGCCCGGAGAGCCGGCGCCCTCGAGGACGATCGCCTGGTATTCGGCGGCGAGGCTGTCGTAGCAGGCGGTGGCCGCCGCCCAGGCCTGATCCTTGAAGGCATGGTACTGGCCGACCGACATATTGCGCACCGGGCGGCCGCGGACGATGACCTGGCTGCCGGTGTCGGAGCTGGGCTTGAGCAGGATCGGGTTCATCCGCACGTCCGGGTCGAGGCGGGCGGCCTGGGCCTGCACCACCTGGGCCCGACCCATCTCCTCGCCCTGCAGGGTGACGAAGGAGTTGAGCGACATGTTCTGGGCCTTGAACGGCGCCACCCGCACCCCGTCCTGCAGCAGGATCCGGCACAGGGCGGCGGTCAGCACCGATTTGCCGGCGTTCGACGAGGTGCCCTGGAACATCAGGGAGGCGGTCTTGCGACGCGGCCTTGGCCTGGCGGTCCCCGGTTCCAGGATCTCGCCGATGGCGGCGACAAGCCGGGCGTTTTCCGCCTCGGTCCGCACCGCCACCCGGGCGTAGCTGGAATCGAGACCGTCGTAGTTGTTGCAGCGGCGGATCAGGATGCCCCTGGCCGCCAGCTGCCCGGCCAGATGCACCGCATCGGTCGCTCCGGTCAGGCGGAGGAAAAGATAGTTGGCCGCTCCAGGGAAGACCTGGATCTGGTCGAAGCCGGCGAGTCCCTCAGCCAGGCCGTCGCGCAAGGCGACACAGGCCTTCCGGGTTTGCTCCTGGTACTCGCGGTCCAGCAGGGCCCGGGCACCGACGGCCTGGGCCAGGGTGTTGACCGTCCACGGCGGCAGAAGCTCGCGCAGCGCCTCCGCCACCGCCTCCGGGAATACGCCGAACCCGAGGCGCAGGCCGGGGATGGCATAGAACTTGGTCAATGAATTGAGGGTATAGACGTTGTCCCGCGAGCCGCCGACCGATGTGCCGTCCGGTACGAAGTCGAGAAAGGCCTCGTCGATGAGGAAGTCGGAGTCCGGGAAATCGGCGGCCAGGCCGAGGATGGCCGCTGCCGGCAGCATCGCCCCGGTCGGGTTGTTGGGACTGCCGATGATCACCAGGTCTTCCGGGTGGATGCGGGAGGCGAGCAGGTCCGGGTCGAGGCGGAACCCATCCTCCCGGTGCATCGGCACGATCTCCACCGGTTTGCCGGCGAGCCGGGCCGCCCGGGCATAGTCGATATAGGCCGGGACCGGGATCACCACCCGGCGGTTGAGCACGATGCGGGTCAGCAGGTAAAGCAGTTCGGTCGAGCCGTTGGCAACAACGATCGCCGCTGGCGGATAGCCGCCGTGGTCGGCGATGGCGGCGACGAGATCGTGGCACTCGGGATCGGGATAGTGGCCCAGGTCCTCGACGCAGCGGCTGATCACGCCGCGCAGCCAATCCGGCGGCCCCAGCGGGTTGATGTTGGCGCTGCAATCGAGAACGGCGGAACCCGGCATCCGGCGGCGGAAGGCGTGCACGTTGCCGCCGTGTCCGGATCCGGTCAACAGGCAGTTATCGGCGGTGGTGTTGTCCATCTGCTCTCTCTTCTTCGACATGTTTCAGTCGCGGTTTCATGCGCTTCCGGCGAGACCCTGGTGCCGTCAACCGCCGACCGTCAACGCCACGGCCGCCATCAGTTCGCTCAACTCACATACCGCCCCCAGCGTATCGCCGGTGGCCCCACCCAGGCTGCGGCGGCACCACGCCGCAAACAGCAGCACGGCGGCGGCCGGGATGACGATCGCCGCCAGCAGCACCTGCAGACCAAATCCCGCCAGCGCAACCGCGACCGCCGCCACCACCAGCCACAGCGCCGCCGCCAGCAGCGCCGCCCGCCGGGTATTGTTCGAATAGAACAGCAGGCCCAGCCCCCCCTCCGGCCGGGCATAGGGCAACAGCGCCATCGTCACGACAATGGCGCAGCGGCCGGCCAGCGGCATCAGCAGCAGCATCGCGGCCAGCTGCGCCGTTGGTGCCGTGCTGAGGGCGGCGTATTTGCCGAGCAGGACGATGACGATGGCGATCACCCCCATCGCCCCGATGCGGCTGTCGTGCATGATCACCAGTTTTTCCGTCCGCGGCCGGCTGCTGAGCATGCCGTCGGCGCTGTCGGCCAGGCCGTCGAGGTGCAGGCAGCCGGAGATCGCCACCAGTACGACGATCCCGGCCAGGGCGGTCAGCGACGGCGGCAGAATCCGGCCCACCAGCGCCGCCGCCAGCAGCGTGACCAGCCCGACGCCGAGGCCGATGACCGGAAAGAAGAACAGCCCGGCCTGGAAATGCATGCCGTCGAATTCGGCGCCCCGGCGGATCGGCAGTACCGTCAGGAACCGCAGCGCCGCCAGCAGCGGGGCCAGCACGGGAGGGATCGTCGCCATCGGATGGTTCCCCGGTCGCGCCCTATTTGTCGGCGGCGGCGACGGCCGCTTCGGCGAAGGTCGCCACCTCGGTCAGGATGGCGACGGCGCCCTCGACCAGATTCATCGCCACCGCCGCCCCGGTCCCCTCGCCGAGGCGGAAGTTGAGGTCGAGCAGGGGTCGTTTGCAACCGAGCATCTCCTGCATGTAGCGATGGCCGGGCTCGACCGAGCGATGGGCGAAGATCAGGTAATCGCGGACAAACGGCTCGATCTTGTAGGCGATGAGGGCCCCGGCGGTGGAGATGAAACCGTCGACCAAAACCGGCTTGCGCCGGGCGGCAGCGCCGATGATCAGGCCGGCGATGCCGCCGATCTCGAAACCACCGACCTTGGCGAGGATATCGAGACCGTCCCTGGGATCGGGCTTGTTGACCGCGAGGATCCGCTCGATGACCTTGACCTTTTTCGCCAACTGGGCGTCGTCGAGCCCGGTTCCCCGGCCGGTCAGCTCCTCGGCCGAGTGGCCGGTGCAGACGGCGGCGATGGCGGTCGACGGTGTCGTGTTGCCGATCCCCATGTCGCCGGTGCCGAAGATATCGAAATCGTCGGCCAGCATCTCGGCCACGTCGATTCCCGATTCGACCGCCCGCCGGGCCATCGCCGGGCTCATCGCCGGACCGGCGGCGATATTGGCGGT
>Ga0075012_10006697_pt1 | contig 10425 bp, 11 predicted proteins | sample All_14_2_FD_71474 | JGI IMG/M metagenome (GOLD analysis project Ga0075012, IMG submission 71474) | Freshwater microbial communities in response to fracking from Pennsylvania, USA - Allegheny Zone_MetaG_DW_15 | ecosystem: Environmental > Aquatic > Deep subsurface > Groundwater > Drilled... | reverse complement strand
CTCTGCGGCGTGCTCACCGGCGAGGCCGCGCGCGCCCGTCTCGCCTCCCGCTGGTCCGAGTTCGTGGTCGAGGGGCGCGGCTGCCGCTGCGTTCTGGGCGAGCCCTGGGTCACCATCGCCGAAGGCTGCGAGCTGGCGATGGCGCTCATGGCGGCGGGCGACCGCACCGCCGCCCGCGAGATGTTCCATTTGCAGGACCAGTGGCGCGACGACAGCCACGCCTACTGGATGGGCTTTCAGTACGCCGAGAACGTGCCCTGGCCGGTTGAAAAGCCCGCCTGGACCGCCGGCGCCGCCATCCTCGCGGCGGATGCCATCTACGGCCTCTCGCCGGCCGCCGGCATCTTCACAAAGCCCCTACCCGGCCAGACGCACCAGCAGCCGCAGCGACTTGACCTGCTCTAGCTCGCGGAACATGCGGCTGGCGATCGCCGCCTTGTAGATCTCATAAGGCGGACGGCCCCCATCCTCGGGGTTCGGGAAAACGTCGTGGATCGCTAGATACCCGCCCGGCATCACATGAGACGCCCACCCGCGATAGTCCGCCAGAGCTAGCTCCATCGAGTGCCCGCCGTCGATGAACAGGAACGCCAGCGGCGTATGCCAGTACCGCGCCACCGTCGCCGACCGCCCCACCAGCGCGATCACATTGTCCTCCAGATGCGCCCGCCGCAGCGTGTCGCGCAGGAAGGGCAGCGTCTCCATCGAGCCCGCCTTCGCATCCCAGGTCTCGGGATCGTGGTGCTCCCAGCCCGGCTGCATTTCCTCCGAGCCCCGGTGATGGTCCACGGTGAACAGCATGCCCCCGCGCGCCTTGCAGGCCGCGCCCAGATAAAGCGCCGACTTGCCGCAATAGCTCCCGACTTCGAGGCACGGCCCCCACGCCACCGCATCCTGCGCCCAGCGATAGAGCGCGGCGCCTTCCTCGGGGTCCAGAAACCCCTTCACGCTCGCCGGATCGATTGGCAGCTTCACGGCATGATCCCCGTTAGCCGCTCGCTCACCGCCCAGAGCTGCTTCTGGGCCGCCGCGTCCTGCGCCTGCCGCGAAGGCGTCGCCGGCTTGCACTTCACGAAATACTGCCCCGTGACATTCTCAACCTCGGGCGAGGCGCACAGATAGACCGACGTCTCTGCGCCCTTCTTCACATCGATCGCGAACAGATTCTTGGCCGCCCCCAGCGCCCAGCCGAAGGCGCCGGACGCCGCGCTCCCGAAATTCGACTTCACGAAGCCCGGGTGCAGGCAGTTGACCGTCACCTGGCGCGGCTCGACCCGGCCGGCCAGTTCACGAGTGAACAGGATATTGGCCAGTTTCGAGCGTTGGTAAGCGCGCCAGCCGCTATAGCCTCGCTCGCCCTGCAGATTGTCGAAGTCGAGCGACACGCCCCTGTGCGCATCCGACGCCACGTTCACGACCCGCCCGCGCGGCGCAGCGTACAGCGCGTCCAGCAGCAGATGGGTGAGAAGAAAATAGCCGAGGTGATTGAAACCAAACGTCATTTCGATCCCGTCGGCCGTCAGCTGCCGATCCGAAAACATGCCTCCGGCATTGTTCAGCAGGATGTCCAGCTTGCCGACATTGGACTTCACTTCCTCCGCCAACCCTCTGATCGCCGCCTGCGACGACAGATCCGCCAGATAGGTGGCCGGCGGCTTACCGCCCGCAGCCTGCGCGACCTGGTCGGCGGCGGCCGCCAGTTTCTCTGGATTTCGGCCCACGAGATGGAGGCTTGCGCCCATCCCCGCCAGGTCGACAGATGCCTGCAACCCGATACCGTCGGTCGCGCCGGTCACCAGAATGCGCTTGCCGTCAACGCTCATCCAAAACCCTGCCGCCCAACCACGAACCGAAACACGTTCAGCCGCCTATCTAGCTTATCCGAGGACCCGGAATCGAGGGCTGCCCGGCTCATGGAACAATTCGGCGCGTTGAGCGTCGAGAAAGTGCCCGCAATCGGATAATCTGCCTCCAAGTGATTTGCTGCGTTGCGCGGCCGCCCCGCCGCCTGTGGATGACGACCCCCGGATGACGACCCCGGCGACAATGGAAATGTTCACCTACGCGTCGCCGGAGGATTCGCGCGCGCGCCGGGCGGTGATCCGCGGCATCGAGCGCGCGACCGGCCAGCCGCACCTCAAGCGGCTTTACGAGCAGTTCCAGAACGACCTCGCGACCGGACGCAGCGCCGACGACTTCTTCACCGCGGGCGTCAAAAAGCTGGAACTCGACCTCGTCTATGACGAGGCCCGGTTACTCGCGGCGCCGAAAACCGGGCCGCTGGTCGTCATCGCCAACCACCCGTTCGGCGTCCTCGACGGCATCGTCATCTGCCATCTGATGCTCAAGCTTCGTCGGGATTTTCGTATTCTCTCGAACAGCGCGCTCTACCGCGTGCCCGAAATCTACGACTGGCTCCTGCCGATCGACTTCAACGAAACACGCGAGGCGCTGGCGACGAACCTCAAAAGCCGCGCGGAAGCCCGAAAGTTCCTCGAAGGCGGCGGTGCGCTGATCGTCTTTCCCGCAGGCGGCGTTGCGACGACCACCGGCGCCTTCTCGCGCCGTGCGGTCGATGCCGAGTGGAAGCCGCTGACGGCGAAACTGATCCTCCAGGGCCGCGCGCCCGTTTTGCCGATGTTTTTTCACGGCCAGAACAGCCGCCTGTTCCAGATCGCCAGCCACATCAGCCTGACGATGCGGCTGGCGCTGATTTTCCGCGAAGTCCATCGCAGGATCGGGACGAAACTTCACATCAGCATCGGGGATACGATTCCCTTCGAACGAATCGCCGAAATAGGCGACAAAAGAGCCGTCATGGCGTTTCTCAGGGATTCGGTTCACAGGCTCGAGGGCACGTCGGCGTGATCGATGTTTCGGTCATCACCGTGTCGCTGAATGCGGCGTCAACCATCGCCCGCACGATCGATTCCGTGCGCGCGCAGACCGGCGTCCTGATCGAGCACATCGTGGTCGATGGCGGCTCGACCGACGGCACGATGGACATCGTCATGGGCCGCCGGCAGGGCTTCGCCCAGGTCGTCAGCGAGCCCGATCGCGGTCTCTATGACGCAATGAACAAAGGTCTCGCCCTCGCGCGCGGCAAACTCACCGGCTACCTCAACGCCGACGACGCCTTCGCCTCCCCCGATGCGCTTTCGCGCCTGGTGGATGCGTGGCGACGGTCCGACGCAGAGGCCGTCTACGGCGATGTGCTTCAGGTTGACGCCCAGGACCGGCCGCTTCGCATGATTTCCGGCGGCGCGTTTTCGCCGGACCGCCTGCGCCGGGGTCTGATGCCGCCGCATCCCAGCTTCTACGCCCGGACAACGGCGCTGCGCGAAGCCGGCGGCTTTAACACCGACTACGCCATTGCCGCAGATTTCGACCTCGTCGCCCGGACCTTCGCCCGGGACGGCTTTTCGGCGGTGTATGTACCGACGATCGTCACCAACATGCGCGTCGGCGGCGTCAGCACGCGCAATCTCAAGGCCACCCGAGTCGCCACGACGGAAATCCTGAAATCCTGCCGCGCCAATGGAATCGACGCCACGCCCTGGAGCGTCTTGTCGCGATACCCACTGAAGGCCCGCGAAGTGATTGACGGGCGCTGGATGCGGCTGAGAGGCTATCAGGCCGGCTGATACCGGCCTCAATAATCAATAACCGCCCGGCGCGGCCAAGGGATCAGTCCGGTGTTTCAGATCATCGCGCTTCCGGGTTCTGTGGGGGCGGCAGCGGCGCTTCTGCTTTGCCTCCTGCGCATGCCGATCGCCAGGACGATGGCGCTTGTCGACACGCCGGACCATCCTCGCAAGGCCCACACGGGCTCAGTCCCGCTGATCGGTGGCATCGCGCTCTTTCCGGCGATCGCCATCGCCTGTGTCCAGGCCGTGACGCTTGGGGCTTCCGACGACGCGATCGGCGTGGTCGTGGGCGTCATCTTCGGCTTCTTCATGATCGGCTATGCCGACGACCGGGTTCAGATCCGCCCTTCGCGTCGCCTGCTCCTCAGCCTCATCCTTTTCGCCGCCCTCGTGCTGATGCCTCCCGGCTTCATGCCGGATACGTTCCGGATCGGCGGATTTTCACTCCAGCTTGGCGCAGGCACGATCGCCCTGCTCGCCATCATCGGAGCCAGCGGCGCCCTCAACGCCATCAACATGGCGGACGGACAAGATGGCCTTTGCTGCGGCCTGCTCCTGATCTGGTTGCTCTTTCTCGCTGCCGTCTCGGGCCCGGTCCTGGAAAGCACCGCTATGCTCATCGCAATGGCGCTGTTTGTGGTCCTCGCGTTCAACCTGATGGGGTTGGTCTTTCTGGGTGACATCGGCGCTTACGGGGTCGGGTCCTTTGTCCTCGCCCTCATGCTCTACGGCGCGGGAGACGGCACGATCGATCACGGCCAGATCGTCGCGCTTCTCGCGATTCCGGTGACGGACTGCATCCTGCTGATGATCGAACGCGCGCGCCGAGGCCACTCGCCCTACGACCCCGATCGCCAGCACCTTCATCACATCCTTCAGACGACGTTCGGCAAATGGCCAAGCCTCGTCATCTACCTCGGCGCCGTCGCCCTGTGCGCGCTGGCGGCCTACCAGAACGGCTATGCGATCATACCGGCTATAGCCGGAGGCATCGCTTTTGCCGCACTCGTGCGAATCTTCGGGCGCCGCGAAGTGGAGGCCACAACGCAGAACGACATCTGGTTCTAGCGTCCGAAATCGGGCTGCTTCTCCGGAGCCGCATCGGCGAACGCCGGCAGCGCACGCGCCGCCGCATCGGAACGAACGATACGAGGATAGAGATCGAGCGGAATATCGAACCGCCGTGCATTCGCGACCTGCGGCACGAGAACGATATCCGCGATCGTCGGCACAGGCCCGCAGGCATAAGGACCTTCGGCATCAAGCAGCGCCTCCACGCCCCTGAAACCGGCATCGATCCAGCGGCGGTACCAGGTTTTGGAGGCCTCATCGCCGATCTGCAGCGTCTGCGCGAGGTACTGCCGGATGCGCAGATTGTTCACCGGATGAATGTCGGCGACGATCGACAGAGCGATCTGCCTGACGCGCGCGCGCCCGGCAGGATCCTTCGGCAGAAGCGGCGGATCGGGATAGACCTCGTCCAGATATTCGATGATCGCCAGAGACTGGCCGATCGTGACGTCGCCGTCGATCAGCGTGGGTATCAGCTCCATCGGATTCACCGCCGCATAGGCAGGATCGTGCTGCTGTCCGCCATCCTTCAGCAGATGAACATAACGCTCTTCCGCCTTCAGCCCCTTGAGGTTCAGGGCGATGCGGGTCCGGTACGCGGCCGACGAAGTCGCGTAGGTATAGTGGATCAAACTCACTGTTCGGCCGGCGCGCTGATCACGCCACGGCGGATCTGATCAAGCTCGATCGACTCAAACAGCGCCTTGAAGTTGCCTTCGCCGAACCCTTCGTTACCCTTGCGCTGAATGATCTCGAAGAAGATCGGCCCGATGGCGTTCTGGGTGAATATCTGGAGCAGCAACCCGTCATCAGGCGCGCCATCGATCAGAATGCGGTCAGCCCGCAGTCTCTGCACATTCTCGCCGTGGTTCGGCAGGCGCTGGTCGATCATGTCGAAATACGTGTCGATCGTATCCTGGAAGGACACGCCCTTCCTCGCGAGCGCCTCTACCGACTCGTAGATATCGCCCGTTCCCAGCGCGATGTGCTGGATGCCCTCGCCCTTGTAGAGATCGAGATATTCCGCGATCTGCGACTTGTCGTCCGAACTCTCGTTGATGGGAATGCGAATACGGCCGCAGGGGCTGGTCATGGCGCGGCTCTTCAGCCCCGTGACCTTGCCTTCGATATCGAAATACCGGATCTCGCGGAAGTTGAAGAGCTTCTCATAGAAGCCCGCCCACTTGTCCATGTTGCCGCGATAGACGTTGTGGGTGACGTGATCGAGGTCGGTCAGGCCTGCGCCGGCATGCTCAAACCCCAGCGCGGGATCGGTCGGCACGAAGTCGACATCATAGATCGAACGCTCGCCATAGCGATCGACAAGGTAGATCACGCTGCCGCCGATCCCCTTGATCGCCGGAATATTCAGCTCCATGGGGCCAACCGCTGCTTCGTGCGGCTCGGCCCCCAGCTCCAGCGCGCGCTTGTAAGCGTGGGCGGCGTCCTTGACGCGGAAACCCATCGCGCACGCAGAAGGACCATGCGCCTTGGCGAACTCCGAGCCGTGGCTCCCCAGCTCGGCATTGACGATGAAATTGATGTCGCCCTGCCGATAAAGCGTCACGTTCTTCGAGCGGTGCTTTCCAACCGCGCGAAATCCCATCTGCTCGAACAGGCGGCCAAGCGCAGCTGTGTCAGGAGCGGTGTACTCGACGAACTCGAAGCCGTCGGTGCCCATCGGGTTGTCAAACAGGTCGGTCATCCCGGGATGCCTCCTTTGAAACGATTTGGCCCATGATAGGCGGCCTGTCCCGATGCGCCAACTTAGGCCGCAGCCAACGGCTTGAGCTTTTGCGCAACTCCGTTTCAATGCGCTCCGGTTCAGCGATGGAAGGTGTCCCACATGGGCAAAAAGCTCGAAGCGAAGCCTGACGGTGACAAGCTGTCAGACGACGAGTACGAGGTGGCGCTCTATGACCTCCAGGTCGAACTGGTGAAATTCCAGCGCGACATCATCGCAAATGGCGAAAAAGTCCTGGTTATCATGGAGGGCCGCGACGGGGCGGGAAAGGACGGCTCGATCAAACGCATTGTCGAGCATCTCAGCCCCCGGGAAACGCGGGTCGTCGCCCTTCCCAAGCCTTCAGACCGCGAACAGTCGCAGTGGTATTTCCAGCGCTATGTTCCGCACCTGCCATCGGCCAGCGAGTTCGTTCTGTTCAACCGGTCCTGGTACAACCGGGCGGGCGTCGAGCCGGTCATGGGTTTCTGCACACCGGCGCAGACCGAGCATTTCCTCGATGAAGTCGCCGAATTCGAGACGATGCTAGTCAAATCCGGCATACAGCTTTTCAAATATTATCTCGACATTTCCAAGGCCGAGCAGAAGGAACGGCTCGAGGCCCGGCGCGAAGATCCGCTCAAGCAGTGGAAAATCTCCCCGATCGATGCCTGCGCGACAGAGAAGTGGTCGGCCTACAGCAAGGCGCGCGACATCATGTTCGCGCGCACAAGTCACAAGCTTGGACCCTGGACCGCCGTGCACGCGGATTCAAAGAAGCAGGCGCGGATCAACATCATCCGCGATCTGCTTGCCCGTTCGGAGTACAAAGGCAAACGGTCGGCCCTTCTCAGGACCGACCGCCGCATTATCCTGCCCGTGACCAAAGGTCTTCTCAAGTCAGGGGCACTGTCGAAGTGAGGTCTACGCCGCTCGCCTGATCAGCGAGAGGATCAGCAGCACGATAATGCCACCGATGGTCGCATGAATGATGCTGGTGACGATGGCGCTGCCCGATCCGAGCGAAACGCCAAGGCGCGGGAACAGCCACGAGGCCACAAACGCGCCGACGATGCCGATGACGATGTTGCCGATCACGCCGAACCCGGCGCCTTTGACGATAACGCCGGCCAGCCAGCCTGCGATGCCGCCGATGATCAGCGCGATGATAATGCTTTCTGGTGTCATTTTCTTGCCCTCTTGCGGCCCCTCGGCGCGCGTCAGCCATGTAACGGGGCAGCGGAACAATGGTTCCACGGTCCGGAGGGAAATTAACGCTGGCACAGGGCCGGGGTGCAGCGGAGCGGGGAATTCCCCGCTAGCTCCCTCAAATTGGAGACAATTTGGCGAAGAGCCGCGCGAGAGTACATTAAGGGCTCAGTTCTAGGCTGCTTCCACGTCTGAGTCGGGGCCGTCGTCAGTCCATGTTGTCGTCGCTGATCTTTTCTGTCCTTCTGGCCGCGATGCAGCCGGCCCCCGCGATCCTGTTGCCGGCGCAGCCCGTGGGCGAGCCGATCGACTGCAACGGCGCGGTCTTCAAGGCCCAGATCTTCAACGACGAAGTCGAGTGCCGCGAAATCAGCCGCTCGAAACTGAAAATCGGGGATCAGACGGTCACCCTGCGTCTGCTTCACGACGACGAGGAAGACGCCGATCTTCCGCCCGGCTATGCCGAGGCCGCTTTCGAGGCGGTCACACGATCATTCGAGATCGCCGCAAAAGAGCGGAAGCTGAACTTCCACAATGTCTCGATCCTGCCGGTGGAAGCCTATGGCCAGCGCCGCGAAGCCCGCATGTCCGGTGTCACCTACTGGCGCGGAAAGGCCGAGTGCGTGATCGCCCTTGAGGTTGTCACCGCCTCGCGGATCGCCCCGGAGGACAATTTGCTGATGTTCAAGTTCATCGTGGCCCACGAGGCCTTCCACTGTGTGCAGTCATGGAACTGGTCGCACCAGATGGCCCTGGAATCGTCCGCCTGGTGGCGCGAAGGCTCCGCTGACCTCATCGGGATGCTCGCCTACCCGGGCTTTACGGCCCAGTCCAAGGTCAATCAGGGCTTCGCCGAGATCGCCGACGCCAAGTCGGTTCTGCAGATGGATTACGGCAACGTCGTCTTCTTCCACTGGCTGTGGTCGCAGTCGCCGCAGAAGGTGTTCGACCTGATCGCTGCCATGCCGCGCGACCAGGCCTATGATTCGATGGCGTCGCAGGAGGCCGCCCTGCATGCATTCCTGCCCAAGGACGCTCCCGCCAAATACGCGGCCGCCTATCGCGGCGCCCGTATCTTCGCGAGCGCCAACTAGCTGGCCCCGGCGGGGGCCTATCGGCCCCGAAACGGGGGGAACTGCCGGCAAAAAAGGGAAATGGTGGGTGATGAAGGATTCGAACCTTCGACCCGCTGATTAAGAGTCAGCTGCTCTACCAACTGAGCTAATCACCCACGGGAGGGCGGCGTATAGAGCACCCGCCGCGCCCTGTCCAGCGTCCCGCAGCGTTAAATCAACAGTCCGGTTTGCCGGGAAATTTCGCGCTCCCGGTGGACGTAAACGCTCATCAGAATGCCGAACCCCATCATCACGGTCAGCATGGCCGTTCCGCCGTAGGAAACCAGCGGCAGGGGAATGCCCACGACGGGAATCAGCCCCATCACCATCGCCATGTTGATCAGGATATAGGCGAGCACATTGACGGTGAGGCCGAGCGCCACGATGCGCGCAAAATGGGCCCGGGCCCCCAATCCGATCGACAGCCCGATTCCCAGCACCAGCACATAGAGCCCCATCAGGACGAGGCATCCGACCAGCCCGAACTCCTCACCGAGCATGACGAAGATAAAGTCCGTGTGCTTCTCCGGCAGAAAGTCGAGCTGGCTCTGCGTGCCGTTCATGAAGCCCTTGCCGAACAACCCGCCCGAGCCCATCGCGATATTGGCCTGGGTGATGTTGTAGCCTGCTCCCAAGGGGTCCCGGCTGGGGTCGAGGAACGTGTAGACCCGCTCCTTCTGATAGTCGTGCAGGAACTCCCAGGCGACCGGCACCGACGCGGCGACGCCCGAGACCGCCACAATGATGATCCACCATCTGAGCCCCGAGACGAACAGAACGCACGCCCCGATGAAGCAGAGGATTGTCGCCGTGCCGAGATTGGGCTGCATCAGCACCAGAACGACGGGAACGCCGATCAGTCCCAGCGGGACGATCAGGCTGCGAAGCTTCACCGCCTCGTCATAGCTCTTGCCGTGGAAATACCGCGCGAGCGCCAGGACAAGCGCCAGCTTCATCAGCTCCGAAGGCTGGATCTGGATGACGCCGAGGTCGATCCAGCGCTCTGCCCCTTTGCCCATCTTGCCCATGAACTGAACGACCAGCAGCAGCACGATACACGCGCCATAGAACGGATAGGCCACCGCCATCCAGATGCGGATATCGATCATCGCGAACACGACCAGAATGCCGAGCCCTACAAGGAAGCGCACAATCTGGCGCATCGCCCATGGCTCCAGCGACCCGCCGGCCACGGAAAACAGCATGAGAAAGCCGATTGAGCTGATCGCCGTCACCGCCAGCAGCAACGGCCAGTGCAGGTCGAGCAGCTTCATCAGCCGTGAGGGCTGGGGGCGGTCCAGCGCGAGTGCACGCGGCGGCATGATCAGGCCGGAACGACGCTGGCGACCGGCGCGCCGGCCGGATCGCGGTATTTCTCCAGCAGTTTCTGCATGATGTCCTTGGCGATCGGAGCCGCCGCCTTGCTGCCCCCCTGCCCGTGCTCCACGACGACCGCCATCGCATATCGCGGCGCTTCGACCGGAGCGAAACACACGAACAGGGCGTGATTGCGCAAATGCCAGGGAACCGCGTTCCCCTTCATCGTGCCGCCGACGCTTTTGGCGCCACGGACCTGCGCCGTTCCGGTCTTGCCCGCCATGCGCATGCCCTCGCCCGTCAGGCGCGAACGCCCGGCCGTACCGCCCGCCGCGTTCACCAC
>Ga0075012_10006696_pt1 | contig 10427 bp, 11 predicted proteins | sample All_14_2_FD_71474 | JGI IMG/M metagenome (GOLD analysis project Ga0075012, IMG submission 71474) | Freshwater microbial communities in response to fracking from Pennsylvania, USA - Allegheny Zone_MetaG_DW_15 | ecosystem: Environmental > Aquatic > Deep subsurface > Groundwater > Drilled... | reverse complement strand
CCGCCTCGCCCCTAGCTGGTGCCGCTCCAATAATCCGCGGTCTTTCACATACCGCTGCACGGCCTGAGCAAAACTCGGCCCGTCTCCCGCTTTGTAGGCCACCCCGGCGCCGTACCGCTCCAGCAGCGCCTGCGTCTCCCCCTCCAACCCGTTGATCACCGCCAGCCCCGCCGCTGCATAGTCCGCCACCTTGTTGGGCACCGCCACCCACGACGAAGCGAACATCGGCACGATCCCGACGTCACAGGAGCGCAGACACGTTTGCAGCCTCGCGTCATCCAAATAGCCGTGGAACGTCACCGGCGACCCGCTCCGGGCCGCGATCTCCGACAGCCATGCGCCCTGAGGGCCGTCTCCCGCCACCTCTAATCTGACAGGGCATCCGTCTGCAGCCAACGCGCCGACTCCGCCGACCACCGTTGAAATGTCATAGGTGTTCCCGAGATTGCCGACGTAGCAGAGCCGCACCTCTTTCCCGCTCTTTTCCGCGCGCACATCAGACTTTGACAGCCGGCATCCCAGCGGGAAAACCCCCACCTTCGGCAGACACCCGTATTCGCGCGCCAACCGCGCATACCTCTCCGATACCGCCGCCACCCCGTCCGCGCCGCGATATGCCCTCCGCGCCAAGACCCGCGCCCGCAGAAAAAGCACCCGCCCCAGCCACCGGACCCCGAGCGGCAACACGCGATAAAACGTCTCCGGCCACGCGTCCTGGACATCCACAACGACCCGGCTCCCCCACGCACGCCTCATCCGCGCCGCCTCCGCGTAAAGCCCCAGCGGCGGCATGCTCAGCACAATGCGGTCGGGCGCCGCAAGTTCACGTGCGGCAACCGCCTCGCGCGCCAGCCGCGCCCACGTGCCGGCATATCGCGCATGACTCCGCCACCTTCGCCAGCTCACATTCGACGCATACGTCAGGGTCGGCACCAGCCTGACCTGAAAGCCCTCCGCGCCGTATGCGTCCGCCACCGTCCGCCTGCGCTTGGTCACATGATGAAAATCGCTCGACCACAGCACCACGGAATGCCCCGCCGCAACCAAGGCCCGGCACAGCAGCCAGTACCGCATGGGACGCCCGCCTTCGCCCGGCAACGCATCGAACGGACTATTCACCCAGATCGTCACAGTTCAGCCCTCAAGCCCCGGCACCCTCACCCTCGGCAGATCCTTAAACACCCGACGCACGAGCTGACTGTGAGGAAAAACAATCACCCATGCGGTCAAGAAGATGATCATGCAATCGGTCCACAGCGTCAAATGTTGCTGGTACCACAACTCCAGTTCACCCTTTGCCGGAGCGATGTGTCTCGCATAAAATTCTGCCGGCGGCATTCCCGACTCGGACAACAGCCGCTCTTCGTCCCGAAACACGATGGACCCGATTCCAGTCAATCCAGGACGCGCGTTGTAAATCACCTGCTTCACATGCTCAGGATAAGGCGCGAATGTCTTGTCAACCAGTGGACGCGGCCCCACAACCGACATGTCGCCCTTCAGAATGTTGATGAGTTGTGGCAATTCGTTGATTTTGGTCATCCGTAAGAAATGCCCCAGCGGCAACACCCGCGGGTCGCGGCGCGTCGTATGAAGCCCCCCGGCCATCTTCGGGCTGTTCTTGAGCATCGTCGCGAATTTCCATAACCCGAATCGCGTATTATGAAACCCGATCCGCTCCTGCAAATAGAACAAGTAATGCTCCCCCGTCACGAACAGACCGATACACACCGGGATCAGCAACGGCGACAACACGAGCAATGCCATTGCCGACAAAGTAATGTCCATTAGTCTTTTTACGACCGGATACATAAACCTCCTTGGACAGGATTACATGATTAACATGATTGAGATGTGTGATGAAAGAGCCGATACTTGCGCTTAAACTGGAGACTGTCTGACCCAAAGTTAATTAGCAGCCCTATCTCATATCCAGTAGCCACAAGATAATTGACAACCTGTGTTTCATGCCGTTGATGCAAAGTCTGACAGGCTTTAAGCTCTATGATTACGCGATCTTCTACAACGATATCGGCTACGAATTCCCCAACGGCCTCATTTCTGTAGGTAACCTTAATCGGCATCTGATTCTGACACGATATACCAGACAGTCTCAGTTCAATCATTAAGGCCTTCTCGTATACGGATTCCAAGTAACCTGGGCCAAGTCGACGATGGACTTCCATTGCACAACCAATAACGGTTTCCGTCAGTTTGTCATTTTCACAACGATCCCTACTCCACACCCTTCCTCTCAATCATGTTAATCCTGTAATCCTGTCTAAACAAACGCTACATCTTTTGGTCGAGGCCCTTGCCGGTTTCGATATGCTCAAAATTCGGCAGGTAGTCCTTCAGCGCCGCAACCACCTTCGCCTTCGTAACATCCGTCGACTCGAACAGCTCCCTCAACTCACCGAAAATACTGTCGATGTCGTCCAAACTCCGCCGCTTCGCGTTTTTAACCACACCCAGATTCACAAACCGTTCCATGTCCAGCTCTTCGCCCGGCACATAAAACTCCTCAAACGTCTTCTCACCACTCGTGTCGGACTCAAAAAAATAGACTGGCCAAGAAGAAGTTCTAAAGTTTTCTTCATTCGCTGAATTCGCACGATTCTCGGCCGCCGACTCTCGCACTTTAGAACTCTCGAACTTTAGAACTTCTCCCTCTCTCACAGAGTCTGTCCACCCCAACTTTAGAACTTTAGAACTCTCGCACTTTAGAACTTCCCCCATCTTCTCCCGCGCCTCACCTTCGCTTTTGCAGACGTCCGCCTCCAGCCCCAACGCGTGCAGCAGATCCAGCGCGATCTGGTCAAACGGGATCATATCCCGCTCTTCTTCCAATTTTGGGAAAACAATATCCCCGCTCTTCCCCATGATCGAGGCCATCAGACAGAGCTCTCCAGATTCGATCGGCGACACAAAAAAGCGCCGGATGCCCACCGGACACGACCACGGTTGCCGCTTGAATAAACGGTCCAAGAAACCGAGCGGCAAGCTCCCGTTCGAGAAGGCCACATTCGCGAACCGTGCTGTTTTGATCGGCAGCCGATCCGCATACGCCATGATCAGCTCTTCCATCAGCTTCTTGCTCGCGCCCATAATGTTTACGGGGTTCGCCGCCTTGTCGGTCGACACGCAGAAAAAATGCTGGGGCGGCGCGTCTGCCAAAAGGTCAAGCAGTCCCCGTGCGCGCAACACATTGTTCTCAATCATCGCCTCAATGGAAAACACATCCTTCTCGCTGCGGACGTGTTTATGCGCCGCAAAATTCGCCACAATATCGAAGGGCCCATGCGCGTGAAACAGTTTCGCGAATACGGGGTCACCGAAATTCACCGGATAGGTGATCAAGTCTTTGGGTATCCGGTAGCTGCCGTTGCTGCGTAAATCCCGAACCAATTCCGTCAGACCGTTCTCACTGACATCGACGACCACCAGCTTGGCCACATCAAAGCGAAGCAAAGCCTTGATGTAGTGCGACCCGATGGACCCCGCACCGCCGATTACCAATACGCGCTTGCCGTCGATTCGCTCATGCAACTCGGCATCATACCGCACGAAGTCATCCGCCAATAGGCTGCGTTCACGTTTCGTGACCTTCTCCCGAATAAACCGATCCAAATCAAAATCAAGCGTCATAAGTACTCCCCTCCAAATCAGCAATGGGCTACGGCACGCGTGTCATGAACAGCTCCGTACGCAGCGACGCCACAGGCTCGCCCCGCTTCGGGCGCCGCAGGCGCGCCAACACGCGTTCAATATGCTTGCACGTGCCCAGGAAGTTCTTTCTGAAATCCGGGCATGTGCAACTGTTGACCGGCTCGCCCAACGAACGCAGTTCGACTACATACGGCAACGCGCCTGGAACGTCTGTGCGTTCGACCTCGTAGTCTTGAAACAGAACCGTTCGGCCTTGCGAAAGCGGGCGCACCCGCATCGGCTCTTCCTGCGCACGCTCCCGGCGCAACGCCCGTTCCTCGTCATCCGTCGTCAGCCAGCGCGACGATACCTTCGGTTCTTTCGTTTTTTTCTTCTGCTGTTTCATCGTCCTCTCCCACAGCCCTACATAGACTTAATAAATTCTGCTGGCGTCATGCTTCTATGACCACGGCAGAGCCGCTCGGGAAAATGCTTCAGATTCCCTGTCACCAAGGGGACGTTGACCGTGATGGCCACTTCCAGAAAAGGGACATCGCCTGGATCTGGCAACCCCTGCACGTGAATGGTCGAGACAATACGCTCCGAATCCAGAAACAAAAAGGTCAGCAGATCATGTGCATCCGCCTCGTTCACCCACTTTCGCAACCGTTTGCCCAAAAGAACCGACTGATATTCCGCCAGAATACGATCGTCTACCACCAGTTGCACCGTCCTTGTCCGTATCATATCAACGATACGGCCGGGGGCGTGCTGCATGTTGATGAGCCCAGAGACCAGCACATTGGTGTCAACCACCGCTTTCAAGCGAGCCCACGCTCTTTACGGCTTTCGGCAATCGCCGCATCCACTTCATCCGAAGGAATGGACTGGCTTTTCGCTTTGCGTCTAATCCGTGAAACGGCTGAGGAAAAAAGCCCGCGCCGTATCTCAGCGAGCGAATCATCGCACGTCTCGGCATTGACCTCCACGAGAATCGCGCAAGGCTTCCCGTCACGGGTAATGACCAACTCGCGCTCAGCGCTCAGTTGCCGCCAGAGGTTACGTGTTTGCTTGAGATCCTTCACTGTCAGATAGCTCATAATCGTCTCCTTTTTGTCTCTTCATAATATCTTTTTATGGCTCGAATGTCAAAGCTATCAGGCTGTTGCCTATTGCCCTTTGCCGACTGCCGATTGTCCAAAGCTCTCCAACGTCTTTCGCATCCCATCTCTCGCCCGAACCGGCATGCGATCCCAGCCCAGCGCCGCTTTAATCTTCGCGTTCGACGCCACATACGACTCCGTCAGTTTCTTCAGCCGCTCACTGTTTAGCGGCAGACAGAGCCGATCGCCGATCCAGGCGACAGCCTTTACCACGCTCGGCGGCAGCCTCCAGATCTTGGCCTGCCTCCCTACCGCTTCCGACATCAAGCAGATCAGTTCGTTCGTTGATATCGCCTCGTCGTCTGCCACCTGATACACGCCAGAGGCCACCCTCCCCAACAGCAAGCCCTCCACCACGGCACAGACGTTTTCTATCGATGCGAACGACCGCCGGTTTTCAAACCCACCCAGCGGCCACGGAATGCCCCTCCGTACCATTCCATACAATAAATTCAAATTCCCTTTGTTGCCGGGCCCATGGATCATGCAAGGACGCAGAATATACGTTCGCAAGTTCTGAAGTTCTAACGTTCTAAAGTGGTTTTCATTCGCCTGATTCGCATCATTCGCGGTTGTCTCTCCCGCATCCCGCACTTTAGAACTCTCGAACTTTAGAACTTCCCTCTCCGCCGCCAGTTTGCTCTGACCGTACGGCGTCTTCGGATCAGGCACGGCCGCTTCGGTCAGCACCCCCTCCACCCGGTCCGCCACCGCCTTCACCGAACTGAAAAGGAGGAACTTTTTAACTGGAATGTTGCTGTTCTTTTCCTTTTGCGTCTTAGCCTCTTGGCGGGAATAACTCCCATCGCCGATTGCCGATTGCCCATTGCCGATTGCCAACTGCCAACTGCCGATTGCCGATTGCATCACCGTTTTGGTCAATCCGACGTTCACATCGAAATAGCTCTGCGGCTCACCCGTATTTTTCGTATCATGGGCTTTCCCCGCCAGATGAACCACCGCATCGACCTCGTCCCACGGAATTTCCTCCAGTTCCTCCCATCCATTGCATCGCACGTACACCCCTCGCCCAGAACTTGAGCGTTGAGCGTTGAGCGTTGAGCGTTGAGCGTTCGCCCCCCCTCCAGCACACGTTCTCTCTCCCGGCCTTTGCGTCTCTGCGTCTTGTCGGGAATCTTTCTCACCTTTCGAACTCCCGCACTTAAAAACTTGAGAACTTCCCGCACCCACATCCAGCGCCCACACCTCATGACCCCGCTCCGCCAGATACGCCGACAGATGCGTCCCCACAAATCCATACGCTCCTGTGATCAGCACCACGCTCATCCGTTTGCTCCATTCGCATGATTCAAGGTTTTAAGACTTCGCATCATAGGCCGGTCCTGAGCACTTCGACAGACCTCTCCGTGCGAACGCTCGCTTGATTCTTGGCCCCACGAACTCAAAGATCTTAAACACATACTTCGGCAACAGCATCGGCAAACAGCAAAAATACCCCGCCTCGCGGTTCCCTCGCACGATCTCCTGATTCAGCAGCAGATTGCTCCGCCAACTTTTCGTGCTTTTCCCGCCCATGCGCATGTCAACAAAACACATTGGCACATAGCGGTAGCTCAGTTGCGCCTGGCGAAAAAATCGGATTAAAAGCGCATAATCCGCCGCAATGCTGTAATCCAAAGTATAGTCGCCCAATCTTTCAAAACACGCCCTACGAATATACACGGATGGGTGCGGCGGCATGAAGCCCCACTGCAACATCCACGGCCGCCAGTTCCGCGCAGAATAGTACCGCACGGTCTTCTCCGTACGCACCTCGTCTAAAGCCACGTCTCTCCTATTCGCTACAAAACGGATGTCACCGTAGAGAGCATCAGGGATCTCTGTAAACCGTGAACGGTTAAACGTAAACCGTTTCTTACCATCCGATTCCCTGCGAATCTCACAGTCCTCTGCTGCCGGTCCGACCCCCACGATTGACGGCTCACGGCTTACCGTTACCGGCTTACCGATGACGGTCAACACTTCACCACCGTTCCCCTTCCCGACAAACGCCTTCGCCACCCGCTCAATCACCTGGTCATCTGCCATCACATCATCCGCATTGAGGATTCCCACCACCTCGCCCGTTGCCCTCCGGATACCTTTGTTGATCGCGTCATACATTCCGCAATCCCTCTCGGATACCCAGCGCATCCTGCCGGCAAAGCTCGGCTCATACTCCCGAATGATCTCCACGGTGCCATCCGTCGAACCGCCGTCAACCACGAGATACTCGATGTCCGGCCACGTCTGCCGCAACACAGATTCGATGGCCGTCCGAATGACAGAGGCGCTGTTGTAACAAGCGGTTATGAGAGTGATTTTCATGACAAGTTCGCAAATTGTAAACCGTTAACCGTAAATCGTTTTCCTCGCATCTCCTACCCCTTGCCGCTCACCGTTCACCGCTCACGGTTTACTGTTTACGGCTTACCGTTCACCTCTCACCATTTACGGTTTACTGTTCACCGCTCACGGCTTACCGCTTACCCTTTACTGCTTACGTCCCTTTGCCTCTAAGCACCAAGATTCGGCACACTCTATCATCTTATTGATCATCGCCCCCAGATGTTCAAGTCGCGTAATCAGCTCACTCTTTGCAGAATCAGAAATGTACTGGCATGCATAAGCTGAGAGCACCCAATGAACCGTCTCTTCGCGTTCCCCGTCCGAGTCGGTCAGTTTGCTTATGAAGTGCGCCTCATACCGTCGCTTCGCCCACGCTTCACAAATGTTTGCCCCGACCGATCGAGACGAGCGTCGGACCTGGTCGGTCAATGAGTATAGCTCCTCTTTGGGAAAACACTTTGTCAGCTTGAAAATTTCCTGCTGTATTTCAAAAGCCAGGCGGTAAACATCCAATTCATGCACGCTTTTAACAAAGTTCCCCATTGTTACCCCCTCCATTACTTTACAATCACCGTTCACCGCTTACCGTTTACCTCTCACCTCTCACCGTTCACCGCTCACCGCTTACCGTTCACCGCTTACCTCTCACCGCTTACGGTTTACTGTTTACCGCTTACCTCTCACCGCTCACCTCTTACGGTTTACCACTTACGTCTTACCGTTCACCTCTCACCTCTCACCGTTTACCGCTTACTGTTTACCGCTCACTCTTCACTTTTCACAATTTCACCATATACAACGGACATCCGTTCCGCAACCGCTTCCCAGCGATATTTCTCCTCAACCAGCCTCCGCCCGTTCTCACCCATCTCGCATCGCTCTTCATCCGTCAGTCCCATCGCCTCCTTGAGCGCAGCGGCCAGCGGCTCCACGCCGATGTCGATCCACCAGCCGCAACGGCCGTTGACCGTGAAGTCTGTAAGCGGTAAACCGTAAGCCGTAAGCGGTTGTTTGCGCTCCGTTTCAGAGCACTGCGCGACGCTCACGTTTAATGACTTATTGTTTACTGTTAACGGTTTACAGTTTACATCTCCACCGTCATCCGACAACGGCCTACTGCTTACCGTTAACAGCTTACCGTTTACATTCTCCTCATTGCCTTGCAGTTCTGCCCACGGCGCCCCTCGTGTCGTAATCACCGGCACGCCACACGCCAAGGCTTCCGCCACCACAATCCCGAAATTTTCGCTCCGGGTCGGCAGCACAAACAGCTCCGCGTTCTGCATGACCTGGACCTTTTCTTCTCCGTAAGCCGGACCGCAGAACGTTACCCGCGATTCCAAGCCCAACGCTTGAACCTTCCGCTTGAGCCTCTCACCATACCCCTTCTCATCTGGCCCGGCGATCACCAGGCGCCATCCCGGATAATCCCCAGCAACACGCCGCCATGCTTCGAGCAAATAATCCAATCCTTTCAAGGGATGCAGGCGCGACATGAAAAGCACGACCCGCGCCCCTTTGCATGCCGGAAACCGCTGGTCAAATCCTGCCCGGTCGGCAACTCCATCAAACACTTCGGCATCGACCCCGTTCGGAATCACAACGATCTCAGGCTGCCGGGTTGGCCTTCCCAAATACGTTTTTACCCCATCCGCCTCCGCCTCACACGTCGCATGGATCACCGCCGCGCGCTTCAGGTAGTAGGTATCGAAAAGTCCCGCCAACCGCTTTTTCCACGCCGAATGCCGCAGACGAACGCTATCCAGGCACCCATGTGGAGTTATCACAAACGGTGTGCCGCTAACCTGCGCACAGTGACAAGCCCACCAGACCGGGAACGTCCAGTTGCTGTGCACATGGACCACCTGAACCCCTTCAGCCATCCTCCTCAGCCCAAGCAGCATCTTCCAGGAGAAAAAAAGAAAATTCGGCCAGCACGGCTCAAACCGGACAACCCGGACGCCCTCCGCTTGCGCCTCACGCGTCGCCGCAGAAAGCTCCTCCTCTTCGCGCGCGACCGTCGCCAGCGTCACCTCATGGCCTTGCCTTGCCGCTTCCCTTGCGAACATCGGCACGAGTTCAGAAAGCCCTCCTCCGGATTGCGCCAGCCCCGCCACCACATGCAGGATGCGCATCCCTGTCTTTCTCTCGTTCATTTTTGCACCCACACAGTGGGAGCAAAGGCGAGTGTAAAATGACCACCCACCCGCTCCCCTGTTTTACCCTCTTCATTGCGACCACTGAGTGGTCGCAATAACCCCCGCCACCGCATTCAAGCGCAAGCACACTTCCCTATCCAGCCGCGCATACCGCTCGAACTCGCCAGCCACCGAAATCTCCAGCAGCCGTCCCTCGCAGCACAGGTCAAACAGTTCGCCGCCGGCCTTATACCGTTCGCCAAAAAACGCATGCGTCAGCCGAATGACCCGCCCGCCATGCGCCACCACCTCTCGCAGCACCCGCTTCTCATACGGCGAAAGGAAAGGCGAGACGAACACAAAGCCTTGTTCGAGATAACCGCTCAGCGTACCTTCTATTTTCGGCCACTCCGTCTCTGTCGCGCGTCGTGAAACCTGCACCCGTACCCGCCGCGGGTGTTCCAGCAGAAAGGGATTGCCGACACCCCACAGCGGACCTCCGCTTGGCAGCGTCATCACATGCCTCGGTTTTCTGAAAAGATCGGGACATGCCTTGCGCAAACGATACCGCCGCACGTTGTCCCGGATATACGCCACCTCGCGTTCAAGATGTTCGCGGTCAAACACGAGGCTGTGGTGCATGCCCTTTTCGAATACCTGATAGCTCTCCTCGCCAAATCGCCCCCGGCACGTCCGATCCACTCCGATCTTGAAGCCGCGGACCACGCGCTGCAACGTCACACCTTCAGGCAAATCACGCGCGACATGCACCATGGCGTGGAGATGATCCGGCATGATCTGATACTGCCCGATTTTCACCTGCTCATAAAAGCCCGAGATGCCGTTCAGCTCCTGCTGCACGATCCGCCCCACCTCCGTCAAATCAAACGTCTCTTGCGTAATGCGGCAGAGCCTCACGCCGCAGCACGCCTTAAGCGTCACCATCGCCACACCCGCCCGGTTATAGTCGTACCCTTTTTGCGGCCTGTTGCCCATTTTGCACCCACCCAGTGGAAGCAAAGGCGAGTGTAAAAAAGACCGCCCTCCCGCTCCCTTTTACACTCCAACCCCGACAGCCCGCTCCCCCTTTAGCCTCCCGATTGCGACCACTCAGTGGTCGCAATAACCC
>Ga0075012_10006694_pt1 | contig 10428 bp, 10 predicted proteins | sample All_14_2_FD_71474 | JGI IMG/M metagenome (GOLD analysis project Ga0075012, IMG submission 71474) | Freshwater microbial communities in response to fracking from Pennsylvania, USA - Allegheny Zone_MetaG_DW_15 | ecosystem: Environmental > Aquatic > Deep subsurface > Groundwater > Drilled... | reverse complement strand
GACGCCGGCAAGATCCGGGTCTTCGGCCACTCCCCCTCGGACGAGGCCGCCAAGGCCAAGGTCGGCTTCCTGCCCGAACTTCCCTATTTCCCCCCGCAGCTCAAGCCGGCCGACGCGCTGGCCTATTACGGCCGCCTGTCGGGCATCTCCGGCGCGGCGCTGGCCGCCGCGGTGGCGGACGCCATGCGCAAGACCGGCCTGGAACCGCACGCCGGCAAACGGATCTCCGAATTTTCCAAAGGCATGCTGCAGCGCCTGGGCCTGGCGCAGGCCCTGCTGCACTCCCCCGACCTGCTCGTGCTCGACGAGCCGGTCAGCGGCCTCGACCCGCTGGCCATCCACGACATCCGGAGCCTGCTGGCCGGGCTGAACGCCGAGGGCCGGGCCATCTTCCTTTCCTCGCACAGCATCTCCGAGGTGGAGAAGCTCTGCTCGCGCGTACTGATCATGGTGCGCGGCAGCCTGGCGCGCACCGTGAAGCGCCAGGACTGGGAAGCTTCCCCCGCCGGGCTGGAAGGCATTTTCGTGGAGGCCGTCAGATGAGGAAATACGCCGCGCTCGTGTGGTCCGTGGCGCTCAACTCCTTCCTGGAGGGCGCGCGCAGCCGCTTTTTCACCATGTTCGCCGTCTTCGCCTTCACCGCGGTCTACGCCTCGGTGCTGGCCGGCGTGATGGCCGTGGACCAGGAGGAGCGCCTGCTGGGCGACTTCGGCCTGCTGCTGACCGAGCTGACCACGCTGGCCTACCTGCTGTTCAACGCCTCGTCCTCGCTGCTCCGGGAAGCCGAGACCAAGACCATCTACCTGGTCTTCTCCCGCCCGGTGCCGCGCTGGGCCTACCTGGCCGGCAAGCTGGGCGGCGCGCTGCTGACCGGCGCGATGATGCTGCTGCTGATGGGCGCCATCCACCTGAGCCTGCTCTACTTCCGCGGCTTCGGGATGCCCGCGTTTTACGGCTGGGCGCTGGCCGGCATCTTCCTGAAACTGTGCGTGATAGTCTCGTTCGCCTTCTTCGTCTCGCTCTTCTCCACCTCCGCGGTGTCCACGCTGGTCATTTCGGCCATCCTGTGGACGCTGGGGCACTTCGCCGCCGAAGCCCGCTTTCTCGCCGAGGAAGCGGCCGGCTTCAAGGGCGCGCTGCTGGGCCTGCTGATCAACCTGGTCCCCAACCTGCAGCTGTTCAACGCCCGCGACGCCGCCGGCGCGGCCGCGGCCCTGCCGGCCTCCGTGCTGCTGCCCGCGGCGGCCTGGACGCTGGCCTGCTACCTCGCCGGCCTGTGGCTGCTGTCGAGGAAGGAATTCTGATGCGCTCGCGGGGCTACGGCCTGCTAGCCGCCGCCCTGCTGTGCTGGGCCGCCGGCGCCTGGGCCGGCGCTTCCTACCGCGCCCCTTTCCCCCCGCCTTCCGAAATGCGATCCCCGCTCAACGGCGCGGGCGGTGACATGCTCGCGCTCGCGTTGGGCGCGCGGCGCGCCTTCGCCGACCTGTGGTTCGTGCGGCTGCTGCAGTATTACGGCAAGCGGGAAGTTCGCGAGGCTTCGGATCAGCCGGGCCACGAAACCCACCAGCACCGCGTCGACGACCAGGGCCACGCGCACTGCGACCACGGCGCCGATTACGGCAAGGGCGACTACCCGGAGTTCCTGCCCCTGGCGCGGCATATCCTCGAGGTGGACCCCTCTTTCACGGCGGCCGGCCTCTACGGGGCGGCGTCGCTGGCTTTCAACATGGAGCGCCCGGCCGAGGCCGAGGAGCTGCTCAATTACGGCCTGAAATATTCCCCGAAAGAATGGAAGTACCTCACCGTGCTGGCGGCCATCGGCTACAGCAAGGCCCAGGACCCGGCGGCCGTGGCCGAGTCCATCAAGCCCCTGCTGCGCGAGCCTGATTGCCCGGTGATGCTCAAGCAGCTGGCGGCCTTCCTCAATAAGAGGGCCGGCAATTTTGCGGCGGCCGCGGCCATCTACGCCGACATCCTGGCCACTTCCCGCGATGAATTCTACCTGCGCAACGCCGAGCGGGAACTGCAGCGGCTCGCGCGGGGCCCGGGGGCCCGGCGGTGAACATCCTCAACGTCTGCGATTCGCCGGCCTGGGACCTGGTAGGTTACCAGGCCCTGCACATGGCCGCCCGCTACGTCAAGCTGGGGCATAACGCCGCCGTGCTCTGCCCCGGCGGCTCCCGCCTGGCCGCCGAGTGCGCCAGGCTCAAGGTGCAGGTGATGCCGCTGACCCTCAAGACCAAGCTGGGCTTCTTCGACTCCGCCGGCTGGGACGTGGTCAATTTCTACAATCCCGACTCGCTGAACCCGCTGCTCCTGAAGAAGATCAAGGCGGCCGGCTCGCGCATCTTTGTCAGCCAGTTCAAGCTGGGCAGCCCCAAGGCTTTCGAGCGGCTGGCGCAGGCGGCCCCGTACGTGACTCTTTTCCTTGGCGGCTGCGACTCGGTGCAGGAGGAGTTCATCGTCGCGGGTTTGGAGCCGCGCTGCACTTTCATGGTGCCGCCCTGCCTGAGCATCGGCCGCTGGGAGAGCGCGATGTTGATCAAGCCCGCGATGTTCCAGAAGCGCCCTTACCGGGTGGGCACGGTGAGCATGGACCCGACGCTCAAGGAGCAGGAGTTGTTCCTGATGATGGCCAAGGAAGTGCTGGCGGTCATGCCGGAAACCAATTTCATGCTGGTGGGGCTCAAGGACTCGCGCCTCAGGGCCTTCGCCCGCTCGCTGGATATCAGTCACAAGGTGGACATCCTTTCTGACCGCAACGACATGCCCGAAGTGATGGCGATGATGCACATCTACGCCAAGACGGCGCGGCGGCCGGGGCTGTCGATGTCGCTGATAGAGGCGCAGGCTTCCGGCGTGACCTGCGTGATCCCGCGGCTGAAGGGGCTGAGCGATTTTACGGTGAACGAGCGCAACGGCGTGATAGTGGAGCCCGGGGATTCGCTGGCCTGCGCGCGGGCCGTGATACGCCTCATCGGCAACCCCGGCGCCTGCCACGCCATGTCCAAGATGGCTTTCGACTACGTCAACAACAATATGTCCGTCCCCGTGGTGGCCAACATCCTGCTGCGCCTCTACGAGGACTCCCTCGCAACCTAATATCCTGTCGGTCCCGGCCGTGACCTGGCCCCTCGCTCGATTATAACGTGCGGAACCTTTAACGCACCTGCTTGGCAGGGGCGTAGGGTGTATGAGTGGCAGATGGAGCTAAAACTCGCTCCAGAAGCGGGATTTTTCGTCCCGGTGGGAGCAGTCGATGTAGAGGAGGCCGAAGTCGGGGCTTTTGGAATCGCTGACATAGGCCCAGCCGCCGGTGTCTTTTATCGCCAGAGCGGGCGTGTCGCGCACTTGGGAGTTCTTGAAATGGCCGGGCAGTTTCAGTTCGGGGGCGGCTTCCAGCGTGCCGGAGCGCAGGGTTTCGGCGAAAGAGGGCGGGTATTTCTTATGTTCCTGGCGGTAGAGTTCCAACGACAGGCGGATGCCGGAGAGCTTGCGTACCACCTCGGCGGCGTCCATGCCGCTCCGCAGGTAGAATAGCCCCCAGCCGGCTCCGGCCAGGACCGCGACCGCCAGTAATACCATGATGATCCTGCGCTTCATAAACTCCTCCGGGAACGAAACCGCGTATATTTTAGTAGAATAAGATTATATAAAACGGCAGGACCGGCGTAACCTTTAAGGCCTGCACAAAGGGGAACCTCAATGAAAATACTCTGTCTTAACTGCGGCAGTTCTTCCGTGAAGTACCTGCTTTTCGACTGGAAGGCCAAGACCACCGTGGCTTCCGGCCTCGTCGAGCGCGTCGGCATCGGTTCCTCTTTCATCAATATCGAAGCCCCCGGCCGCGAGAAAGTCACCATCAATCAGGACTGCCCCACCCACAAGGACGCCATCCAGCTGGTCATCACCACGCTGACCCACAAAGAGCACGGCGTCATCGACGGCCTCGAGGGCATCTCCGCCGTGGGCCACCGCGTAGTGCACGGCGGCGAGAAGTTCGTTAAGTCCGTCATCATCGACGATAAAGTGGTGGAGACCTTCCGCGAGCTGTCCTCGCTGGCCCCCCTCCACAACCCGCCGAACATCCAGGGTATAGAGGCCGCCCGCCTGCTGATGCCCAAGATCCCTCACATGGCCATCATGGACACCGCCTGGCACCAGACCATGCCGGAAGCCTCCTACATGTACTCCCTGCCCCGCGCCTGGTACGAGAAGTACGCCATCCGCCGCTACGGCTTCCACGGCACCTCCTTCCTGTACAACGCCAAGCGCGCCGCCGTGCTGCTGGGCAAGGACCCCTTCCAGACCAACCTCGTCATCTGCCATATCGGCAACGGCGCGTCGGTCAACGCCGTCAAGAACGGCGTCAGCTACGACACCAGCATGGGCTTCACCCCCCTCGAGGGCCTCGTGATGGGCACCCGCGCCGGCGACCATGACCCGGCCATCCCCCTCTACGTCATGGCCCGCGAGAGCATGAACCCCGGCGAGATGGACGCCATCCTCAATAAGAAGTCCGGCAAGCTGGGCATCACCGGCAAATACTCGGACGCCCGCGACGTGGAAGTGGCCGCCGAGCAGGGCGACGCCCGCTCCAAGCTGGCGCTGGACATAGAGTCCAACCGCATCAAGAAGTACATCGGCGCCTACGCGGCCGAAGTGGGCGGCATCGACGCCGTCGTGTTCACCGCCGGCGTCGGCGAGATGGGCCCCATCACCCGCGAAGCCGCGCTGACCGGCCTGGAGTTCATGGGCATCAAGCTCGACAAGGAGAAGAACGACATCTCCAAGACCCGCAACGCCGAGACCGAGATCTCCTGCAAGACCTCCAAGGTGAAGGTGTTCGTGATCCCCACCGACGAGGAGCGCGTGTTCGTGGAGGACGTGGTGGGCCTGATGAACGGCAGCTACGACATCCATACCCGCTTCGACTACACCTTCCAGCACCCGGGCTACCGCAACAGCCTGCGCGACGACGCTTTCGCCAAGCAGTGCGTCAAGAAGCCCGCGCTGGCCAAAGTGGCCGTGCAGCCTCCGTCGGAAGCCAAGGTCTAGGGCAGTCCTTAAATGAAGAAGGCCGCGCTAGCGCGGCCTTCTTTTTTTGTCGGCAGGGCCGGGCGGGCCCCAGATTATCACGGCCTTGCGGGCGCGGGTAAGCTGCCGCACACGGCCGCCCCGCGTGAACGGCTCTAGCAGCGCGCGCGTGCGCTCCTCGTCGAAGCGCGCTCCGTTGACGCGCATGCTGACCCCTATCTCGCGCAGTGTTTCCGCCACGGAGGCCGACTTGGTCCAGCTGTCGCGCAGGTAGACCGTGCGCGGGGCGCGCCCGAGGGCGGCCAGTATCTTCAGCGCCCGTTCCGCCCCTTCGGGGGCGCGGTAGGCCACGCCGTGCGCGGCGTAAACCTTCTCCAGCAGCGCGTTGCGCCGCAACCCGGCCCAGCCTATGAAGACCCGCAGCGGCGCGGCGGCTTCCATCTTTAAAAAGTCGGCCCGGGTCTTTACCGCGGCCGTCATGGACGCCAGGGCTATGTCGAAGCGGCCCCGCACCCGCGCGGCAGGCACCCGCCCCCATTCGGAGCGCAGGCAGGGCGCGTTGGCTATGCCGCGCTCCTTCCTCACCCGGCGGTACACGCGCAGCATGGCGGCCGAAGAGTCCACCCCCAGCACCCGCCCCGCCCGGTCCGCCAGGGGCAGGGCGTAGACGCCGGTGCCGCAGCCTATGTCCAGCAGGCGCCGCCCGCTGAAATCGACGCCCAGGCGCTCCAGCAGCGCCAGCATGCGGCGGGTCTTGGCGGCTGTCTCCCGCCCGAAAGGGACCGGATAATTCCGGGCTCTGCTGTTCCAGTAAAGTTTTTCGTTGTTCCTGCTGCCTTTCATATTGCCTCGCCACTATTATTATAGTTTAATAAATCCAGAGCCTCGGTACCGCCTATATATGAAATTCGGGAAGCTAATAACCCTCGGACTGCCCGCCATAGTATTGTGGATGGGCGGTATTTTCGTGCTGGGCATCTTCCTCATCAAATGGTTCTGGATGTGGACCATCCCCGCCCTTTTCCCCGGCGCGGTGGCGTCCGGGGCCGTGGCCGGCGTGATTTCCTGGTGGACCGCGCTTAAACTCTCCGTGCTCGTGGCCCTGCTGGCCGCGATAACCAATATCTCTAAAAGCTAGCTAAGGGGGCAGGGGTGAAGAAGACTATCATACTCGCGGTCCTGGCGGCGGCACTGGCCGCCTGCGCCCGCCCCGCCGCCGACGACTCCAAAACCATCGTAGTCTGGGAACAGGAAGACGCCCAGGTCGCGCCCTATATAGATTCCGTCTTCGAAGCTTTTAAGAAACGCCCCGAGAACGCCGGCGTGGAAATAGTGCGCACCCATTACCAGACAGAGGACCTCCGCCAGCAGTTCCAGGCCGCCTCGCTCGCGGGCGTCGCCCCCGACCTCCTCCTCGGCCCCTCCGATACCGCCGGGCTCTACGCCGTCTCCGGCTTCATCATGCCGCTGGAGGGCCTCTTCGACTTCACCAAGTACAACGACCCCGTGGTGGAGGCCATCTCCCTCGACGGGCATATCTGGGGCGTGCCGGTATCCAACGGCAACCACCTGATGATGTTCTACAACAAGAAGTTCATCAAGGCGGCTCCCAAGACCACCGACGAGCTGTTCGCCTTCTGCTCCGGCGAGGCCAAGAAGTACAAGCTCGAGCGCTGCATCGCCTTCGACATGGGCGAGCCCTTCTGGATGATGCCCTGGCTGGGCGCCTTCGGCGGCTGGCCGATGGAGGGCAAGACGCCCATGCTCGACACGCAGCCCATGCGCGACACGGTGAATTTCTACCTGGACCTGAAGTACGAGAAAAAATTCGTGCCGATGGAATGCGACTATAACTGCATGGATTCCCTCTTCAAGGAGGGCAAGGCCGCCTTCATCATCAACGGCGACTGGGCCATCTCCGGCTACCAGAAGCATTTCGGCAAGGATTTCGGCCTGGCCGTGATCCCGCAGCTTTCCAAGACCGGCCGCTGGCCCTCCCCGATGGTAAGCGGCAAGTATTTCACCGTCAGCACCGGCCTCAAGCCCGAAAAGATGGCGCTGGTCAGGCGCCTGCTGGAATTCTACACCTCCCGCGAGAACCAGGTGCGGCAGTACCAGGCGCTCACCCGCCTGCCCGCCCTCAAGGAAGCCGGCTCCGCCCCCGAGATAACCTCCGACGAGGTCTCCCGCATCTCCCTGGCCCAGATCCTCAAGGGCCGCCCGATGCCCATGGCCACCGAGATGCGCGCGGTCTGGGACTCGGCCCGCAACTACCTGGGCCTGGCCGCCACCAAGAAGATGGACGTGGACACCGCCGTGCGGCGCATGCAGGAGAATACCGACAAGAAGATAGCCGAGATGAACAGGTAAGGCATGGAAATCCTAAGATCTATCTACGAGGTGGCCGGGTTCATTGTGCTCATCGCCGCCGGCGTGGCCGCGCTGGAAGGCTACTTCTACTACCACTTCAAATACCACGACAAGCCCTGGTTCCTGCCGGTGGCGCTCGCGGCTTTCCCCGCCGTCGCGGTGGTGGCCGCCGCCGCCGTGCTGGGCGAGTACCAGTTCCGCCTGTGGTGCTACTTCCTGGCCGCCGAGGCGCTGATAGCCGCCGCCTTCCGCTACGCGGTAAAGGGCCGCCACACTGTCCCCTACCTGCTGCTGGCCCCGGCCTTCGTGGGCCTGGCGCTGCTGCTGGTCTACCCTTTCGTCTTCGAGGTCTATCTCTCCTTCCACGACCTCAAGCTCACCACGATCATGTCGTGGAAGAATACCGGCACCCTCCCCTTCGTGGGGCTGCGCCAGTACATCGATGTCTTCACCACCTCCCCGCTCTCCGAAGTTACTTTCTGGGCGCTGCTGGGCCGCACGCTGGTGTGGACGTTCACCAACGTCTTCTTCCACGTGGCCGGCGGCTTCGCGCTGGCGCTGCTGCTCAATAACGCCATCCGCTTCAAGGGCGCCTACCGCACGCTGCTCGTGGTGCCGTGGGCCATGCCCCAGGTAGTGGCAGTGCTGGCCATGCGCGGCGAGTTCCACTCGCAGAACGGCTTCGTCAACATCGTCATCACCAAACTGCTGGAGGTGTTCCCCTTCCTGGCCTCCCTCGGCGTGGCGCCGGTGCAATGGCTCTCCGACTACCCGCTGCTCACCTGCACCATCATCAACGTCTGGCTGGGCATCCCGTTCATGATGGTGGTGATACTCGGCGGCCTGCAGAGCATCTCCTCCTCCTACTACGACGCCGCCGATATAGACGGCGCCTCGTATTTCCAGAAGCTGCGCTTCATCACCATGCCGCTCATCAAGCCGGTGCTCATGCCCGCCGTCACGCTGGGTACCGTGTGGACCTTCAACAATATCAACGTGATCTACCTGGTCACCGGGCAGGCCGGCGGCACCGAGCAGGCCGACATCCTGGTGTCGGCGCTCTACAAGGCGGCCTTCACCTATAACCGCTACAGCTACTCCGCGGCCTTCGCCCTGGTGGTGTTCGCGCTGCTGTTCTTCATCTCGGTCACCTACCTGCACGGTTTCGACGCGGCCAAGGAGGAGCGCTGATGTTCCGCATAAAGAAATTCTTTTCGGCCCTGCGCGAGGACGCCTCCGCGGTCCTGCGGGACCCCATACAGCGCCGCAAGTTCTTCAAGTACCTGCTGATACACCTCGTCGTCATCACGGTCTCGCTGGCCTGCATCTACCCGCTGCTGCGCATCTTCTCGGTCTCGCTGCGCCCCGGCGACAAGCTGTTCTCCACCGACCTGTCGCTCATTCCCGACAACGCCACCTTCGTCGCCTACGCCAGTCTGCTCAAAGACACCATGTTCCTGCGCTGGCTGTGGAACTCGCTGCTCATTACGCTGGCGACGTCGTTCATAGGCGTGTCGCTGGCCTCCACGGCGGCCTACGCCTTCTCGCGCTTCAGGTTCCCCGGCAAGAAAGCCGGCCTCATCCTGCTGCTCTCCAGCCAGATGATCCCGGCGGGTATGCTCATCCTGCCGCTGTTCCTGATGATCATGAAGCTCAAGCTCATGAACACCTACCTGGGCATGATCATCGCCTACTCGGTCAGTTCGCTGCCGTTCAGCATCTGGATCCTCAAGGGCTACTACGACACCATCCCCCGCTCGCTCGAGGAGGCGGCGCTCGTGGACGGCACCAGCCAGGTGGGCGCCTTCTGGCGCATCATCCTGCCGCTCTCCACGCCGGCGCTCAGCATCGCCTTCCTGTTCAATTTCACCACCGCCTGGAACGAATACCTCGTCGCGCGCGTGGTGCTGTTCAGCAGCAAGCAGTACACCTGGACGCTGGGCCTCTTCGAGCTGCAGGGCCAGTACATCACCCAGTGGGGCATGTTCGCCGCCGGCTCCATGCTGGTGACGCTCCCGGTGCTCGCCGTTTTCCTGTACTCCTCCAAGTGGCTCATCTCCGGTCTGACGCTCGGCAGCGTGAAAGGATAAATATGGCTACCGTTCAATTCTCGGGCATAGTAAAGAAATTCGGCGACAACGTGGTGCTCAACGGCGTCGACGTGGACATCAAGGACCACGAGTTCGTAGTCATCGTAGGCCCGTCGGGCTGCGGCAAGACCACCCTGCTGCGCATGCTGGCCGGCCTGGAGGAGATCTCCGGCGGCGAGATCCAGATAGACGGCCTGCGCGTCAACGAGCTGCACCCCTCCAAACGGCAGATCGCCATGGTGTTCCAGGACTACGCCCTCTACCCCCACATGACGGTGGAAGAGAACATGAGCTTCGCCCTGCGCCTGCGCAAGACCCCCAAGGCCGAGATCGACGCCCGCGTGGACGAGGCCGCCAGCATCCTGCAGCTCAAGAACTTCCTCAAGCGCATGCCCAAGCAGCTCTCCGGCGGCCAGCGCCAGCGCGTGGCCATCGGCCGCGCCATCGTGCGCAAACCCAAGGTGTTCCTGTTCGACGAGCCCCTCTCCAACCTGGACGCCAAACTGCGCGAGGAGATGCGCGTGGAGATCGCCAAGCTCTACCAGCGCCTCAACGCCACCATCCTCTACGTCACGCACGACCAGGTGGAGGCCATGACCCTGGCCGGCCGCATCGTTATCATGAACAAGGGCATAGTGCAGCAGGTCGGCTCCCCGATCGAGGTGTACCGCAAGCCCGCCAACCTGTTCGTGGCCGGCTTTATAGGCAGCCCCACCATGAACTTCATGCACGGCACGCTTAAACTGGAGGGCGAGCGCCTGAACTTCGCCAGCGGCGACATCAAGCTCACCATCCCCCCCTACCTGCTCCACGACCCGAAGAAGCACGACGGCCGCGAGGTGACCGTGGGCGTGCGCCCCGACGACGTGCTGGTGGGCCGCACCGCCGAAGGCTGCTCCGACAAGGTGGACGGCGTGCTCGAGGTCTGCGA
>Ga0075012_10006692_pt1 | contig 10430 bp, 10 predicted proteins | sample All_14_2_FD_71474 | JGI IMG/M metagenome (GOLD analysis project Ga0075012, IMG submission 71474) | Freshwater microbial communities in response to fracking from Pennsylvania, USA - Allegheny Zone_MetaG_DW_15 | ecosystem: Environmental > Aquatic > Deep subsurface > Groundwater > Drilled... | reverse complement strand
GTTCAGCGAGCAGGGGTAAGCAGCGGCACGTTTCCGGGGCGCATCTTCACCGCAGTCTATTTTGGCACGTCGGCTGCGAAGGATTGCTCTCTACTGCGCTCTTCTTTGGCGTCCGACAGCAGCTGCTCGAACCATTCGCCAAGGGTGGCCATGGGGTCGCGCGCCGGCAGCAGCGCATCGAGGCGTTCGAGGGCGCGGTCGGCCGGAGCGAAGGTCTGCGTGAAGCTCTCGGTGACGCCTTTGGCAGCGAGCGCGAGCCGCGCCGCGCAGGCGAGGGGAGGGGGGCCGCGCCGGCCGATCCACGACAGGAAGTCGCGGCGTTCGCCCGCATACCACGAGCGGGTCAGCTCGGCCGCCTCGAGCCCGGGATTGTGCTCAGGGCCTTGGTTTTCTTGAGGAAAGTCGCGGACATGGATGCGCCACAACCGCCGCAGTGAGGCCCGCGCCAACCCTTCCGCCACCTCTGCGCTCAAAAACGGCAGCGCCCCCTCGATCCGCGCGAGGGCCAGTTGCCACGAGGGAGGGGAGGTGGTCATGGCATTGACAATATAGCAATGGCTCAAAAAGTATACTCGGCTTTGATGGCAAAACCACTGTCCGATAAGCGCCCTTCACGGACAGTGGAAATTGTGGCATAATCGCGGACAATTCGGCGCGGGAAGGGGCGGATAATGGCGGAAGAGGCAGGTGAGGGCGTTGTGGCGCGGGTCTCCGCGCCGGCCTTGCCTGTCGCCGCGGAGATCCTTTCGCCGCTGCTCGCCGGGGAAGTGGCCGCCGCGGCGGCCTACCGGGCCCGCGCCAAATCCGCAAACACCGTGCGCGCTTATGCCAGCGACTGGCGCCAGTTCGAAGCCTGGTGCGACGAGCGTGGACTGGAGTCCCTCCCGGCGCGCGCCGAGGCGGTGGCAACATACCTCGCAGTGCTGGCGCAGGCGGGGAGGGCGGACAGCACGATCGGCCGCCATCTCGCCGCGATCGGATGGCAGCACCGGCAACAGGGACAGGTTCCCCCGACCGCGCGCGATGACCGGATGGTGATTGCCGACACGTTTGCGGGAATCCGCCGCGAGGCGCGGGTACGCCCATCGCAACGTAAGGCTGCGATCGCCGCAGCAGATCTCGTGAAAATGATAGCTGCGGTGCGCGGGATCGGGAGGAAGGCGGTGCGCGACCGCGCAATTCTCGCGCTCGGGCTGGCCTCGGCGCTGCGGCGTTCGGAACTGGTCGCGCTGGATCTCGCCGATATTGCCTTGGTCAAGGAGGGCGTGCGATTGACCATCCGGCACTCCAAGACCGATCAGGAAGGGGAGGGGCAGGTGATCGCTGTGCCCAATGGCCAGACGATCCTCCCGGTGGCGAGATTGAAAGCCTGGCTCGCGGTGCGCGGCAATGCACCGGGTCCGCTGTTCACCCGCTTTGCCGCAAACGGGGCCATGACCCAGCTGCCGATGTCCGACCGGGCGGTGGCGCGGCTTGTTCAGAAGTATGCCGCGCTCGTCGGGCTCGATGCATCGGTGCTGGGCGCGCACTCATTGCGGGCCGGGTTCCTCACCGAGGCGGCGCGATCTGGCGCGAGCCTGCCCAAGATGCAGGAGGTCTCGCGGCAGAAGAAGCTTGAGGTGCTGCTCGGCTATATCCGTTCGGCTGAGCTTTTCGAGCAACATGCGGGGAAGAGATTTCTCTAACTAATTGGTAAGTTGTAATAAATGGCACAATCGATAGTAAGGTGGTCTTTTGCGGCGCTACATGCAATCCACGGCCCTCAGGTCTTCTGTGGTTGCCGCCCGTGATGCAAGAGGTTTCTGACCGTGTGGCGCAGTGATCGAGTGCGTTCTTCTGTAAGGCCTTTGTATGCAGCCTTCAGAAGCTGCTAGCCGGTATGGTGATCCGCGGATCAGATCCAAATCTCATTGGCGAGCTGCAACGCTCTGAGTCCTGAACTGGTTTTTCTGATCCAGAACTGTTCGATCGTTTTGCCCATTCGGGTCATCGCCTTCTTACACTCCCGTTATCCGGCCTCAGGTAGAATTCGCAGCATAATGTCTATGCAACTCCTACCTGTGCCGAAACTCGATAATCCTCCTTCTTCATCAGCATTGCCCAGATTGTGCGGGCCATCTTGTTAGCCAAGGCGATCGCCACCAGCATCCGCGGCTTCCGCGAGGTGATTTGTGCTAGCCATGAGTTTTCCGGAATGGCTTTGCGCCCCCTCCAGTTCAACCGCGACATTGCACCGATTATCAGCAATCGGCGGATATCGGCCTGCCCGGCCTTTGAAGTGCGACCAAGACGCTCTTTGCCGCCCGAGGAGAACTGACGTGGCACAAGGCCTAGCCAGGCCGCGAAGGCGCGCCCGCAGGTGAAGGTTTCCATTGAAGGCGCAAATGCCTCGACCGCCAGAGCCGTCATCGGACCAACCCCGGGGATCGTTTGCAGGCGCCGAGCTGTGTCAGCCTCGGCCGCGAGCACTTTGATCTTTTCCGTCCGGGCGTCGATACGGACCGTTTGTTCGGCAATCTGTTCCAACAGATCGCGGCATTCGTCTCGCATCAATTCAGGCAAGGCATTTTGTGGCGCCTGAAGGATCTCCTCTATTCGTCCGACTTGGCGGATGCCTTGCGGGACAACATGCCCGTATTCGTAAAGGGCTGCCCTGAGTGCGTTGATAAGCTCGGTACGCTGATGAACGAGCCGTTCGCGAGCGCGAAACAGGATAGCGCGACTTTGTTGCTCGGCTCCTTTGGGTTCGACGAAGCGCATCTCAGGCTGCCGGGCCGCGATTACGATGGCCTCTGCGTCGGCGGCATCGTTCTTCTGCCGTTTTAAGAACGGTTTTACGTAGCGTGGCGCAATCAGCTTCACTTCATGGCCAAGCCTGATCATCTCTCGGGCCCAATAATGAGCACTGCCACAAGCCTCCATCACAACTAGCGCCGGTGGCTGCTCGGCCATGAACTTGGGGAAGCTTTGGCGAGACAGCTTCTTGCGAAACCTTGGTTCCCCAGTCATCGACGCGCCGTGCACCTGAAAAACAGCTTTTGCCAGATCTACGCCGATCATCGTATCTTTCTGCATGGTTGCCGTCCTTTCTGCTAAGTGGCCTTCAACGCCACTTTTCTTGGCACATTGCGATGCCGTTCGGGAGGGCGGCAACCACCCCATCTCATGCGCTGCCTGGCAAATCCCGCTGCGGGCGAAGTGATCACGATCGTGCCGGCGGGACCGTACCGCTACCACGCTGTGGCAGCGGTAGCGTAATCGACCGCAACGCCCAGCTCGCCTGGCGCAAGAGTTACGAGGCCCGCGCACCGGCGAGCATCAAGGCGCTCGCCGACGATCTAACCTGCTTCGGTGCGTTTCATCAGCGCGAAGGCGGTATCGGACTGTCGACTCGCGAGAGCAAACTCGGAGACAATCTGGAAGAGTACGAAAAACGGCAGCCGCTCAAATTGTGCCCGGTTCTTGGCCTGTCTCGCCAAACGTTGTCTAGCGCACCGACCTTGAGGCGCCCCTGATAGCGACCGTAGTCCGTTTTCGATCTCCGCTGATCTGATCCCGGAAAACTGGATCGTTTGAGTTGGAGTTTTTCGCCGTAATCGTCCCCGGCTGGGAGAAGCGAAGGACGATGAAGGCATCCAGATTCTCAGACGCGCAGAAGGCGTTCATTTTGAAGCAGGGAGCGGACGGGGATCCTGTGGCGGACATCTGCCGCAGGGCCGAGATCAGCCAGGCGACCTATTTCAACTGGAAGAAGAAGTACGATGGTATGCTGCCGCCGGACATGCGCCGGCTGAAGCAGCTGGAGGACGAGAACGGTAAGCTGCGCAAACTCGTGGCGGAGCTCTCCCTCGACAAGGAGATGTTGCAGGACGTCATCCGCCGAAAGTTGTGAGGCCTGCTCGTAAACGCGAGCTGGTGAACGGGGTTCGCAGTGATTGGGGCGTGTCGATCCGCCGGGCCTGCAGGGTTCTGGAGCTGGACACCTCGACGTACCACTACAAATCCCGTCGCCGCGAGCAGGCCGGCATTGAAGCCCGCATCCGTGAGATTTGCGAGACCCCTGTCCGCTATGGCTATCGCCGCGTCCACGTTCTTCTTCGCGGCGAAAGCTGGGAGATCAACATGAAACGAACGCACAGGATTTACAACGAGTTGGGCCTTCAGCTGCGCAACAAGACGCCCAAGCGGCGGGTGAAGGCAAAGCTGAGGGAAGACCGCTGCGCGGCCTCCCACGTCAATGATGTATGGGCCATGGACTTTGTCCATGACCAGTTGGCAACGGGTCGGAAGATCCGCGTCCTGACGGTGGTCGACACGTTCTCCCGGTTCTCGCCGGTGCTGGACCCTCGGTTCAGCTACCGCGGTGAAGATGTCGTACAGACCCTCGAGGCAACCTGTGCTGCCGCAGGGTATCCCAAGACGATCCGGGTCGACCAGGGCTCCGAGTTCATCAGCCGGGACCTCGACCTGTGGGCCTATGCCAACGATGTGACGCTCGACTTCTCCCGGCCCGGGAAGCCCACGGACAATGCCTACATCGAAGCGTTCAATGGTCGGTTCCGGCGGAGTGCTTGAACACCCACTGGTTCCTAACACTTGCAGATGCCCGGGAAAAGTTGGAGAAGTGGCGCAGATACTACAACGAGGATCGGCCGCACGGTGCCATCGGCAACAAGCCCCCGATCACGCTGATTAATCCCGGTGACGCACCCAGCCCGTCACCGTGATCATGGCCGGGAAACTCTAACCCCCGGTGGTCCAGAGAATGGTGTCGGATCAATCGATGCCGAGGCTCTAATCGCAACCGGACGTCGTGACGACAATACCGCATCGGATGTCTGGGCCGATACGGCCCACCGCAGCCAGGCCATCGAGAAGTGGCTCAAAGCCCAAGGCCGGGTCAGCTGCATCAATCGCAAGAAGCCAAGGGGCAAGCCGATGCCGGATCATGTCCGGCGCGGGAATGCCAAGAGGTTAAAGACCAGCGCTCGGGTCGAACACGTGTTCGCGCAGCAGAAGGCCACGATGGGCTATTCATCCGCACCATCGGTGTAAGCGCGCCGAGGCCAAAATCACGCTGGCCAACCTCGCCTACAACATGAACCGCCTGATCTTCCGAGAACTACAGGCTGCGATTGGATAGGTGCGCCCGGAAATCAGGAAAACCGATGAAAAACGCCAATATGCGCGGCATGATGTCCAGCATTTACGCAACCACCTCCGCCGACGGTAGATAATTGCTCAGCTCACTGGGTTGATGGAGGTACTCCGCTGATCAAAGCCAATTCACCTTATTGTGGTTGGAGCCGCATTGCCGCCTGCGCAGCCGCCAAGCCGCACCCCCCAAAGCATTGCTGTCAGGTCTTCTGGTCTGAGCGAATTCGATATCGTTCCTGCGGCGGCGACCCACTCGGTCGCTCTACCGGGCTCTCACGTTTCGTCCACCTTCGTGAGTGCGCGGCCTTGGTCGATGACGACCTGCCCTCTCTCTGGCACCAAGGCCTGAAACGCCACGGCCCCTTCAAGTTCTTGCCAAATTCGCACCTCGATTCGCTCGCCGGGATGGACAGGGGCGGTGAACCGGCAATCCAGGCTTTTCAGTGTGGTCCTGTCGTTGCCGCATGCCGCGGATAGCAGCGCGCGACCAATAAATCCATAAGTGCATAGTCCGTGGAGAATTGGTTTCTCGAAACCTGCGGCGCGCGCGACCGAGCGACTGACGTGCAAAGGGTTATAGTCGCCCGAAAGGCGGTAGAGCAGGGCTTGTTCCTGTCGCGTTGCGAGTTGGACGATCTGATCGGGTTCGCGGTCCGGGACTGTCGCTAGCAATTCGATGGCGTCTCCTCCGCCCCCTCGTCCCCCATCCCCACGCAGGAACGAAAGCTGCCGCACTGTAGCAAGCAGCGTGCCATCGGCATCGTTGTAGATTAGCCGACGCGCACGCAGCAAGGCGCCCTTCGACGCGCCTTTGTCGACAATCGCATCGATCATGAACTCGCCACGTACCGTGCCCTCGACTGGTAATGCCGAATGAAACTCGCAGGATTGCTCGGCGTGTAGAACACGCCGCCAGTCAATGCCGTAGCGCGGTTCCATCTGCCAGAAGCCGGGATAGGCCAGCACGACCGCCATCGTCGGCAAGGCAACTAGGTCGTTTTCGAAGGTAAAACGCTCTTCGGCTTCGTCATCAAACTTTTGACCGGCACCGACACCCAGCGCATAGAGCATCGTATCGCGCATATTATAGCTTTGGACAATAGTCTGGGGTGGAAGGTCCAGCAAGAACTGCGGGTTCATCACAGACGAGTTCGATCGCAACACAATTTTTCCCTCTGCAAGTTCGACCTTACCCATGGCGGCCGTCCGATACATGCAGTAAGCGGCAGGTGCCATAGCCCACAGTTTCCGAAGCGAGAAAGGCAACATCTCGTGTCACGTCGTCCAATTCCCCAAGCGAGCGCAGTGGTGTTTCGGACTTCACCTTGATCTTCTTCAAAAGCGACGGCCGACGCTCGTATCGGCAATGTTCTGACCAACGCCAGTCACCCCCGATGATGTAACGACTATTTTCCTTGTCTACCGATCGTGTCGGATCGAGAAACCCAACCTCGGCAGATGCGTAACTAGTTTCGCCTAGATTGGCCAGAGTCTTATGAAGAGATGTTGACAATCCTTCCCGATGACTGCGCGAGCTGGCCCGGAATGCGCTCCAATTCAACGACCTGGAGCCGGTGATGCGGAAGCAGTTCCATCAGAATGCGTCGATGCCAGTGATAGCGCGGCCAAGGATCAAGGCATGGACGTCATGTGTGCCTTCGTAGGTGTTCACCGTTTCCAGATTCACCATGTGGCGGATCACCTGGAACTCGCCTGAAATGCCATTTCCGCCGTGCATGTCGCGCGCGACGCGCGCGATGTCGAGTGCCTTGCCGCAATTGTTGCGTTTGACCATGCTGATCATCTCAGGCGCGAAGGTGCCCATGTCCATCAGGCGGCCAACTTGCAGTGCCGCATGCAGGCCCAAAGTAATCTCGGTTACCATATCGGCGAGCTTTTTCTGATAGAGCTGGGTCGCGGCAAGCGGACGGTCGAACTGCTTGCGGTCAAGCCCATACTGGCGGGCGGCGGCATAGCAGAACTCAGCCGCGCCAATCGCGCCCCAGGAAATCCCATACCGAGCGCGATTAAGGCACCCGAAGGGGCCTTTCAGCCCTTCTACGTTAGGTAGCAAGGCCACCTCGGGTACGAAGACGTCATCTATCTGGATCATTCCAGTGACGGAGGCGCGAAGGCTGATCTTGCCTTCGATCTTACTTGTGGTCAGTCCGGCCATGCCCCGTTCCAGAATGAAGCCGCGAATGGTGCCGCCATGCGCGTCGGATCTGGCCCAGATAACGAAAACGTCGGCGATCGGCGCGTTGGTGATCCAGGTCTTGTTGCCGTTCAGACGATAGCCGCCATCGACCTTGACTGCACGCGTGCGCATGCCGCCCGGATCGGACCCGGCATCCGGCTCGGTGAGGCCGAAGCAACCAACCAACTCGCCCGAGGCAAGGCCCGGGAGATAGTTCATCCGCTGCTCTTCAGAACCGTAGGTGTAGATCGGGTGCATCACGAGACTCGACTGCACCGACATCATCGAGCGGTAGCCTGAATCTACGCGCTCGATTTCTCGTGCGACAAGCCCGTAGGCTACATATGATGCATTGGCGCAGCCGTACTTTTCTGGCAGGGTAAGCCCCAGCAGGCCTTGCTCACCGAACTCGCGGAATATAGCGCGATCAGTGCGTTCGTTCTCGAAGTCCTGAATTACGCGCGGCTGCAGCTTATCTTGCGCGAAGGCGCGAGTTGAAGCACCAATAAGCCTTTCGTCCTCGGATAGCGCAGCATGGAGGCACAGCGCATCGTTCCAATCAAAGCGAAGCAGGTCGGTCACTTCTCATCTCCTTCATCATAGGGACAATGCCTAGATTTTAAGCCCAAAAAATCACATATTGTTGTCTTTATGATCTTGTTGTGGAATTATATGCCGATGCTTCAACCTGAAAACTTGCAAGCGTTCATCGCCATCGCCGAGGAAGGCCATTTCGTGCGAGCTGCTGACAGGATAGGCTGCGCGCAATCGGTCGTAAGCAAGCGGTTGAAACGTTTGGAGGATCAACTCGGTATTCGCCTCGTTGCGCGCAATCGGCGCAGAAAGGTGGATATTACCAGAGAAGGAAGGCAATTCCTGCCATCCGCCCGGATGGCTCTGGCGCAAATGGAAAAAGCTGAAGCACTCGGACGCAGATTAGCTAACGGCGAGGCTGGTACGTTGCGGATCGGCTTCGTGTTCTCCGCGATCATGACGGGGATCATGCCAAATTTGGTCCGGGCTGTGCATATGGCGCTGCCTGGCTTGGAGATCGTGCCCATCGCCATGGAAACACCGGAGCAGATTGCGGCGATCAGTGATGGTCGGCTCGATCTGGCGCTGGTCCGACCGAGGCCGAGCTATCCGGCCAAGGTGCTGGGTAGCTGCGTGCATCGCGAAGGCGTTTGTCTCGCGCTTGCGGCGAGCCATCCGCTTGCTGCACGAGATGATATAGCCTGCGCTGATCTGGCCGCCAGCCGTTTCATCGTGCCGCAATTCCGTGAGGAAGTCGGCCTGATCGATGTGATCGATCAGATTGTTAGGATTGGTAAGTTGGCACCGCCACAGATAGCCCACACAAAGGATTTCATTACCGCCGCGGGTCTGGCGGCGGCGGGGATGGGCATTGCGGCAGTTCCGGTATCGCTGGCATCTCTGGCTCTGGAAGGCCTGACTTACCGATTGGTCGCCGATTTGGATGCAAGGCTGGAGCTTGTCCTGCTGTGGCGCGAAGGGCTGCCGCAGGCCGTCGTGGAAATCCTATTGGAAGCAGGCTCAAGGCAAATTATTGGGGATCCGTCACGAAATCTGTAGCTCTGATCGTTGGGATGCCGAAACCAGGAAGTTGGTTGGCGCGAGGCTGGCCCTATGCATTTGTCAGCCGATACATTGACGATTTGTGAGTCACGTTCCGCATTGGAATTCGGGATCGCCGACGTTCGGAAAGATCGTTGCAGGGGTATGAATCCATGATTTGTCGAGTGGCAAAGTAAGCAGTTTCCATTTGCATCGCATTCCTGATAGTGCAATGCTCGAGTATGATAGAAGTGCGCTACTTTGGTCCAACCACGCACATAAGCGGCGTTGGGACCAGGGGCTATAACCTACATGGCGGGGCGTAGATTGGCCGGGCATGGTTATGCGTTCGCGCGCAGCAGGCATTCGAATGTCGTTGCCGACGCGCTGGCCCGCGAGCGATTTGCGGATCTTGTTCGCGGTGAGTAGGGATGACGATCTCGACCATCGCGAACGGCAACGCCAGTTGCGCTACGGATTTGCGTTGGCGACCGCAGCCTACCTTATTTACGGCATCATGCCGATCTACATGAAGCTACTCAAGGCGGTGCCAACGGGGCAGATAGAGGTGGCCGGGTTGGTCTGCACAGGGATTGGCAACGGATAAGTGGATCGTCTGCCGGGTGGTTCCTCGAATTGCCGATATGGGGCGCCATGCAGGGAGGGCGTAGCCCGACCGGAGTGATGCCCCATATCGGCGGCCAAATTCATGCTGCCATCAACATCGGCAGGTTGTCAAAATACGTTTGATCCGGCGTCTTCGCGGCGAGGCTCGAGTGCGGCCTTTTTCCGTTGTAGAAGTTCAGATACCGGCCAATCGAGCCCCGTGCTTCGCTGACCGCACCGTAGGCGCGCAGATAGACCTCCTCGTATTTCACCGAGCGCCACAGGCGCTCGACAATGATGTTGTCGCGCCATGCGCCCCGACCGTCCATGCTGATGGCGATTTCCTCGCGCAGCAGCACGCCGGTGAAGGCCACGCTGGTGAACTGGCTGCCCTGATCGGTGTTGAATATCTCCGGCTTGCCGAAGCGCGCCAGTGCTTCTTCCAGAGCCTCGACGCAGAAATCGGCCTCCATGCTGATCGACACCCGCCAGGCCAGCACCTTGCGGCTGAACCAGTCGACGATGGCAACGAGATAGACGAAGCCCTTCGCCATCGGGATGTAACTGATGTCGGTTGCCCAGACCTGGTTGGGCCGCACGATCGCCAGCTTGCGCAGCAAATAGGGATAAATCTTGTGCCCCGGCGCCGGCTTCGAGGTATTCGGACGGCGGTAAATCGCCTCGATCACCATCTTCTTCATCAGCGTGGCGACGTGCTGGCGGCCGATCTTGACGCCCTCCTGCCGGAGCAGGTCGCGCAGCATCCGGCTGCCGGCAAACGGGAACTCCAGGTGCAGCTCATCGATCCGCCGCATGATGGTGAGATCGGCAGGCGACACCGGCTTGGGCAGGTAATATATGCTGCCCCGGCTGATCCCCAGTTCCCGGGCCTGCC
>Ga0075012_10006691_pt1 | contig 10432 bp, 7 predicted proteins | sample All_14_2_FD_71474 | JGI IMG/M metagenome (GOLD analysis project Ga0075012, IMG submission 71474) | Freshwater microbial communities in response to fracking from Pennsylvania, USA - Allegheny Zone_MetaG_DW_15 | ecosystem: Environmental > Aquatic > Deep subsurface > Groundwater > Drilled... | reverse complement strand
GTGTTTTCGGTGCAGCAGGTGTGAAAGACCGCTGAAACATCTGTTCGTCAGGGTGCGTAGCCATGAACAGCCAGCGCGCTTCGAACAAATTCTGCACCAGCGCCTAGATATCGGACCGGGGAGCTGTTGGGGCCGTCAGCTGGAAGAAAAAGGCCGCGCCATGGTCAGGGTTCGATTCGGCCCAGATATTGCCGCCGTGGCGGCTTACCACCCGGTGCACGGTTGCCAGCCCTACTCCGGTGCCTTCAAATTGACTGCTGGGATGAAACCGTTGAAAGGGAGCGAAAAGTTTTCCGGCGGCCTGCAGGTCAAAGCCGGCGCCGTTGTCGCGAACGAGGAACAGGTCGGGGGAGGGGCTGGAAATTTCAATGCGAGCCCCCGGGTTCCGACTGGTGAATTTCCAGGCGTTGCCGATCAAGTTTTCCAGTAGAATTTTAAGCATACGCGGGTCTGCCCTGGTTTGCAGCGAGTTTTCTATGGCCACTTCGACGTGCCGTTCAGGATGGGCCGCCCGTAAATCGTCCAGAATGTGGCGGCACAGGTCACTCAAATCGCAGTCGAGTAGCTCCAAGGAGGCCGTCGAAATTCGGGCCAGAGCCAACATGTCGTCGATCAACAAATTCATACGCTCGCCCGATTTAAGAATACGCGAGATCAAAAAGTTGCCTTTTTCGCCAATGGCTTCGGCGCAATCTTTCTGCAGAGCGCTAGAAAATCCTAATATTGCTCGTAAAGGCGCGCGCAAATCGTGGGAAACGGAGTAACTGAAGGCCTCCAGCTCGCGATTCTTCTCCTCCAGTTGGCGGATCAGCAGTGCTCGAGCTTCGGCCAGTTGCGAGGCCGCATCGCGTTGGGCCGCTTCCAGCTTTTGGATGCGGCGGCGCTCGCCCTCCAGCTGACTGCGGCGTAGTTGGGCCCGCAGGCGGGCCCGCAGAAGCTGAAGGTCGGAATTGCGCGTGATCGTATCATCGGCGCCCTCCGCCAGACAGGCCACGGTCGTCTCGGGCTCATCGCGCTCGGTCACGACCATCAATGGGATATCGCGCAGGTCGTCCGAGGCTTTGATGTGGCGGCACAGCTCCAGCTCAGCGGTGGTAAGGAGGATACAATCCACACGCTGGAAGGCCAGCAATTCCAGACTTTCCTGGGCGGTTCGGGCCGGAATCAGGTCGTATCCGTCGCAGGCTAGCGCATTGAACAGGCGACGTTCCTGATTGACCATCAGCAATCGCTTGGGACCCAGCAGGCTGGGGGTGATCTCGCCGACTTCCCCCGCTCCGCGGATGGCCGCCCCCACGCGTGCCAGGACCGTCTCGAGATCGTCGTCCTTGCGCAAGAAGGCGTCAGCACCCGCTTCTAAAGACTGCTGCTCGGAGAGTTCCGAGCCGGTAAGCAAAAGGCAGGGGGTGGCCCGTAGCGCTTCGTCCAGGCGCAGTTGGCGAATGACAGTGCAGCCGTCAATGCCAGGTAGTTGTCCATCCACTATCAGCGCCGCCGGCCGATAGAGGGCCGTAAGTCGAAGTCCTTCCTCTCCGCTGCTAGCGGTCAACACACGGTAGCGTTGCTCTTCCAGCGCCTGTTTATAGTGTCTGCGCGCGGTGGCGCTGTCATCGACCAGAAGAATCAGTGGTCTCTCGTCGCGAGTCCGGGGGTGGCGGGCTTCGACCAACTGCCGCGCCCGGTCCACCAGGTATTCGCGGTCATAGGGTTTGCCCACGTATTCATCGGCTCCGGAGGTCAAACCACGCACGCGCGACCTGACTTCCGTTTCAGAGGACAACAACAGAACTACGCTTTCTTTTAGCTCTGTGCGCACTTCGGCAAGCAACTCGATGCCGTCCCCGTCGGGTAAAAGGACATCCAGGACGATGACGTCCCAGTGTTTTCCGCCCAGGGCTTCGCGCGCCTGGCTGAGGTCGCTGCAGAGGCGTACCTCGAAGCCCGATTCCTCAAAGGCCTCACTGAGGTCCATACGCACGGTCAGGCTGTCGTCGACCAAGAGGACGTTCACGCTGGCTCTTGCTTCCGTGCGGAACCTGGCCGGGCCGACCGCTGGGGTATTCTGTAAACCATCCAGCCTAACTTCACCCTGTGAGTGGGTCTCGCCTTTCGGATGGTGCCATAAGCGGTTTACCGGCTAACCGACGCTCTCGGCTGGCTCCAATCCATCGGCCACCGAGTTGCACGCTGCCTGTAGCAGGGCTGCCCGCAGCATTCCTAGCAGCAATCACTGCTACGCCGTTCTCGATTTTGACAAGGCCAAAGACACAATCACCATCCAGGACCCGGCCGGGAACGAGCCACTGGACGCGCAAGGCCAGCCTCTTGACGGGAAGTTGGATGGACGCTTCACGCTCACGCTGCCGGAATTCAAGAGTAAGTTCTCCAGCATCATCTATGAACTGGGGATCGATGACCCGGATTCTCCGGTCGTCTGAGTCGGCGAGGGGGCTGTGGGCGTGTATAAGATCAAAGGTTAGTGTTAGGGGTCAGTGTGTTCGCTGACTCAGGGTTTCGGCGCGTACGGCCAACGCTGACAGAACCTCAGGAAAATCAGCGGCTACCATAGGGCCGACGACCGCCGCCTCTTGCCCTTGCGCGTCCACGGCATAAGTGACTCTGGAGCGGTGAAGCCCGAGGCGTTCGATGCGGTGTGCGACTCGCACCACCAGCTCGCCGACGCGCGTTTCATCCACAAAGCATTCGTTCTCCCGCACATCGATCAGCAAGGAACGAAGGGTTTCTTCTCCCGGAGGCGTCATCGAAAACCAGGTGCCTTGGGCAAAGGGTCCGTCGATCTCGATAGACTCGATGCCCGCATTCCACTGGCGCCAGCCCGGCACGTCCTGAAAGAGCTTCCAGATGGTTTCCGCGGAGGCTTCCGTTTCGATGCTGAATTCTTTCTGCCACGTCTCGTTCTTCACACCGGCTCATTTCACGAACCTGCCTGAAATTCCCGCAATTCCATTAGACTCATCGGAAAAGATAGCTGCGTTTTGGGACATCAGCTTCGGTTCTTCCGGAAGACCGGAATCTCGGTCTTCCCCCTGTTTAAGTGACTTGAGCCAGGCTACAGATTTTTACGGAAACCCGTCATCAGGTAGACAATGGCGATCCAGGTGCTTTTCATGTTTCGATAAAAGACGAGAAGCAGCAGGACGGTGCTGATGGAAAACGTGAAGATGACTCCTAGCGGTCCGCATTTTAAGTAGTAGCCAGCCAGAAATGCAAGCAGGGCGCTCATCGGCAAAAATACACAATAACCCAGTCCAATCACCCCCGCACTGTCTCCCTCATAGGGTTGTAAGGTGACCCCACAATGAGGGCAGGTTTTGTGGGCTTCAAAGAAGTCTTTGAACATATTGCCTTTGGCACATTTGGGACAGCGACAGAACATCCCCAGGATAAGTGTCCTGGTCCAGTAGATCATGAGGGATAGTGCGCCTCTTGGGCGTTTTTTTTGTGACATTTAGCCTCCTGTAGATTCTTGCGGTAAATTGTGGCGAAATCAAGCAGCTAAGAGGGTGGTCGTTCCGTTGCCGCCACTCTCAAAGGCGGCAGGGAAAGCAGCTCCGCCATTCCCCTTTGAGCGGCTTCCAGGGTGAGCTGCACGGGAGGACGCTTCATGAAGAAAGCAGAGGGCGCTTCCAGGGGACCAGACAACCCTCGGTCCAGGGCGGCGGCGCAGTAGCGAATGGCGTCCAAGGCACAGCCCGCACTGTTGGGCGAATCCATCACCGACAGGCGGAGGTCCAGCTCGATGGGTTGCCCGGCGAAGCCTTCGCCTTCGATGCGCAAGAAGCAGCACTTGTTGTCGTTAAGCCAGGGTACATAGTCCGAAGGGCCGATGTGAAGCTGGGCGTTGTGCTCGGCAGGCAGCGCAGAGGCCACCGCCTCGGTCTTGGAAATGCGCTTGGACTTCAGGCGCTCCTGGCTTAGCATGTTGAGAAAATCGGTGTTCCCTCCCGTGTTCAGCTGGTAGCTTCGCTTGACGGTAATGCCCCGCTCCACAAAGAGTTGAGCGAGTGTGCGGTGAACAACGGTTGCGCCCAACTGCGACTTGATGTCATCACCGACAATCGGCAGCTTCTTGGCTCGGAACTTTTTGGCCCATTGCGGGTCCGAAGCGAGGAACACTGGCATGCAGTTGACCATGCCCAGCCCCGCGTCCAGGCAACACTGGGCATAGAACTTGACCGCTTGCTCAGAACCCACCGGCAGGTAGTTAATCAAAACGTTGGCGCGGCTGGCGCGCAAGGCTTTCACCACATCTACCGCCGGCTGATTGGAAGGCCGAAAGGATAAGGCCTCATCACACTCAGCCATGTGAGGGGCGATCCCATCCAAGGTGTTGCCCATTAACACGGTGACTCCCTCGCCCGTCAAATCCCGTGTGAACCAGGGAGTGCAGTTCGGCGCGGCTCTCAAGGCGGTGCCGAGCGGTTTGCCCACCTTTCGCACGTCCACATCAAAGGCGGCTACCACCTGGATGTCGCCCGCTTGATAGCCGCCGATTTCCTCCTGAATGAGTCCCTGGTTTCTGCCCTTCCGGTAGTAGTCGAGACCTTGCACGAGCGCGCTGGCGCAATTTCCCAAGCCGACGATGGCCAGTCGAATTTCTGACATAGGATTTTCCTCCGCGAGATATCTATTTTCCGGGCGCCCTGGAGGGGCAATTACTCACTGCCAATTTCGGGGGTCCATCGAGTCTCGGTGAGCCTTCTTGAGATGGGGATATTCAGGACGCCACATCAGTCGGTCGATCCTGGCCCACAAATCGGGAGCGGCCAGGTTGGGAGACTCCCCTCGGCTCATGGCTTCCATCCCGACCGCCAGGGCGACCGTCCGGGAGATTTCCCGTATCTCAGAAAAATCAGGGAAGAGACCTTCATGAGAACCGGCCAGCGAGTACTGTGCCAGCGCTTTGGCTGCGGCCAAAAACATGCTGTCGGTCACTCGAACCGCTCCGCTGGCCAAAATGCCAAGCCCTACGCCGGGAAAGAGGTAAGCGTTGTTACACTGACTGATGGTAAATTCACCTGCGTCGCATTTCACTCTGGGAAAGGGGCTGCCCGTAGCCACAATGGCCCGGCCGTCGGTCCAGGTGAGAAGATCTTTCGGGGAAGCCTCGCTGTGGGCGGTTGGATTGGAGAGTGGAAAAATAATGGGCCGACTGGTGTGTTGCGCCATTTCCTGGACTATTCTTTTGGAAAAAGCCTTGGGTTGGGCGGAAGTGCCGATCAAGATGGCAGGGTGGACTGCCCGAACCGTCTCCGCCAGGCCCACCGGCTTTTTAGAGGCCCAGCTTGAGATTTTCTCCCAGGGCTGGGCGTAGACCAACTTTTCGGTCTCGATCGGCTGCCGCCGAGTGTGAACCAGTCCCTGACTATCCACCAGCCAAATTTTTTGCTTGGCTTCAGACAGTCCATAGCCTTCCATGAGCATGGCCAGGACCAGCGCGTCGGCGATGCCGGTCGCAGCCGAACCCGCTCCCAGGATCACCACGTCTGACTCCGCCAGGGTTTTGCCGGAAGTTTGGCAGGCGACCATCAAAGCAGCCAGTGTGACCGCACCGGTGCCTTGAATATCGTCGTTAAAGCAGCAAATTCTTTCGCGATATCTTTGTAGAAGACGGCGAGCATTGCCTTTGCCAAAGTCTTCCCATTGAAGAAGAACGTCGGGGCAGAGAAGTTGCAGAGTTTCCACAAACTCTTCCACAAACGCTTGGTAATATTTGCCGCGGACTCGCGGATGGCGTAGTCCCAAATACAGAGGGTCATTGAGTAAATCAAGGTTGTCCGTGCCCACGTCCAGGACGATCGGTAGGGTGGAGGCCGGGTGAATTCCCGCGCAGGCCGTGTAGAGTTCAAGCTTTCCAACCGAAATCGCCATTCCTCCAATCCCGCAATCCCCCAGACCCAGGACCCTTTCTCCATCGGTGACCACGATGATCCTTATGTCCGAAGTCAAATGGTGAGAGAGAACCTCCTTTATTCGTCCTCGATGGTTATAGCTCAGATAGATTCCTGAGGGTGTGTGCGCCAGTCGACTAAATTTTTGGCTGGCCATCCCGACAACCGGAGTATAAATGATTGGAAGAATCGACTCCAGATGTTTTTCCACCAGCGCAAAAAACAAAGTCTGGTTTCGGTCCCTCAGTTGGGACAGGAACTGATACTTCGCCAGATCACCTGTGATGTCGCTGTAGGCTTCAAAGGTCAGTTGGACTTGTTGCTCCAGGGTAGCCCTCCGCTCAGGAATCAAGCCCTCCAGGTGAAACACCCCCCGGTCTTTTTTGCTAAAGCCGCTGCCTTGATTGCAATGCGTAGAATGAAGCAGGGCCCCGCCCTCAAGCAAGGTCCACTGCTCCAATTCTCCATCCGCACCGCGGGTGGGCACATTTGAAATTCTTTCCATACTTCCCATCTTTCCTCCTAAAGGGTTCTAAGGTAGCCCCAGCCGGTGGCGGGACATCAAAATTCGGCTGCCGGCTTCCAGTCGTGAGCCCAGCAAAGAGGCAGGCCTTAGTCCGAAGCCAAGCAAGATTGCCAGCAGCACCAGCATCGCCATTTTCTCCCGAGGCCTCAGAGACTGCGATGCAGCATAGTTGCGGCTCGAGCCGCAAAACAGTAAAAAGTAGGTGCGCATGACGGTTGTGCCATTTAAGGCGGTGACGACCGCTGTCAGCACACCGATGGTTGGGTATTCCAGGGTTGTGCCCTGGAGCAATAGGTCTTGAGCGATGAAGCCGAGTGTGCCTGGAAAGCCGCAACTGGCCAGGCCAAAGATCAAAAAACAAGTGGCCAACACAGGACTGCGTTCGTAACCCCCGTGGTAGACTTTCAGGTCCATCTTGCCGCGGCGAGCCAGTAGAGCCCAGACGCAGAGCCCCAGGCCGGTCAGCGACAGACCGCCACTGAGCCAGACGGTCAGTCCCCCCACCAGCGAAGGGAGAGTCAGGCACTGTAAGCCAGCGAAGACCAGCGAGGTTTGACCCATAAAGAGCCCGGCATACACCCCTCGAAAGCTCTTCTGGCCAAAGGCCAAACAGGCTCCGTGGAGGGCCGTAACCAGGGCAAAGGCGCCTAGTGTTACCAGTAGTGCCTCACTGGCTCGGGGCGCCAGCAGGCGCACCGTGACGTAAGCCCCTACTTGAGGCGCACAGAAGGCGATCACCTGGCCCAGCGGAGCCCTCTCAAAAAGAACGGGCAGCCAGGGGTGAAAGGGCACCAACGCCTTCCGCAAAACAATGCCCAGGGTAATGGCCGGAAGGGCGAACTCGAGACGCCAGGGCAACAGGAGGATCCCTCCCACCAGGGCCAGACACCCTCCCCCCAAATACAGCAGTAAAATTCGTCGGAAACGCCGTTCCTTGCCATCCGCAAAGACAGGGGCCAGGGAAAGAGCCAGTCCGAGATGGGTGAAGATCCAGGCGAAGGCGATCCACAAAGGGTCTCTCAGGGAAAAGAGCATCAGGTCGGCAAGCAGTCCGAGCAGTAAATTACGAATCCAGGCCGGGGTCATTTCGGCCCGAGGAGCACACAGCAAAACGACCAGGTGAATGAGTACGGTGTAAGGCAAAAGCCACAGATTCAGCGGATCCAGGTAGAAGATCTCGCGCCCCCTGAGCGAGAAGGTGACCAGCCCGTCTCCCACCTGAGAATTTGTCAGCAAAGCCAAAAATCCCAACAGCAGTGCCAGCAAAAAGGCCGAGGCTTCGCGGCGAGCGAGCCAGTTGGCCAGCAAACAAACGGTCGCCGCGCCAAAAAGCAAGCTGAGATGCAGAGTGCTCTCAAACACGGGGCTCGGCCTCGTCCGTCTCTGGACCCACCAGTAAGTCCAGAGTCTTGGAGTCAAGCTTCTGCAAGAATTGACAGAAAGCCATGAAAGGGGAAGCGACCAGCCTCTCAACCAGGATTTCTAAGTAAAAGAGATCGGCCGCCATGCGGTAGTTTCTGGCCTTGCTCATCCAGCCCCGATAGGCGGATTTTTGCACCGGTCTGCCTCCGACCGCGCTGTGTAACTCGTGCATCTCATGGAGAAGCGAGGGTGCTCGTAAGAATTGAATGGATCGGATCAAGGCGTGAGCCACAATGTGCACCACCGGAAAGATTCGAAGTCCCAGTCCGATTTCGGCAAAAATCAGGCCGACTTGCGTCAGAGAGGCGTAAGCCAGGCCGCACTTTACGTCGGTTTGGGTCACGCCGACGGCTCGTGACCAAAAAGCGGTCAGCAGACCGATGCAGGTGGTAGCAGCAGCCAGGGCGGAAGAGGCATCCAACAGAGAGCTACAGCGGAGCAGCAAGAAAGCGCCCGCGTGGACGGAAAGAGCTCCATAAAAAATCGCGGTCGAGGGAGTGGGGCCTTCCATGGCGCGGCGGAGCCAGCCGGAAAAAGGCAGTTGGCCGGCTTTGCCCATCGCGGCCAACAAAATCAGGAAGCCGACCAAAGAGGCTCCCTGTGGGCTCAGGGTGGTCTGATGATTGGGCCAGGCCGCATGCCCGAGGAAACTGGTAAAGTCGCCGGTTTTGGCTAAATGATAGATGGAGACAGTCGCCAGGGACAGACAGAGATCGCTGAACCGATAGACCACAAAAGCATAAAAACCGTTTTGGACCGGGCCGGCCCGCTCGTGAAAGAAGCCGATCAACAAAGCCGAGGTCAGTCCCAGAGTTTCCCAGGCAGCATAAAGGGTTTCGATGCTGCCGGCCAGGATGGTCAACGTGTCGCCAAATCCAAAGAGGCACAGCAATAGGAAAAACCGGTGAAATCCACTTTCCCGATGTAAATACTTCTCCGAGAATATCGCCACCACACCACAGAGCAGAGTGGCTAGAAGCAGAAAAGGCAGCGCCAGCCCGTCAAGCAAGAGCACCGCATGGAATTCATAACTGTCCAGCAGCCTGAGTTCCCCCAGGTTCAAGACCACCTGGTCTCGGCCGGAAGTCACGAAGGCAATACTGCTCGCCAAGGCCAGCATAAAAGCCAGGGAATAAGTTCCTCGCAGCAATCTTCCGGTGGCGACCTCCGACAAGGGGCGTCCCATCAGGATGCTTCCCCCCTGCAGCGTAAAGGCAAGCGCCTGCACGGCCAGCACGCCCAGGGCCAGATAAGCCGGCAGCGCCTCACTCATGTTGGCTTTGGCTCCCGATCTCGGCCACCTCAAGATCCTCGCGGTGATGATGGAACCAGTGAGCTGAGTCCTGGGCTATCGGGAGTTCCTGCGCCTGGGGATGTTGCTCCAGCCAGTTACCCCGCTCTCGATAGGCAATTTTCTGAGAGTCCGGGTCGAGCTGGGCCAACTGAATCCACTCGTTCTGGACCAGCAGCTGAAGGGGGCAGGGTCGCTCTAGCAGAGCATTGATCCAGGAGAGTGGCGCTTCCAGAACGAGCAACAGACGCATCGGCTCGTGAATTTCGATCATCTGTTTGGGCAGCCCGGTCCTCAGATCGGAAGAAAACCCTTCCATCACTCCCAAAAGCGAAGTGATATTGTGAGGGAGCTTGCTGCCACATCCGTAGCCCGCGTTGTCGACTCGGGAAAAGTAGTATTCCAGCGAAATGCCGGCTACGACCGGAACGACCGCCTGAGCGACTCGCTCCAAGATCTTTCCGTCGTGATCCAGTCGGCAGTCATAGCTGGTCAAAAAGACCCGCCGGTCCAGGAACAGACCTCGGGTCCGGTCTCGGCGACCGACTACACAAGCTGCGTTGGTTGCGTGCCCTAATTCCGGTCGGGGCTGAGCCAGGTCGGCAGCACGTCCTTCCACGTGCAGCAGAGCCTTGCGGGGTGTGAGATCGAGGCTGGCCGACAAGAAGCGACGACAACGCTCGAGGGCATCCAGCGCGCGAGCCTGTTGCAGCGCCTGGGCCGCTTTTTCCAGAGCTTCCAGTTGGCCAGCGGTCAGGGGTTCCAGGTCGTACAGATCCATTTCCTCAGCGCAAGTGTTGTGGTAAGCACCCACGAATCGAGTCTCAGCGGGAATGTGAATGCCTTTTGTGGCCAGCAATTGCCGCACTGGCGGATGATTGGCCATCCAGGCGAAGACCCGAGCGTTGGGACCTCCCCGGCCTCCCCCGCAGGCGCCGCAGTCGTAAGCCGCTTCGTGCGGATTGTTCAAGCTCGAGGAGCCGTGGCCAACCACCAGAACAATCCGACAAAAATGCTCGACAAGACCGATATTTTCCAGCTCGTTACCGACAATTTCTGCCATTTCGGTGGCCAGAAATCCCGGCAAGAGACCTTCCCCAGGAACAGAAGGTTCGGTTCTTTCGATCAGGAGTCTGGTATTTTCTGGCAGCAATTGCTGGCGAACGCGTTTTTCAATTTTTCCAGCAAACCAGGGCATGACCAGCCGGAACAAGGTGGGCAGCGCCGTAAACACACCAAGTCCCGAGGTGACCAGGCTTCCCCAGGTCAGCGACTTGCTAC
>Ga0075012_10006690_pt1 | contig 10433 bp, 8 predicted proteins | sample All_14_2_FD_71474 | JGI IMG/M metagenome (GOLD analysis project Ga0075012, IMG submission 71474) | Freshwater microbial communities in response to fracking from Pennsylvania, USA - Allegheny Zone_MetaG_DW_15 | ecosystem: Environmental > Aquatic > Deep subsurface > Groundwater > Drilled... | reverse complement strand
CAGTCGAAGTATATCGCGTCCGTCCTAGCTTACTATTCGACTAATGACGGCAAGCTCCTGTCCATGCCGTTCAACTCGTCGACGACGGTGTTCTACTGGAACAAGGAACTGTTCAAGCAGGCTGGCCTGGATCCGGAGGCTCCACCGACGACCTGGCCCGAAGTCGGCGAGATTGGCCGAAAACTGGTGGCGGCAGGTGTGCCTTGCGGATTCACTCATCAGTGGAACACCTGGGCGCTCATGGAAAACCAGGCTGCTTGGCACAACCAACCCTATGCGACCAACAGCAACGGCTTCGCCAATCCCAAGGCCGAGCTACTGATCAACGCGCCATTCTTCGTCAAGCACATTCAGGCGTTTGCCGACTGGCAGAAGGAGAAGATCTTCGTCTATGGTGGGCGCGAGGGCAAATCGACTGAACTGTTCACGTCGAAGACCTGCGGCATGCATCTGGCCTCGTCGGGAAGCGCACGCGGCATCCGAGGCGCGCTTGGCGTCGAGAACGTAGGCATCACCATGATGCCTTACTGGCCGGACGTGGTTGAAAAACCGCAGAACTCGCACATCGGCGGCGCAACCAACTGGGTGTTGACCGGCAAGACGAAGGATGAATATCAGGCGGCGGCTCATTTCTTCGCCTATCTTGCATTGCCCACGACCCAGGCCAAGTTCCATCAGATTACGGGCTATGTTCCGATCACGGTCGAGGCAGCCGAACTGACCCGCGCATCAGGTTTCTACGATACCAACCCCGGCTTCGACGTGGCGGTGAAGCAGTTGACCTTCAATCCGCCGACAGAGAATTCGCGTGGTGTGCGGTTGGGCAACTTCCCCCAGGTCCGCGACATCATCGATGAAGAACTCGAGGCCGTGTGGTCGAGCACCAAGACCCCGCAGCAGGCACTCGACGATGCGGTGGATCGCGGCAACCGGCTGATCTCGCGCTTCAATCCTTGAAGATGACAGCGTAGGTGGCGCCTTCCGGCGCCGCCTTTACCATTGGACACTCCCCGTGAGCGGGGCGATCCTTCGTGAAGGGAAGACGTATGAAGAATACGGCCACATTCGACAACAAGGTCCTGCCCTATGTACTGCTTCTGCCGCAGCTCTTCATCACCCTCGCCTTCTTCGTTTGGCCGTCGGTGAATGCGATCGTACAGGCCTTCACTTTCGAGGATGCCTTCGGCGGAGGACGCGTCTTCGTCTGGTTCGAGAATTTCCAGAACCTATTCGAAGACGGAGCTTACATGCGTTCGGTCCGCATCACGCTCGTCTTCTCGTTCGGCGTCACGGTACTCGGACTGGGGATCGCCCTGCTGCTTGCCGCCATGGCCAATCAGCAGCTTCGCGGCGTGACCACCTACAAGACCCTTCTGGTCTGGCCCTATGCCGTCGCACCGGCGGTTGCGGGCGTAGTCTGGGGGTTCATGTTCAACCCCAATGTTGGCATCGTACCCTACTTCCTAGCATCGGCGGGGATCGACTGGAACCACCGCATCAATCCGGGTCAAGCACAGCTTTTGGTGATCTTTTCCGCGGTGTGGAACCAGCTCGGCTACAATTTCATCTTCTTTCTGGCCGGTCTCTACGCCATCCCCCGTTCGCTGATCGAGGCGGCCGCAATCGACGGGGCCGGGCCGGTACGACGGTTCTTCGCGGTGGTGTTTCCTCTGCTTTCACCGACCACCTTCTTCCTGCTGGTGGTGAACATCATCTACGCCTTCTTCTCGACATTCGGCTTGATCGACGCGCTAACCAAGGGCGGGCCGTCGGGATCGACTCAGATCCTCGTCTACAAGATCTATCTCGACGGATTCCGCAATCAGGACTTCGGCTCTTCCGCGGCTCAGTCGACGATCCTGATCATATTCGTCGCCGCGCTTACGGTCATCCAATTCAAGTATATCGAACGCCGCGTTCACTACTGAGGTCGAAGAAATGGTCGGAGAGAACCGCTGGTACAGATATGTTGCCTACGCGACGCTTATCGTCGGAGTGCTCGTCATCGCCTTTCCGGTGTGGATCACCTTCGTAGGCTCAACCCACACGACACAGCGCATGCTGCAGGCGCCGGTGCCGATTTGGCCGGGCACGGAGTTCTTCCGCAACTATTACATCGTGCTGTTCGAAGGCTTCGGCCAGTCGTCTCGCACCCCGATGATGCAGATGCTCTTCAACAGCCTGGTGGTCGCGCTCGGTATCTGCATCGGCAAGATCGCCGTCTCGATCATCGCGGCCTTCGCCATCGTCTATTTCACCTTCCGCTTTAGGATGACTGCCTTCTGGGTGATCTTCCTGACACTGATGTTGCCGGTCGAGGTGAGGATTGTGCCGACCTACCAGGTCGTCGCAAACTTCGGGATGCTGAACAGCTATTCCGGCATGATCATTCCGCTGATCGCATCGGCGACGGCCACGTTCATGTTTCGCCAGTTCTTCATGACCGTTCCCGGCGAACTTGCTGAAGCCGCCAAGATCGACGGCGCGACGCCGATGCAGTTCTTCTGGCACATCGTCCTGCCAATGAGCCGGACCACCATTGCGGCCCTTTTCGTGATCCAGTTCATCTACGGATGGAACCAGTATCTCTGGCCGCTGCTCGTCACCACATCTGAGGATTACTACACGATCGTCATGACCGTCGCGCGTCAGGCCAACGAGCTTGACGGAATGATCAGGTGGAACCTGATCATGTCGGTGGCCATGCTGGCGATGATACCGCCGGTGCTGGTCGTAGTCTTCATGCAGAAGCAGTTCGTCCGCGGACTGGTGGATGCCGACAAGTAGTCGGCGCCCCCATTCACACGAAGCCAATATCGGAGGAATCCAATGCCTGCCATCGTCTCGCACCGGGGCGGTCTCTGCGTCCACGCCGAGAATTCAATCGAGGCCTTCGTCTGGTCCGCGCAACAGGGTTTCGACGAGATCGAGTTCGACCTCCACATGACGTCCGATGGTGGACTTGTCGTGTTCCACGATCTCGTCCTGCAGCACACCTCCCACGGTTTCGGAGAGATCAGCCAGAGGACCTTAGCCGAACTTAAGGCAACCAGCCTGCGCGGCACGACAGAGACGATACCGTCATTCGACGATCTGCTGCGAGCCATCGCCAGTTATCCTATCGGCCTACGCGTCGAACTCAAGCGCAGCCGGACCAAGCGTCCCTATGCCAACATCTTCGAGCCGGTAGTGGCGGCGCTGGATCGCCACGGACTGCGCAAGCGCGCCGTCATAAGCTCCTTCGAGCCGGAGGCTCTAGTGCAGTTTGCCGAGTCTGGGTTCCCCACAGCCATCTGGTACGACCGCATCCAGAGGCCGGACCAGATCGAGCTGATAGAATGGCTGCCGCAACTCGCGCACCAGGGTGTGCGTGATATTGCTATCCATACGAGCGAATACACGGCGGAGCGCTATCGGGCCGCTCGGGAAGCCGGTTTTCGCCTTGGCATCTGGACCGTGAACGGACGCTCTCGCCTTGACTACTGGCTCAAGCAGCCCTTCGAGTTTCTCGTGACCGACCAGCCGGATGTCGCGCTGTCGTTGCGCTCGACGCTCGCCGACGCGGCTGTTTGACGGATGACCCCTCCCCCACTTTCGGACCTCCCGCTCGAAGTCATTTCGGTCGGACGCATCCAGGTCGATCTCTATGGCGAACAGATAGGCGGCTCTCTTGAAGACATGCGCTCCTTCGTGAAGCTGCTCGGCGGCGCGCCGGCCAACATCGCGGTTGGCGCCAGCCGGCTCGGCTTGCGGGTCGGCATGATCTCGCGGGTCGGCGACGAACAGATGGGGCGCTTCGTGCTGCGCTCGCTAGAGCGTGAGAAAGTAGATACGCGAGGGGTCGTCAGAGACGCCGGGAGGCTGACCTCGCTGGCGCTGCTCGGGATACGCGACAGCAGCACCTTTCCGCTCCTTTACTATCGCGAGAACTGCGCGGATGCTGCACTGTCCGTCGATGACATAGACCCTAGCTATATCGCCTCGGCGCAAGCGGTCGTCGTGACCGGAACTCTTTGCGCCAATCCCGTTACCGAGGCTGCCTGTCACGAAATACTGCGCTTAGCCCGACTGCACGACACGATGGTTGTTCTCGACATCGACTTCAGGCCAGTGCTGTGGGGCCTGACAGCCATCGACCAGGGCGAGTCGCGCTTTGTGTCCTCTCGCCGTGTCACCGATGCATTGCGCTGCCTGGTTGCCTCCTGTGACGTCATCGTCGGAACGGAGGAGGAATTCCAGATCGCCGGCGGCGTAGAGAATCTTGTCGATGCACTTCAGATAGTGCGCTCAGCGAGTGCCGCCACGCTTGTCGTCAAGCTGGGAGCCGAGGGTTGCGTCGTCTTCGAGGGGGAGATCGGACGCGACCGTGCAGCCTGGAACATCGTAGCAGGCTTCCCCGTGGATGTCGTCAACGTGCTGGGCGCCGGCGATGCGTTCCTGGCAGGATTGTTGCGCGGCCGGCTGCGCGGGGAAGGATGGACCGCCTCGTGCACCTATGCGAACGCCTGCGGGGCGATCGTGGTCACGCGTAACAGTTGCGCGCCTGCCACCCCATCCTTTGACGAACTGCGGTTGTTTCTCGATTCTGGCCGCACCGCCTCGCGCCAATTTGCGCAAGATGCCGATTTCGCCCGCCTGCACCGACACTCGGTTACCGGAACCACCGCCCAAACGAACGCCGTGGTGAGGCTGCCCGACGGATTTTCCCTAGCGACAGGACTGACCGGCGAGGCCGCGATCCACAAGATCAGGCAACTCATTGGCGTCGAGCTGGACCTAGCCGGGATTGCGATCCTCTCCCCAACCGACTTGCTCGGCCTTGTTCCCGGCGGCACATGGTGTGGAGTCCGGCTCGACGATGCGGCAATAAATCGACTGGCGGGCCGTGCCTACGAGCGGCTGAACACCTATCCAGCCGATCATCATATGATCGTCGCGCTTGATCAGACATTGCTGCCGTCCGCCGAAACATCGCCTCTGGGAGAAATCCGGAACGCCTGCACCGCAACAGGGCGGGATTTGCTTGTCGAGCTGCCATGCGGGGAAGGCGATCCCACGGAACTCGTCTCCGCGGTCTACGCCTACGGTATCAAACCGGATTGGTGGCTGGTCCCTGCTTCGCTGGAGGAACAGACCGCCGCGGCGCTCGTCAGCAGCATCACGGCCGCCGACCCGCTTTGCCTTGGAATGATCGTCGACATCACTGGCGTGAACGGTCCCGCGGCGCGCGAACGGCTGCAGAAACTGTGTGCGTCCACGCGGCTCCGTGTCGTGCCTTTAGCCCCACTTTCTGTCGTGGGCTGAAGGGAATGCCCGCGGCAGGAGAACGACCGGAACATCTTCGACGCAGGCCAGAACAGGTCCTCGCAACTCACAACAGGGAAAGGAACCACAATGCCTCTCGTTTCCATGGGGCCTATGCTCCGCCACGCGCGGGCGCAGGGCTACGGGATCGCAGCCTACAACATGATCGACTACAATAGCGCCCGCGCTATCGTCGATGCGGCCGCAGAAAAGGATGCGCCCATCATCGTCCAGGTCTCGGTGAAGACCGTCAGGCACTGGGGCTACCCTGCCGTCGCAGGATGGGTTCGGGGGCTCGCCTCGGACGTATCGGTGCCGGTAGCGCTTCATCTGGACCACTGTACCGACATCGAGGTCATCCGGCGCTGCATTGATGCGGGCTGGACTTCGGTCATGTTCGACGGCTCGAACCTCCCTTTCGAGGAAAACCTCTCACGATCGCTGGATGTGTATCGGATGACGCAGTCGGCCGGGATCGGTCTCGAGGTCGAAATCGGCGCTATCGGCGGCGTCGAGGACGACAAGGTGGTGGCCGACGACCAGTCGCGCCTGGCCGATTTCGACGAATGTGTGCGCTTCGTCGCCGCAATGCCTGATTTGGCCGTCTTCGCGCCAGCTATCGGGACGGCGCACGGCTTCTACAAGGGTGAGCCAAGGATCGCCTATGATCTGCTCGACCGCATTACTTCCGCAATCCCGACGCCGATCGCACTGCACGGCGGCACGGGGCTCAGCATCCGGCAATTCCACGAATGCATCAGCCGCGGCTGCGGCAAGGTCAACATCTCCACCATGCACAAGAGGCTGTTCATTGATGGGTTCGTGAAGCTCAAGCGCGAGAAGCCCAAACTGGAGGAGCCGCTTGCCTTCCTCAACGCCCAGTATGAGGCGATGAAGGCCGACGTGTTGTCGTCGATCGATATCTTCGGCTCTGCCTCACGCGCGAAGGATGCGCTCAATGGCTGAGATGGGAATACAGGCGCTTTTCTTCGACTGCGACGGCGTGCTCGTCGACACCGAGCGCGACGGCCATCGCGTTGCGTTCAATCGAGCTTTCAAGAAACTGGGCATCGATTTGGAGTGGTCGGTCGAACGCTATGGCGAATTGCTGACCACCGGCGGTGGCAAGGAGCGGATGCGCCGGCATTTCGACGAGAAGGGCTGGCCCGTGGCGCCTGACGGGCAGGACGCACTGGTCGCGTCGCTTCACCGCGTCAAGACGGACCTGTTCATGGAACTGATCGAGGACGGGCGCATGGCGCTGCGCGATGGCGTCGCGCGCCTTGTCGACGAGGCGCAGGCTGCGGACATTGCGGTCGCGGTCTGCTCGACCTCCAACGAACGGGCGGTCGCAACTATTGTACGAATCCTGCTGGGCGAGGCGCGGGCGGGCCGTATGTCGATCTTTGCCGGCGATGCCGTCGCGCGCAAGAAGCCGGCACCAGACATCTATCTGCTCGCGGCCCAAACCCTGAACGTCGAACCGTCGCGCTGCGTCGTGGTTGAAGACAGCCATATTGGCCTCACGGCCGCGAGGGCGGCAGACATGCACTGCATCGTCACGCGATCGACCTATACCGGCGAGGAGGACTTTTCCGCTGCCGACATCGTGGTCGATCACCTCGACCAGGGCATCGATCTAACGGGCTTGAAGGCGCTCCTTCGTCCGCAGTGACCAGGATCGCCACGACAGGAGGCCTTCCTGAAGATGCGCCTCCTGCGCCTTCTCGAAGGCTGGTCAGGATTGATGGCGGACCAACTCTTCGGCTATGCGCGCGACATTCGTGGCGGTGATGCCGAAATGCTCGTAGAGGGCGGGCGCTGGACCGGATGCGCCAAACCCCGACATGCCGACGAACCGCCCTTCACTGCCCATAATCGCATCCCATCCTAGCCGCAAACCTGCCTCGACCACCACTTTCGGATGCTGGGAAGGACCTACAATCGCCACGCGCTCGTCAGTGCCGAGCTTCTCGAAGAGGCCTGGCCCCGGCATTGAGACCACGGCCGCCTTTATTCCCATCCCGCCGAGGATTTCCCTGGCCTTCATTGCGATGACAACCTCGGAACCGGATCCGATCAGGGTAACCTGCCGCTCCTCGTCCCCGGCAAGAATGTATCCGCCAACAAGCGAGCGGTTGCCCCGATCGGCTTCGCGCCGCAGCAGCGGCAGGTTCTGCCGCGAAAGCGAAAGAAGAGTAGGACCGTTCTCGTTCAGGAGAGCAGCTTCCCAGCACTCCGCCGTCTCGATCGCATCGGCCGGTCGCAACACCGTGAGGTTGGGTATCGCTCGCAGCGTGGCAAGATGCTCCACTGGCTGATGAGTGGGGCCATCTTCGCCCAGGCCGATCGAATCATGCGTCATCACATAGATGACGCGCTGCCCCATCAGAGCGGCGAGCCTGATGGCGGGTCGGCAATAGTCTGAGAACACCAGGAAGGTGCCGCCATAGGGGACGAATCCCCCGTGTAGCGCGACGCCGTTCATCGCCGCTGACATCGCATGTTCGCGCACACCATAGTGGATGTAGCGACCGCCATTTTCTGTCGCGATCACCGGCTTCATCCCCGCTGCGCGGGTATTGTTCGAACCGGTGAGATCGGCAGAACCACCGAGCAGCTCGGGCACTACTTTCACCAGTTCGTCCAGAACGTCTTGGGAGGATGCTCTGGTTGCTTTGTCTGCGGGGGCGTCGCGGAACCGCGCCTTGGCACGTGCTATTGCTTCTCGCCAGTCTGAAGGCAGTGTGCGACTGTTGCGCCGGTCGAATTCCTCGCGCGACCTGGACGGCGCCATTTGCAGTCGCCGTTCCCAGGCTAAGCGCGACTTGGCGTTCCGCTTGCCGCTTTGTCTCCAGGCCGAGAGGATTTCTGCCGGTACGTGAAACGGATCGTGGTGCCAGCCGAGCGCGGCCCGCGTGGCGGCGATTTCCTCCTTTCCGAGCGGCGCACCGTGGCATGCCGCGGTTCCAGCCTTCAGAGGCGCTCCGAAGCCGATGATCGTCCGCAGCGCGATCAGGCTTGGCCTGTCGGATTCGCGAGCGGCGCGGATCGCGTCCCGGATCGCATCAAAATCGTGTCCGCTCGCGATCCAAGTCGACCAGCCGGCGGCCTCGAAGCGCTTGAGGTGGTCTTCGGAAGTCGCAAGGCTGGTCGGCCCGTCGATTGAAATTCCATTGTCGTCGAAAAGAACCACAAGCCTGTTCAGCCTATGGTGGCCAGCAAGCGTGACCGCTTCTTGAGCGACGCCTTCCATGAGGCAGCCGTCGCCTGCTATGACATAAGTATAGTGGTCGACCAGCTTCTCGCCGAACTCGTCGCGGAGCAACTTTTCTGCCAGCGCCATTCCCACCGCATTTGCCAGACCCTGGCCAAGCGGACCGGTCGTCGTTTCGATGCCAGGCATATGTCCCCACTCAGGGTGCCCGGCGGTCTTCGAGCCAAGCTGCCTGAAACTCATGAGGTCTTCGATATTCGTGCCCGCATAGCCCGTCAGGTAGAGCAGCGCATAGAGCAGCATCGATCCATGGCCGGCCGATAGAACAAATCGGTCACGGTCGGGCCAGTCCGGACTGCTCGGATCGAACTTCAGGAACTCGGAAAAGAGGACGGTCGCAACATCCGCCATCCCCATCGGCATTCCAGGGTGCCCTGACTTGGCGCGCTCCACCGCATCTGCGGTCAGAATCCTTACGGCACTGGCCATATCCTTGTAGAAGCGAGCGTTCGATGTTCCACTCTTAGCAGAAGATTCAGTTCCAATGGATCTCATATAATTCAGCCGATCTTTCGAGTATTCATTAATATTTCTGATACTGCAAAAAATTTAATTGCAACAATATCAGTTGAATCAGAAATATCTTCGTTGTAGATTTAATTCAAGAGTTCAAAAACTTATAGAGTATTACAATTTCTTTTAATGCTTCGATCAATCCGGAAGGTCAGCAGATGGTGAATGGAGATAGCCTCCGATTTCGGGCGGTCGTGTTTGATCTTGACGGTACGCTGGTCGACAGCCTCGTGGACGTGGCGGGAGCCGTGAACGACATATTGGCGCTTTCGGGCGTGCCGGCGGTCCCTCGCGAAAAGTGGCCTATGCTGCTCGGAGAAGGATCGCGCCGGCGAATGGAAGCGGGCTTTGCCTTCGGCGGAACAACCTTGACCGCCGAAGATCTGGATCGCAGCGTTCGCCGGTTTCAGGAACGCTACGCGGAGCGCATGCTCGAAGAGACGCGCGCATTCGACGGTGCAACTGAGGCGCTCGAGCGGATTGCCGGTCTGGGGATCAAGGTCGGCGTCTGCACCAACAAGGAAGAGAGGGCCGCCCGCGCCATCCTCTCTGAATTGGGCCTCGTCAGCCACATCACCGCCGTTGCCGGCCCGGATACGTATGGCGTTCAGAAGCCCCACCGCGATCATGTCCTGAAGCTTCTCGAAGCCATGGGGGTGGAGCCCGCACACGCGATCCTCGTCGGTGATTCGGTGCATGACATCGAGGCGGCCCACAACGCCGGATTGCCGGCCGTCTATGTACTATGGGGATATGGTCATTTGGATCCCCGTGGTGCGCAGCCTGACCACGTGATCGGAGCCTTCGCCGACCTCGTCCCGATACTGAAGGGACAGGCTCCCCTTCAATGATGCCTTCATAAGGAAAACTTACGCTTCATGGTAGTCGAATTGCCGATGCGTTGCGCGCAGTCCTATGTAACCATAAGTTCGGCAAGGGAGCGTCGGTTCCGTTACGCAAGTAAGCGGAAGCCGAGGCTTTCCGGCCGAGCGGTGGTGGAGGAGGACATGAATTTCAACCAGCTTCGGGCATTCTACGAGGTCGCGAAAGCTCAAAGTATCACTGGCGCGGCGAAGCGCCTCAACGTGTCTCAGCCAGCTGTCTCCCTGCAGATTCGTGCGCTCGAGAACGACACAGGCCTTAAATTTTTCGATCGGGAGCGGGGTCGCCCCGTTCTCACCGAGGCCGGAATCCGGCTACAAGGCTACGCGGAACGCATTTTTGCGATCGCCAGCGAAGCCGATCATGAATTGAAATGGATGCGAAAGGAGGAGAGCCGCTCCCTCGTCATCGCCACCACCAAGCTGATCGCGGCATACTACCTCGCAAGTACTATGGG
>Ga0075012_10006689_pt1 | contig 10433 bp, 8 predicted proteins | sample All_14_2_FD_71474 | JGI IMG/M metagenome (GOLD analysis project Ga0075012, IMG submission 71474) | Freshwater microbial communities in response to fracking from Pennsylvania, USA - Allegheny Zone_MetaG_DW_15 | ecosystem: Environmental > Aquatic > Deep subsurface > Groundwater > Drilled... | reverse complement strand
CGACATCCGCTTCGCCACCATTGATGCCGATGCCGAACGTGGCCTGGCGAAATCCTTTGGCGTGACAGTCATCCCGACACTCATCATCATCCGTGAAAAAATCATGGTCGTGCGCGAAACTGGCTCGCTCTCAGCCGCCGCATTCGAAAAGCTGATCGAGCACGCACGCATCCTCGACCTGGAAGACATCCGCACCGAGATCGCTGCCCACGAAGGTGACGAAGACGCCATCGACTGGTGAGCACTTCGCCCACCCTGACCGACATGCTCACCGCCGCGCTGCTCGCCAACTTCTTTGACGCGGGCTGGGCCATCCAGGTGCTGGTCAGCGACATGGACAGCTACCAGTACTTCGCCTCACGCCTCGCCCGGCCGGAAATCGAAAAGCACCTGCGCACCATGGTCAACAGCGCCAAGGCCCTACCACCTGAAGTCCGCGCACAACTACCCATGGTGGATTGGACAGCCTGGATCGCGCTTGAAGACGCCCTGCCCTGCGCCAATGAAACCCAGCGCCAGCGCGTATGGATCGCCATCGAAAACTGGCTGCCCGCCACCGGCCGTCACTTGCGCCAGTACAAACACCAGATGCCGAAATTGTTTGCGTTTCGCTTGTAGGGCACCGCACACGTCACGCACGCCGAACAATCACGTTCGAATCACCTCGCTCGCCGTCTCACCAGCGCCGACTTTTAATCCATTAGATCGACGCCTACATCGCGTGACAAGCGGCCTGGGAGCAATGGCAAACAGACCACTGAGCCTTCTGGCATTAGATGGATATCTTGGTGGAAACCTTCAACTATTTGTGAAAAACATAATCTTGTGGCGCGATACTCGTTTACCGTGCCCAATAGATGGCGCGCATTTTGACAATACGCGCCACATAACTGATACATCATAAAAAAACAGAAAAGTGATTACGACTATTGACACGAGTAATCCAAAGGCTTAGGATTCATTTTTTACCAGAAAAGCGCTTTCTACTAATATGACGAAGTTGGGACAAGTGGCCAGCATCCGCATGGGTTACCCCTTCCGTTCGCGCCTTGAGCGCGACGCGGCGGGAGCCATTGCCGTTGTACAGATGAAAGACATAGACGATGCCAGCTTGCTGCACTTGGAGGATGCCGTTCGGGTAAACATGCCAGACTTCAACGAACATCACCTGATCAAGCGGGGCGACCTGATATTTCGCTCTCGTGGGCGAACAAACTCAGTAGCACTGGTTTCGGCAGACGTGGGGCCAGCAGTCCTTGCTGCCCCGATGCTGCTGATTCGTCCCATCGCGGTGTTGCCCGCCTATCTGCTCTGGTACATCAACCTGCCAGTAATTCAGGCAACATTAGCCGCTCAGGCCGAAGGCACATCCGTAAGAATGATCAGCAAGGCGGCATTAGAAGCATTGGAAATACCCGTACCAAACCAACACAAACAGCAAATGATTGTTGAAGCGTCAGAATTAGCCGCAACCGAGCAAAGGCTGCTGGAGCAGATCGCACAAGAAAGAAAACGTCTCGCGGACGGGGTCATGATGCGATACGCGATGGCTACCCGGCAAGTGCCGGATCAACGAATAATTCAAGGAAACCTTAAGGAAATCCAATGAGCGACCAACTCACCCAGCAAGACGTTAACAGCACCGCCTGGGCCGCCTGCGACACATTCCGTGGCGTGGTCGATCCAGCCCAATACAAGGACTACATCCTCGTGATGTTGTTCCTGAAATACATCAGCGACCTGTGGCAAGACCACTACGACACCTATCGCCAGCAATACGGCGACGACGACGAGCGCATCCGGCGCAAGCTGGATCGCGAGCGCTTTACGCTGCCCTTCGTCGAATTCAAGAATGAAAAAACCGGCGAGGTTATCGAGCGCTTCGCCGGTAATTTCAACAGCCTGTACGAGCGACGCAACGCGGCCAATATCGGCGAGTTGATCAACATCGTGCTCGACAGTATTGAAGATGCCAACAAGGCCAAGCTCGACCGCGTCTTCCGCAACATCGACTTCAACTCCGAAGCCAACCTTGGCCAGACCAAAGATCGCAACCGTCGCCTGAAAAATTTGCTGGAAGATTTTGCCAAGCTCGATCTGCGTCCCTCCCGCGTCTCCGAGGACGTCATCGGCAATGCCTACATCTATCTGATCGAGCGCTTCGCCTCCGATGCCGGTAAAAAGGCGGGGGAGTTCTACACTCCCAAGCAGGTGTCGCGTCTGCTTGCCCGGCTGGCCAAGCCCAAACCCGGCGACCGCATCTGCGACCCGGCTTGCGGTTCCGCCGGCCTGCTGATCGAGGCGGCGGCACTGGTAGAAGAAACCGGCAGCCGCGAACAACGAAACAACTACGCCCTCTTCGGCCAGGAAGTGAACGGCAGCACCTGGGCGCTGGCCCGCATGAACATGTTCCTGCACGGCAAGGACTCCGCCCGCATCGAATGGGGCGACACCCTCAACAGCCCGGCACTGATTGAAGCCGACCGCCTGATGCGCTTCGACGTGGTGGTGGCCAATCCGCCTTTCAGCCTCGACAAATGGGGTTCCGAACATGCGGAGTCGGATCGCTTCAACCGCTTCTGGCGCGGCGTGCCGCCCAAATCCAAGGGCGACTACGCATTCATTAGCCACATGGTCGAAACCGCCTTGCCCCAGACTGGGCGTGTGGCGGTGGTCGTGCCCCACGGCGTGCTGTTCCGGGGCGGCGCCGAAGGCCGCATCCGGCAGAAGCTGATCGAGGACAACCTGCTCGATGCCGTGATTGGTCTGCCGGCCAACCTCTTCCCCACCACCTCCATCCCGGTCGCCGTTCTGGTTTTTGACCGGGCGCGGGAAAAGGGCGGCGAACGCGAGTCGTGTCGCGATGTCCTTTTCATCGATGCCAGCAGCGACTTTCAGTCGGCCAAGACGCAGAACGCCCTGTTCGATTCTCACCTCGACAAGATCGTCGCCACCTTCGATGCGCGCCAGAACGTCGATAAATACGCCCACAAAGCCACGCTGACCGAGATCGCCGAGAACGACTTCAACCTCAACATTCCGCGCTATGTGGATACCTTCGAGGAAGAGGAAGAAATCGACGTGGCCGCCGTCGAGAAGGAAATAGAGCGCCTCGAAGGCGAACTGGCCGAAGTGCGGGTGAAGATGAAAACCTACCTCAAGGAGTTGGGCGTATGAGCAAGAAATCAACACCACCCGCGCCACGCGCCGAAGATCACATTGTCGTCTTCCAGGAAAAAGCCATACGCCGCGTCTGGGACAAAAACGAGTGGTGGTTCTCAGTCGTCGATGTCTGCTCCGTTCTTACAGAGAGCCCGGATGCAGGGGCCTATTGGCGAAAGCTCAAGCAGCGGCTCGGTACCGAGGGAAGTGAAGTCGTGACGTTTTGTCACGGGTTGAAACTGCAGGCACCCGATGGCAAGCAGCGCATAACCGACTGTGCCAACACCGAGGGCATTTTCCGCATCATTCAGTCCATTCCCTCACCCAAAGCCGAACCCTTCAAGCGCTGGCTGGCGCAGGTCGGGTACGAACGCGTCAAGGAAATCGAAGACCCGGAACTAGCCAGTGCCCGCGCCCGCGAACTCTATGAAGCCAAGGGCTACCCCAAGGACTGGATCGAAAAGCGCATGCGCGCCATTGCCATCCGGGGCGCGCTGACCGACGAATGGAAAGCACGCGGTGTCGCCGAGGGGCGTGAGTATTCCATCCTTACCGCCGAAATCGCCCGCGCCACTTTCGGCGTCACGCCCGGCGACCACAAGAAGCTCAAGGGGTTGGAAAAGGCGAAAACCGCCAACCTGCGCGACCACATGACCGACCTGGAGCTGATCTTCACCATGCTCGGCGAAGCCGGCACTACCGAAATCGCCAAACGTAAAAATGCCCAAGGGTTCGTCGGCAACCGCAACGCCGCCAAGGAAGGCGGCACTGTTGCCGGCAATGCCCGCAAGGAACTGGAAGCCAAGACCGGCGTGCCGGTGGTCAGTCGGCAGAACTATCTGGCATCGCCTGATGCGACTTCGGCGGCAATCGCGGTGACGGCTTTCGTTGAAACGCAGACCGAAGCGCTGGCGGCATCCTCGGCGGACAAACCCAAGACCCGTAAACGCGTAGCCGCCAAGGTGCGACAGACCATCGACGAGTTGGGCGGTACGATGCCCGAGGAGTTGCCGACACCTGAGAAAAGCATCCAGCAGATTGAGAGCGCGAAGAAGAAGCTGGAGAAGAAAAAATGACCTGGGCAACCGTACCTATCGGAACGGTGATCCGTTCCTCGCAATACGGGCTGTCGCTTCCAGCCGATCCCGACGGTCTCCTGCCGATTGTCGGCATGAAGGACATTCAGGATGGTCGCGTGCGTATTGATCCGAACGTGTGCGTCAATCTGTCAGAAGAGGATGCGCGGGACTACCTGTTGGCGGATGGCGACATCCTCCTGAACCGGACAAACAGCCCCGATCTGGTTGGCAAAACGGGCATCTACCGCGGCGATGGGAAGGCCGTGTTCGCATCCTATCTGGTGCGATTGGTACTGGATCGTGAACGCGTTGACCCCGACTACGTAATCCAGATTCTGGCCAGCGAAGGTGGGCAGCGCCACATCAAGCAACTGGCAACGAGAGCCGTCAGCCAAGCCAACCTAAACCCCACCACATTCAAAAACCACTTTTACATTCCGCTGCCACAGTTAGGCGAACAGATAGCCATTCGGGGCGTGTTGCTAGAGTGGGACGCCGCCATAGAAAAAACGGAGCATCTGATTGCTTTGCGTGCTCGACAGAAAGAGTGGCTGCTCTCCAAGGTGATGTCCGCATCCGGCCGAGGCAGTAAGTTGGGGAGCTTTCTAAAGCAGGTATCTAGCCCGATACCGAAACCCAGCGAACCTTATTGGGCGCTCGGTATTCGCAGTCACGGCAAAGGCACTTTCCAGCGTTTCGTAAAAGACCCAAACAGTGTCGATATGGAACAACTCTACGCACTGAATCGTGACAACCTGATCGTTAACATTACGTTCGCATGGGAAGGCGCAATAGCCTTTGTCAAGCCGGAAGATGAGCGCTGCTTGGTATCTCATCGCTTCCCGACTTATGAGGTCAATCGCGAAATCGCCAATCCACTTTTCGTAAAGTACATAGTCAATTGCAAAGCTTTCTTCTCGAAACTTGCATTGATTTCGCCAGGTGGCGCGGGCCGTAACCGGGTGCTAAACAAGAAAGATTTCCTAAAGTTGGAAATTTCTCTTCCACCGCTCGCAGAGCAAACTCGACTGGCGACGATTTTAGCAACCACGGATTTGCTCATTGAGAAAGAGCAGTCACTGCTAGTGTCCCTTAAACAGCAGAAGCGCGGCCTGATGCAAAAACTCCTCACCGGCCAGTGGCGGCTGAACATACCAATATCCAAGGAGGTATCAAATGGCTAAGAAACTCATCCCCATGGCGATTTCTTACGACTTCGACGGCACACTCGCGCCGGGCAACATGCAGGAGTACGACTTCATCCCCGCCATCAACATGCTTTCCAAACAATTCTGGGCGTCAGTGAACGATCTTGCCGAAAAACATGAGATGGACCAGATACTTGCCTATATGCACGCCATGCTCGAAGAGGCGCGGAAAGCGAAGGTCGCAGTTCGGAAAACCGATTTCAAGAACTTTGGCGCGAATATCGAATTGTTCCCGGGCGTGAAGGATTGGTTTAAGCGAATCAACGCCTATGCCAAGACAAAAGGGGTACGGCTGGAGCATTTCATCATTTCCTCGGGCATCCGAGAAATGGTGGAAGGCACGCCGATCTATAAGGAGTTCAAGAAAGTTTACGCATCCGGGTTCATGTTCGACCATAACGGCGTTGCCTGCTGGCCTGCCCTGGCGGTTAACTACACGACCAAGACCCAATATCTGTTCCGCATTAACAAGGGCAGCCTGGACGTTCGCGACAATTCCATCATCAACAAATATGTGCCGAAGGAGCAGCGCCCCGTTCCCTTCGAGCACATGGTTTTCGTTGGCGACGGAGAAACCGATATTCCCTGCATGCGATTGGTCAAGGATCAAGGCGGACACTCCATCGCTGTCTACAACTCCGGCAAGCGCGGTACGAAGACGAAAGCGGAACAACTGGTCAAGGACGGGCGGGCGACCCTGGTGGCCACTGCCGATTATCAGGAAGGCAGCGCCATCGATTTGGCCGTGAAGGCCATCATCGACAAAATCGAAGCATCCTCACGGATCGCATAGGAGGCGCCATGAGCAGTTTCCAATTCAACGAGAAACATCTCTCGCAGATCCCCGCCCTGCAACTGCTGGCCAATCTCGGCTACCACTATCTGACGCCCGCCGAGGCGCTGGCCATGCGCGGCGGACGCCTTTCCAATGTGCTGCTGGAAGAGGTATTGCGCGACAGCCTCAAGCGCATCAATCGCATCCAGCACAAGGGCGGCGACTATCTGTTCAGCGAGGAAAACCTTCAGACCGCCATCCAGCGCCTGAAGAACGTCAAGTACGACGGCCTGCTAAAAACCAATGAGTCGGTCTATGACCTGCTGACCTTGGGCGTGGCGCTGGAACAGTCGGTGGAAGGTGCGGTGCGCAGCTTTACGCTCAACTACATCGACTGGAAAAACCCGGAGAACAACGCCTATCACGTCACCGCCGAATTCTCGGTGGAGCGCACGCGCAGCCATGAGACGGCGCGGCCTGACATTGTGCTGTTCGTCAACGGCATCCCCTTCGCGGTGATCGAGTGCAAATCGCCGAATACCGAGGTGGCGCAGGCGGTATCGCAGATGATCCGCAACCAGCGCGACGAGTACATCCCGGCGCTGTTCACTTACGCCCAATTGGTGATCGGCACCAACAAGAACCACTGCAAATACGCCACTGTCGGTACAGCGGCCAAGTATTGGGCGGTGTGGCGCGAAGAGCGCGAAGAGAAGGACGAGGACGGCGCGGCCTTGCGTTCGGTGCTGGATCAACCCTTGCCACAGGAGGCCAAAGCTGGACTGTATGAGTTGCTGGCCGAAGCAATGGGAGTCGGTGCGGGCGTCCGCGAACCGAGCGCCGACTATCTGGTGCGACGTGCGCTGACCGAACAGGACCGCACGCTTTACGCCTTGTGCCGGCCCGAGCGTCTGCTGCGTATGGCACTGGCTTTTACGGTATTCGACGGTGGCCGGCGCAAGATTGCCCGCTACCAGCAGTTTTTCGCGGTCGAGCGCATCGTCGGCCGGGTCAAGCAGCGTGACAATAGCGAAGAAGGGCGCGGGCGACGGGCCGGCGGTATCGTCTGGCACACGCAGGGTTCGGGTAAATCATTGACGATGGTGATGCTGGCCAAGGCGCTGGTGCTCGATATCGATATCCGCACGCCGCGTATTGTGTTGGTCACCGACCGCGTCGATCTCGACAAGCAACTAGGCAATACCTTCGCGGCCTGCGGCCTGACGCCGGATCGTGCCGAATCGGGGCGGCATCTGGTGGAACTGGTGGCGGACAGCAAGGCGCACATCGTCACCACGCTGATTCACAAGTTCGACAAGGCGCTGTCCACGCGCAAATTCCAGGACGAATCCACCGAGATTTTCGTGCTGGTGGATGAAACCCAGCGCACGCAACTGGGCATGTTCTCGGCGCGGATGCGGCAGATGTTCCCGAATGCCTGCTACATCGGCTTCACCGGCACGCCATTGCTCAAGCGCGAGAAGAGTGACGTAATGCGTTTTGGCGGCATCATCCACACCTATGCCATCAATCAGGCAGTCGCCGATGGGGCCATCGTGCCCCTGCTCTACGAGGGGCGTCTGGTTGAGATCGAGCAGAACAGGACGGCGATTGATGTCTGGTTCGAGCGCCATACCGAGGGTCTGACGCCGGCGCAAAAGGCCGATCTGAAGCGGAAGTACGCCCGCGCAGAAATGCTCAACAAGGCCGACCAGGTCATCTATATGCGCGCCTTCGACATCAGCGCGCATTTTCGCCAGAACTGGCAAAGCACGGGCTTCAAGGCACAGCTAGTGGCTCCGTCCAAGGCGGCGGCGCTGAAATACAAGGCCTTTCTGGATGACATTGGAGAGATAACCAGCGAGGTCATCATCTCGGCACCCGATGAGCGGGAAGGGTTTGATGATGTGGATGATGATGAATCCACCGACGAGGTTGTCGCTTTCTGGCAGCGCATGATGAAGCGCTATGGCGATGCCGAAGCCTACGAAACGCAGATCATCAATGCCTTCAAGCACGGCAGCGACCCGGAAATTCTCATTGTGGTCAGCAAGCTGCTGACCGGTTTCGATGCGCCGCGCAATACGGTGCTTTACCTGACGCGCAAGCTGAAGGAGCACACCCTGTTGCAGGCCATTGCCCGCGTCAATCGGCTCTACGATGACGACGAAGGAACCCAGCCCAAGGAGTTCGGCTACATCATCGACTACGCTGGCGTTCTGGGTGAACTCGATCAGGCGCTGACCACCTACAGCGCACTTGAGGGTTTCGAGGAAGGCGATCTCAGCGGGGCACTGACCAGTATCAACGACGAGGTGCGCCAACTGCCACAGCGCCACGCCGAGTTGTGGGACGTATTCAAAACCGTGTCCAACCGGCAGGATGAGGAAGCCTTCGAGCAACTGCTGGCCGACGAAAAAATCCGCGAGAACTTTTACGAGCGGCTCTCGGCCTACGCCAAGACGCTGGCCATCGCCATGTCCTCCGAGGAGTTCATCACCACAACCCCGGAGAACCGTTTCAAGGCTTACAAGACAGACCTCAAGCGCTTCACCAATCTGAAGGCGGCGGTGAAATTACGCTACGCTGAGTCCATTGACTATCGTGACTACGAGCCGAAGCTACAAAAGCTGCTCGACACCCACATCTCGGCCAATGAGGTGCTGAAACTCAACGAGCCGGTCAATATTTTCGACGGCGTGGCCTTTCAGCAAGTTGTCGAGGAGCAAGGCCAGGGCAAGCCGACTGCAGCCAAGGCCGACATGATTGCCCACGCCACCAAGCGCGCGATCACCGAGCATCTGGACGAAGACCCTGCCTTCTTCGAGAAATTCTCCAAGCTGATCCAGCAGGCTATCGACGACTATCGTGCCGACCGGATTTCTGATCTGGAGTATTTGAAGCAAGCCAGCGAGATCAAGGAAGCGGTGGTTAATCGCAAAGTCGATGATGTACCTGCCGTCCTGCACGGCAACGATCACGCGATTGCCTGTTTCGGTGTCCTTGAGCCGTATTTCGGTCGGCATATTTCAGATGCCACACAGGCGAAGGATGTGGCGGCAAACGCAGCAGTCAGCATCTGGGGCATCGTTGAACGAAACAAAGTCGTGGGGTTCTGGGACAACCTGGACGCGCAGCGCCGGACGATGAACGAGATGGACGACTTTCTCTATGACGAAATCCGGGGGGGGCGGGGCATCCCCCTGACCATCGAGGAGATGGACGAGATCATCAACCGCTCGATGCAATTGGCCAGACACCGGATGCCAGCGTGAAGACGATGCGGCAAGAGATCGTCTTCGGCACTGAAACCATCGGCTATGAAATACGATTTCTGCCGACGCGACGCACACTTGGGATCGAGGTGCATCCCGACCTGTCCGTGATTGTTCGTGCTCCGTCAGATTGTGATCCGGCGATCATCCTAGCCCGAGTTGGAAAGCGTGCTTTCTGGATCAGCAAGCAACTGGCCGACTTTCAACGCTACAGCCCAAGAACGCCACAACGGCAATACGTCAGCGGCGAAACGCATTTATATCTGGGGCGACAGTACCGCCTGAAAGTCGGCCCTGGCGAGACGGCGTCAGTGAAGATGAGTCGCGGCCATCTGGTAATGACCCTGCCCGGCAAGTCTGACCCGGAGCGGGTGAAAGCACTCTTGCACCGCTGGTATCGCGACCATGCCCGGCAGGTGTTCATTGATGTACTGGATGAATGGTTACCCCGTTTCAAAGGGCACCAACAGCCACGACTGACTGTGCGGGCAATGCAGTCGCGCTGGGGCAGCCTGTCGCAGGCAGGCACGATGACACTGAATGCCAATCTGGTTCGGGCGCCACGTGCTTGCATCGAGTACGTGGTAGCTCATGAGCTTTGCCACCTCAAGCATCGCGACCACGATGCGGGTTTCTTTCGCCTGCTCGGGCAGGTGATGCCGGATTGGGAGAAACGCAAACAGCGGTTGGAAACAGCACTTCTATAAATGACAGGGCTTTTTCTAGGGGTCAATGACCGCTCTGACCAAAGGCTTTCTGGGCAGAGATTTCCCTTATCGCCGTCCCGCCAGCGCCGACTTTTCGCAACATTCGGCCAATCAGCGCTGCACCAGCCTTACGCCCCCGCCTTGATCCGCTTCACCAGCGCTGCGGTGAATTCGCGCGTGTTTGCTTTTCCGCCCAAATCACCCGTGCGCACGTTGTCGATGTTCAA
>Ga0075012_10006687_pt1 | contig 10434 bp, 15 predicted proteins | sample All_14_2_FD_71474 | JGI IMG/M metagenome (GOLD analysis project Ga0075012, IMG submission 71474) | Freshwater microbial communities in response to fracking from Pennsylvania, USA - Allegheny Zone_MetaG_DW_15 | ecosystem: Environmental > Aquatic > Deep subsurface > Groundwater > Drilled... | reverse complement strand
CTTCCGAACTTTTGCCCCTCCCCCCTGGCCTCAGTGCGCCCGCGCATTTGCCGCCTCCGCATGCCAATTGAGCCGGGCTTGCCGCATGGCATCCACGATGAACCCGAGGCCTGCGCCTCTCCGCTTCATCTCGACCCTGATTGCATCATTCACGGTAGGCTCATCGAGCCATGCCATTACCGCTTCCCCACGGTCCGGCATCCTCCGGATGGCCTCATAGATCCGACTACTTGCCGTCTCGAAAGCGGCCTTGTGGCGCGAACTACCTGCGGTTGCCGCCCTCTCCCTCGCCTCGTAATTGATCCGATCGGGTGCCGCTTTCACACTCCTCCCAAGCCCATGCAACGGCTGCTCAGGAACAGGCGTTTCAGCCTGATCTCCGCTGCTTTTCGACGTGTCCGGAAGAGAGATGGGTTTATTACATGGGTTACTTACATGGGTTTGTCGGACATTTTCGCCCGGGGTAACCGGACATTTTCGCCCGGGGTCAGCGGACATTTTCGCCCGGTCCTCGTCGGCCCGTTCAGGCTCGTCGATGCACCGCATTCGACTGTCCCAATCGCCTATAATCTCTCGAAACTTGGACCATTGAGGACGGTACTCAGCGCGGAACGATTTGCCGCCATGGCTGCTCTTTTGGAACAGACCTTGTGCGCAAAGCTCGTTCGTGGCCCGCCTAACTGTCTTCTCGTCGATACCGAGCAGCGCAGCCAGGCGGGCAATGCTCGGATCGCACTGGCCAGTTTTCTTGTTGAAGTGATCGAGGATCGCGCCGCCGACGCGCATGTCAGCAGCTGACAGGCCAGGAGCGACGAGGAGGGCTTTTCGCCCTATCGCAACGTCATGTCGTTCGAACCCTGCCTTGCTCATCACGCACCGCCATGCCGCAGCGCGTGAGCGGTCTTGAGGGCGGCGATAGCTTGGACAGGACTAAGCCCAAAACGCTCCCTGACAAACGGGATGACCGGTTGAACGATCTCGTCAGGGTGAGCTGCCAACCAAGCCGCCGCCTCGGCCGTGCTGCCCAAGTTATGCCCAATGAAAGATGCGCTTTGATCGCGTTGGGGATTTACACACGGCTCAACCGATGTCAGAAAACCGGCCTCAAGCGATGCGGCTACCGTGTTGACATCGTAGGGGTCACAAGTTCGATCCTTGTCACGCCCACCATCCGAATTCCCTGATTTGTCAGGCGTTTGCGAGGTTGACGATATAACCCGCATTTTCTCTTCCTTTTCATCTGCCCAAGGTTTGCCCACGAAACCGCTTTTTCGCGGCACTGAGGCTGTCCGGGGAATGGTGTCCATAGGTCTCGCGGATGGTCTTCTCTGACGTCCCAGAAAACCCCGCGACGTCCCAGATCGTGTCGCCACGCTGAAGCATCCAAGTGATGCAGGTATGCTTGAGAATGTGCGGTGTAACCTCTTCTCCGAGACCCGCCAGGAGCCGCGCTCGAGTCCAGCCGCGCCGCTCTTTCTTGATCAGCCTCCCCTGATACTCAACAGGGCCGTGAACAGTCAGTTTCCGCCAACGTCGCAACGGCTCCACGAGGTCGCCGGGGATCGGCACCGTAGGGCGGCGCTTGTTCGTTTCGGCCTGCCCATCGCCTCGACGATACATCAGCCCCTTATCGAGGTCGAACCAGCCGCCATCCGAGTTCTTGCGCCACTGCATGGCAAGGATCGCCTCGTGGCGGGTCCCGCTGTAGAGGGCAATCAGGATAAAACGAGCGACGTGGTAGTGCGGCGGGAACATCCGCCCCCACTTCGTAGGTTCGCGGCTCCCAATGTCGCAGGCGATCGGGACAATTCCCAGGGCCCCAGCGAGGAGTCGCGCGACCTCGCTCCTGGTGAGCCAGCGCTCACGAGGCGGAGACTTCGCAGGGAATGTCACGGGGATCGGGTAAAGCAGCTTCTTCTCTCGATACGCGAAGTTGAGCGCCGCCTGCAGCGTCTCCAGCTCGCGCCTTGCTGTGCCCGCCTTGACGCTGCGACGACCAATCTTGCCCTTGGTGCGGCCAACCACATAGGCACGGCAGCTAGACCCATCGATGAAGGCGCACGTCTTCGAACCGAACATCTCCAACAGGTGCATGATGTGCACCCCGATCAGCTCGGGATGCGCCACCTCGGAAGCCTTGTGCTCCCCATAAAAGGAAAGCACGTCAGCAATAGCCACCTGATCCGGTTCCCCGCGCCGCCAATCCGGCTTGTACTTCTCGGCTATGTAGCTTTGCAGTGCGATCTCAGCCCCTGCGCGATCCTGCTCGCCGCAGCCTGTGCTGCGCTCAGTCGTTCCGTCGAGAATGACCCACTGTCCAGACCGTCCTGATCGCGGCTTGCGCCAGTGCAGCCGCGCCCCCTTGGATTTACGCGGCATGCTGCCCTCATATCGTCGATTTCATTGAGTGTCGTATAAAGCCGGCCCGCGATCTTCCAGACCTGCAGCGTCCCGCGTCGCGCTTCAGCGCGCAGCCCGCTATCCGTCATCGAACCGTCAGGAAAAGCCAGCTTGGCGGCAATGTGAAGCCGCAGGGGCTGGTCACCACCCACCGCGTCTTTTGTCAGACTGATCTCTGCCATGTCACTGCGTCCCACTGTTCGCGCCATTGGCGCTTTCGTTGAACCGGCAGGATATCTCGTGCAGCTGCTCGTCGAGATAGTCGTTTCGACGCTGCATCAGCTTCAGGCCGTCAGCAAGCGTCGAAACAAAATGGATATCCGGAGTTCCGATCAGCTTTTCGCCGAGCAGCGAGAGCGTGTTCTCCATAAGAACGATCATTGAGCCGATCTCGCTTGCGGCATCGCCTAGTGCCCAAACGTGTTGCCGATCGACGACATGCAGTCGACGCTCTTGCTCGAAGTAAGCCCGAGCTGCGCGGACCATCGCCAAAGCGAGTTCATCGTCGTCGTTCTCCAGTTCACCGTCAGCCAGGCGCAGAGCAGCCATCGCCTCCGCTCGTGTGGCGGCAGGCCCGACCCACGACTTCAGCGCCCCATAGTGCTCGCCGTAAGTGGACCTGACGAACTCGTCGTTGTCTGTTTGCTCTGGAGTACCGGCGGAAAACGCGGCGCTTCCCTCTTTGTAGGCTCGGATCAATTCGAGTAGACCGGGAGCCGCCTGTTCATCCGAGGGCGGCTCCCGGTCAGTCGCGGCCGGCGCGTTTGCGGCGACGTTGCCGGCGGCGAAAGTGCTGCGCACGAGTCTCAGTGCGGAAATCAGATCGTTTGTCTTTTCAACGACGAACATGCTTGCGGTGCTGGCCGCATTTGATGTATGAAGTCCCTGCATTGATAAGCCCTTCCTGGGTTTGAAAAGGCCGCTGAACGAGTTTCCTAGGCTCTGGGTTCAGCGGCCTTTGTTGCATCTGGCCGATCTCCGACTGCCTGCTCAAGAAACAGTACGATCTGAGTGTTCATCGATCGGCGGTTTTCTGCCGCTATGTCTTTGACAGCCTCACGAACTCCCGCAGGCAAGCGCAGAAGCACCTTTTCACCATCTCGACCAACAACGCGCATGCGAAGCACCTCCATAGCTGCACGGTGATAGTATGACCGTGGTCCCATTGACGTCAAGGCCGTAGTAGCACAGTTCTACCATAAAGTATGGAGGGCGCATGACAGACCGAAAAACTGGCCGAAATTCCGATCAGTTCAACTTGCGTCTTCCAGACGGCATGCGCGCAAAGATTTCGGAGGAGGCTGGCAAGAGTGGACGCTCGATGAATTCCGAAATCGTGCACCGTCTAGCTGTCTCTCTGAACCTGCCCACGTTCGAAAATTTTGCACTCGGACTTGGAGAGGAGCTTGAGTTCCAGTTGATGCTTGCGGCGAATCATCATGGAAGGTCGCTCATGGAGGAGGTCGTCGCGCGCCTTGAGCAAACCCTCACCCCATATCCGGACCTGGTGAGTACTCTTGTCGACCAGCGATACGAGGCGGAGCGAGAGCTGAAGCGAATGCGAACTCTTTTCCAGCAGCTCACCCCAGAGGAACGGCGCCGGCTAGAAGAAAGAGCTGAGATATTTGAAAGATCGAAGAAATTGGGTTTGAAGGCCAGCGAGGTCGGAGACTTTGTGCAGCTTAATCCTATCGGCAAACGAGGACGCTACGTCCTGACTTTGCCGAAAAGTGACTATTCCCCCATACTTCCTGCTAGCATAGATGAAAGCTTACTTCCTGGCATACTCGAAGAGCTCGACAGATACGTCGATGATCAGGAGGACGAGAAATGAAAATCCCCAAACTTCCCCGCGCGATCATCACCCACTACGCCGCGCTGGCCAAATCCGAGCAAGTCGCCATTGAGATCAAGGTCGACGGCGCATCCTTCCGCATCACCCCCTTCGACGCCCAGGAAGAAGCCCGCGCCGGCTATGGAAAACAGTACGGACATCCTGAGATTGACCTTAATCTGTAATCGACGGTGACGAACCGGAGGACATCATGCTCGAATGGTTGAGTAACCCGCAGAACGCCGGAGCGGTCAGTGTCATCTTCGCCGGCCTCACCGCGATCGCGACTCTTGCAGCTGCCGCAACGGCGCTCCTTGGCCCTTACATTTCTGCCCGCCTTCAGCGCAAGCACACGAAGGACATGGCTGAAAGAGATACAAAACTGCGAATCTTTGGTGTCCTAATGTGCTACCGACAGAATTGGGGCCAGCGGGAGCCCGTTCAGGCTCTGAACCTCATAGACATTGCATGGATTGATCATCCCGCTGTTCGAAGGGCTTGGCACGAGTTTTATAATACAGTCCGGTCAGATAGTGCCTACAGCCTTAGCGAGCAACAGGACGCGTATAAGCGGATGCTTGAGCGGATGGCCGAGGATCTGGGTTTTGCTGGCGACTTCCGCGCGGACGACTATGCGCGCGTCTTCTATTCGAACGCTGTTCATTGGGAGGAGCAGGCTCGTTTGCGGCATCATCTGCAGACACTTTTCCCTGATGGGGCAGGTCCTAAAGCCCTCGGCGAGCAAGCTCCAATCTCAGTCGAAGTGCCCTCTCATGTGCCAAAGGCAGAGAGCGGTCTGGCCTGAAGATCAACTGGCGAAATTAGCCAGTAGCGCGGTGGTCAATTTGACCACCACCAACTGCGGATTTTCCGCAGTCGAAAAGGTCCATTATGCGGACCATTTCAAATATTCCTGCCGAAAATGTTTTCGACGGAAACGCTTTTCGCGAACCGTCGCAGCCGACGACAGTTAAGCCCGCCGAATCACATTCTCCTCACCCTGCCTTGCCTTCACCTTCAGCGCTCCGAGCTGCACCGCCTTGCCGATCGCGCTGCGCACCGTAGACCGGCTGAAACCCGATAGCCGAGCAAGCTCCGAGTGCGCCCTGGTGCAAGCCCCGCGCCTGTCTATTTCGTCGACGACGATTTCGAGGATGCGGCGTTCTGCGGGCGTGTAGCTCATGAGGTCAGGCCGCTGCGGCCAAAGCATTGGTGATGGACATTTTCGCGCCGGCGAAATCGAGGATATGGTCTCTCAAAGCCGCGTTCATCGTGTCAGCTGTGTAGGCATAACTTGGCACGAATACACCGCCCGGATTGTTCTCCCTGATGAAGGCTCCACCGGCAACAACATCTGCGATGGAGTTGATGCGTCCGTTGACATAAGGCGACATGTCGAAATCATGCGCCGCCTTGTCGTCACCTGTAGCCTGAAGCCAGTTTCGCTCGGATCGCAGTTGCCCGCGGTCATACGCCTGCATGCCAGCAGCGGCGAAGAAGATCACGTTGTTGAACGCGTGAACCTTGGCTTGGGCAACGCGCGGATGGCGCTGGGTGCAGTGCATGCGGTTATGGTGATAGGTCGCCTGTATGTATGGATCGAACGGCGCGTCACCGCTGTGCAGCCCCACCAGCGAACACTTGTTGTGCGCGGTGAACTTGCACCAGGAGACAGTGTGTCGAGCCGTGAATGCTGCTTCCTTGGCGCGGCTAATGTCCAGGAGGCCGTCACCGCAAGACGTCAGGGACAGGTGGTGGCACCAAACCATATCCGAACCTCGGAACGTGATGCCATCGTTGTCCGAATATCGGACGCCGAAATTGCACAGTATCACCTCGCAGGCGTCGCTGGCGTTCAACCTCTTGCCGTCGAAGTTAAGGACGCCTGCGCGGCAATCCAGCGTTTTGTAGGAGCCGACCGTTACTTCGCTTGTCAGGCTCACCACGCCCGCAACAATTGGCACGATCCAGAGCGGGTCTGGATCTGCCAGCGCAGCTCGAACAGAGGTCGGGCCGCTTTCCGCCAGCGTGTCGACGATGAAGACGTTACCGTGATAGCCGCCGACTACTTCTGCAGCGAAGCCGGAGCGCTCCGACATCAGCGCGGAAACATCGAGATCCACGACGTCAGAGGGCTTAACGCCAACGTTTCGACCGGGGAGGAGCTGAGATAGAAAAGTCATGACCGCACCTCAGAATTCGTAAAGCAAGGTGGCTTTGCCCGCGCTGAAAGTGTCGGTTCCGTTGACCGTATTCAGGCGGATCCGGGTGAGTTCGCCGGAGAGCGTCTTTTCGCCACCGCCGGCAATCCCCTGAGCGATCGCAGCGCCGTTGTTGTTCACGCCGCCCGATTTGGAGGCTGTCCACTCGTTTCCATCAATTCTCTCGATGACGGTGTCGACAGTAGAGCCGACCGTGACCGTCGAACCGATCGAAGAGAGGAAGCCGGACGTACTTGAATAGCCAACAGTAGAAGATCCGTCGCGCGAAGCCGTTATCCCGTCGATGTAGCCGGACGTTTCGTAGCTCGAGGCCGTGCCGAGCTGGATTAGCGCCTGACTGCTGCCGCTCAACCGAAGATTCCGCTGCTTGAGCTTGATCCGCCTTACACCGGCAGGAATGTTGTTGAATTCGATCGTTGTGCCCGATGTCGTCGCAACGGTCGAATGCAGGAAGATGCCGACCTTGGAAAGGTCAATGTCGCGATCCGGCATGATGAGGTTGCGGGTCTGCCCCGCAGCGATCGCCGCCAGATTGAGGGCCAGCTTTTTGTTGTCGGCGCTCGATGCTGCGAAGATCGCATCAATGATCGTTCCACCAGCTGTGAAACTCGGCATGGTGAGCTTGTTCGTCGACTTGTTGATCGTGGCCAGCAGGATGTCGTCGTCACCGTCGAAGAAGTAGAGGCGAACGGTGTCGGGAACACTCGTGTCTTGCCAGATCGTGCCGGCCGCCGCGTACGGCGGCCGCGAAGATCCAGAGTGCCCAGTCAGAAATGCGTTGAAGGTATCGCTCGCCCTGAAGGCGAAAACGTCCGGCGATGCGGGCCCCGTGGTCGGGACGCTGAAGTTCGTTGCTTGGGTCATTCGGATTCCTCTTCGGTATCCTCAGCCTTCTTGGGCGGATCGAACCAGTCATCAGCAGCGAACCAGTCGTCGTTGGCGAAATAGTCCTTCTCTTCGTCTTCCATGATCAATGTCCTGCTTCGATAACTGATTAGGTTGCGGGGTGAGAGAGGCGACGGGGGATCATCGCCTCCCTCGGATGGGCTGGCCGAGGCATGCCAGCCCAATGGGTTAGGCGATGTTGCCGAAATCGCCGTAGATCAGGGCTTCAGGGCGCTTGACCGCAAAGCCGACGCGCTCCTCGCCCAGGACCGTAACAAGGTTCTTGGTGAAGTCGTCGTTGACGAACCCGACTTCGACACGCGCCGACCAACGATCGTAGAGCGTTTGCGACGAGAAACTGCCGACAAGGAACTTGTCGACGGTCGCCGCCTCGGTAGCCACGACAGGCAGACCAAACAGGCTTGGCTGAACAACTGTCATCGGATCGCCCAGGATGTACTTGCCCTGCGTGTCCTTGATGAGCCGCATGCGCCACCAGTCGCTGGTATGGATCACGATGCCATCCGGGGGCGTGTTGGTCAGGCTGGCCTGAAGGATCGCGAGACCAATCATGTCGATACTGTTGGGGCTGGAAATCGTGATCGGCGCTGAATAGGCGGTTGCAACCGTCGCCATCCCGGTAAGGTTCTGGCCCGTACCATCACCGTTCATCAGTTGAGATTCCTCGACGAGTGCCAGGCCGTACCGAAGCTCCTGGTCGATCATGTCGCGGAGCTGCGGTGCGTCATCGAGGATCTGCCGAGAAGCTTTCATGAAATGAGCGATGGTGCGAACCGGTACGTTCTTCAGCTCGAACTTCATGTCCGATTCCGGCTTCGAAGCTCCCTCCGCGACCACATTTGCGTTGTTGTTCAGGGCGCTTTGACGTGGATACTCGACCGAGCCGCTGGTGATCTGGACGACATTCAACAGGTCTCGGATGGTCAGCCGACGGCGCGGAAGCCCAACCATGGTATCTCGATGCGGGACGACGAGGCTGCCAACGGAACCCGCCGAATCAGCTGTGGCGCTGGTCAGGGTTGCCTTCATCTCCAAGGTGGATCGGCCGCGCTCGCTCGCGATGCGCTGAAGGTCATCGCCACGAGCCTTGATGAAAGTCTGGCCCCAGCTCTCGCGCCGTTCGCCATCGGAGCCGCCGACGCGATCCGCCTTCTGCTCCAGCTCGGCAAGCTGCTCCTGTACGCCCCGGAGCTGGGCATTGGTTGCTCCCAGTTTCGTCAGGACCTCGGAGACGTGATCGCCGAACTTTTTGGCCAGGACGTCGAGCGGGTCGCCATCCTTCGTGTGAATGGGCGTTGCGGACGCGAGAAGATGGGCGGCGGCAGCCGTGACATGGTAGGGAAGACGCATGTTCATGCTCAGATGCTCCTGATTTTGGCTGTTGCCGCTTCGATTTGCGCGGCGAGAGCGATTGCTTTTTCGTGATCTGCGCCGCTGAGGGCTGGCCAACCGCCAGCCGCGACACGGTGCGCAGCAGTCTTTGGCAAGCCGGCTTCCCGCAGGAGGTCGACCAGCTCCGATTTCGAATTGAGAGATTTGACGTTGTTCACCCGCGCCCGACGGTTCGCCGGGAAGACGACTGCCGAGACTTCCATGAGGTCCAGATCGGTGATGATCTTCGCCGTTCCGTCCTGCCGGGAGCCGTTTTCGGGGATCATGAAGCCGATTGAGAGCCCGCCGACGTCACCTTGCGCCAGGTGCTCGTGAGCGTCCTTCCCGAAGCTGGTATTGAGGTTGATCGTGCCCTTGATGTAGAGCCCGAAACCGTCCTCATGCATCTCCGTCCATCGGCCGATCGGCCGGGACGGATCATGCGCCCAGAGCATCGCGGGCATTGAGCCCTCGCGCTTATGGTCGGCAATCGTGCGCTGAAACGCGCCTTTCTCGATGATATCGCCGTATGCGTCAGGCGGGCCGCCAAACGCGCTGGCATATCCCTCGACCACGCCTTTCGACGCGGCAAACCGCAGCTCAAGCGGCGAAGTCATGCGGGTTGTGAAACCATTACGGCAAAGGAGAACGGATCGCATAGACGCACCTTCGGATAGGTCAAAACACGGGCCTCTTGGGCCATTCAGTGCTTCGCGTCCGGTGTGGTGGCCGATCCTGTCGAAGGTAGTTCGTTGCCTTGTGCCCCGGTCCAGCCAGTGACACGAACAATCGATCCGACGCAAAGCTGCCTTCAAATCGCGGTGAAGTCAATGGCGGTCGCGGCGCGGCACGTTTTCGCCCGTCACCCTGTGGAAAAGCCCGGCGTCGATCTTGTCGGCCACCTCGCGAAAAACGGCGGCTGTGCGAGGTGATCCAGCAATGTTGCAGGACTGGGCGGCGGCGAAAGTGAGCACCCGATCCAGCATCATTTCCATCGGCGCACCGTTCTCGACCATCAGTTTCGCGGCGCGATGCTGGATCTCGTCGCAGAGCGCCTTCAGAGCCTCCGCCTTCTCTTCCGGGGGCGATGTTGCGTCGGTCATGGTCATGTCCTTTCGGAAAAGAGGTCATTCCGGACCTCGGTTGAAATCTTGCCGCCACTGCGGCCAACGATCCTGCATCGGTACGAGCACCACATCGGCAGCCGCCCCTTGGCTCCCGCAATCGGCAGGAATTCTTTGCCGCAGCACCCGCAGGTGATCGGCTTTGATCGGTCATGTTTCGGCATGAGCCCACCTGCCCGCGTCTGCCTCGCTTTGACCGCGGCGCGGCAGGGATCGGAGCAAAAGACGATAGGCCTGCCCCGTGCCTGGTGCTGCTCGAAGGCCGTGCCGCACTCCGCGCAGCAGGCCGATCTGACAGGCAATCCGGCGTCTCGAACGTCGCCCAGAAGGTCGACAAAAAATTCGGGATTTTTAACGCTGGATCGCTTATTCATTTCAGATAATCCATTGTTTTCGCTTAGTATTTTCAGCAGACACAGAGGGGAAACTCCTCCGCAGGCCCCAAAAATCGAGCCGAGCGACAAAAAAACCTCCGAATGAGAGGGTCGCGGGTGGGGAAGCCGAGGCCTTCCGAACATTTGCCCCTCCCCCCTGGCCTCAGTGCGGACGCGCATTCGCCGCCTCCGCATGCCAGTTG
>Ga0075012_10006686_pt1 | contig 10436 bp, 8 predicted proteins | sample All_14_2_FD_71474 | JGI IMG/M metagenome (GOLD analysis project Ga0075012, IMG submission 71474) | Freshwater microbial communities in response to fracking from Pennsylvania, USA - Allegheny Zone_MetaG_DW_15 | ecosystem: Environmental > Aquatic > Deep subsurface > Groundwater > Drilled... | reverse complement strand
GACCTGTGTCCAGCCGTCTGACGTGCGCTCGTAGGTGGTGAGCCTTGCCGTCGTCGACTGCAGGCTGTTCGCCGTCACCAGCACGAGCTGATCGCTGCCGCTGGTGCCGGGCAGATCAGCGGGTCGTGCGCCGGCTGGTGCGGCCATGCCGGTGATGCCCACCACTGCGATCACTGCAGACAGGACAGCACTGCCGACTGTGCCCCGCCTCATCGCTGCCGCTGATCGCGTTCGGCCAGGCGAGCCAGGTGATCGTTGTAGGCATTGAGCTCGGTGTTGCCATCGCGATCGGCCTGACGGTCGTTGCGCTTGGCCTCGCGGTCATCGCTGCGCGCCCATTGAATGGAGATCACGATCATCACGATCAGCGTGGGAATCTCCGACAGCGCCCATGCCACCTGACCGCCGTTGAGGGAGTCCTGGAGCAGGTCGGGGATCCACGGCGGACGAACGATGCCGTACCACTCCTGCGCCAGTGGCGTCGAGCTCATCATGAGCACCACTGCGAAGAAGCCATGCACGGCCAGGGCGAGCAGCAGCAGGAGCAGTCGCGCCCAGTACGACAGCGGTCGCGGTCGCGGATCGATGCCGATGACCACCCAGTAGAAGAGGTATCCGGAGAGCAGGAAGTGGGCCTGCATCACGATGTGCCCGACGTGGCTGCCCATCAGCCAGCCGAAGGCAGGCGTCAGGTACAGGCCGTAGAGCCCGAGCACGTACACGACGAAGACGTAGAACGGGTTGGTGAGAATGCGCGTGATCCAGCTGTGCAGGAACCAGACCAGCCATTCACGTGGTCCTCGCTCATGCCCGTGGGATGGGCGCAGCACGCGCAGCGCCAGCGTCGCGGGTGCGCCCAGCACCAGCAGGATCGGCGCCAGCATCGTCAGCGTCATGTGCTGGAGCATGTGCAGGCCAACCGAGACCTGCGCATACTCGCTGATGCCGGCGTTGGTGCACCACAGGACGACGAGCAGGCCCAGCATCCAGGAGATCGTGCGCCCCCAGGGCCATTTGTGCCCCTGCGAGAGCATCCGCCAGACCCCATAGGCGTACAGCGCACCTGCCAGCAGGCAGCCGGCGAAGAAGAGCGGATCCAGGTGGAAGCCGAGGGCAACCGAGTTGATCGTGGGGGCGGGCGGGTACGCGAAGCCCAGCAGGCTCTCACCGTAGGTGGCGAACTGGGTCTCGATCCTCGGCGGAGCCGAGGACGCCAGGGCCACGCCCAGGGCAAGGGCAAGGCCCATGGTGAGCAGTTCGAGTCCGGCCACTCGAGCGAAGACCACGACTCGAGACGTGGTCAAGGAGTTGATCACCCGTTCGCGCATCACCCAGGCGATCACGCCGAGGGCGACGAGGATGACCAGCTTGGCGATGATGACCTGGCCGTACCCCGTGGTGAACAGCTGGTTGAAGGTGTCCAATCGGGTGTACGCATTGCCCACTCCGCTGATGGCGACCAGAACGAAGGCGATCAGCGCGATGCTGGAGAACTTCTGCACCGAGCGCTGGATCGGCATGTCCTTGCGCACGGCATGCAGGGCCAGGGCGAGGAGCCCGCCGATCCACAGGTAGGCGCCGAGCACATGCGCGACCCCGCTGCTCAGGGCCATGGCGTGATCGCCGAGGCCAGCGCCGTGGCCGCCCAGGGACGGCAGCGCCGCGGCCAGCAGCGCGACGAGCAGCCAGCCCATGGTCGATCCGGTCGATGAGCTCAGGAAGCTGCCGATCGCCACCACGAAGGCCAGGACCGCCATGGCAATCAGTGCCCTGGTGGCTGGCACCTCATTGGCATAGGTGGCGATGACTTGCGGGTTCAGGGTCTCGATGAGTGTCAGGCCCAGGACATTGGCCAGGGCGAAGACCATCTGGACCAGGGCCAGCACCGCCCAGACGCAGCCGGCGATGCCGGCGCGCACCAGGTCCCGGCGGCCGGCAGGGGAGACCACGCCGTGCTTGCCAGCCGGATCCAGCACTGCCGTGGCCAGCAGCCAGCCGATGGTGGCGATGGCCGCCAGATCGGTGAGCAGGCGCAGGATGGACGAGCCCCACACCACCAACGGTCCGGGATCGGGCAGGCCGGGTATCGGCGCCTCGTATGCGCCGCCGGCCAGGACCAGCCCGACGGCGAGCACGCTGATCAGTGCGACGACGAAGGCGAGCCCAAGCAGCCGGACTGGGACTCGTGTGGCGCGAGTGGCAGATGTCCTCACTGCCATGCCAGCCTCCATTCGCGCACGCTGCGACCCTACGCCGCAGCTGCTCTGACTTCTGCACGCCGGCGTCTGTGCGCTTGTGAAGACGCACCTGTGCGCTGCCCACCGATGGATTCGACACAATATGCACATGACCCGCCCGTGGCTGCGCTCGGTGACACCAGTCGCCCCGCCTCGCTCGGCAAATCCGCGGCTGGGCACCCTCCTGTCGGCGGCCGTGGTCACCGGCTCCTGGGCTGGACTTTTTTCACTCGCCATCTACGGCCTTGGCCGACTCCTCGGCGTTCCCTTCCAGATCGTGCTCCGCCAGGGTGAAGCACCGCAGCAGCTGCCCTGGTACCTGCCGCTGCTCCTGCCGCTCGCGGCCGCCCTGCTGGCTGCCCTGGCCACCCGGCTGGTGCTCGGTCGGCGACATGCCAAGGTCATCGTGCTGTGGGCTGGGGCGCTGCTGGCGTTGGCCAGCCTGGTGCTGCCGGCCATGCAGCCCGACACGGTGCTGTGGTCGACCCGGATCTGGCTGCTGGTCATGCATGTGGTCGCCTGGTTCCTGATCGTGCCGCAGCTGGCGCGGGTTGCCGGCGACTCATCTCCGGCTGCCAGTGAGGTCCGCGCATTCGCCTTCGAGGCGCGATGACGACGGTGACAGCCCGCCGGCCGCTGGCGATTGCGGCAGTGGTGGCGATGCGCCCTCGCCAGTGGCTGAAGAACGTCCTGGTCTTCGCAGCCCCGCTGGCCGCCGGCAAGGTGCTCCAGGCTGATGTCTTCTGGCCGACGATCGGGGCCTTCGTCGCGTTCTGCCTGGCTGCCAGCGCGACCTACCTCATCAACGACGTGCGTGATGTCCGGGCCGACCAGGAGCACCCGACCAAGCGCTATCGCCCCATTGCGGCTGGTGAGCTTGCGCCCTCGATGGCTGTGGCGATGGCCTTCGTCCTGCTGCTCGTCGGATTCGGCCTCTCCTGGCTGATCAGGCCTGAGCTGGCCGCCGTCGTCGGGGTCTATCTCATCTTCACGGTTGCCTACTCACTTGGGCTCAAGCACGAGCCGGTGCTGGAGCTCGCGGTGCTGTCCATGGGCTTCCTGCTGCGCGCTGTCGCCGGTGGTGTGGCGTCTGATCTGCGCATCTCCCAGTGGTTCCTGATCGTGGCCGGCTTCGGCTCGCTGTTCATGGCTGCCGGCAAGCGCTATTGCGAGCTGACAGCCCTGCAGCGCTCGCCCGATCCCGAAACTCGGGTGCAGCGCAAGAGCCTGGCTGGCTACTCGCTGAGCTACCTGCGATACGTGTGGGGGCTGGCATCAGCGGTGACGATCACTGCCTACTGCCTGTGGGCCTTCGAGGTCGGAGTCGAGCCGTCGACCCTGCCATGGGCGCAGTGGAGCGTGCTGCCCTTCGTCATCGGCATCCTGCGCTATGCCGTGGGCATCGATCGCGGCACGGCCGAGGCTCCCGAGGATGCGGTGCTGCGCGATCACGTGCTGCTGCTGACCGGACTGGCCTGGGTCGTGCTGTTCGGCCTCGGGGCGCTGGGAGTCTGAGATGGCCGTGGAACTCTCGCGCCAGGAAGGCGAGCAGCTGCTCAGCGGCTGGGGACGCACTGCACCATCCCTGGCACAGGTGCTCGCCTGCAGCTCTGTCGCCGAGGTGCGGGACGCGGTGCTCGAGGCGGGGCCGCGTGGCGTGCTCGTGCGTGGGCTCGGTCGCTCCTACGGTGACGCGGCGCAGAGCGGAGGCGCCCGGGTCCTGGACCTGCAGTCGATGAATGGCGTGCACTTCGACGCCGAGGCCGGGGTTGCCACCGTGGGCGCCGGAGCCAGCCTTGACTCGATCATGCGTGCCCTGCTGCCGCAGGGTGCATTCGTGCCGGTGACGCCAGGCACCCGCATGATCACCGTCGGTGGGGCGATCGGCACTGACGTCCACGGCAAGAACCATCATGTCGATGGCACCTTCGGCGCCCATGTGCAGGAGTTGACGCTCGTCGATGGCACTGGCGAACTGCGCACCCTTCGGCCGGACGATGCAAGCGCCGCGCACTTCTGGGCAACCGTCGGCGGCATGGGCCTGACTGGTGCGATCACCTCGGCAAGCTTCGATGTCATCCCAGTTGAGACCTCGCGCATGAGTGTGGATACCGAGCGCGCGAAGGACCTCGATGCCGTGATGGCGAGCATGGTGGCCGGTGATCGCAAGTACCGATACACCGTGGCCTGGATCGACACGGTCGCTGCCTCTGGTCGGGGCGTCATCACCAGCGGCGATCACGCATCCTTGGACCAGCTGTCGTCAAGGCAGCGTGCTTCAGCTCTGGAGTTCGCCCCCAAGGCCCTTGCTTCGGCGCCGGGGATCTTCCCGTCCGGCCTGCTGAACAGTCTCACCGTCCGCGCCTTCAACGAGGCCTGGTTCCGGAAGGCGCCAGCACATCGCACAGGCGAGATCCAGTCGATCGGAGCCTTCTTCCACCCCCTGGACGGCGTGCAGAACTGGAACCGGATCTACGGGCCGGGCGGCTTCCTGCAGTACCAGTGCGTGGTGCCGGATTCGGCATCCGGGCTCATCCGCGTGGCACTTGACCGGCTGCGCGGAATCTCCGCGCCGAGCTTCCTGACCGTGCTGAAGCGCTTCGGCGCGGCCAACCCAGCGCCGCTGTCCTTCCCGCAGCCTGGCTGGACCCTGGCAGCCGATGTGCCGGCTGGGGTGTCTGGCCTTGGCCAGGTGCTCGATGAGCTGGACGAGCTCGTCGCCGAGGCAGGTGGCCGGCTCTACCTGGCCAAGGACTCCCGGCAGTCACCCCAGATGCTCGCGCGCACGTACCCTCGTCTTGGGGAATGGCAGGAGACCCGCGATGAGCTGGATCCACGCGGAGTCTTCACTTCCGATCTCGCACGGCGACTGTCGATCTGATCGAGCAAAGGGGCACACATGAACGACGCGCTTGGTGAACCTCAGGCGATCCTGGTGCTGGGGGGCACCAGCGAGATCGCGCTGGCCACGGTGCGTGCCTTTCCACGCCAGCGCCTGCGTCGGGTGATCCTGGCGGCTCGTCCCTCTGCTGCTCGTGATGCTGCCGTCGCCGCACTGACCGCGGAGGGCATCGCCGGCGTGAGCGCTGTCGACTTCCAGGCACAGGCCACCAGCGAGCACGGCGCCTTCGTGGATGCCGTGTTCGACGCCGGCGACATCGACGTGATCCTGCTTGCCTTCGGCGTGCTCGGTGATCAGCTGGCCGAGGAAGCCAGTCCCGACCTGGCGGTCGAGGTGGCCACCACCAACTACACGGGCGCGGTGAGCGTGGGACTGCATGTGGCACAGCGGCTTCGTCGCCAGGGCCACGGCACACTCGTGGTCTTCTCGAGCGTGGCCGCAGATCGTGCGCGTCGCTCCAACTACATCTACGGCTCGACCAAGGCCGGGCTCGACGCATTCGGCCAGGGGCTTGGCGATGCCCTGCACGGCACCGGTGCAAGCGTCCTGGTGGTGCGCCCCGGCTTCGTGCGTACCAAGATGACCGCGGGCATGGACGAGGCGCCACTGTCCGTTGATCCTGAGGCTGTGGCGCAGATCGTGGTCAAGGCCCTGCGCAAGGGACGCGAGACGGTCTATGCGCCCGGACCACTGCGCTTGCTGATGGCTGGCCTGAAGACCCTCCCCCGTCCGGTCTTCCGCAAACTGCCCCGCTAGGGGTTCGCGTTTGGCGGAAGCGGAGATTTCGCCCATAGCGCAGTGAGAGACTGCATCAATGTCTTCAGCCCACGACCATGGGCATCCGCGTCGCTGGTGGGTCCTCGTCGTCCTCTGCGTCGTGCTCGTCACGGTGACCATGCAGGTCTCGATCCTCAATACTGCGCTGCCGACCCTGGTGCACGAGCTGGGTGCCAGTGACTCTCAACTGCAGTGGATCGTCGACTCCTACATCGTGGTGCTGGCCGGTCTGCTGCTGACCGGAGCCGCGATCGGTGATCGCTACGGACGCAAGAAGGCCCTGATCGTCGGACTGTCGATCACCCTGCTGACGACCACTGGGGCGGCATTGGCGACGGACCCCATCCAACTGATCATCTGGCGCGGCCTGATGGGGGTGGGTGCTGCCCTGACGCTGCCCGCCACCCTGTCGATCCTTGTCGATGTCTTCCGGGAGGCGATGGAACGACGCAAGGCGATCGCGTACTGGTCATTGATGAATGCCATCGGCGCCTTCATCGGGCCGATCACCGGTGGTCTGCTGCTGGCCTGGTTCAGCTGGCAGGCCTGCTTCCTGGTGAACCTGCCGTTCCTTGCCATCACCATCGTCCTGTGCCTGGTGATGGTGCCTGACTCGCATGACCCGGATGCCGCACGCTTCGACCTGCTTGGCGCTGCGCTGTCGACGGTAGCCCTCGGCTCGCTCATCTGGGCAGTGATCGAGGCGCCGAGCCATGGGTGGACGAGCCTGCCGATCCTGACCGGCTTCGCGGCGGGCATCGGTGCCAGCCTGCTGTTCGTCATGTGGGAGAACCGCACTCCTACACCCATGTTCGAGATGTCCCTGCTGAAGAGCCCCCAGCTGAGCGCCGCAGCACTGACCCTCACCATCGCCTTCATCGCCATGTCGGGTGCGATGTTCCTCGCGACGATCTCCCTGCAGCTGGTGAAGGGCTACACGCCGCTCCAGGCGGCGATTGCCACATCCGGGCCGATCGTGATCGTGAACCTGATCGTGGTACCGCGTGCACCTTGGTTGATGCAGCGCTTCGGCCTGCGCAAGACGATCGCCTTCGGCACCGCGATGACAGGCGTTGCCGCCCTGGCGATCACCTCAACCTCCGCCACGTCCGCCTACTGGATGCTCGGACTGGGCTTCGCCCTGATGGCAACCGCCTTCAGCGTGTTCATGCCGGCCAGCACTGAGGCCATGATGACGGCGGTGCCACCGGAGCGCTCAGGTGGTGCCTCGGCGCTGAACCAGATCACCCGGCAGGCCGGTCAGGCACTGGGCATCGCGCTGCTCGGCGGCATCGCCACGGTCGGCTTCCAGGCTCGCTTCAGTGACGCCGCCCCGGCGCTGGAGAACGTGTCGGCCGAGTCCGTGTCGAATGCCGGAGCATCGCTGTCGGCTGCCGTGCACCTTGCGGACTCCCTTCCGCCAGCCTTGCGAGGTCCGCTGATGGACGTCGCCGGTTCCTCCTACATCTTCGGCATGCGCCTGGCACTGGTGATCGCGGCGATGCTCGCCTTCGCTGGTGCGGCGTATGCCGTCAAGGCGATTCCCTCCCGCATCACTCACCACGAGAACACCCCTCAGGCTCGCAGCGAGGTCGAGGACGTCGCGACCTGAGCTGAAGCCGCAGAGTGCAGGTGCCGGCGAGCACGCTTGACGGCTCCTTGCACCTGCCGTCGCACTCCACTGTCGATCGACCAGGCGCATAGGCTCTCGCAGGTGCGGAGTCGATGGACGGTGCTCGCAGTGCTGTCAGGCGCACTCGCGCTCATCTCCCTGGACAACACCATCGTCAACGTCGCACTCCCGCGCCTGCAGCAGGATCTGGACGCCACAACAGCGCAACTGCAATGGGTGGTCGACGCCTACTCGGTGCTGTTCGCCGGCAGCCTGCTGATCGCCGGCTCCCTCGGTGATCGCTTCGGCAGGAGGCGGGTGCTGAGCATCGGACTGCTGGTCTTCACGGTGGGCTCCCTTGCCGCCGTCTTCGCCGTCAATGCCGCGCAGCTGACGGCGTGCCGTGCACTGATGGGCATCGGCGGGGCCTGCATCATGCCCTCCACGCTCAGCATCCTGGTGCAGGTGTTCCCTGACCGCACCGAGCGAGCACGGGCGATCGGCATCTGGGCCGCAGTGGCCGGCCTCGGTGTGGCGATCGGGCCCATTGTCGGGGGGCTGCTGCTGGAGCACTTCGACTGGCAGTCGATCTTCCTGGTGAACCCGCCGGTGGCCATGCTGCTGCTGGTCCTGACGCTTGCCCTGGTGCCGGAATCTCGCGACCCGGACAGGCCCAGGCTGGATCTCCTCGGCGCAGCCTTGTCAGCAGTGGGCCTGATCGCCCTGGTGGTGACCATCATCGAGATCCCTGATGCCGGTCTGAGTGCCTTCACCGCGAGCTCCGCCGTCCTTGCCGTCGCCTCCCTCCTCGGCTTCGTGTGGTGGGAGCGTCGAGCGCCGCGACCGATGCTTCCGATGTCCTTCTTCGGCAATCGCCTGTTCTCCACTGCCATCGTCATCGTGGGCGTCGTGTACTTCGCGCTGATGGGCGCGATGTTCTTCCTGCCGCAGTTCCTGCAGCTGGTGCAGGGCATGACTCCACTTGAATCCGGCGTCGCGATGCTGCCGGGCGCTCTTGGACTGCTGCTCGCCTCGGTCGTCAGCCCCCGACTGTCGGAGCGCTTCGGCGCACGCAGGCTGGTCATGACTGGCATGGCGATCGTGACCATCGGCCTGCTGGGGTTCAGCTCGCTGAGTCCGAGCACGGCCTACGCCTTCATCGCCTGCGTGTTCGGGCTCATGGGCATCGGGCTGGGGCTCACCCTGCCGCAGGCGACCAATGCAGTGCTCGCCTCGGTTCCCACGCAGCGATCAGGCATGGGGTCAGCAGTCAATGACGCGGTTGCCGAGCTCGGTGGCTCCTTCGGCGTGGCCATTCTCGGCGCGACGATGTCGATCACCTATCGGCAGCACATCGACGCCGAGATCCTCGCTGCCGGCGATCGCATCAGCCTGGTGCCTGACTTCGCTGTAGACGCCGCCCGAGAATCCCTGGCCGCCGCCACGATCGCTGCTGGACAGATCCCACGGAATGTGGCGGTGGTCTACAGCGAGGTTGCGGGGGATGCCTTCGTGTCCGGCATGGCCTGGGCGATGACGATCGGCGCCGTGATCGCTGCCCTGGGCGTGCTCATCGCCTGGCGGTACTTTCCCGCGCGGGTCGAGATCGTTGCGGAGTAGCCCGAAGCGGTGATGAGTCGAGTCGAAGCTACATGTCGTTGAGGACGGCGGAGGTCTTCTTCACGTGCATGTACTCGGTGTAGGCATCGACAACCTCCTCAGGGTTGCCGCGCATCATCAGCTTGCCGTGATCAAGCCAGATGCAGTCAGTGCTCATGTTGATGATCGTGCGCAGTGCATGCGAGATGAGCAGCATGGTGCTGGAGTTGTCGACGAGCTCCTGCATGCGCTGCGTGGCCTTCTCCTTGAAGACAGCATCGCCGGTGGAGAGTGCTTCGTCGATCAGCAGGATGTCCGGGTCCAGGTGCACGGCGACGCTGAACGCCAGTCGTGCGGCCATGCCGGAGGAGTAGGACCGCATCGGCATCTCGATGAATTCGCCGATGTCGGCGAAGTCGGCGATGCGCTCATAGCGATCCTCGAGCTCTTCCTTGGTGAGACCTGCGGCGAGGCCGCCGAGGATGACGTTCTCGCGACCGGTCAGCTGTCGATTGAAGCCCACGCCCAACGACAGCAGGGTGCTGGTGCGTCCGGTCACCTCGATCCGCCCTCGGGTCGGCGGCACGATGCCCGCGACCGTGCGCATGAGTGTGCTCTTGCCGGCACCGTTGTGCCCGATGATGCCGAGCACGGTGCCGCGCTTGACCTCGAAGGAGACATCCTTGAGCGCCTCGACGGTTCGCACCGAGCGCTTGCCCCGACCAAGGCGCACGATCGCCTGCTTGAGCGTCGGCTTCTTCTCGATGGTCGTGCGGTAGGTGACATCGAGTGAGTCGACAGCAATCGCCACCTCGTCGGAGATCGAGCGATGCGCGATCTGCGGGATGGGCTCGCCCATCTCGTCCTCCATCAGCGTTCACCTCCCACTTCGGCTGTCGTCTGGGTCCTGGTCGTGGTCAAATGCGCACCGCAAACTCTCGCTCGCGTGAGATGAAGTAGAGCGTGCCGATGAGCAGGGTTCCGAAGGCCCATGCGGCTGATCCGAGCCACCAGGTCAATGGCGGCATCACACCTCGAGCCAGGGTGTCGGTCCACACGCCGAGCAGCGGGTAGAGCGGATTGAGGAGCTCGAGCTTGAGCATCCACGGCTTCATCTGCTCGGCGTAGTACAGCACCGGGGACAGGTAGAGCCAGATTCTGGTTGCGTACGGCAGGAACTGCGTGGTGTCGCGGAAGTAGACCTGCACAGTCGCCATCAGCGCAGCGAGTCCGGCAGCGAACACGAAGATGAGAGCGAAGGCCGGGATGGCCATCAGCTGCACGACGCTGAAGTGCACAGTGTTGAGAT
>Ga0075012_10006685_pt1 | contig 10437 bp, 5 predicted proteins | sample All_14_2_FD_71474 | JGI IMG/M metagenome (GOLD analysis project Ga0075012, IMG submission 71474) | Freshwater microbial communities in response to fracking from Pennsylvania, USA - Allegheny Zone_MetaG_DW_15 | ecosystem: Environmental > Aquatic > Deep subsurface > Groundwater > Drilled... | reverse complement strand
AGAGGCACCGGATAGAAAAATGATCAAGGTGACGATGGCGGACAAATGGGAGGAGAGGAGGGACCAGGACGGAAACCCGATCAAGCGATGGCGCGACGACTACGACTGGACGTTCACCACGCGGAGACTGCTCAGGGTCACGAGCGTGAATCTAGAGCAGGGGAGGGAGGAATCGTGTAAAATGACCCGCACACCGAGGAGGATAGACTACGAGAGACTAAAGCAACGCGAGCCGATTCTCTGGGCGAAGGAGGTTTTACTGTTCGAGGACGACTTGTTTGACTTGGGAATATCTAAGCTGTCCATCAAGATCCGTGTCATGCCTTCGTGTCTCTTCGTCCTCGCCAGGTTCTTTCTTCGAGTGGACGGTGCTCACCTTCGTTGCATCGACTCGCGGGTCTTCCACGTGTTCGGGACCAAACACGTTCTTATTGAAAACAGCGAGAGGGAGAGCGACATCGCATCGCTGGGAAAACACCTCGAGACCAAGGACCTGATTGATCCAAACTACGTGGCGACGATTCTTCCCTTGGTGTCCGAGCCTGTTACCTTTGAAGTGAGTCTAGTATGATGACCAATTTTACTCTTGAATGTATATACATAGACCTTGGTGGATTTTGAACATTTCGCGTATGAACGAAAAGCTCGTTGAAGTTGATTGATGTCCGCGCTATCCGACTTCGGTCGAGTGTAGAAGAGGGGAATATTGAGAGTGAATAACAGGTCTCAGAGCATTGCCAGTGAAAGCCTCTCACGATGACCGATTGAATATTGACCATCATGGAGACCTATCGGTGTCTTTGAAAACCCGAAGAGAATGCTCATCGCCCCTAATTCTCAAGCGATACTACATATCATATTTTAAGCCCTTCACTCCTCATCAGCCTCGTCGATGAGCTCGGCTACAGCGTCGTCCAACACCACCGTGTCTACCTGAACATCCCGATCCGCCTGCGACGCCTTCTGTGACTGCACGAAGAAAGGCTCGTTGAACGAATCGTACATCCTCGCGACCTTCTTCTCACCGATCCCGGCGCACAGGGCGAAGTCCTCCATCGATGCCCCGAGCACGGCCCCCACGGACCGGAAGTTGCGGAGAAGGTTCTTGACGTCGGATTTATTCACAGACCGCACCTGCGTCAGAGCGTCCGTGGCGCGACTGACGTAATCTAAATTCTTCCTTTCCTCAATCTCCTCCGAACTCTTCTTCTCGTACAGCTTGTACGTTTCCAGGTACCGCGCGGCCTCCTCATCGCTGAAGGCGCATATGGTCGTGAATCCATTGGCGACACATAGCGCTTGGATGCGAAGCAGCGCGCTCTCGCAATCAACGTCGTCGACCTGGACCAAAACCACCCTGAGCTTATACTGTCGTTTGACGGGGTCCATCCGGGCAATCAAATAGTCGGGATTCAGCTTATGGTACTTGATCGAAAGGTAGAGGAGAACGGTAGAGTTTGACACTCCATAGTCTGCAGGCATGCTCGAGTCGGTTGCAAACTCAATCGGGACGGTTCGCACGTGCTTAAGAATCGGGTTTGCGCGTTGCCTTGGGTTGGCCAAAATTGCCTTGGGGTTCTTGGCGACAAACGAGTGGGAGGATGACGGAGCGGGAGTGCTGGGTGATCGCGGAAGCGATGATGCTGGAACAAATTGTGGCGGGGGTTCGTAATGCCGCGATCGGGTAATCTCGTCAAATGCCTCGGCAAAGTTGTTGTTGCTGCTATTGTTACTCATTTTCTCGCTCACTTTTTTGCTTTGCCTTCAGGTACTAACAACAGCGAAGCACTCCATCGAGACCTCAAGCATCAGATTTGATCTAAAAGCCCATCCTTTTTCCAAAACAACACGCGCAGTCAACCGATGTCAAACCTCAGCCTCGGCAGAGTCTACCACACTAGCGAGAGAAGTCACCACTACTCAAAACCCAAGGGGCTATTTCCTATTGTATAGCTAATTCTACTCTCCTTGACTATAAGCGTCCACCACAACACGGTGGGAGTATCAGTATGTATCACCGTCTTGACCTACCTCGCTGTAGGTGCCTACCGGGATCGGTACCAAGGAAGGAACGAATCAAGCCCGTCCATGACAACACTGTATTTTTTTGAAAAAGAATCCTTTGTGATGAGCGAGCCAGGGAGCCAAGCGATAAAACCGAACGACGCGCTCCAATGCAGGAAATGATCAAGTCCACGATAGCCGTGACCGAACAGACGTATTCCAACGACCCAACGAGTGTCCTATCCCCATTCACAGAACCTGTTCACTGCCTCGTGTACCATGGTACATACCACATTCACGTCGCGGGTACTTATAAACGATCCGATATCCGAACGTTCCTCCCTACCATATGATATGAACAACTGCGAGACTTTTTCGACTCTTCCTTTGCAGTACCTAGTTGGAATCACAACCTAAACCTCAAGGTTGTGGGATCAGACTCACTAATCAAAGTCTGCTACTCTCATCATACTTGAAGTGATCTCCAGTCAAATCGCGGTGTTGGTCTACAACCCACAGAGCGGTTATCTCATTCGAAATTCAGTCGTTCAACCCTCTGTCTCTCTCTCGGGACATGTAGTAGTGCGGATATCATCATCGCTCGCTACTGTTCAATAATAATCGCTTACAGACAAGATGCTCACCTCAGCGATAAGGTGTCGCTCTGCAAGGAGTGGAGCCAACATCGTCAGTAGTGCCTCCAAGCCGATTCGGCCGAGACACGCTGCGCTGTCCTCATCAGCAGCTGCTTCTACTTCCAATGCAGGAGACGATCGACGCATCGTCTACACGCATGGACACGCCGCTCCGGTGGTTCAGAACCATGCCGCGAGGACTTGCGAGGACTTTGCTCCGCATGTTGTCAAACTCATCTGTCCAGGGGATTCTCTGCTGGACGTTGGATGTGGACCTGGCAGTATCACCAAGGGTCAGTCTTTCAATTATTAGTGTCGAAGAGGATTGATAACAACTGACATTTAAAAACGCAAAGGGTTTCGAAAGTATACTGGACCGGCTGGGAAAATCGGTAAGTCGAAGCGATCTTCCTCAAAGAGCGCTTGCACTAACAGAGAAAACAACACTTGCAGTTGGAATCGATCTCGAAGAAAAGGTACTTGCGGAGGCGAGAAAGACTGTCGGAAACGACGCTGAGATCCAGCAAGGAGATGTGTACCATCTCAACTTTGACGACAAGTCGTTTGACATCGTTCACGCTCACCAGGTCCTCCAACATCTAAAGAAGCCGATTGACGCCATCAGGGAGATGAAACGTGTGTCTAAGCGAGTTGTGACGTGTCGCGAGGTGGACTACGAGTCCTGGCTCTGGTATCCCCACAATGAATCGATGCAGAAGTGGAAGGACTGTTACCGTGAGGTGTGCAGACGGAACCAAGCCGATTCGGATGCTGGTCGTAAGGTAAAGAGCTGGTTCATGGCGGCTGGATTCAAGCCTGAGCATCTGGAGACGATCTCATCCACAGTAATGTATTCTAGTCCTGATCGCACCAAGTTTATCTCCGAGAGTTGGGCAAAACGAGTCTCCGAAACCCAACTCGGGGACCAGATGATCAAGTACAGCCTCGCCACTCGCAGCGACGTGGAGGAGATGGCGAGAGCTTGGCGCGAGTGGGGCGCCAAGCCAGATGCGGTCATGTTCTATGTGGACGTCACCGTGGTCGGCCGATCCGTCTAGCAGAGCCTACAATGTGGTATCAGATGAACTGAAAAGGCCGAAGATGAATACCTACGTTCCTGATGTATACGAGTATGCTGTATTCCAAGTCGGTCGTCGTCGTCGTCTTCTTGTATGATGTGCTTTATGTGGAAGGAGGGGTCGCACACAGCAGTATCAGGATTAGCATTTACAATCGATAAATGACGAAACAACCCATACATACACCTGTTAGGCACATCAAGTCTCATCAGCAGTCTTTCTCTTTCTGCGGAGTACCGCGGTAGGTAGCGCAGTTGTGTCCTTGTGTCTTGTGAGCAGAAGATTCCAAATCCAACTGATCTTCTATCCTCCTACAAAGCTTTGGCTTCATTGTTGGTTGGTGTTGCACCCCCTCATTCCTCTTGATCCAGCCAGTCAGCTCTATACACACGGAAAAAAAATGAGCCAGCAGTACCGTTCTGTTGCCACCAAACCCTTTTCCGGTCAGAAGCCGGGGACGTCTGGGCTCCGCAAGAAGACTACGGTCTTCCAGCAGCCCCACTACGTGGAGAACTTTGTCCAGGCGACGTTCGACGCGCTCGGGGGCTCGGAAAAGCTCCGGGGGAAAACCCTCGTCGTGGGCGGGGACGGACGCTTCTTCAACAAGAACATGTGCCAGACCATTTGCAAAATGGCCTGTGCGAACGGACTGGGAAGGGTCTGGATCCCCAAGGACGGGCTCATCTCCACCCCGGCCGTGTCGTGCGTCATCAGGGAGAGGGAGAACGGCGTCGCTTGCGGGGCGTTCATCCTTACCGCCTCCCACAACCCCGGGGGACCCACAAACGACTGCGGGATCAAGTACAACACGGAGGGCGGAGGCCCCGCCCCTGAGTCCCTTACTGACGCCATCTACGCCAGGACGGAGAAGATAGACTGCTACTTCAAGGCGGACTTTGCGGATATCGATATATCCAAGATTGGTTCACATGAACCTGCTTCGGGGTTCCGAGTAGAAGTCATTGACGGGACCGAGGACTACGTGAAGATGGTCCAGAGGCTGTTTGACATGAAGCTGATCAAGTCGCTGCTATCCAGAAAGGACTTTCGGTTTGTGTACGATGGGATGGATGGAGTGGCCGGCCCTTTTGCCAAGGCGGTGTTCCATCAGATCCTCGGCGTGTCTCTGGAGAACCTGTTGGGTTGCGATCCCTCTGAGGACTTTAACGGCGGGCATCCGGATCCGAATCTCACGTACGCGGAGAGACTCGTGGAGATCATGGGACTCAACCGGGACGGATCAATCAATGCGGCTCACGCCGCCAAGTCCGTTCCCGACTTTGGGGCTGCCGCGGATGGCGACGCCGATCGCAATATGATCCTGGGTAATCGGTTCTTCGTCACTCCATCGGATTCCCTGGCTGTGCTGGCGGCCAAGGTCGCATCATGTGTACCTTACTTTGCGACTGGCGGTTTGAAATCTGTGGCTCGATCGATGCCGACCAGCGCTGCGGTGGATCTCGTGGCCAAGAAGCTGAACATCCCATGCTTTGAGGTTCCCACTGGGTGGAAGTTCTTTGTGAACCTTTGCGACGCGAAGGAGCTGGGCAAAGGGGACTGGTCCCCTCTGCTGTGCGGGGAAGAGAGCTTCGGGACAGGCTCGTCGCACATTCGGGAGAAGGACGGGATCTTTGCCGTTCTGTGCTGGCTGAGCGTCCTGGCCAAGGCGAACGAGACCACGAAGGAGGGCCAGCTCGTTTCCGTGCAGCAAATCGTCGAGGCGCACTGGCAGGAGTTTGGCAGGAACCACTACCAGCGGTACGATTATGAGGAGTGCGACAGCGGCAAGGCCAAGGAGTTTACGGACCGTCTTACGAAGCTGATCGCCGAGTTCAAATCCGGTCAAAAACACAAGCTGTTGAATGGATTTGAACTTTCGGTATGCGATGAATTCGCCTATACGGATCCAGTGGACGGGTCCGTGTCCAAGAACCAGGGATGGCGGTTTCTTCTCGCTGATGGATCAAGATTCGTGTTCCGGCTGTCCGGGACGGGAAGCTCTGGGGCGACGGTGCGGCTGTATTTGGAAAAGTTCACTCCGCCCTCGGCTGGGAAGGAGGCATTGGTGCAGAGTCCCACGCAGGCTCTGAAGCCGCTGATCGAGGCCGCGCTAGAGTTTGCTAAGTTGAAGGACATGCTGGGCCGAGACGCGCCCACGGTCATTACTTGAATCGCTCGCTGTATCTCCTATCCTTCCTGTGTGTAAAGAAGCCATCAGAAGAAAACCAATTGGTCATGCTACCATCCTCAGAATGTTTGTTTCGTGCATCCTGTCTGGACTTGCAGCGTTATACAGCTGGAAGGAAACGCCTCCGTAATTGAGCTCATTAATGGGGTTCATAATAGAGGCGTTGCAAGTCTCCAAGTAATGATCGTTCTTGACTGGCACGGGAGCTCCTCACCCATGACTGTGGGAATGTGAGACGGTCCATATGCATCCTTGAATAATTTGTGAAAGCTTCTCACAAGAAGAGTCGAGACTCTTTGCCTTTAAATATGTTCATGTATACAATACGATCGGATCAAAGAAGGATCGTCCTCGGAGCGACGATGCAAGGCGACTCAGAGCAGTAAACGAACCTTCTTGGCCGTCTCAACCACGATCGTCTTTACATCGACTGTGGGTTTTTGTTTCGTCTTCTTTTTCGAGGAGGACGACGACGATTCAATCTCCACATCCTCGTGCTCCACTTCACACATCATCCCTGCTTCACTCTGGTCCTCCATTCTTTGAAGGTCTTGACCGTCTTGGGAGGACGTCGCCGGGTCAAAATCGTTGACCATGTCCTGCTCGAAAGGAGGCGGAACCAATCCGAGACCGGGACAGAGCTTGGCGTCGTCCACCAGAGCCCCCACGGGTAGACCGGGCCACACCACTGGGGCCCACTCCTGTGTTCCTCCCCTCGCAATCTCCTCCACTCGGATGGGCCGATTCACCGCAGTTGATGACGATGACGAAGCTGCAGGGACTGACGATGATGAAGATGCTACCGTCTCCTGCGTCTCGCAGAACTTGGAAAGCGTCTCAAAGTCCTTCATGGTCAACATCACATCCGCAGGAGTGTCGTCTTCGTCGTCTTCTTCCTCTGCGTTCTCCCTCCCTTGCATCTTGTCTATCTTTTGACGGAGTCGAAACAGAGTCTCCACATCGCAAACGATGTCATCCAGTGACGACGATTGGTCCTCCGCTGACGACTTCTTCTTCTGCTTCTTCGCTGATGACGATGATGTCGAAGACTTGGAGGAGGCAAGGAGATACGGGAGGAGAATGTCCTTCAAGAGCTTTTCGGCTTGGGGCGATCCCAACGCGAGGCACTTTTTCACCCCCGCGAGAACCTGCGGACGGAAAATTTCAGCCGCAAAGCCGTTCATAAAGACTCGCTCTGACTTTGACCATGAGTCGCTAGTGTCAATCGTGAGCGTTTTCCCGCTTGCTGACTGCTTGGCGATGGAGGCCTTGTAGAACGAGTTGTATCTCCTACTCATCAACCCTCTCAACAGCAGATGAATCCGCTTCAGCTCTGGTAAGCTTCGCTGAGGCTTGAGGGCCTCGGAGATGCAAACCAAGACCAGGGGCTTGCACACCCGGAGACTAGTCTCGTCCAACCAGTGGAGTACTCGCTCCCATCTCGTCCAGTCAAAGTCTTTTGTGGATACCGCCTTCTCTCTATCTTCCTCCTCCTCATCCTCTCCAGTGCTCCTTTGAAGAATCATCGCCTTGAACAGCGACCGGGCAATGGCCGGTGCGCTGTACTCCTTGATCAGGTCCACGATGTCCTGTGCCGTCACCGTCGGCGAGGAGGAGGACTCAACGACCTCCTCCCCTTCCCCCGAAGACGGATCCGACGCCGCCTTTGATGACGACGCTGCAGCCGTTACCGGTAGGGACGGTCCAACGTCTCTTTGGATCGCACCCCGATCAATGCACTCGGCGATGTCGATCATCCTCGCGTCCAAGCGGTTCGAATGAGACTTTGAGTGCTCGTCCCACTGCCGCTGCCAGTAGTTCTCCTCGATCCACTTGAGGGCCTGATTGCACGCAAGCTTTAACACCTGAAGGGACGGCAGAGCCTGATGCGTCGATTCGTGGCCGACGTCCACGAGCCACTTGGGAAGACCGACCTTGACCGCTAGGTTTGCTATGGACTGAGCGTAGTCCCCTCGTTGACCGTCGTCCGCGGCGTGGTTGACCATCCGGACCAGTCCCATCGCCATGGAGAGCCTCACCTGCTCAAAGGACGCTGCGGGGTCGTGCTCGAGGAGTAAGGCTTCCACGAGACTGAGCGTATCTCGCATCGGCAGAGGTAGTCTAGGTCCTCGAAGGGTCCAGGCGTTCACTCTCCGACACGCCTCGGCCTTGTCCTCCAGCCGAGACGAGTAGAACTGCGAGTAGACGAGACGCCACTCGTCCCACGAGCTCCACGCCGTCTCGTTCATTTCTTTTTTTACAACAAAATACACCTACACAGGAGCTATCGTCGCTGACTTGTATCACTAAGGAGGACGATGCTTGGGCAGGATGACACCAACACACACACCGAGAAGCTTTAAAAAAGGTTTTCAAATTTTCATTCAAAAGTTAGACTTGCCTCGCTGACGATGTTGCTAGGTCGAAGCCTTAGCGTTTCTTTCTGGAAAGAGTACAATACCACACACCAACGATGTCCCCTTGAGGGCTCAGGGCTATCTATCAGGCACAACCATGGATAGACGGCAAATGGTGAAATCACTCGATGTCAAATCGCCTTTCGATGGAACGTCTCACAATCGACAGAATAATTAGATGTGCTCGCACAGACAGATGACGCAATTAGTACCAGAGAGTGAGCCTCACACCTCGTACTCGAGTCAGCCTCGCCTCGACTATTGAGATCTAGTCGAGTTTGTGCGTGATGAGGACCATCAGAGATCAGACAGGTTTTCATGTACCCGGGTACGGGAAGATCTGTCATCTGTCTGCAGTGTATGGGTGATACTACATCTAACTGCCGATACCGACAATCGGACAACCAGGCTGCTCTATCTCTCTGAGTTTTTCTCCTATCCATTATATCAAACCTCAAAACCTGAAAACATGGCACACTACTTGATGACGTGGAAACTGATTACGAAACTGGTGCTCGTTACCCTTAAGGGCAATCTTCCGAAACATCGCTGCGCGTTCCCCAAATTCCGGATATGCCTCCGCGATGGACTCTCGAAAGCATTTAGTTCGTTTGGTCCTCACACCACTTGTTCTCCTCCCTTACCTGGGCCTCTTCCTCAGGGGTAAAGTCGTTGACGATGTTAAAGGTTCTATTCGCACACATATGTTAGTTCGTACATCATCCAGATCTTGCGGCGGGAACGACGCGAGAAGGGATACGAGAAGATAACGTACTTCCGGATCTCCTCAGGGGTCTTGCCCTTGATCATGCTTGCAACCTTGGCGCATGCTAGGTCGAGCAGGCTGGGTAGATCAAGGTAGTTGGCGGCGAGAATGATGGAGAAGAGCGTTGACTGCTCAACGTCAATGTAGTTGGCGTCCCAGTCAGAGACAACATCGGTCATCACGTTGCTTTTGAGGGGCTTCTCGATCTCGGCCATAGGGTCGTTCACGTGGTGCTTGCAGAACTCGACAACCTTCTCGAGCACCTCCTTCTGCACATTCGGTAGCGGAATCTCCGAGGTCTCGTCGTCCTCGTCATCAGCCAACATTTCCTTGATCAAAACGCTCATTTCCGCCACGTTGCGAGGCACCTCAACCTTGTGGCCATCGGCGGCCACCAAAATCACCTTCTCGGTCGATCCACTCTTTGCTTCCTCCACTATTCGTCGCACGCGAGTGAAAGTCAGTTCTTCTTTGCTTATCTTCTCCGGCATATTCACACTCTGTCACTGGCAACCAAGTGCGTCTTTGACCAAGTCGTCTTTCCAGAATTCGAATTGGAACCCTCGGAACGTTCTTTTCGCTTTGCAAAAGTCTGCAAGTCTCTCACGGAGGCAATCAAGGATATGCCACCCAGCGACGCATCCCGAGCGTCTTGTCTGGGCGAGTGTATTCCATCCCAACACCTCCTCGTGAACGATAATCTAAAAACATAGCGAAAATTCTACTTTTCCCGCCCAAATTCGCTCATTCCTCTGCTAAAGGGCCTGGTATGTCGAGCACAGGGTGCAGATCGGCACTGCTAGCACCCGTCCCCAGCCTACACCCGCTTGCTCTCTGGTGGGGCTCTTGCTTTCCCAACGAGACTGCCCGAAACCTATAGACGACATTTTCCGTTCAAAATCCGTCTTCTGGAGTTGTACGTCGGAACGGTTAAAAGGCCGACCAGAACTCACTTTTCTTTCTGAATAGTTATTCAATCCGGACAGATAGCACACTGCTTTGATTCTTTGAGCCTTTCCGCGATCGATATTGTACCTTCACTGCCTTCAAAATAATGAAACTTCTTAGCGCTTCCTAAACGATACCACGGGTAGCACGTGGAATTGACTACCCGGGTACAATAAGCAAAGAGAAAGAGAAAGAAAGACAACGAGGAAGTGCGCACAATTTAGACACACAGTTCTTTGGGGGATTTTTTGCTTTCAATGTATACGAGGACTTTGGACGCCTGCATCGCAAGTAGAGTTTTGCCCTCCGCGCGCAGACAAACAAAGAGACTTGTTCCTGCGAAGGATAGTTTAGTTCGGAGAAAGCTTACTTTGAGAACCAGCCTGGTGCGTTGTAGGAT
>Ga0075012_10006684_pt1 | contig 10437 bp, 6 predicted proteins | sample All_14_2_FD_71474 | JGI IMG/M metagenome (GOLD analysis project Ga0075012, IMG submission 71474) | Freshwater microbial communities in response to fracking from Pennsylvania, USA - Allegheny Zone_MetaG_DW_15 | ecosystem: Environmental > Aquatic > Deep subsurface > Groundwater > Drilled... | reverse complement strand
TCGGTGAACGGGATGCCGCTCCGCGACGATAAAGAGCGGTTGCTCAAAGACGGTGACCGGGTCGCCTGTTCCCATTTCGAGATCGAGTTCCACGACGGAGCCGTCAAACATTCGAACAAGCAAACATGGCTGCGGATCGCGATCCTGGCGATTACGCTTCTGGCCGGACTGGGAGCCTACTGGACGTATCAGCGGCTGAAACCCTCGTCGGAGGTCTTCCTTAAGGGGGCCCGTCGCTTGGCTGTTCAGGAGGCGTTCGACGACGCCGCCCGCGAAGTCGAAAAAGCTGTGACCGCGCGCCGCGCCGCCTCCAACCAGGTCGCCATCGAGGAACTGCGCAGGCTCCTCGGCGTGTGGAAAAGCACCCTCGCGACATGGCGTGGCGCGCAGACGGCACTGGAGGAGGGAGACTGGGTGTCGGCCTCGCGATCTCTGGGCATGCTGCAAGCCAGCAAACGGGAGGCTTGGGAGTGGAACGCCAAGGCCACCCAAGAGAAAGAGAGCGCGACACGTGCCAAGGTTCTGCTCGACGCGTTGTTGCAAGCCGAAGCGCTGATGGGACGAGAGGACTTCGGCTTCGACGAGCTGTCGGCCTGTCAGGCGGCTGTCAAGAGCGCGGTCGGCAACGCCAAAACCGAGGAGACTCTGCCGGCTTACCTGACCCGTCTTTCCGGACAACTGAACCAAGTTTCCGAAAGACAGCAAACGCTTTTGGATGCCAGCCTTCAACTGGAGCAGGCGCTGGACCAGTTGAAGATTCCGCAGCCAAACTATCCCGAGATTGTCCGCATCTTGGAGCAGGCCTGCGTCAGCAAGGAGGCGGTCCTGAAACGGCGGGCGGCCATCCTGTCCGAACCGGTCAAGGCGCTCGCTCATAGTTTTGCCGTCCTCGTCGACGCCGCGCAAGAAGTCAGGCGGATGGAGTTCAAGAAGGCGCTGGAAATCAACATGGAGCTTCCCTCCGTAGACGCCTGCGCACTCGACCCGCGCGTCTCGCAAGCTCGCCAGACTCTCGAAAAGATCGGCCTCAATCTCAAAGTCAAGACCGGCCAGCTTCTGGTCCTGTTCAGCGAGGTCGAAAAACGGGCCGGCCGAGAAGGCGATGTCCCCCAACTGCTGGAGCCCTTCAAAAGCATTGAGGTTCTTAAGAGCGTGATGACTTGTGACTCACTCGATTATCCCCTCCCGAAACGCAGTCGGAAAGAGCCTTCGGGTGAATACGACCGGGTGCTCGGCGTCGAAGAGTTCTATGCCTATCTGAGCGCCCTGCCCGAACCGGTAGATGCCGCTTCCCTCGCAGACCTCCCCTTCATCTCGATCCTCGGGCAGGCCCGGCAACTGTTTCAGAAGATCGACCTCTTCATGGCTTTCGTCCAGCAGCCCGACAATCAGTGGCTCTTGGCAGACCAGTTGGGGCAACAGGTGACCCGCCTGAAAGGGCTGCTGGAAAAACGGGACGCCCTTGTCCAGGTCATGGTCACCAAAGCGGAGGCGGCTACCGGGCGAGAGGCGATTATCGCGGGCGGAATTGTCGCACGCCTGTCCACAACCGGCAATGTCCTGATCAAGAACAAAGCGCCGGAAGAATGGCTCGCCACCGAGCTGAAAGCGCTGCGGTCGTCGCTGCTAAAGCTGAACGAGGAGTATTCCTTGGCGACCTTGGCGCGACAGATCGAGATCCGGACCCAGATTCTTAAAGCAGGTCTTCCCGGCGACCCGATCATACGGCGCATGTGGGCCATGAAAGATTCAGCCGCCGCAAACAGCAGCCCGTGATCGCCGATTCCGACGAAACAATCGGTGCGGACAAAACAACGGCGGGCCCTCACACAAGAGCGCGTTAACTCGAAGCGCTGTTGGGCTGGACCCTGCTCTGGTCGCATGCGCCGGGGTTTCCAAAAGACACGAGTGGCGGGACCTGTCCTGTGGCCAGGCAGACGAGCTTTGTCGATTCTGGCCAGATCAGCGCACCAGACCGGCGAGCCAGCCAACCATCGTGTGGGGGAAAAGGTTCAACAGCACAAACACCAGCACGTAGGCCGGCAGGAAGCGCATCGCGCCGCGGAACACCTGTGCGGAGTTGGCGTCGGGGCTCATCCCGGCCACCACGAAACAAGAGACCCCGACGGGAGGCGTGATCGCCCCGAGCGTCGTGACCAAGCACACGACTTGCCCGAACCAAACCAGGTCGTACCCCATCCGCGTGACCAGCGGCTCGAAGAGCGGCAGGGAGATCAGCAAAAACGCCAGCGCGTCCATGATGCACCCTCCCACGAGATAACACCCCATCATAAGAAACAGGATCATGAAAGGTGCCATGTTCATCTGCGTCACCCACTCGGTGAGCATGAACGGCAAACGCGTCAGAACCAAGAATCGGCCGAACACCGTCGCGCCCGCCAGAATCAGGAACACCATGGACGTGATGCGCAAAGTTGCGCCCGAGGCCTTCAAGAAAGCCGACCATGACAGTTTGCCACGAATGACGCAGCCGACAATACCGAGCAAGGCGCCCAGCCCCGCAGCCTCGGTCGGCGTGACCACGCCGGAGAACATCGCAGTCATGATCACCCCAAAAAGCACGGCCACATCGATGACCTGCGGCAACATCGCGAAGCGGCGTTTGCGCGAACCGCGCACGCCCGGCTGTGCCCAGTCGGGATGACGCCAAATGATCACTTTCACGGTAAGCACGAACAAGAGCGTCAGCGTAATCCCCGGCAGGATGCTGCCCGCAAAAAGCTTGCCGATGCTTTGCCCCGTGTAGAGGCCGAAAACAACCAACACGATACTCGGCGGGATCATCGCGCCCAAGGTGGAACCCGCCGCGATACTGCCGCATTTGAGTTCAGGATGATACCCGTAACGCGACATGGGCTTGAGCGCAACCGAACTCATGGTCGCCGCCGTGGCGGTGTTTGACCCGCAGATCGACGAGAAGCCCGCACACGCCAAGATGGTGGTTACGGCCAGCCCGCCACGTTTGTGGCCGAACCATGCCTGCGCCGCGCGAAACAACCGGTCGCTGTACCCCGCGTGAAAAATCACCTCCCCCAACAGCACGAAAAGCGGGATGACGGTAAACCCGTAATTCGAGAATACCGTCCAGACTTCCGCACCCGTGGTGCCGGCCAGCAAGGCTGTAAAACTTTGTGGCGGGTTCAGGGCCAATAGCCCGCCAAAGCCGGCTAACAGCATGGCCAACCCAGGAGACATCCCAAGAAGAAGAATGAGCACCAACATGATGCCAATGCCCAGATAACCTATGTGTGTCGAATCCATGCTTAAGCGTCTTTTACTTATTGTTGCGTGTCGCGCGACAGAGAACCAGTAACATGCAACGCTCCCTCACCCATTGCCGTCTTCGATGGCATCAGGCTCCAGTTCCCCGCGGATACTGTTCACCGTCAGATGACGCTGCAAGGCCTTCGTCCGCACGCTCTCGTGGGTATGTCCCAGCACCAACAGGACGAAGTCCGTCAGGAACGAGGCCGACAACAGGAAGAGCCCGACCACTGCGCCATACATGAGCCAAGGATAGGGAAGCTTGAGCGTCTCTGAAACTTCACCCGCGCGCAACAGCACGCCCGCACGGTTTGCGAGCTGGATCCCCAAGAGCAACATCAGTACCGCGCCTGAAAAAACATTGAAAGCGCCAACCCAGCGACGCGTCTGAGCCGTATAGGTGCGGGTAAAGAGGTCCAACTCGACATGCCCTCGCTTGCGCTGAGTGTCGGCCAGCGCCAACGCGGCGATCAACGCGCCGAACAAGCCGGACAATTCATAACTCGCGCTGACCGGGTGCCCCGCCAGCCGGAAGGCAACGTTAAGGCCCGAAAGCATCACCAACCCCACGAGCAACGTCCCCGAAATCGCCATGCCGGAGAAACACAAGGCCTTCTCGACTCTGATCAGCTTGAGCAACATATATCGACACTTGAGTGATTGGGTGTTTAAACAAACGATTAGGCATCAACCGATAAAGTGTCTCACACCCTTCGGACGACGCCTGTGTTCCTCGGACAGACCCCCTTATCTGCCGAGTTTGCCGCTGATAAACGCGATGACCGCCTTGCCGTCTATTCCTTTAGCCGTCACGCGGGCGATGTAGTCTTCAATGAGCGGCTGTGCCGTCGCACGCAGCGTGGCAAGGTCCTCGGCCGCCGGCTCGTTGACCGTCAGATTGTGCTTCTCCTTCGCCCAGACGAGGGCCTCCTGCACATGCTGGTCCACATAAGCGCCCGTCCATTCGGCCTGTTCGCGGTAGAGCCCGTCCAACACGCTCTTGACCTCAGGCGACAACGCGTCATACTTGGCCTTGTTCATCACCACCGCGAAACTGGTCACACACAGGTCGGTTTTGTAGACGAAGGGGCAATAGGACGCATAGTTCATGTCCTTGAGCACCTCGCCGGAGGAAACATTGCCTTTGACCACACCCTTCTGCAGTGCGTCCGGAACGTCCGACTGCGGCATCGCCACCGGTGCGGCACCGAGGCGCTTCATCACCTCCGCTCCCGTGCCCGACGAACGCAGGGGCATCCCTTTCAGGTCGGCCAAGGTCTTCACTTCTTTCGCGCTCATCACCACGGCGGGAGGGCAGGTGAAGACGGTCAACACTTTGACCTGAGAAAATTCTGCGGGCTTGAACGCCGCCAGCAACTCGGCGAGAAGCACGCTCGAGGTCTTGGCATCTTTGAAGAAATGGGGCAGGTCCATGGCTTCGGAAACAGGGAAACGCCCCGGCTGATAGCTCATTGCGAAATTTCCGATATCCGCCGTTCCGGCGACCACACCGTCGAAAATATCCTTGGCCCCGAGCAATGTTCCGCCCGGATAGGTGTTGATCTTCAGCTTGCCTCCCGTGCGCTGTTCGACCTCTTGTTTCCAATGCTCCATCTGCACGCAGGGGAAGGTCGACGCAGGCGGGAAATTGGCGTAATTCAGCGTCACGACAGTTGTCTGACCCTTCTTGCCGCAACCAACCACCATCAGGACGCCTGCCGCAAAAAATGTGAATAAAAAGGTTTTCATGAGGATGTCTCTCGGGTTGTTTCTTTTGATAGTAACGTATCTTATCGTGTCGTCCTCGTTTGGCGCAACACAAAACTGCCTTAATCTTTCACGGCCCTTTTGAGGTAGGGCAAATATTGTCGTGTATAGACAATGATCGACCAGATATTCACGACGATCAGCAAGGTCTCGATCACATAGATCAGCACCTGGGGCAGAAAAAACGGGTGCAGCGCGGCATAGACATAAATGACGCAGGCCGCAGGAAAACTTGCCGCCGTACGAAACTTGCCCATCCAGTTCGCGCGGCAGTCGGCATCAAAAAGCGCACCTACCGAGCGCAGAAAGGTCACCCATTGGTCGCGCAGGATGTAGAGCACCGTGAAGACCAGCATCACAAGCGCATGAACCGCCTCGTCAGGCTGGCGGCCGAGAAGCCAAAGCAACGTGGGGAACACGACCAGATAGAACACTTTGTCCATCAGGGGGTCGGCCATCGCGCCAAATTTGCTGACCACATTCCATTTTCGGGCCAGCTTGCCGTCATACAGGTCCGTCAATGCGGCAACTGCCAAAGACGTCGTGGCCGCTACGGCCAACCACGCCGCGTCCGGCACATACGCATGCGCAACGGCGAGGGCCATGAACAGAACCACAAACGGCACGCGCCCAAACGTGACAGCATTGACAGTGAGTCTTTTCGCGTTGACATCCATGTGCGTAATCAAACCATAAATTCCCGGTTTTGGGAACACAAAAGGTCTGTCGGACCGACCCGCCAGCAAGCCGCGCCCACTGCCCTTTCTGTGCGTGTCACGATCGCGCCATACGAGCGCCCCGCCGCCTGGAAGAGCGTCGCGTGAACTTAATAGGTGACGGCGCGCTGGAGTGCCGAGACCTTGTCGGGGCGAACGGGAATCGCGACGCGGAGCGTGTCCCAAGCCAGCGAAAGGCGTCCATCGGCCAGCGTGTAGGTGACTTGCGGCGGCACGGTTTCGGCAGCGGCCATACGGAGCGCGAACCCGATGGCCGCGGACGAGAGCCGGTTCAGATCAAACTCGCTCTCTTCGCCTGAATAGAGCACAAGATCGAGCCAGGCCTTGTCCTTCTCCCGCCCGCTGGCCCATTCCGGCACACGCCCGTCAAACAAGCAGACCGGCACGGCGAGGGCGACCGAGAGGTCGCCGAAACGCAGGACCGCCGGGGCACCTCCGGACGCTGAGGGCAGAGGAGGCTTCCTCGCCGCGGCGCTGCCGCCGAACTCAAACCGCAGGCGCAAATCCTTGGCGCGGAAACGACCGTTCTTGATACGGTCGAGGTGAAGGTGGGTGTTTCCGCCATCGGTGCCGAAATTGACGGCGGCCAGCAGATCGCCGCGACGCTGTGCGGTGAAAAGCTGAGCATCCGAGAAGTCATACATGTCCCGCAGAAAACGGACCTGAAGATAAGCGGGATTCTGCGGAACCCCCCAGTAAGCCACGATGCCGCGGCGCTGATTCCAGAACTCGGTGCGGTTGGCGCTGCCGAGCGTGAAAGCGGGTTCCAACCACGTGGTCCCGACAACCGGCACTTCCGCTTTCTGATATGTTTTCACCACCTCGCGCGGCGCGTCGAGACGCTGAAAATATGGGAGCAGTTCCTGCGGGCAGGGCAACGGCAAGCGCTGTTCCGAGATGTCGGGGTCATCGATGCCCCAATCGGGCATTCCTTTGGAGGCACGCTGGAGAACGCCGAGCGTGCTTGATCTGAGCAGCGTGCTGTAGCAGCGGCTATGGGGTCTGGCCCACTGCCGCGAGGGCACGTGGAAATGCCGGGCGATGTCCTCCCACACCAGTCGATACAGCTCGTTGATCAGAGGATGCGCGGCAGGGTCTTGGATGTGCAGCCGCATGCGGCCAAGTTCTTCGAGGGCAACCACAGAATAGGTCGGGCTGTTGTACTCGGTAAAGGAGCCTTGCTCCACCGTGTAGTCGTAGAAGCGGCGCAGGCGAGCTAAGGCATACGCCTTGAGATCCTTTATGCCGTAGAGCTCCGATGTCACATAAGTGACGTAAGTGCCCATGATCGCGATATTGGTATACCCTGGACCGACGTTGCGCCGCTCGATCGAACGGGCCGCGTGAAGGATCGCACCGTCTATCCTTTTGGCGAGTTCCGGGGCCAGACGGTGACGGTGGTCAAGGGCGACTTGGAGCAGCTGCACGCCGCAGAAATCGGCCCAATTCCAGTCGGGCGGAGACATCTTGTCGAGTGGCTCCTCCAGAAACCAAGACCAGATTCCATACGTTTTGCTGGCAGGATCGGTGTCCTGCAGCGCGATCACGGTATCGAGAATGTCGCAGGCCCTCTGGCGCAATCCCTCGTCGCCCGTGTCCAGCAGGGCGACAGCATAGCCAAGGGCCGCGCGGGTGCTGTGGACGGTGCCGCCCTTGAGCGTGGTATGGTAACCGGGCGAGGAAAAAGGGGCTCGCAGCATTTTCGCCGCGGGGTCATAGCTGGCGTGCATCGGAAGGAGGGCGCGATTGAGCCGGTCTTTCTGCTCACCGGTCAAAGCCCAAGCCGCACGCGCAGGAGAAATCGCCACCTCCGCAGCCATCTGAGCCGGGACCGGAGCCGGTGTGAAAACCGCGAAGGTGCCGCCTAAGGCCACCGCAAGGCGCACGCGAGAGATGAATAGTGCCATCTGATTTCCTATGAAAAAAGGTGTTCTCTGTTCACGTGTTAACGTATCAGGTTTTCCAATCCCTTTCAATTCACGGGACGCCGACGTGTATCTTTTCGTGCTCGGTCACCGAGGAAGAGGCACTGTCTGGATTGAACACAAAGCCCGCTCCTGATACGATACGGACTTAAGCCTATGGAGGTTCCCGTTTTTGGCGGAACGTGAGAAAGAAGGGTATGGCATACCGAATGAAAAGTACGGCGTGGCTGTGTGTCGCTTTGTTCTTCTTTTTCCGGTCTAGACCCGAAGCGTGCGGCGGAGAGGTCTCGATCCGGGTCCTGCCGCAGACGGTGACCACGAACAGCGGCGTGTTCCGCATCGGGCTACGGGCCGGTTTTGGAAAAACCACGGAAAAGCTGTTGCGGGCGGAATGCCTTTCCGAACCTGTGCTTGTGACGGGAGAGGACGCCACGTCGTTAACCGGAAGCACGGTACGGGTGGCGCAGACACAGGAGCCCGACACGGGCCGGTTGTCCTATACGGTCGCAAACGAAGGCAGCAAACCGGGCGGGATAACCTTGACCACAGCGCCGTTGCGCAAAGGCGTGCGCCACACGCTACGTTTAACCTGCCGCCCCGAGAAGGGCAACCGGGTGTTGCGCTTCGGATTCATTCCTGTTGACGGGAAGCCGGACGAAGCCACAGGCAAGCGTGTGAAGGTGAAGGGCGGTGACGAACCGTGCGAGGTTGCGCTGAACGTCATCCCCCACCGTGACGGCTCCTTTTTTTGCTCGTTCCAGATCGAACCTGGAAGCGTCATGACTTTCTCCGCCTTTTCCCTGTTGCCGGATGACGCGCAGGAGGGATGGGACAGCCAAGTGGTTGAAGCGCTCCGCTTGACCGGGGCGGGCGTTCTGAGCTGGTCGGCTCAGGGGGCGGGCGGGGCACTCCCCTATGACTGGTATGCGGGCGTGGGTCCCCGTCCCGCTCGGGCAGCCAAAGGCCACAGCTTCGGAACCGCCGAGGCTGTGCGGTTAAGCCGTCTGGTCGGCGCAGAGCCGGTGTTTCAGGTACCGGTTTCCCGGATGACCGGAATCGATGACCGTGCTCCCGACCAGACAACGGCGGTAGCCCTTGCGGCGGACTGGGTCGCCTACTGCAACGCGACGGGCGGACATCCGCTGGCCTTGCTGCGAACGCGTCACGGAATCGCCGAGGCATTGGATGTCAAGCGGTGGGAAATCATCCCCTTCGGCGCCAGACAGCAGGATGCCGCCGGTTTTTCGAATGCGTGTCCGGCCTATGTGGCGGCCATGAAGGGAGAAGATCCGTCCATCGCGGTGGAGTCGTTTGCTGATGCGACTGACGTTCAGGACACGCCGGACGCCTATGTGGCGCGGCTGTTGGCGCGCCTGGCGGACAGCGAGGAGAAGGACCGCATCTACTATCACGCCTGGTATGACGCTTTAAGCAAAATCGGCGCAGCGTTGAAACGCTCACAGCAGGGGACCGCGCGCGGCCGGCCCTGCACACCGTTTGAGATCGGGGAGGTCATGCAACAAGGTCTCTATGCCAAACACCGGTTAAGCGGCGCCGGATGGCTGATGTCGCTTGTCAACCGTTTCCCCACAACCGACGCGCTCACGACCGACGGAGGGCTCCCGGGAGAAAAGGCTAGTTCGTTTTGGGTCCAAGCCGCGTGGAGCGAAGACGTTTCGGCCCTCGTTGTGTTTGTCTACAACTCGGGACCTGAAACGCAGAAGGTCCGGCTTGATCTGACGGCGCTCAACCGACGTTTCGTCTTCTATGCTCGCGAACAGGTGGCGGCGGACATCACGGCGCAACGGGCCTCCCCCACGATTCCGGTCTTTCGCAGACAGAAGGCCGGCTCAGCCATCACGCAGGTGGTGCTGTGCGAGGCGTCCCCCTCCTCCCTCACCCGGCTGATCGTCAGGGAGTGACCGGACTGTATAAAGCAAAGAACCCTGGCTCTCGCCAGGGCTCTTGCTTGCCGGGCAACCGGCTCTGCCGGCGCGACGGTTTGTTCAAGACAAACCGTCACGCCGTGAAAGGCCTTAGACGAGGCCCTGCTCAAGCATCGCGGTGGCAACCTTCATGAAGCCGGCGATATTCGCGCCGACCACATAATTGCCCTTGTTCCCGAACTCTTCTGCGCGATCCCAACACTGATTGTGGATGTCGACCATAATCATGTGCAGGCGGTTCTCGACCTCTTCTCTCGTCCACGAGAAGCGCATCGAGTTCTGGCTCATTTCAAGGCCGGAGGTGGCCACGCCGCCGGCATTGGAGGCTTTGCCGGGCGCGTACATGATCTTCGCGGCCAAGAATTTCTCAACGGCTTCCGGCGTGCTCGGCATGTTCGCGCCCTCGGCGACCAGCGTGCACCCGTTCTTAAGCAGCGTCGCGGCATCGCTTCCGCTGATTTCGTTCTGTGTGGCGGAGGGGAAGGCGCAGTCGCACTTCACACCCCACGGATTCTTGCCATCGAAGTACTCGCAACCGAACTTGTCCGCGTACTCCTTGATGCGGCCGCGTTTGACGTTTTTAAGATCCATCGCGAAGGCCAGCTTCTCGGCGGTGATGCCGGCCTTGTCATAGATGGAACCACTCGAATCCGACAGGGTGACACACTTGGCTCCGAGCTGGTTCAGCTTCTCGACCGTGTACTGCGCCACGTTACCGGATCCGGAAACCGCACACACCTTGCCCGCGAACGACTCGCCGCGGCGCTTGAGCATCTC
>Ga0075012_10006683_pt1 | contig 10438 bp, 10 predicted proteins | sample All_14_2_FD_71474 | JGI IMG/M metagenome (GOLD analysis project Ga0075012, IMG submission 71474) | Freshwater microbial communities in response to fracking from Pennsylvania, USA - Allegheny Zone_MetaG_DW_15 | ecosystem: Environmental > Aquatic > Deep subsurface > Groundwater > Drilled... | reverse complement strand
CTTGTTCGTGACGATCACGCTGGACGCGCCCGGCAGGGTGTTCTGCACGGCCTCGAGGAAGAAGCCCGTCAGCTCGATCGAGGAGCCGAAGGAGCCCACGTAGCGCCCGTCGATGTAGGCCGGCGTGATGCAGCCCGTGCCGACCCGCTCCCCCGCCTCGTCCTGCACCAGGCGCTGCAGGTTGGTGCACCGCGTGGCCCGGGTGGGATCGTTCTGCGGCAGGGTGATCTGCGCCATCTCCTCGCCGCTGACGTCCAGGTCGGCAGGCGCGTCCTGGCGATAGAACATCAGTCGGTCCGCCCGGTCGGGCCCATACATGACGAGACGCGTGGCCGGGGTGAAAAAGTAGAAGTTGTCGAAGTCGTGCCGTGCGGCCTGGCCGAAGCTCGCCACAAGGGGGAAGGCGGCGACCAGCGCCCGCATCTCCAGCCCGGGCGTCTGATCCGCCTGCCTCAGGTAGGCCGCCATGCCGTAGGTGTAGCCGCCGCCGGCGTCCTCGTGGCCGTCGAAGTACGCCGCCCGGCTGCGCCGGGTGCCGTCCGCCTGCTTGGGAAAATACTCGTCGGCGAGCGCGCGGGCGTCGGCCTCGGACAGGCGGTCGACCCTGCGCTCCAGCTCCACCGCCGCGGCGCGATGCAGCGCCGCCAGGTTCGAGAACCGCCGGTCCACATTGCTGCTGCGCTCACGCACGTAGTCGCTCAGATAGGCGATCTGCCGCTTCGACAGCTCCTGCTGGAAGACGACGAACGCCCCGATCGAGGCGAGCACGCTCACCGCCAGCGACATCAGGCCGACGCTGAACAGGAACCTGCGCGAAAGCGATCTCATAGGCCGGCGTCACCCCAAGTCTTTGGCGACATTACGAATCTAACCTTGCAGACGGGTTTACGTAGCGGCGCCCTGGTCGCTGGCGGTTTTCAACGCCCCTCACGGCGCCCATAGTGTCGAGCTCGTTCGGGAGCCCCACCCCTTGTCCATCGCCGATCACGCCCTCCACGACCTGATGCAGATCGCCGGCCGCTCCACGCCGGACTGGGCGCTCGTCCAGCCCGGGCCGACGGCGCTGAAGACCCGCTTCTATGCTGAAGAGGCCGCGGCCGCGGTCCTGGCGGCCATCGGCGTCGCCGCCGCCGACATCTGGAGCCTGCGCACCGGCGCGAGCCAGCGCGTCGAGGTCGGCGTGCGCGAAGCCGCCGCCGCGCTCGTCAGCTTCGCTCACCAGACGTTCGCCGACCCGTCGCAGGCCCCGCCCATGCGGCCGGACGACGCCGGCGGCGGGCGCGGCACCCCGGCCATGGGGTTCTTTCAGGCGAAGGACGGCCGCTGGATCTTCCTGCACCCAAGCTTCCCGGACAGCGCCGCCAGGCTGCACGCCCTGGTCGGCGCGCCCGCCGACCGCGAGGCGGTCGTCGCCGAGGTCGCCCGCTGGACCGCCCAGGACCTGGAGGACGCCATCGCCGCGGCCGGGGTCTGCGGCGCCGTGGCCCGCACCCCCGAGGAGTGGGACGCCAGCGAACAGGGGCGCATCCTCGCCGCCACGCCGGTGATCGAGATCGTCCGGTTCGCGGACAGTCCGCCGGAGCCCTTCTCCGGCGATTCCACGGCGCCGCTGTCCGGCCTGCGCGTGCTCGATCTCACCCGCGTGCTCGCCGGGCCGACCTGCGCGCGCACCCTCGCCCAGCACGGGGCCGAGACGCTCTATGTCTCCTCGCCCAACCTGCCCACGACCGAGTGGTTCGTCTCCGACACGAATCCCGGCAAGCGCGCGGCCTTCCTCGACCTGCGCGCGCCCGCCGACGCCGAGCGCCTGCGGGCCCTGGTCCGCGATTGCGACGTCTTCAGCCAGGGCTATCGCGGCGGAGCGCTCGAACGCCTGGGTTTCGGCCCGCTCGACCTGGCCGAGCTGCGCCCGGGGGTGATCTGCACCGCGATCAACGCCTACGGCCACGAGGGGCCCTGGGCCCGACGTCCGGGCTGGGAGCAGCTGGCCCAGACGGTCACGGGCATGGCCGTCCAGCATGGCCAGGACATGGGCGGCGCCGGGCCCCAGCTTCAGCCGGCGGCCGTGGCTGACTACACTACCGGCTACCTCGCCGCCCTTGGCTCGATGATCGCCCTGCGGCGGCGCGCGCTCTACGGCGGCAGCTATCTGGTGCGTGTTTCGCTCTCGCGCACCGCGATGTGGGTTCGGGGCCTCGGCCGCGCCGACGCCGCGCGCCTCGACGCGGTCCAGCAGCTTGGCCAGGACGAACTCGCCGGCTGGATGATCGACGTGCCCGACAGCGGCTTCGGGCCGATGCGGCGGCTGCGGCCGGCGGTGCGGCTCTCGGCGACGCCGGCCGGCTGGGCCCTGCCCGTTTCCCGCCTGGGCGCCCATCCGCCGGCGTGGTCGGACGCGCAAGCCGCATCGCCAAGCTGAACGAAAGCGCCTAAGCGAGCGCCATGAGCGACGACGTGATCCTGGTGGACGCCCGCGGCCACCGCTGCCCTGTGCCGACCCTGCGCCTCCGCCGCGCGTTGGAGGCCGCCGCGCCCGGCGCGCGCGTGCGGCTGCTCGCCGACGATCCTATGGCCCGGGTGGACGTGCCCCACTTCGCCGCCAGCGCCGGCGCCGAGATTCTCGAGCAGGCGCATGCCGACGGCGCGCTCAGTTTCCTGATCGCGAAGCCAGCCTAGGAGGCTCCGTCCCGGCGTCCGGCGCCTCGCTCCGCGCCTCGGCCGCCCGCGCGTCGTCCAGGATGATCTCGATCTCGGTGGCCAGCGCGCCGCCGAAGAAGACGGCGTTCACGTTCCACGACAGCCAGATCAGGAAGACCACGACCGTCGCCACCGAGCCGTAGGTCGCGCCCAGGTGGGCGATCTGCTCCACATAGAAGGCGCTGGCCCACGAGGCCCCCAGGCAGAGGGCCGCCGCGCAGGCCCCGCCGATGATGGACGCCCGCCACGCCACCGGGGAGCTCGACATGGCGAAGCGGTAGATCAGGCTCATGGCGAGCGTCAGGCTGGCGCTCGTCCAGGTCCATTCGCTGTAGAGCCAGGACACGCCCGCCAGAGGCCGCAGGTCGAAGGTCGCCGAGATCAGCCGCAGCCCCAGGAACAGCGCCGAGACCAGCGCCATCAGCGCCACCGCCGCGATCAGCACGCCCAGCGCCAGGAGGTTGAAGCCGACGAAGCCGCGTGGGCGGTCCTCATCGTGGATGAATGAGAGGCCCGCCAGCAGCGCCTTGAACCCACGGTGCGCCGCATAGCCCCCGATCACCAGCGCCAGGCCGCTCTGGGTGGAGATGGCCTCGCTCGGCGCATGCGTCAGCCGGAAAAGCTCGCCTTCGAACAGGGCGCGCGCGCCCTCGGGCATCAGCCGGGTGACCACTTCGGCCTCCGCGGCGGCCCGCACTGGGTCGGCCAGCAGCCCATAGAGCCCGATCAGGATCGCCAGCCCTGGAAACACCGCCAGCATGATGAAGAAGGAGACCCCGCCCACATAGAGCATGACGTCGCGCCCCCACAGGCGCACGAGGGCCTTTCCGAGGGTCTGCAGGGCGCGCCGCGCCCAGTGCGTAGGGTCCCAGTCCACCTCGCTCAGTCGCTGGAGAATCCGCGGGCTCAGCATTGACGGACCCTGTGCGAGGCCTGCGCGCAACGCAAGCCGGGACTCGAAATTGACGCGGCGCGTCACCCTTGCGAGGCGACGCGCCGCCGATGGGCGTGTCTGTCCACCGGGCCGGAAACCGCTTCGAGGGACGGGAGAACGCGGCATCCAACCTGTGCGGACGATGCGTCCCGGCCCCTGAACCCCGGCTGAACGGCCGGTTCAGGCGGTGGCGGGCTGCGCCAGCGCGCCGGACGCCCGCAACGCCTCGATGTCGCCCTTGGAAAAGCCCCAGTCGCTCAGGGCTTCGACGTCATGGGCGCCGATCGCTGGCGGGGGGCCCTGGATCTTGCCGGGCGTGGCCGAGAATCGCGGCGCGGGCGCGGGCTGGACCACCCCGCCCACCTCGACGAACGTCTGGCGCGCGACGTTGTGCGGATGCTTCGGCGCCTCGTCGAGGTCGAGCACCGGGGCGAAGCAGACGTCGGTGCCGCCCATGATGGCGTCCCATTCGTCGCGGGTCTTGGTGGCGATCGCCTCCGCCAGCTTGGCGCGCAGCCCGTCCCACTGGTTGCGGTCCATCTGGGCGGCGAAGGCCGGGTCCTTGATCCCGGTCTTCTCCAGCAGGAGCGCATAGAACTGCGGCTCGATGGAGCCGATCGACACCCACTTGCCGTCCTTGCACTGGTAGGTGTCGTAGAAGTGCGCGCCGCCGTCGAGCATGTTGGCGCGGCGCTCCTCTTTCCACATGCCCCCGGCCTTGAAGCCGTAGAACATGGCCATCAGCGAGGCCGCCCCGTCGCTCATCGCGCAGTCGATCACCTGGCCCTTGCCGGTCTCGCGCGCCTGGATGACCCCGGCCAGCAGGCCGAAGGCCAGATAGAGCGCCCCGCCCCCGAAGTCGCCGACGAGGTTCAGCGGCGGCACGGGCTTGGCCTTGGTGCCGATCGCGTGCAGCGCGCCGGTGATGGCGATGTAGTTCATGTCGTGCCCGGCCGCCGGCGCATAGGGCCCGAACTGGCCCCAGCCGGTCATCCGGCCGAAGACGAGCTTGGGATTGCGCTTCAGCGCCACCTCCGGGCCCAGGCCCAGCCGCTCCATCACGCCGGGCCGAAAGCCCTCGATGATCGCGTCGGCTTTCTCCATCAGCTTCAGGCATGTCTCCACGGCCGCGGGCTGCTTCAGGTCCAGGCCGACCGAGCGCCGGCCGCGGCTGGTGATGTCCGACGGCGCGCCCCGCCCGGCGCCCTTGCGGTCGACCCGCACGACGTCGGCGCCCAGGTCCGACAGCAGCATGCCGCAGAAGGGGCCGGGCCCGATGCCGGCGAATTCGACGACCTTCAGTCCGGTGAGCGGTCCCTGGCGCATATGAATCTCCCTGTTTGGCGGCATCTAAGCGGCCTGACGCCCGGTCAGCCAAGTCTTCCCGCCGCGGCCCTCAGGGCAGCGACTGGCCGTCGTCGATGGTGATGAGGCTGCCGGTGATCGCCCGGGCGGCCGGTCCGGCCAGCATCAAGAGCGCCGCGTCCAGGTCCGAGGCTTCGGCGAGCCGGCGGCGCGGGAAGCCCTTCAGCTGCTTCTGCCCGCCCTCGGTCGCGAACCAGTCGGCGTTGATGTCGGTCTCGATATAGCCGGGACAGATGGCGTTCACGGCGATCGTCTGGCGGGCCCATTCGCGGGCCAGGACCTTGGTCAGCATGCCCACCGCCGCCTTCGAGGCGCAGTAGGCGCCGAGGCCGCCCTTGGGCTCGAAGGTGTGGATCGAGGCGATGTTGACGATCCGCGCTTCGCCGCGTGCGGCCGCGCCCGAGGCGATCATCCGCCGGGCCGCCTCGCGCGCGGCCAGGAAGACGCCCCGGACGTTGACGTCGAACGTCCGGTCCCAGTCCTCGACAGAGATGTCCAACGCCAGTCCCTGGCCGCCGACGCCGGCGTTGTTCACCAGGATGGACAGCGGTCCGAGCTTGTCTTCCACCTCGTCCATGACGGGACCGATCGCCGCAGCGTCGGCCACGTCCAGCGCCAGGGCGACAGCCTGGCCGCCGGCCGCGCGGATCGCCTCCGCGTGCGCCTCGACCATACTGACCCGCCGCGCCGTCAGGGCCACGGCGGCGCCCGCGGCGGCGAGAATCGAGGCGAAATGGGCGCCCAGTCCGCCCGAAGCGCCCGTAACGAGCGCCACGCGCCCCTTCAAAGACTGTTCCATCCCCGGTTCTCTGCCTCCCATGCCTGTCGCACCTGCCCCGCCCCGTATAAGCTGGCGGTCGATTCTCCGTCGTCGAGAGGCGTGGAGACCGCAGGGGCATGCGTCAAGGGTGAGAGAATGGCAGGGATCCAGGCGCGGGTGCTGATCGTCGCGCGCGACGACACGCTCGCCGGTCCCTTGGCCGAGGGTCTCGACCGGCTCGGCTGGCGCACGATCACGGCGCGCGGCCCCTACGCCGCCGTCGCCGCCCTCGCGGACCTGAAGATCGAGGCGGCCATCATCGACCTCGCCAGCGCCGGCCACGAGGCCATGGGCTTGGCCAGGCGCCTGAAGGAAGCCTGCGCGCCGCGCCGCCTGCCGGTCGTGGCGATCGGCGATCCGGAGATGGACGCCAAGCACGACTTCGACCTCATGCTCGCCCCGCCCCTGCATCCGGCGCAGGCCGTCATGCGGCTGGAGAGCCTGGTGCGCATGGCCGTGGCCGAGGAGGAGTTCGAGCTGCGCGCCGAGACGCTGGCCGATCGCGGCCGCAATCTCGATCCGCCGGAGGTCGACGACGCGCCCTTCCGCGTGCTGGCCATCGGCGAGCCGGCGCCGCAGTTCCTGGCCTTGTCCAACGCCCTGGCGCGCAGCGGCGCCGAGATCGTCGGCGCGTTCACCGCCTACACCGCGTTCGACTACCTGCACGAGCGGCCCTTCGACGCCGTCGTCCTGTGGGCCGGCGACAATTCGCAGGAGGCGCTGTCGATCGCCGCGGGGATGCGGCGCAACACGCGCCTCTACCATGTGCCGGCGCTGCTCTACATGCGTGAGGAGTCCTACGTCACCACGTCGGAGGCCTACCATCGCGGCATCTCCGACGTCGCCTCGCCCGAGACGCCCGAGCGCGAGACCGCCCTGCGCGTCATCGAGCTCGCCCGCAGCTATCGGCGCCAGACCGCGATCCGAAAGGCCCTCGAGCGCGCGCGCAGCTCCGGTCTCATGGACGCCGCCACCGGGCTCTTCACCCGCGACCTCTTCGCCCACCACCTGATCCGCCTCGCCCAGGCCGCGCGCGAGCGCAACCGGCCGCTGTCCGTCTGCGTGCTGCGCGTCGCCGACCGGCCCGACGTGGCCATGGCCCGCGCCGGCGGCTGGCTGGACCGCGCCGTGCCGCAGATCGGCTCGATGATCGGCCGTCTCGTCCGCGTCGAGGACACCGCCGCGCGCCTCGGCCCCGAGGTCTTCGCGCTCGCCCTGCCGGCCACGCCCCAGGCCGCCGCCCGCGCGGCCGGCGAGCGGATCGGCGCGGTGATCGGCTGCACGGCTTTCGAATCCGGCGAGGGCCGGCCGCCGTTCGTCGCCGAATTCGACATCGGCGTGGCCGAGGTCTCCTCGCCTGAGATGGCCGGCCGGGCGCTTGAGGAAGCCGCCGCCCGCGCCCTAACCCGGCAGGCGAGCTAGAGCTTCCCGGCCTCCGAAAGCCGGTCGATCAGCCATAGCCTCGCTGGCGGCAGCGGCCGGTTCAGCGGCGCGAAGACGAACGCCTCCAGAAAGTGCGCCGTCAGGTCCAGCCCCGCCCGCACGTCGCCGGGCATGAGCCGCGACTGCGCCCCCAGCATGAACGGCGGCAGCGCCAGGAGCCTGTCCTTGTAGGGCTCGCCCGCCTCGCGGCTGACCGCGCGCCCGGTCCGCGGGCTCACATAGATCAGGTCGTCCACCGCGCCCGTCGCCGCGCACTTGGAAAGGTCGAGCCCGAAGCCCAGGTCCTGCAGCAGGCCCGCCTCGAAGCGCACGAAGACGGCCGGCCAGATGTCCGGATTGGCGAGCGCGGCCTGCAGCGCCTCGAAGGCCAGGAAGGCGCCGGGGTGCGGCTCGCGCTCGGGCAGGGCGCCGGCCGCCACGGCTGCGGCGGCCGACAGGCCCGCCAGCGCCAGGGCGTCGTCGAACAGCGCAGACGGTCCCTCGCCCACCGGCTCCAGGCTCGCCGAGCCGAGCTGGTCGGACACCCGCGCGCGATAGCGCACCTGCGCCCTGGCGCCCGCCTGCAGGAAGGGACGAAGCCTGCGCGAGCCGCCCCCGGCCACGTGGGCCGCGTACTTGCCATGACGCGCCGTCAGGAGTTCGACGATGGCGCCGGATTCGCCGAAGGCGCGGGCCGAGAGCACGAAAGCGTCGTCCTCGAATTCCATGGCTCAGGCCGTCTTCCCGTCAGGCGTCGAAGTCGAGCCCCACGTCGCCGTAGAGCTCGCGCCGGTCCTGCCAACGCTCGTCGACCTTTACGTGCAGGAACAGGTGCACCTTGCGCTCCAGCAGGGTCTCCAGCTCCTCGCGCGCGTGCTGGCCGATCCACTTCAGCGTCTGGCCGTTCTTGCCCAGGATGATCGGCCGCTGGCTCTCGCGCTCGACATAGATGTTCTGCTCGATGCGCACCGAGCCGTCCTTGCGCTCCTCGAAGGCGTTGGTCTCCACGGCCGCCGCGTAGGGCAGCTCCTCGTGGACGCGCAGGTAGAGCTTCTCGCGGGTGATCTCGGCCGCCAGCAGGCGCGCCGGCAGGTCGGCCGTCTGGTCCTCGGGATAGAGCCAGGGGCCTTCCGGCATCAGTTCGGCGAGGCGCTTCATGAGATCGTCCACGCCCGAGCCGTCGGCGGCGGAGATCATGAAGACTTCGGAATAGACACCTGTATCGAAAAGGTCTTTCGCGATGGCGAGCATCCGGTCGCGCTTCACGCCGTCGATCTTGTTGAGCGCCAGGATGGCGGTCTTGCCGCTCGCCTTCAGGCCCTCGACGATCGACTCGACATCGTGGGCGGAGCGTTTGTCCGCCGATTTGGCGCCCGGCTCGCGCGCGGCCAGTTCGGCCGCCACGTCCACGAGGTGCACGATCGCGTCGGCGTCCTCCGCCCCGGTCCAGGCCGAGCGCACCATGGCCCGGTCCAGCCGCCGGCGCGGCGAGAAGATCCCGGGCGTGTCCACCAGCACGATCTGCGTGTCGCCCGCCATCGCGACGCCGCGCACCGGGAAGCGCGTCGTCTGCACCTTCTGGGTGACGATCGACACTTTGGCCCCGACCAGCCGGTTGGTCAGGGTGGATTTGCCGGCGTTCGGCGCGCCGATCACGGCGACGAATCCCGCGCGCGTCATAGTCCGGCCTCGCGTTTCTCTAGCATTTGACTGGCGGCCGCCTTCTCCGCCTCCTGTTTCGATCGCCCTTCGGCTGACACCGGCGCAAAGCCTTCGATCGTCACCTCCACCGTGAAGGCGGGGGCATGGTCGGGTCCCTCGCGACGGACGACGCGGTAGGCCGGCAAGGCCAGCCCCCGCGCCTGCGCCCATTCCTGCAGCGCGGTCTTGGCGTCCTTGGCCCGCGGCAGGTCCTGTCGCTCGATCTCCTCGGCCCAGAAGCGGTCGAAGAAGTTCCGCGCAGCCTCGAGCCCGCCGTCCAGATAGATCGCCGCCATCAGCGCCTCGCAGGCGTCACCCAGCACCGAGTCGTTGTCGCGCGCGCCGATCTTGGTGGCGCTGGCCGACAGCCTCAGCGCCTCGGTCAGGCCGATCCGGCGGGCCACCCGGGCGCACGCGCCAAGGTTCACCAGCTCGGCCACCTTGCGCGAAAGCTCGCCTTCCCGGGCCTGGGCGTGGCGGCGCATCAGGGTCTCGGCGGCCAGCAGGTTGAGCACCCGGTCGCCCAGGAACTCCAGCTGCTCGTTGTGCGCCACCTTCACCGCGCCCTCGCCGACGCTGGCGTGGGTGAGCGCGCGCTCCAGCAGCTCGCGGTCGCCGAAGGGGCGGCCGATCAGGGCTTCCAGCGTCTGGACCGCGGCTTCGCGCCTGCTCATTTCAGCAGATTGAAGAACCGGCCGGGCCGCGCGTCGGTCACCCAGGTCCAGGGCTTGAACAGCGACACGTCCTTGTCCCAGGACAACAGGATGATCTGCGCCTTGCCGACCAGGTTCTCGGCCGGCACGAAGCCCACGCCCACCGCCGCCGGAACGCGGCTGTCGAGGGAGTTGTCGCGGTTGTCGCCCATGAAGAAGTAGTTGCCCTCGGGCACGACGTAGACGTCGGTGTCGTCCACCTCGCCGTCCGGGCCGAAGTCGTAGGTCACATAGGAGCGGCCGTTCGGCATGGTCTCGCGGAAGCGCTCGACCTCGCGCGAAAAGCCGTAGCCGGTGTCGACCATCTGCGGCGACAAGGGCTCGCGCGGCAGGGCCTTGCCGTTGATGTAGAGCACCCCGCCCTTCACCTGGATCCGGTCGCCGGGCAGGCCGATCAGCCGCTTGATGTAGTCGGTGCGCCCGTCGCGCGGCAGCTTGAAGACCACGATGTCCCCGCGCGTCGGGGAATGCTCGAAGATCCGGCCCTGGAAGATCGGCGGGCTGAACGGGATCGAATGGCGCGACCAGCCGTAGGAATACTTCGAGACGATGATGTAGTCGCCTTCCAGCAGCGTCGGCTCCATCGAGGCCGAGGGGATGGTGAAGGGCTGGAACAGCAGCACCCGCAGGAACAGCGCGATGAGCAGCGCGTAGACGACCGTCTTGACGATCTCGACGAGTTCGTTGACCGCGCCGGACTTGTCGGAGTGCTCGGCGCTCTGCGCGTGTTCGGTCATGAAGCAACCTTGGAGGGCGTCCGGAGACGCCGGACGCGCTGTTAGCTAG
>Ga0075012_10006682_pt1 | contig 10439 bp, 8 predicted proteins | sample All_14_2_FD_71474 | JGI IMG/M metagenome (GOLD analysis project Ga0075012, IMG submission 71474) | Freshwater microbial communities in response to fracking from Pennsylvania, USA - Allegheny Zone_MetaG_DW_15 | ecosystem: Environmental > Aquatic > Deep subsurface > Groundwater > Drilled... | reverse complement strand
ATGGCCTTCTGCCCGTCGGCGGCGCTGCCGGAGCCCGGCTCCTACATCGCGCGCACGACGGTCGGCACGCCGTTGCTGGTGGTGCGTGGGACCGACGGCGTCGTGCGCGGCTTCCGCAATGCCTGTCGCCACCGCGGCATGAAGCTGGAAGAGGGCGAGGGCTGCAAGCGCGCCTTCGCCTGCCCCTATCACGCCTGGACCTACGGGCTCGACGGCGCGCTGCGCCACATCCCGGGCGAGGACGGTTTTCCCGGTCTCGACAGGGCGGCGCACGGGCTGGTGCCGGTGGCCGCCGTGCAGGAGCGGAACGGCATCGTCTTCGTGACCCAGGACGAGCCGCTGTCGGACGGGCCGCTCGGCGATCTGCCCGAGGTACTGACCGACGATTACGTGCTGTTCAACAAGATCGAGTTCGACGACACGGCGAACTGGAAGGTGCTGGGCGAGACCTCGATGGAGGGCTACCACATCAAGGCACTGCACAATCAGTCCTTCTATCCGTACGGCTACGACAATCTGAACGTGGTCGAGCTGCACGGCCGCAATTCGCGCATCGTCTTCCCGTTCCGCCGCATCGAGAAGCTGCGCAGCGTGCCGCGGGAGGAGTGGAGCACGCAGGGACGCATCACCGACGTCCACCAGCTCTTCCCCAACACCCATGTCAGCGTGCTGTCGAGCCACGCGATCCTGATCATCCTCGAGCCGGTCTCGCCGTCGGAGACGCATTGGGTCGTCTACCAGCTGGCGCCGCGCATCAAGAACGGCAAGCCGCTCGACATCGAGCAGGCGCGCAAGGACGCCAATTTCGTGCAGGAGAGCGGCATCCTCGAAGATCGCCACGCCGCCCGCGAGATCCAGGCCGGGCTGGCGTCGGGCGCCAACACCCATTTCACCTTCGGTCGTTACGAGCAGGCGATCGGTCATTTCCACCGGCACCTGACGGAACATGTCGAGATGCTGTCGCAGAGGAAGACTTCATGAGCAAGCGCGTCGAGGGAAAGATAGCCGTTGTCGTCGGTGCCGGGCAGACTCCGGGCGAGACGATCGGCAACGGCACGGCGATCGCCGGCCTGCTGGCGCGCGAGGGCGCCACGGTACTGTGCGTCGACCGTAGCGGCGAACGCGCGGAGAAGACGGCCAAGGACATCTCCTCGACCGGCGCCGTCGTCTCGTCGATGGAGGCCGACATCACGGTCGCCGACGACTGCGACCGCATCATCAAGCTGGCGATGTCGCGCTACGGCCGCGTGGACATCCTGATCAACAATGTCGGCATCGGCGGCGGCGGCGACGCGCCCGCCCATCGCATCGAGGAGCGGGTGCTCGACCGCATCATGGACGTCAATCTCAAGGGCATGTGGCACACGATCAAGGCGGCCATCCCGGTGATGCGGGCGCAGAAAGCCGGCTCGATCGTCAACATCTCCTCGCTCGCCGCCACCAGCGGCGCGACGCAGATGGCCTACGAGATTTCGAAGGCGGCCGTGAACCGGCTCACGACCCATGTGGCGCAGTCCAACGCACGCTACGGCGTGCGCGCCAACGCCATCATGATGGGCTTCATGGACACGCCGATGGCCATCACCGGCATGGCCCAGGCGACCGGGCGCCCGACGGAAGAGGTCCGCGCCCAGCGCAACGCCATGGTGCCGCTGCGCGGCAAGATGGGCACCGGCCATGACACCGCCTACGCCGCGCTGTTCCTCGCCTCCGACGAGGCGCAGTTCATCACCGGCGAGATCCTGCGCGTCGATGGCGGCATGGGGCTGGGCCTGGCCTAGCCCTTCAGCGCCGCCTGCCGCGCACGAAGCTCGTCGCTGGGGCGGATGTCACGGCCGCGGCTATAGACCGTGACCGCGACCAGCAGCACGACGACCATGAAGCCGAACAGGGTGCGGTAGGCTTCCTCGGAGCGGGCGCCGTCGGGCAGGGGCGCGAAGGCGCCGACGATCACGCCGGACAAGGTCTGCATGCAGGCGACGCCCAGCATCACGCTGGTGTTCATGGTGGCTATGCCGCGGCCGATCAGCCGGTCGGGGAAGATGCCGCGGCCATGGGTCATCACCATGGTGCTGGAGGCGCTCAGGAAGCCGATGCCGACGATGGCGCCCACCGCGACCCAGAGCGGCGCCTTCGACCACAGAGCGAGCGTCGCCAGGATCGCGGCGATCAGCAGCGTGCCCGTGATGGCGATGCGCTTGCGGGTGTCGAACACGCGGTCGAGCGGGCTGATGGTCAGCATGCCGATCTGGTAGGCGATCACTGCCACCAGCAGCACGTTTCCCGATTCGACCCGGCTCAGCCCGTGGACCTCGCGCAGGAACGGACCGCCCCACAGGCCCTGCACGGTGAAGGTGCAGGCATAGTTGCAGAAATTGAGGGCGATGATGAATTTGAGCTGCGGGTTCTTCAGCACCTCGCCCAGCCCTCGCATCATTTCGGCCGCGGTCTCGGGCTTCCGGTAGAGGAAGGGATGGCCGGGCGGCGCGTCGCGCACGATCACCCAGACGCCCAGCGCCGTCAGCGCGGTGAAGGCGACCATCAGCCCGAACACGCCGCGCCAGCCGATCAGTTCGGTGCCCCAGGCGAGCGGCGTGGTGGCGAGCAGGTTGCCGAGCAATCCCACGGACAGGACGATCCCCGCGAGCGTCGCGAACCGGTCGGGCGGGAACCAGCGCGAGATCACCACCATGCTGCCGATCAGCATGACGCCGAAACCGGCGCCCATCAGCGCGCGGCCCGCCAGCAGCTGTGGCCAGCCCGAGGCGAGGGTGAACAGCGTCGCACCGATCACGGCGACCACCAGCATACCCGTCACGGTGCGACGCGGCCCGTAGCGGTCGAACAGGAAGCCACAGGGGATCTGCATCGCCGAGAAGCCGAAGAAGAACGCGCCGGTGAGGGCGCCCAGTGCTTCCGGCCCGATGCCGAGGTCACGCATCAGGTCGAGTCCGATCGTGACGTTGGCCGCGCGGAAGAAATGGCTGGCGACATAGGCGGTCGCCAGGGTCGCCACGATGATGATGGCCTGCCGCCGGATGCCCCTGCTCGTGTCCGGCGACGTCACGACGCGTTTCCTCTTTTCATTCCCGCTTTCTCGTCCGGCCGGGCCGTCGGTGCGTTGGTTTCGACTGCCAGTGCTATCGATAGAGGAGGGGCGTCGCAATCTTCGCGTGCATCGTCATTCCGCCCGCCGGACATTTCACCCGGGCGCGCCTGCCCCATAAAACTGAAGCATCGCCGTGAAAGGCACACGCAATATTGCGTTCATTGGAGAGCAGATGCCTGTCGGTGGAATGCCGCCCTTGGGTTCTATTTGCCGAATGCTTTCGACCTTGGAGAGCGCTCCGGCACCGGCATGGGTGCGTATGGCGAACAGAAAAGACGGAATTTCCCTGTCCTTCTGATCCATCGTCTTCTGGGTTATCTCTCCGGATACGCTGCTGCCATCCTCGAGCGCCCAGGAGGCCTTCGCGGCGCGCGCAAGGTAGAAATCATGAACGCCGATCCGTCGTGATCGTTCATCGAACAGGGTCGCGTCGGTTCCACGATAGGTCCAGACATTGGGATCAACGCCCTGGCACTCGTAGATGACGACGCCTTCGACCTTCGCCCGGAACAGGAGAGGCGCTCCTTCGGGAACATGCAAATCTGGAGGGGGTGACATACAGCCGCTCAGGCCGGCGAATGCCGCGATGGCGACCGCTGCAAGGCGATGCGGAAGGATGCTGCCCACGCCGCAGGATCGCACATTCGCATCATGGTGGATAGACGGGGACCGGCCATGCGGCCATGAGACTCCTTCATCATGGGACGACGGACGGTTACACACGATCGTCGATGCGTACACTCGAACCGCCGCCGCTGCGCGCCCTCGAACGACTCGCGATCCATCCGGGATTGATCGTCGCGGTCACCTGCGCCGGCGCCTTCATCGGGCAGCTCGATGCCAGCATCGTGCAGCTGGCGCTGCCGCGACTGGCAGAGGCGTTCGACGTGCGGGTCGACGCGGTGCGCTGGGTGGCCATCTCCTACCTGCTGGCCTTTGCCGCCAGCCTCGCCGTATCGGGCCGGGTTTCCGAGATGATGGGGCGCAAGCTGCCCTATCTCCTGGGGTTCGCGCTGTTCACTCTGGCCTCGCTGCTCTGCGGCTGGGCCGAGACGCTGGACCAGCTCGTGGCGCTGCGGGCGCTGCAGGGCGTGGGCGGCGGCCTCCTGGGCGCCAACAGCATGACCATCCTGGTGACCGCGGTGCCGGCGGACAGGCGGCCCCATGCCATCGGCTGGTTCACCACGGCGCAGGCGGTGGGCGTCAGCACCGGGCCGATCGTCGGTGGTTTCCTGCTCGAACTCTTGGGCTGGCGCTGGATCTTCTGGGCGGCCGTTCCCTTCGGCCTGCTGGCCTTCGGGCTGGGCTGGCTGGTCCTGCCGCGGTCGCGCGCGGAAGACATCAAACGGGACGAGACCTTCGATCTCGCCGGCGCGGTGCTGCTGGTCCCGGCGGTGGGACTGGGCGTCCTCGCGCTGACGCAGGTGTCCGTGTGGCCGCTCGCCTCGCCCGCGATGCTGGGCAGCGTGGCCGCGTCGCTCCTGTGCCTCGTGCTGTTCCTGCGCCGCGAGAAGAAGTCGCGCTGGCCGGTCGTCGATATCGAGCTGTTCCGCTCGCGCGACTTCTCGGCGGGCTTCGTCGGCGTGGTGATGGGTTATGCGCTGCTGTACGGCATGCTGTTCCTGATGTCCTTCGCCTTCGTGAAGGGGCTCGACAACAGGGCGCACGTGGCGGGGTTGAAACTCGCGACCATTCCCGTGCTGCTCGGGCTGGTCGCCCCGCTCGCCGCGCGTCTCGCCACACGGTTCACCGCGCGGCGGGTCGGCATCGCCGGCTTGGTGCTGTGTCTGGCGGCGACCCTCGCTCTCGTGGCGATCGCCTTCGGGCCCGACCGGCTGGTGGTGCGCCTCGCCGCGCTCGCGGCGTTCGGTGCCGGGCTCGGCCTGTTCCTGGCGCCCAACAGCCATGCCACCATCGATGCCGCGCCCAGGGGCCACGCCTCGTCGGCTGGCGGACTGGTCAATCTCGGCAGGGTGTTGGGAAGCTGCATCGGCGTCTCCGCCGCCTCATCGACCCTGTCCTGGCGCCTCGGCCTCTCCGGCAGCGCCAACCGGATGGGCCCGGCCTTCGTCGAGGCGGTGGCCGGCAGCCTGTTCGTCCTGGCCGCCTTCGCGCTCGTGGCGATCACGGCGTCGATGACGTGGCGCACGGGGGGCTTCACGAAGCACTGAATTCTGTCTTTGCTCGTAGCCGGCGCCAGGCAGGCTTTTCCATTGGAAATCCGATTCTCCTGCAGACGCGGAACGCTCATGCATTCTGCCAGCCGGGATCCAGCCGCCGCCGGTCTTCCACATATTGCTGCCTCGAGACATGGACGAAAAAGTCGATCGGCCGACCTACATTCTGTATCGCTCTCGGCTCCAGCCAGTCGGCGACCTCCCGAGCCGGCCCCGAACGTGCGTTATTGCCCAGGATGCCGTAACTCCAGAATACAGGAAGCGTTTGTGCCAAAGCCCTATGGATGATCGGCATTCTTTTCAGATAATTGGGGCGACCGTGCCCCTGTATGCAAACCATCTGATTCGCTCGTTGCTATCTCATGCCACAATAGAGCGAGCGCATCACACCCGTCCTCCTTCCGAAGGGACCAAAAATCACCAGTTTGCCGATGACCGGGCTCTTCGCGACGGGTGCTTCGCAATTGCCGGCTTGGCTCCTGGCAAGGCGAAGTCGGTCCGGTGCTCTCGACAGTCTTCCCCCGGGGGGCTAGGACGGCGAAGCCGCCGAAGTGGTTGCGATCCATGTCGAACTTCGAGTGGGTGGCCTCTAGACGAGAAACGTCAGTGGCGTGATACCCACCACCCCTGACCTGGCTGGAGCCTCGCTTTCCCACATCGTTCGTGGCTCCGTCGAGTGCCGCGATGGCCGGTTTCCCACATTGCCGGCCATCGCATTCTCTCGATCGAAACCCGGAAATCGATCGGGATCGACTTTCACGGCCAAATGCTGGTGCGCAAGGGGTGCTCACCCGGCGGGTCGCGGCGGCGCATTGGACTCGCTCGAAAAGACGACGTAGGAGCGAATGAACGACCGAACCGTCTCGCGTCCCTTGTTGGTGAGATGCACGGCAGCCCGGCGCCTGTCCTTCTCGTCCGGGGTTCGCACGAGCATGCCCTTGCTTTCCAGTTCATGGATACGCCGCAAACCCGAAGTCATCGGCACGCCCGCCGAGCCCCCCAGTGCGGTCAGCGAAGTGCGCTCGTGGCGCAGTTCGCTGACATAGAGGTCCAGGAGAATCTCCCAGCTCGCCTCGACGGCCAGCCCCGCCGGCAGATTCTCGCTGCGGACGCGCCGCAGCTTCCTGAGACTGTTCAATACGACGATCGACATGGCTTCGACGTCGACATGTCCCGGTTGCGTGCCGGCATCGGGTTTCGCGTCCACCGGCGAGGCTTGCCGGGAGGGCGCGATCTTGAGGAGGGAATGCGCCTGCCGCTCCAACTTCACGTCCCGTATGACCTGTATCAACCGCCGAAGATCGATGGGCTTCGTCAGCAGATCGCGGGCGCGGAGCCGGATGGCATCGACGGCGTGACCGAGTTCGGCGCTTCCGCTGATGAAGACGAACTCGGGCAGCTTTGCCAACTCCATCCGTCCAAGCCGCTGGGCCAGTTCCAAGCCATCCAGTTCAGGCATTCGGATGTCGATGACCATTACGGAGGGAACGGGGCCCTTCAGCAGGAATTCCAGAGCGTTCCACCCGGTGCTGGCGCCGACACAAGTCAGCCCGGCCCGTCTCAGGCTTGCGGTCAAATCGACGAGACTGGCCTCGTCGTCGTCGACGATGAGCACATCGAGTTTCTCGCCTGGTACTGCAGCCGCGATTCGCATTCTCGCCCGCTCAACCCGCGGTGGCTCGCCCGAGGTTCGGAGCACTTATGGGTTTGCTGCACATTTCGATCGCTTGCCGCAACTGCCGCAAATCTATGGGTTTGCGTTGAAAGTGCATCACGCCGATCGACCTGGCCTGCCGTTCGTCCTCCGGCGTGCCGTGGCCGGTGAGAACGATCGCCGGAATCATCCTACCCGTGCGCTGCGCATGTCCGGCGGCAAAGCGAAGAATATCGTACCCATTCACGCCGGGCATACGCAGGTCCGTCACGATGACCGTGATATCGTCGTCGGTGCACAAAGCGTGAAGTCCCTCTTCTCCGCTGGAGAAAGCCTTTATGCGATAAAGCCGACGCAAGTACAAAGAAAGCAATTCGAGTGTGGGTTGGTCGTCTTCGACGAGCAATACCTTGATGCCGAGGCGAGGTGAGCCTCCCTCGCAAGCCGTCATGAATTTTCCCCGAGTTTTGCCGATCCCGAACCGCTATACGCATCGGCAGAGGCAGTAGATCAAGGAAATTATGGTCCGCGGGCGATACGGCAACGAACCGGAAGAACCAAAGTGGGACAGTTTTCTTTCGTCGTGGACGCGGAGTGCTGGACAAAGGGTTGGGAATGCCACTTGCATCGTTGGGCGAACCTGAAATATCAGCATCGGCCGTGAAAGAGCGCTTGCGACATCCTCGATGATTTATCGACTTTCGAGAGTGCCTTTGCTTGCCACGCCCTCGCTCGTCAAAGGCGCATAGCGAGATGGTCACCAGGTCCGAACCCCACTCCGCGCTCCGGGTGGCAGCGGGATCTGCAGTTGTGGTACTCGCCATATGGTCGCTCGTCTTCGCCTTTCTATGGCAGCAGTACGTATCGAGCCTTGGCAACGCCGAGCGGTCCACCGGGCACCTGTCCTTGGTCATGGCGGAGATCGCCGACCAAAGCCTGACGGTCAATCAGCTGGTGATGGACTCCATGCTCGACTGGATCGCCGAGGAGGGTGTTGGGACCGAGGAGCACTACCGGAAAGTGGTGTCCAACCGGAACTTCTACGATCGGCTGGTCGAGCGTACCGCGAAGTTGCCGACGATCGATGTCGCGACCTTCATCGCCGCCGACGGCACCCTACTGAACTATTCGCGCAGCTATCCTCCTCCACTCATCAATCTGGCGGATCGCGACTACTTCATCGAGCAGATGAGCGCGAATCAGCCTCCGATTTCGCTCGGCAAGGCCGTTCGAAACAGAGGGACCGGGAGGTGGACGTTCTACCTGGCCAAGGACGTCCAGAGGAATACCGGTGCCAAGCTCGGGGTCGTGATAACCGGTATCGGCGCTCCCTACTTCGCCTCTCAGTTTCGTCGCATGCTGCGTCGGCATCAGGGGGGCGACCTGCGCGATGGCGATGCCGCCTATCTCGTTCGCGACGACGGCGTGTTGCTCGCGGCCACGTCCGATGACGCCCCGCTTGGGACACGCATCTTTCCGCCGATGGGCCCCGGCAACAGTATCGGCTCGCTGTCCGCCGCCACCGTTGATCTGGGCCTGCCGTCCAATACCCTCAGCTCGTCATCGCGCCTGGCCACGTTTCCTGCCTATGTCGTTGCCGTTACCAACCCGGCTCCCTTCCTGATCGAGTGGCGCCGGACCGTCTGGGCCATGGTCTCGGCCGGAGCGGTGCTTTCCCTGCTATCGCTCGTGGTTGGCTGGCGGAGCTACCGTCGCCTGCAGGCCCGGGATCGTGTCCTCCGGCAAGAAGGAGAGCGGCGCGTCCTCTCCGCGATCTTCGGGTCTCCCCTCGCGCTCGGGGCACTGGTGACGCGGGATCGCCGGATCCTCTATTGCAACAGCGCCTTCGCGGCATCCCTCGGTCCCGTCATTCGTGACGGCACGTTGGTGTTCGAACCGGAGGTCGACGGCAGCGGGGCGTTGACGAGCTTCCTGGAAGGCGACAAGGCGCGCGCCGATTTCACGCTGCGCATTCCCGCCGGTGACTACTCGCCGGCCTACCTCAGATTTTCCGGCGCACGAGTGGAGCGGGGACAGGGTGGCGATGAGATCGCCCTTCTCGGATACGACGACACGCAACGGATAAAGTCAGAAGCCCACATCATCCAGTCGTCCAAGTTGATCACCCTCGGTGAAATGGCAACCGGCATGGCGCACGAGCTGAACCAACCGCTCAACGTCATCAAGATCGCGGCGCAATCGGCGCTCTTCGAGATCGAAGACTTGCAGAATATCGGTGACCGCGCGGACACCCACGCGATGGCGTCTGCGGACGCCTTCCTGTTCGTCAGAGAGCGTCTCGAGCGTGTCGTGGAACAGGTGGATCGCGCGGCGACCATCATCGACCATATGCGGATATTCGGCCGCGTCCCGGAGGGCCAGCCTCCCCTGATCGACGCTGCGGCGGCCTGCCGGTCTGCACTGCAATTGATCGGTCATCAGCTGCGTGATTCGCAGGTCGATGTCGTCTTTCGACCGGGGGACGGGCCGCAGCTCGTCAAGTGTCATCCGGTGCTGCTCGAGCAGGTCGTCGTCAACCTGCTTCTCAATGCGCGGGATGCAACGGCTGCGCTCTCGGTCGAGACGCGAGAGATCCGCATCGAAGTGCAACGGGTTGGCGACGAGGTCATCATCGCCGTGTCGGACAACGGGCCGGGCATCCCTCCCGCGCTCCGCGACAGGGTCTTCGAGCCTTTCTTCACGACCAAGTCGGCGGAGAAGGGGACGGGGTTGGGCCTTTCCGTGTCCTATGGCATCGTGCGGGACAGTGGCGGCCGGCTGGAACTCCTGGACGGCGCAGCGGGCTGTACCTTCCGCATCCGGCTGCCGGCGGCGCCGGGTCCCGATCTTCGCGGCGGATGAGTGGCAGATTGGAACACAGGCAGATCGGTGCCGCCGGGCCTTCCGGTCCGTCGGCCAAATCACTCGCTTGATCTGCCTCGTTGCAAAAGGTTATTGAATAGATCATGCAAACGTGTCCCCCGGGGACAGTATGCTGTGTGACGTATGGAAGCCCGTTGATCACAGGCTTCGGCAGAGATCTGGAGTTGAGCGATGAGACATGGGCCGCGTGGTGTTCGACACCTGTCCCTCGGCCTGCGGCGGCTGGCGCCCGGTCTCCTGCTCGCGACCGCTTTCGCGTTCCCCGTGGAGGCCCAGACCAGGGCCGCGGACAACGCGCCGCCGGTGGTGCTGGTGCGGCCGGTCGAGGTGCGGACGCTAGCGCCGCAGTCGGAATATGTCGGGCGTCTGGTCGTGTTCGACAAGGTCGAACTGCGGGCACGCGTGAAGGGCGTGCTGGGCAAGCGCGAGTTTGCCGACGGCAGCAAGGTGACGGAGGGCCAGCTCCTGTTCACCATCGATCCGACTCCCTACCGCATCGCCGTGAACCAGAAGCGGGCGCTGCGCGACGGTGCGCAGGCGGCGCTGATCAACGCCGACGCGCAGCGCCCGCTTCTGGTTCACGGCGATGCGGTAGGGAGTCGGATCGATGGTGAAC
>Ga0075012_10006680_pt1 | contig 10441 bp, 5 predicted proteins | sample All_14_2_FD_71474 | JGI IMG/M metagenome (GOLD analysis project Ga0075012, IMG submission 71474) | Freshwater microbial communities in response to fracking from Pennsylvania, USA - Allegheny Zone_MetaG_DW_15 | ecosystem: Environmental > Aquatic > Deep subsurface > Groundwater > Drilled... | reverse complement strand
GATGGCGCATCGTCGTCCCCTTGAGACTTGCTGATCACGTTCTGCAGGGAGCTGGCTCGGCGAAGGAGTTGGTGGGATGGCGTGTCGTACGAGGACCGGGAAAGAGAGGAAGAAGATGAAGCGTCTGGGAAGAAGGCGAGGGAGAGGTTGCAGCACGGAACGACAATCTGGTCGATAATTCGTCCACTCGCACAAGACGCTAGAGTCTCCAAGCAAATCTCTAAAGCGTCGTCCGACAGCAAGGTCGATGAACGAGCGTACGCGCTCTCTGTGTGGGAAAGAAACTGCGAGATGAATGTCTTTGTAGGACCGAGCATAAAGCGTTCCAGATCGATAATCTCGCACCCTTCCACTGGTAACTCGGGCGCCTCGGACTTGAATCGATTTTCAAGTAACGAGATCTCCAACGCGTAGTAGTCGTTGGTGATTGGATCAAACAGTCGCTGCGTCCGAACCTTCAGATCGTTTACGTCCGAGTCTGTCAGCCCTAGAACCTCCTCAAACAGCTTATCCAGGTTCGCCTTGGTCCTCGAGAGGAGCTCCACTCTCTCCAGCGCGATCCCGGGAGGTGGAGATTGCAAGGGGGGAAACCAGGTCTGAATCAATGCCTTTAAGCCAGTCTCGTCACCGAGAGTGAGGTGGATCATTCGATCCACAAGCTTCTGAGTAGCCTTGGGCTCGAGAGTGGCCAGTACAATGGTACTCTTTCCCTCTGACATGGAAAGAGAAATCTGCTCAAAGAGCAAACCGACGTCATCTTTGGACGGTGGAGCTTTGGCGGCTGAGACTAACGGCCGAAGCGCTAGGCGAGCGACGAAGTCGCACAGAAGGTCGAGTCCTTTGCGATGGCGACATACGTACGCGGCGTGAAGCTGCATTTCCTCTACGTGGTTCCGCCGTCTTGCAGTATCAAATCGTTGCAACCTTTCATCTACTCTTGTTTGCACCCAAGTCTTTAGATTGTTGCATTGTAGCTGGAGATCCGGATTTCGTATCGAATACGCAAGCGTCTCTAGTGACGAGGTGAGGATACCATCGTCGTCCTCCCCCAGCAGCTCGTGAAGTTTCGTCGGACTTGCGCAGAACGAGTTGAACGCATCCAAGATAAAGGCGCATCTGTGAAGGCATCGTCAGTTCTGGATAAAGGCCATGGGAATCACTTACTATACTTACTTATTAGCCCTTTCGGCCTCGTTCTGAAGGCGTTTTAGGGTAAGCTCGAGCTCATCCACAATGGGCTGCGACTGCATCAGCTTGCTCTGGAACGAGGCCAAGGACTTGTCGGCCTGTTCGTGCTCCTCTACCTTGCCCTGAATCAGAGTGAGAGCCTTCATGCGCTCTTCCCTTGCACGGGCCCCAGCCTGTGTCTTTGACCGGGACAGCTCCTCTTCAACCTTTCGAAGTCTCGCCGCTTCCGCCTCCAAAGCTTCGAGGTCTTGGCGAGGGAGAGAGTCCACGTGGGGAGTGGAGGCAGTTGCCCCGTGGCCACTGTGGTATATCATTCTTCCTCAATTGAATTGGCGCCTAGTGACTCTGTTACAACTATCTGAAAGATTCCTTTGCTTGACGATCGACCACGTCCGTGCATGGCTCCAGAGCGCTTTCAATGTAATTAAGTGCTCAAAGCTCCTACCTCTAATGTTCCCGTTCGGAAAGTGCAAGCGCGGGGTCGACGGGTTTGGTTGTCGAGACGTCAAAGTCACTGTAAGCGACGACCTTAAATAGAATAGTGTGTGGTACTTTCCTTTGTCGCAAACTTTCATGATGATGAGTATAGCGAGATTCCTTAGCTAGTTTTTTCAACCTTTCCACATACTTTTCCTTCTTTCCTAAAGAGAAGGAGTCTAGTCTCTTGAAAAAGTACCGTAGAAGTAGCTAAAGAAGGTTAGGACTTGAGCGATTCTTTCACAAAGTTTTCAGTTACCGAGAAGACGTTCTTTATTTGGTCTACTCTACAGAACAGAGTGGACCTCGTTCTTCTAGGTCTGTCGCGACTGCAGGCGAATGCACAGCTGAGCGGCAGCGGTTTGCCGGCGTTTAGCCGCGCTGATCGAGTTGTTCTCTTTGAATAACAACCAGTTGGTGATGGGACAAGTGAGGTGGAACTAGCGTGATAGGTATTGAGAGACATTTCCTTGTCTTGTTCACGTTGACGAGAATGGCGAGCTCGTCTTCATCCTCGTCGTCACTGCAGGAGTCTATCAGGGCCACCAGCACAGAACTACTCGCGCGTCTGTGCGATCCAGGACCGACCAGACAAATGTCAACAAAGAAGGCGATAGGTAAAGCAAAGAAGCAACAGGAAGCGACTCCGGGTAACGAGACTAAAAGAATCAAACTCGATGAAGGCAACAAGGAGGCTGCAGATAATACACTTTTGGAGATTGAGCGCGAGAAGCCTGAGGAGACGCTTCGCAAACTCAAGCTCTTGTGCAAAAAGTACCCAGAAGAAGCTCCTCCCGTCGTCTGTCAACTTCTCCTCAAGTCTCACCTCAGTGAAGGCCGAACATCGACCATACGCGAGCGGGCGGTTCAGATAGCCGATGAGCTGTTCCAAAGGAGCGCAAAGTTCCGAAACACTCTGTGTGAATCACTCCGAGTCTTCATGGACGCGGTCTTCGGGGACAGCGTACCCGGTCCCAAAGCGGCGAAGTTGAGTGCGACGGCCACGGATGTGCTGCGAAAGTGGACCAAGAACTTTGGTAACTTTTATCCTCAGTTGGGACTCGCGCTCGCATCTGAACGGATCCCACTAGAGCCTTCGACGGTCGTGGAAAGCGGCTCTCGAAATGAAGCTCGTCAGCTCCAAGACAACGTTGACGAAGCGGTTGTCGAGCGAGTCGAAAGAGGATTCAAGATTTACGATGGAACTCCGTTGAGTGGTTTGGGAGAGGCTGAAGCCACTTTGATAACGACCGCAGTGGAGAAACTGAACGAGATGAGAAACGGACTAATGCTGTTACTCCCGATTATATTCGATGAGAACGAGAGTTCGAATGACACAGGGCATGGTGATGGCCGCCAAGCAGCTGTTGTCGAGTATAATGAGGAAGATATTGAATGGGAAGATGATGAGGCGGAAACGATCTTGCCGACGGAGGAAGTGGAAGATGGAGATGGTAACGCTGATGAAGACGAAGAGGAAGAGTTAGCAGGTTTTTACATTCCCCAGGATTTCAATATCACCCTTACGATGCCCTCCGGTGATGACGAGGATTCGCAGGCGATTCGTCAGGCGCTCTTAGATTGCAGACTCACAGTAGAGCGATCCCTCCTTCCCGAAATAGTGGTGTGGGCCGATTCAATTGAAAGGGTGCTCTTGCGCTCACCTAAACAGCAAACCGCCCAGCTGCTCGTCCGAGTCAAGCATTTGCTCTCGGATCTCAGGACTGCCGTAGCTCGATGTGACCGCCTTCAGATTCGATCGCGAAAGTCCCAAACGGTGGTTCCCTCAGCCACGCGGAGGAAAAACCCATCTTCGTCGTCGTCGTCGTCGTCGTCGTCAGTTGCTACCTGACCTTATCGGCCTACTGCACTGTCTCATGCTCGAGAAGACATGATGCGTGCATACCAGGTTCCTTGAGGTTGAAGCCACGCATCACGTGCTTACGACGACGCAGGCAGGTCCCATTGCAGCTCAGCCGTCTCTTTACACTGACTTTGACATCATCTCGACATGTGTAAATTTATTAGTCGGACCAGTGTCCACGTTGGACTCCATCGCTCACGGTGGGTTCGGGTGCACCTGCCTCTAGGCTGTCCTACCTACAGTAAATACTCCTTCCACCCATGCAAGTTCAGTTGTCACATCATGAGTCTGCTGAGTGCTGACCAGGGAGGGTACCCTGGTATCTGATGGACTCGGCAACCAACTCATGAGCATGATGAGGGGTTTGAACTCCATTGCATCACGCCAACCCAGATACCTAGGCAGATACGAACTCAAGAGAGTGATCCGCTTACATCGAAGAACAAACTCTTCTCTCTCGACATGGAAAGGTCACTCCCCTTCAAAAAGGATTAGTTTCCATCGACCTTGATCGGGAAGACGCTAGGGCGAATCAAAGCCTAATACTCGTCAAGAATAGGTGCAATGTGGCCAGGAGGTATCCGTGAGTGAAGTTAACTGGGTAGTACTCTAGTCATTTAATGTACAAAGTGGACTACAACTTGCAGTGCATCTCTCTCAAAAAGAGGAGGAAGGTCGGCGACTGAGTCTTTAATCCGAGAATCGCAATCGCTCCCTTACGGAGAAGGTGGCACTAGTGGAGATTAGAGACGGGTATCGTGGGACTATCTATATGTGAGCATCTCTGGGGTTTCGGACCTGTTGTAGTGTTGTGTACGAATGTTCAGCCAGTCGAAGATGCTTAGCCGCAGACCAGCCGATTCCGCCACTGCGCAGACGGGCGCGATGTGGTCGCAGGCGGGGCTCAGACCGAAGGCAAAATCTGGGAGCGTTGCTTCAACGCCCATTCACGCTTTCCGGTTGGTGGGAATAGCTTTTGTGTTGTATCTGGGTTTAGTTGGTCGCTTAGCGTGGAACAGCGCTGGAGATGGCAGAGAGGGCGGCGATACCGGCGCAGGATTCAGTCTCGGGGCAACGGCTAGAATAGCAAAGAGCGTGTTCAGCTTCGGTGACGAACTGATAGGAGGAGAAGTACACGGAAAAAGCGAGCACGCTCGGATAAGTCATGTGCCAGTCAGGAGCGATACCAAGCTGTTCGTCACGATGGGTAGCTACGTGATGGACGGAAACGCGGAGAGCGGCAGTCATCCCAGTCTCGGCACGGATGATCTGATCCTTGTCCTCATCGGCGTGGGAGACTTTACAAAGAAGCCTCAACCCAGCAGCGAAGCGGCGCTCAAAATTCCCCCAAAGGTTCCCAAGGGTTTGAAGATGATTCTAAGGGACAAGAAGAGCTCGGAAACTTACGAGTTTAGCAATGTTGTGTTCCACAGCAATGGAACGGCTTACCAGGGCAAGATTAGCCCTTCACGGGGCGCGCTGTATTTTGGAGAACGTGCGGTTTGGATAGCAACAGCGGTCCCGCGATCCGCCACCTCCCTGCAGCAGCGGCTGGTTACGAATACGAATGAATTTGAAGTCAAGGTCGTCATAGAAACCGACCAAAACGAACGAGTCTTTGACTCACAATCCACCACCCCCTCGCTGGTGTTGTCTACTCATTACGACAAACCACAATTCAATTTGACTCTGTGCTCCTCCGCGATTTACGGGCTCACTGGAAGTAAGTGGATCATCGAGTATCTCGAGTATCACCGCGCTGCGGGCTTTGATTCCATGGACCTCTATGTGCACGAAGTCGGCCCTCTGGTCACTCAAGTGCTGGACAAATATGTTCGAGACAACTCTAATGGATTCTTTGTGCGTATTCACGACTGGACGGCGATGATTGACAACGGTCCAGTGGGGTTCAACGACCACACCGGAGTCGGGCACGGGGTGCAGGGCGATGCATGGGAGCACGGACAGCGGCTCACTCGCAACGACTGCTATCTTCGCAACCGGGGACGGTCGAACTGGATCATGTTCAGCGACGTGGACGAGCTGTTCACTTCGAAAATGCCGGGAAAGACGGTATGGGAAGGTCCGATCCAGTCCTTTTGTGAACCGTCCTTTCAGCAGAACCCAGATCATATTGCCTGCAGTTTTTCGAGTGTGACGACGCCTCCCAACGCCAAGACCACGGATGACTCATTACTCATTCTCGAGCGGATTGACACGTCAGAGTCGAGCTGCCAGTCCCCATACAACTGCGGACGATTCCACTATGGAAGAGAAAAATACGCAATTCGAACGGCTCGAGGAACACTCAATCCAAACGGCCCATTCTTCTACCATGCCATCAGCCAGAATTACGATATCAGTGAAAGACACCACGTTCTCGTTCCAAACACCATGGGCGTCGTTCGACACTACGCAGGGCACTTTTCCCACTCGAGGAAGGGCGGTCTAGCCCCTAATAAGGCTATGCTCAATCCCCTCCCCCGTTTCGTGATCGACAGAATGCGCAAGAGGATATTCGACGAGGATTCCGAACTGGGACGACTGTACAAAACACCAGGACAATCCGAGAACTTTCTAAAGCTCTACGCCATCACTGACTTGTGGCGATTTGCAAAGCCCGGGGAAAGGCCCCCGGAGGCGGTTAACATCCAAGAACTTACTTCAACAACCCTGCCGCCACCATCATCATCACCACCTCAGCAACAGGTAAAGGAGGCTGAAAGGTATTTGACATTCGAGTACTTTGGAGGTCGACTGAATAACCAGCTGTGGACGCTTGATTGGGTCTTCCGAGTGGCTTTGGCGCTGAACAGAACCGCCGTGATTGGGTACCCGCGGACCCGAGAGCACTACATAGGATGGCCGTCCAGCCCAAGCGATGCGTCTCTGTGGGACATAGAAGCTCTAAGGCGAGCTCCGTTCAAGTTTAAGTTCGCTTGGGAGATTACGGATGATGTAGAGCGTACCCTGGTGTTTGGGGACAAAGAGGCGCTTCCTTCGGAATGCGTCTGGGACTTTAATGAGTCTGGGAAGTATCTGATGTTGTGGGCTGCGAGATCCGAGTGCACGCATCGAAGAATACACTTTTCCTCGGGGGGAGGGCTTGTCCATTCGTACAAGGCCGACACGCGAAAGTACGGGGTGGATCCTCTGGTGTTCTGGAGACACATGCGTTTAAATCGAGAGGTTATTGCCGCCATTCATACGTGGTGGTCAAGCACTAGTCCTCGGGGCGAGCTTGAAGACGCCGTGGGACTGCACTTCAGAAGTTGGCGAGAGGCGAACGGGGATGCCGCCCACGCCCGCAAGGTCTGCAAGCGTCTCTCACAGAAGATGCTCACTTACGCGGCGAAGCACTTTGACGCGTTGCGGGGCGAGTGTGCCACACAATGTGCCAAGCGACTCGAGTATGTGGACGTTGAGCAGTTTTGGAGAGATCATCAACTGGACGTCACATGTGAACCCGCTAGCACGGAGAATGTCCGAACAATATGTGGCAGAAGCGGTCTGGACCAAGTCGAGAGAGGCGAGATGGACTTTTTTGTCGCCACCGACCATGAGACTCGCGAGGCAGATGAGGTTTTCGAAAGCTTGAACGCACGAATGATGTACAAAGTTGCCATGGACGCGTTCGTTGACAGGTTTATCGAGCGCGACCAGAACGGACTTCAAGTGCGTAAGTATGCTCGATCTATTTTGCCCATTTTACTTGACCTTGGCGCGCTGATTCAAGTGGGAAGGTTCTACGGATCGCCGGCTTCCACGCTGAGCCAGGCTGTGTGTCTTTGGCGTCGGGCGTTTGGCAAGCGAGAGGAGGTGCCTGGTATGTGTCAACTGGTCTGGTATTCGACCATCTCCGACGTCTGCGATGAGCTGTGCTATGAAGGGATGCATGAGTCTTAGACCTCTGGTGGACAAATCCATTGGTGGAGAGCTCCCATTATTACCCTCATCGCCCTCCTGGTCGCCTTCCTCGGAACGACCGTGTAAGAGTCTTCCCCCAAGTTGGAAACCCACGACAGGCGCGAAGACTTTGTATAGGTTTCAAGGTTTTCTGCTCCCTTAGATCGATCCAGCCAGTTTGCACCTGAGAAAGTTCCTAAGATGCGATAGCTTATAATACACCACCGTGTGAACGCACGAGAGGCAGAGGTTGATTGATGATCACATCTATCATCGATCCTCGTTATTCATCACGACGTTGCCCCATCCTGGAATTTGCTTCACATCAAGCATACCTCATCCATTGATCCTTCGCTTCCATCGTTATAGTACGAAAGCGCACACAAGTTTAATAATACTTCGGGCGTGTGCTCTAAGAAAAGTTTGTCGTCAACGGCAACGCTCCATTATTCTCTAAACCGTACCGAAAGACTGTAGTCGTAGGGATCCTGACCTATAGTCGCCCGCTTCATCATCGTCATCAAAGCGCTTTCACTCTTTTCGAAGTCTTACCGGTCTTGTGACGACGACAACACGACCAGAAAAGATGGCGGACTCGAAAACCAACACCGTCACCCAGATTGACGAGTGGTTCAGAAGTCTCCACAAGCCCAAAGCTCCCAAGCGCATCCTGATCGTGCTGTCCCCCCAGGCCTCCGAGGGACTCAAGGAGTTCTCCAAACAGTACAATCGTCTCGTCTCCCGCAAAGTGACCAGCATGACCGCCTATGGACTCAAGGACGCGGTCATGCGAGCGGAAACGGCAAAGAACCTCGTCGGCAAGCTCAGCACCCAGATCCAGAATAGCAAATCGGTCCAGGACTCGCTCAGCGGGCTGCAGCTGTCGGTGTTTGCGGCCGCGAACTGGGTGAGACGATTTGCCGATGACCGTCACAACGCGGCCGAGTGGAATGTGTTTGAGGAGAAGAAGATGGGAAGGAAAATGGCCGACAATATCAAGAACCAGGTCGACTCGTTGATCGCTGGAATCTCGGAAAAGTACAAGAATAAGACGGTCGAGAACGCGTTCAAGGTGTTTCTAATCAAGTGGGGCCAAGATGATGCCGCCGCCAAGAAGCAAGCTGAGAAGGACAACGAGTTTAACATCGCGGAGCTAAAGAAGCTGTGGAAGAAAGTCGAGAAGCAGGAGCCCAGCTCAGTGCCGGACGGAAAGAAGCAGGTGCTGCGCGCCTACTGCGCTGAGTTGGAGGACTCGAAGAAGGAGCTCAATCCAGAGCAGCAAGAGCTTGTCAACCACGTTAAGGCCTGGTTGCCCAAGGATGCAGAGGAGTCGCCTGCTTGGATCACCAAAGGAATCAAGACGATTGGACCGTTCGGAATCGCAGCGAACATCAAGATTGAAGTGAAGATCCAATACCCCGACAATGCCCAGGAGGAAAAGAAGCCCGGCAAGTTCATTGTTACTGGACCGAAGGCCGCCATTGCCCCGTATGAGGCTGGACTGAATGGGGAGGTTTCCGGTATGCTCAGCCCGGTTTTCAAGATCACAATCAAGAAGAATGATCCCGTGAACGCCTTGATTCGCATTCCTCCCACCGCCTCTTTTTTTGCCTTTGCCTACCCAGTGATCTCGTCAGATCTCGAGGTACAAATCGTGCACAAGTCTCACCTTGACGCTTTTCTTCTCTATGGCGGCTTTGTGTACTTCGATCAGGATATGAAGCTCATTCAGTGCAACTGCCTGTGGGTCGGTTCCCAACTGCAGACTTCTGGACCTAAGCAGCTACCTCCAAATGTGACTCAGGCCCTGAAGGACGCCGGGAGGTTCAAAGACATCACTCTCCCGTACTTGCTCGAGGCCGGGGCGCGGAAGTTTGCGTGGGTCACCCCTGGGGAGTTCCCGGAGATGACGGTTCCTCACGGGGGATGGGCCTACCTGTACGAGGATGAGTCTGTGAACAACTATTTTTCTGTCGCCGCCGCCGAGTCCGTGATGGGCTTAACCAAGGCTGTCAGCTTAAGGGATCTCGATCTCGATTAAAGCCCAGGAGATACGATTTGGTGTTTTCATGTGGTATCTGACCTTTTAGCATAAAGTGTGCGCGTGCTGTATTAGCCGATACATAATAGAAGCCATGAAGGTGGTCTATTGGTGTCGGAGAAACTGTCGTTGATAAGGAAACCTAATAGGGATACCGTTGACCATTTATAAGACCATTGTTGTCCATCTCAGGTGATTCCACATAGCCATGTGTCCCTCTGCTCCGCCTCCCGAAGACTGACAACCCAGAAGTACTTTGCGACGTCCTGTGGCCCGTAGTACCCGGGTAGATCCATCACAAGCACAACACTCCAAGATTCGTATGCTGCGATACTTATATGCATTGTAAAGCGTCATCCCACAGACGGCACAATCTCACTTGAGTGTGGCGTACGTGCCATCTCGCTCCTCACTGTGACGAAGATTGGACAGTAGATCCTTCGGATATCTTTGATCGAATGCGGAGATTAAGCACGGGACAAAAGATTCGATTGGAAACTAAGATGATTCACCTAGCACGGGGCGCTGCGAGGCGGAATAATTCGTCGCTTGCAAAGCTCGCTCCCGGGCTCGCAGTCGCGTTCGGAACCAGCCAGGTGGGCTTTGCTATCGCACATGAGTTAGGCATGTCGCTCCTGCGCGTGCAAAACCTCCCCATCGACGCAAGCACTCAATCGCCCATCTCTGGAATTCCTGTGTCCATCCTCTTGGGTCTTGCGGTTAACAACCTCGTTCTGGAGAAGAATCAGCGGTGGAGCGAAGCCCTTAACCCGGGTCTCACGGCCGCCACGAAGCCGGTGCTCCAGGCTGGTATCGTTTGCGTGGGAGCCAAGCTCTCTGCACTCGATTTGTTCACGACTGGTCTCGTCGGCATCCCGTGCGTCGCCGCTAGCGTTGGCGCGGGACTCACGTTCATCCCATGGTTCGGACAGAAGATGGGATTGACTCCGAAAATGAGCTCACTC
>Ga0075012_10006676_pt1 | contig 10448 bp, 6 predicted proteins | sample All_14_2_FD_71474 | JGI IMG/M metagenome (GOLD analysis project Ga0075012, IMG submission 71474) | Freshwater microbial communities in response to fracking from Pennsylvania, USA - Allegheny Zone_MetaG_DW_15 | ecosystem: Environmental > Aquatic > Deep subsurface > Groundwater > Drilled... | reverse complement strand
GTGTGGGCGATTTGTGCTTGTCTGTTTCACCATTCTTTTATCGACTGAAACACTTACCGGAATTTCATGTCGTTCGCCGAGTCCCTCGACCGGCGCCCTTGTTTGGCGACGACGGAATGAGAAAAATATATATAACAACTATGGTGTAGATCGTAGTTTCACCATTTACACCGGCGCATCCACAAATATATATTTCCCTCTATGGCTCGTGTGATCGAGCAGCTCAGAAGGAGCGCAGGTGAGCGAATTCTCGTACATAGACGGCATCATCGACGGCCAAACGCCGGACAGCATGGGCCGCAGTCCAGTTCAACAGGCTTATCAAGTCAACGTTCAGAAGAACAAGAAGGTTTCGACTAACAAAGTCAACTTTCTGGATATCTTCGCCGGCTTCAAGCCTACCATCAACGGCATCGTCGCTATGTTCTTCATCGGATACGCGCTCTGGCTTGTCGTCATCTATATGATTCGCCACAACGAACCCTTAGCCAACCAGGTTTTAGGAACGCCTACAGCCGGAGCACCGACAGCGCACGCCGACCGAATTATCGTGGGCGGAGCCAAGTATGCGCTTCCCATCAATGCGACCGGCAACCAGGGTTTTTACACACCGGACAAAAAACATCACGACATCGCTCCATCGCTCAGCCCACCTCAAGCATCGCTTCCGACTATGGGCGATCCGTCCAGCTTCAGCAGCCAATCGCAACAGGCGCTGACTTCAAACAACGGCGCACAAGGCCTTCCTTCCAGCGATGGCATGGCAGCAGCTGCGTACGGACATTCTCGCGTAGTCCATGAAGGCAGAGAGCGTTACATCATTCATCATCCTGAGCCGCTGCCTGGCGAGACACCTCAGCACGAACAGTACCTGGCCGCACCACAGGCGGTGACACCTCAATCCAACTTCGGAGCACCTGCCCAAGCCGGCGGATTCGCCCACCACCAACTGGGCGCAAACGCCTATGCGCCGTCTCCAACCACGTCAAGATATAACATGCCGGTGCAAACCCAGGACGGCTTGAAACTGCGAACCGTAGTTAATCGCTAGTTGGTCAACCGAGCACGAACCAAGTCGTTGCAGAATCGCAGACTGCTCAGATGAAGCACTTCCGTTCAATACACGCTTAGAGACCGAACTTATTCCTTTTTAGGTCTTCGATTTTGTCCAATTCGTTCGCTGTGAGTTTCGGAGCATCCGGAGCTCTGAAGTCTTCTTCGGCGTGTTCAGGCGTTTTTATCCCCGGAATTACCGCGGAGACGGCTGAACTTCTCAAAACCCACTGCAATGCAGCTTGAGCGAGAGAGCGTGAACCGTTTAATTCAAGAAAACCTAGACGCTGCGCCGCTTGCACACGCGCATTAATAAAGTCCCGAGGCCACCCCTTCCGAATATCACCGGCTTCAAAGCTGGCGTCCAGGCGATACTTGCCTGTGAGAAAACCATTGGAGAGCGGCTCGCGCGCGATGATAGCACAGCCGACCTGCGTCGCTAATGGAAACAGATCGGTTTCCATTCCGGCGGCAAAGATGTTGTAGGGGACCTGCAGACTGTCCGGCTTGGCGACCATGAGCGCTATCTGCGCGTCGCGAGAATTTCGCACCGATAAGCCCCACGCGCGAATTTTCCCCTCGTTTTTCAGCTTTAATAGAACGCTATAAGTGCGCTCGTTCTCAATAACTTCGGTGGGAGGGTTGTGAAGTTGATAGACGTCAATGTAGTCTGTCTTTAGCCTTTCGAACGTTTTTTCGAGCGCAAACCTTATGTAGTCTTCATCAAACGTTTGAAACCCATAGCCCTGGTAGAAGTCAGACCCCACCTTTGTGGCGATTACGACTTGATCCCGCTTGTTTTTGAAAGCTTTTCCGATGAGCTCTTCGCTATGACCCCATCCATAAGCGTCGGCCGTGTCGTAAAAATTACAACCGAGTTCGAGAGATTTTTCCAAGGCTTCGATCGAAACCTTGTCATCAGTTACGCCATAGCTGTTGCCATGCCTGTTTCCGCCGATTGCCCAGGCACCGAATCCCACTTCCGATACCTTGATGCCTGTTCTGCCAAGATCCCTGTAATTCATTCAGTAGCTCTAGTCTTTGCTCCACTTTGTACCCGTTGTTGCGACTCCTTCATTATTCATGAAGGGCGGACCATTTAGCGCTTCTAGTGTATTACAATAACCAATCGGCTACTTGGATATCCCGGGGAACAAGTCAAAGAGATGGATGTTTACGACATAACGATCATCGGCGGCGGCCCGACTGGTCTTTTCGGCAGTTTTTATGCGGGTCTACGCGGACTCAAGACGAAGGTAATCGACGTATTACCGGAACTCGGCGGTCAGCTAACCGCCTTGTATCCAGAGAAATACGTCTACGACGTTGCTGGACACCCCAAGATTTTGGCAAAAGATCTTGCGAAGAACCTCGCCACACAGGCGGCTATCTTCAAACCGGCTCTCTGCTTAGGAGAGAAGGTCAGCAATATTGCTCAGGTTGAGGAAGGTGGCGAAACCCTCTGGAAGGTACAGAGCGATCGCGACGAACACCTCAGCAAAACAGTTTTGCTGGCGTTGGGTGCAGGCGCATGCGTTCCCAAGCGGCTTGACATGGAAGTTCCAAGCGATTGGGAAGACAAATTCATTTTCTACGCGGTCAAGAGCAAAGAGCGCTTCCGCGACAAAGACGTCCTGATCATCGGCGGCGGCGACTCCGCTGTCGACTGGGCTAACGAATTTTCAGTTCTTGCAAACAAGGTCACTTTGATTCACAGACGCGACCAGTTCCGCGCGGTGCAGAGCTCGGTTGAAGAGATGAAGCGGAATAAAGTCAACATCAAGACCTTCTACGAATTGAAAGACATCAAGGTCGAGAACGGCGATGTCAAAGAAGCGATTATCTTCGACAACCGCACGGGCAAAGAAGAAACCTTGAAGGTCGACGCGATTCTGATCAACATCGGTTTCGTAATCAACCTCGACTTTCTCCGCGAATGGGGCTTGTCGATGGATAAAAACGCGATCGTTGTAAACGAGAAGATGGAAACAAATCTGCCTGGAGTTTACTCTGCCGGCGATATTGCATCGCACATGGCAAAGCTGAAACTGATCGCAACCGGAGCTGCGGAAGCGGCAACAGCGGTCAACTTCGCAGTTACGTTCATCAATCCTCAAGCTAAGCTCTATCCAGGACACTCGTCCAATTTGAATTTGAGCATCTAAATTTAGCTGCAAAAAAAAATCTGCACGCAGGTCTTAAACGGCCTGCGTTTTTGCTCTGGACAATTTATGAGCGAATGTAAATGAAACCACTTGCCAATTGGAGCTTCTTCTTGAATGTAATTGTCTCTTGGTGGAGAATCTGTCAATTCACTTCTTGAAAAGCCCAGTTAACAGATCAACAGCGAGACAAAACGCTACATATTGTGCAACCAGGGCACCGAACCGCTATATCTAGTGCCATACAAATGTAGTATAATGTTTTTGTTGACCGGTCTGTAAGTTGTAGAATTCGGTCGTGAAGGAGGGTAGGTAAGTTCGTGTTTTCTGAAAACGCCATCAAGGTTCTGGAAAAGCGATACTTCTTAAAGGATGCCTCCGGCAAACCTTTGGAAGATGCCCCCGCGCTCTTTAAAAGGGTTGCAGACACTATCGCTTCTGTCGACAAGAAAAGTTCTGCTGAGGAAGTCGCAAAACTTGCCTCCGAGTTTTACGACATGATGATCAATCGCGAGTTCATGCCGAATTCACCGACCTTGATGAATGCTGGTAAAAAGGGCGGACAACTCTCCGCTTGCTTTGTTTTACCGGTGCCGGATTCTCTGGAAGGCATTTTTGAGACCTGCAAAAACGCAGCGCTCATTCATAAAACCGGCGGCGGGACAGGATTTTCATTTAGCAGGCTGCGTCCGGCTAATGATCCGGTAGCTTCATCCTGCGGAGTAGCCTCGGGACCAGTAAGCTTCATGACTGTCTATGATGCAGCCACTGAAGCGATTCGTCAGGGTGGTACCAGGCGTGGTGCCAACATGGGAATGCTGCGTGTCGATCATCCCGATATCGAGATGTTTATTGCCGCCAAAAGAGAGACTGACAGGCTAAATAACTTCAATATCTCAGTGGCTATCACCAATCCATTTATGAAAGCTCTCGCCGAAGATAGCGAGTACGAACTGATACATCCCAGCACTGGCAAGCCTGTCAAAAAGGTGAGAGCCCGAGCCATATTCGATTCGATCGTGGAAAACGCTCACGCCACGGGAGAACCAGGTCTCGTTTTCATAGACCGGATCAATGCGCACGATCCGGTGCGATTGCAACTCGACGATGAAGGCAATGTCATCGCCGGAACTGAAGACATCGAGGCCACAAATCCTTGTGGCGAGCAGCCTCTGGGACCAGGCGATGCCTGCAACCTGGGTTCTATTAATGTCGCACAGTTTGTGGATGAGGCAAAGAAAGACTTTGACTGGAAGCGTCTGGAACACACTGTCAAACAATCTGTCCGCTTCCTCGACAATGTGATTGATGCCAACACTTATCCGCTTCAGTTCATTGCCAGCGCTACGCTTAACAACAGACGTATCGGGCTTGGAGTCATGGGGTGGGCGGAAGCATTGATCAAACTGGGCATCTCCTACGATTCCGAAGAAGCTTTGACCACAGCAGAATCGCTAATGCAGTTTTTCCAGACTACTGCTCATGCGGCTTCTCGCGAACTCGCCGAAAAACGTGGGGCGTTTCCGAATTGGCAATTCACCTCCTGGCACGACAAAGGGATCAAGCTTCGCAATGCGACCGTCACTACGATAGCTCCGACTGGAACAATCTCTATCATTGCAGGTACATCTTCTGGTATTGAACCACTCTTCGCGATCTCCTATGTGCGTCGAGTACTCGGTGGCACTGAACTCATCGAAGTCAATCCGTTGTTCGAGAAGATCGCTAAAGAGCGCGGTTTTTACTCGGTCGAGCTTATGGAGAGAATTGCCAGAGAAGGCACGCTAAAGCACGTTGACGGCGTGCCTGAAGACATCAAAAGACTTTTCGTGTCATCGCACGACATATCATTCGAGTGGCACGTGCGAATGCAAGCCGCCTTCCAGAAGTATACGGACAATGCTGTTTCCAAAACCATCAATTTCCCTGTTGAAGCGAGTTGCGAAGACATCGAAAAAGCATATCTTTTAGCGTGGGAGCTAAGTCTCAAGGGCATCACGGTGTATCGCGATGCTTCCAGACAATCTCAGGTCCTCAACATAGCCAAAACAGACCCACTCAAGAAAGCTGACTCGGTTAGTGTCTCGGTGACTCAGACCGACACGACAAAAGAGCATAGCGTCTGTGCTATTACGCCAAACGCTTCCAGCAGTGGAGGTCTATTAGAAGATTCAAAAAAGTGCAGTTCGAAGATCGTTGCGGGGACTGTTACTAGTCCTCCAGCGGTGCCTGCCGAGGCGGTCGATATCGCGAACATATCAAACAGACAACCCCGTCATGATACAAAATTAGTTGGGTCAGGACCGGCTACCCAAGCGCAGTTCCAGTCAGCGTTTCGAGGGGCGCCCAAGAAATTCCAATCGGATGCTTGCCCTGAATGCGGCTACCAGTCTAGATCTCTCGTCAAATACGAAGCGTGTTTGATGTGTGTATCCTGCGGTTATACTAAGTGCTAACCGGTTACCAAAGGATTCCCGAAGGCATATCTTGTTCTGACCTTCTCTTCCCGCGGTAAATAGCTCGACTCAGGGCTCCGCTAATCTATAGATAGCGAGACAACCGAGCTGACGGCACGTACCTATAAGGAGAAGCGTCATGTCCATACTTGTCGACCATGAAATTAGAGAGGAAATTCGCTCGGAACGTCTCATTATTGAGCCGTTCGACGACTCACTCATCCAACCTAATTCGATCGACGTTAGACTTGCAGACCGTTTCTCCTGGCATGAAAACGGCGATGGTGTCATCGATCCCTACAAATCGGAGAGCGTGCTCGAAGGTCTCGTTCACGTTGTTGGAGACAGTATCGTCATCCAGCCGCATCAATTCGTTCTCGGAGCAACTCTTGAAAAAGTATGCTTGCCGGACGACATTGTCGGTCAGCTCACAGGCAAATCCAGCCTGGCAAGACTCGGCGTGATGGTTCACGTCACCGCCGGATTCATCGACGCGGGCTTCAGCAACCCTCCTGCCCAGATCACGCTGGAGATCGTCAACGTGGGCAATCGACCGGTTCGTCTCCACGCTGGAATGTGCATTGCCCAAATGGTATTCACAAGGACCGCACGCTGTGAAGTGCCATACAACCTGAAACCATCCGCAAAATATAACGGTCAACCGGCGGCCGCACACAGTCGCTACTACCTCAACAGTGTCAGCGGCTGAAAAGCTGGCACCGATGGGTCCGAGGTATCGAGAAATAGCGATGACCTCGACGAGACCAAGTAATCGCTGATCGCAACTTGCGTTGGCATACCTTAAATCTTCTCGCCCAGGCTACGGACGAGAAGATTTTTGTATGCGAGGAAATGCCTGTAGTATTGAATAATCGGCATTTGTTTAAAACGTTTAATAAACCACAGTGGGAATCTTCCCATGCCCCCCGTGGTTACACGCATTTACCACCCCATACTCTCGGTCTTAATATCTGAATACCGCTAACAGCGAGGCACAAGCTCAATTTTTCCTGATGGCGTAGTGAGTGCCAGTTTTTATAACTCGGAGGAGTTAAACAATGGGAGATGGTCCTTTCAGAGAGCCCCAAGAACCCGGAAATGCCCCAGGTAGAGCCCGGTACGGCGGCTTATCCCCGTTAGTCGAAGACATGGGTAAACCAAAGCCCAAATCTTCTGATCCATATTTTACGCCGCCATCAGACGGTACGCCGGGAAGAGGCAGACCTTATCTAGATCCGCCGGCATTCAAGCCAGGCGGCGATCAGCAAAATCCAGGCGGACAGCCGCCGGTAGCTCCAGCGCCGGAAGTGCGTCAGCCAGAGCAGCCCAAGTGGAAGCCACCTTCGAATACGCCGGATTGGAACACCAAACAGCCCTACAGCGATGCGGCGAAGCCGGGACAACAGCAGTCCCCCCTTGGTGAAGCGATTGGCAGCAAGTCTAAATTGATGGTCGAATCGCGCGACGTTCAACGTGGCTCGAATCTGTCTAAAGCAATCATCGGCGGCACCGCCGCTGGCTTGTTCGGAGAGCCTCTGATTAAGATCACCGGCGCTGCCGCAGACAAAGGTATAGCGGTCCAGGGCGATGGACTCTTCTCGCGCGGTCTCCGCAGCACCGCGGAAATCTGGAAGAACAACGTCGACCCGGTCGGCATACACTCATCGCAAATTGCCAAAGAAGAGTCAATCGTGGGCAAAGCATTTGCCGGCGTCGAGAAAACGTACACGATGGACGAACAACTTCTCACCAAGATGAAGTCATCGAGCGCTTTGCTCCCTGAAGAGCGCGCTCACCTTCTAACTTTGAAAACGGGTCTGGGCATCAAAGATGATGCAAAACTCGTTCAAGTCTTGATGGAGCGTCAGGCACACTTCAACCCGACCGCCATCAAAGCTTTGAATTCAGCCGAAACAGTCGATCACCTTGCGAAAATTCGCGCACTCGAGTTGTCTGCAGATCAAAAGATCCTGACGACAGCAGAGAGAGGGCTTCTCGAAACACGCTCATTGGCGCTTAAAAACATCGGCACGCTCGAAGTCGCAGCGAAAGAAGCTGGAACTGAAGCAAAATGGTTTACCGGAAAAGGCGCATGGAGCAATTTCAAAACCGCATTCGGTCTCACTTTGGGTTCCGGTGCGGCAATCGAAATCGACCACACCGTTCGCGATCGCATGTATGGCAAAGATGCAAAGTCACTGGAGACAACCAGCTTGACGGTACCCCTGGCCATGGCTCTGGGCGCCGGATTTAAAGGCAAAGCAGCGTTGACAGCCGGTGCAGTTCTTGGCGGTCACCTGATTGATGGCGCCATTCCGAACGTACCTGTTCCTGAATCATTGAAGCACTTCACCGCATGGGACGCCGTTCCCATGGGTCTGGCATTCGTGATGCCGAGCAAGAGCAAATTAGTGAAGGCCGCACTGGTAGGCGGTGCCTGGGCTCTGGGCAATACTGCCGAGAGCGCATTCACCGGACCATCCGCCGGCGACATCGAAAATCGAGCAATCGATACATCTAAGCAAGACAAAACCGAACGCACCTTTGGCTCCTTTGAGAAAACGGTAGAAGGCTTCAAAGAACTCGGTCAGAAAAATGAAATCGTTCTGGAGCAAAACCTCGGTCAACTTCTTGTAGATTCAAACAAGAATTACAAGACCATGAGTCAGGAAGAAAAACTCGGCGCGCACCGCACGACGGCTGCACTGGCAAGAGCACTCGGCGAATACCGCCTGGAGCATGGAACGAGATTGGCAGCCGGAACGACGGACCGTCCGACCTACATTCTTGACGGACTCGATCTGGACATGGGTGGCGACGCACTCGCCTTCTTGCAAATGTCGCGCAACAGCGTGAAAGGTTCGCAAGCCATGACCAAAATCATGATGGACAACCAGGCTTTTGGAACCAAGGTCACAGAACAAGAAGTCAAAGACCTGGACCGGGTCGCTGACAAAGTGAATGCCGACATCAATAAGATAACCGGCAAACACGATCTTGAAAAAGCGATGGGTCAACTTTCGAACTTCATCGAAAGAGGTACCACCGCCAGCGGTGCTACCCTCAACAAGGAAATCGCTTTCCACAAGACTTTCGTTGAAGAGCTCAATAAGAAGCTCGGAAGAAATATGCCGAATCTTCGGATGAGCAATGGCGAGATGAACCCGGATGCAGCGCTAATGGTTTCGAAACTGCTTCGAGATCAAGCACTTGCCAAACTGGCTCAAACCGCTTACAAGCTCGACCACGGTGATGACCCGATCGGCGCCGGTCAACTCTTGTATGGCACACCGCAAGGTCGCAATGAGATTCTTCCGGGAACAGACAAACCCAAAGGGTTCGATGGCGCAATGCAAGCAATCATGCTGGCTGAAAGACTGGCGCCGGACAATCCGGATCTGCCGGAACTCAAAGCGATTGCTACTCGCCTGCACGAACAAGTTCAAGCGAAGGCACCATCGCAATACTCGAATTACAAAACCAATCCGCTCGGCGTCCGCCCCTAGCAGCTAGATTGTGTTTAAATTTCACGACCGCGCCTCAACTCAGGGGCGCGGTTTTTCGTTGAGAGTTAATCACTTGACTTGAACTTTTTGGCGCGCCGATACGTATTTAAAAGTAGAAGGGTCAACACATCGGAGTTGAGCAATGAAGCCACCAATCGTCACGGTGATTGGCTCGCTTTCGTTTGCGTCCGGTTGTCTTGTCGTCGCTAGTTGCGCCGATAGACTTACCGCCGGAAGCAGGCTTCTGCAGCGCGTAGCCAACGAAAACGCAGACGCACCATTAATCGTAAACCAGTTGATCGCGTGCCTGGAACTTGCATGGCCGGCATTGCTTACTATTGCGCTAGCCGGTGCGACCATAGCGTGGCTAGCGGGCAGACGGATACTGGCCGGTGTTCTCCTAGTTACGCCGTTAATCGCAACCATTTACGCACTTAGCAGATTACCCAGACCCGATCCGTCAGACCTCTGGTTTCAACGCAACACCGGCAACATCGAGTGCATTTGTCGCGTCGAATCAGTCAGAAACAAGAACAGCCTTGTATGCTCCCCGATGGAGATGACCTTCCCGACAAGAAAACGCCTGGGAGGCAAATTTCTTGTCACCATATTCGGTGCAAGCCCTAAGCAAAAAACCTACAGTACTGGCGAAACTATCACAGTCATGGGGCGGATATCGCAGCTATACGAAGCTCCCGCCTCCTGGCAGCGAAACGAACGAAGCAGGCTTATTGGGAGCAGAATCTTCTCCAAAATCTCTACGGACGAGAACAGCATTAAGCGAAACGATTCATCACCTGACCGGAGTCAAGACTCGATAGAACTTATTGAAGAAGAGTCGCTTTCGACAAAGTGGCAAAATTTCTGGCAACGCGGACGCGAGGAAATCATCCGCGCTCATGCTAACAGCCTGGGCCCCGGCAAGGGCGACCTTCTGTCATCAATGGTATTGGGCGACCGCGTGGTGAAATTGCCAAAGAAAATTAAGGAGCTCTTCCGCGACGTGGGGTTGTCGCATCTGCTCGCGGCATCAGGGTTCAACCTTTCCATAGTGGTAGCATCCAGTTACTTTCTTGCACGCCTGTTGCCGCTACGCCCTCAGTTCGCGAGCCTATTTGCGCTTCTAGCTACAGCCTGTTTTGTTTGCCTTGCAGGTCCGTCGCCATCCGTGGTGCGGGCGGCGATGCTATCAGTATTCTTTCTAGTTGCAAAACTGTTTGCGCGCAAACTTCACAGCCTCGCCGCACTATCTCTGGTTCTGACTACTGCGC
>Ga0075012_10006674_pt1 | contig 10451 bp, 10 predicted proteins | sample All_14_2_FD_71474 | JGI IMG/M metagenome (GOLD analysis project Ga0075012, IMG submission 71474) | Freshwater microbial communities in response to fracking from Pennsylvania, USA - Allegheny Zone_MetaG_DW_15 | ecosystem: Environmental > Aquatic > Deep subsurface > Groundwater > Drilled... | reverse complement strand
CTTGTCATTGCTTCTGTTATTTCCGCTTGCAAAGTAGCAGGCGGGAAAAGGGCTTTAGCAAAACTGTTGGGGGTGACCTATGGACAGGTTTACCAATGGTCGATTGGTGCCAGAGGTGTTCCTGTCCGGTACTGCCAGGCCATTGTTGAACTCACCGAAGGTCAGGTGACTGTTCAGACCCTTCGACCAAAAGATTGGCACCTCGTCTGGCCAGTCCCTAAAAACATATCCAAAGATCCGGTTCACACCAGTCACTACGACCCCAACGAAGGGAGCCTTATATGAAAACGCTCGTTGTCAGCATCAATAAGGGAGGTGTCGGGAAGACAACTCTCGTGAGTCAATTAGGTCGTTATGCCCATCAACTCGGTTTGCGAACTTTGCTGATTGATCTGGATGATCAGGGCAACCTGACGCGCTCTTTGGAGCGGCAAGGCGTTGCCACCCGTCTTAATCGAACGGTCACGGAAATCCTGTTCGAGCCGGTTGGCGATAGTGATTTGGGGCACAGTCCGTTCGGCATCCTTGCTGCCGATGGTGGATTGACCAAGGCGGTTGTCGAAACCTCCCAGCTCAAAGCAACGCATCAGGGAGTCGAGCGTGAAAGGGCCACTATCGCCCATCAGAATTTCGCAGAATTTCTGAAGCGGGTGAGCCCACATTACGATCTCTGCCTGATTGATGGACCACCAGCCCTAGACATTCGCGTCATGATGGCATTGGCTCTGGCGGACTATGCCCTGTGTCCGATACAGCTGGCTCAGGAAAGTATCGAAGGGATGTCGCATACGCTCAATGGCCCTCGCGGCATTCTGCGCATCAAAGGCACTGTGAACAACAAACTGGAGTTCCTGGGGTTCCTGCCGAACATGGTTGAAAGTACCTCCCGTCAGAAGGATGCACTTCTGGAACTGGGTCAGAAACTTGGGCATCACTTCCTGCGGGATGACGATGGTCGTGTCGTATTGATTCCCTTGCGCCAATCCATTCGAGATGCGCAGGGGCAGGGTGTGGCTCTGGCCGCACTGGCCAAGACCAATACCCAGGCGCGGGATACCTGGGGGAAAGTGCGCCGCATCTTTGATCAGGTGCTGGATCGAATGGGGCTGCGCTCCGAGATTGAGGTGTTAGCGCAGCAGCGGGAAGATGTGCAGCGTGCACAAAAGGCACAGCAGAGATTAGCCAGGATCTGTGAGCCTGAGTTTGCTTTGCAGGACGATTTAGCGGTCATGGATGAAGTGGTGCGTGAGGAGCTGAGCCATGTTTGATCTATCTCAGTTCGAAAAATCACCAGTCTTCGCACCCGACAATCAGATCGGGATAGTGCTTTCATTGGCGCTGGATGCCGTTATTGAAGATCCGACTCAACCTCGCACCGAGTTTGATGCAGAAGAACTAGCCAAGCTTGCCGAAGATATTGGCAGACGCGGGGTGCAGGCACCCATAGCCGTTAGGCCACCTGTAGACGGAATCTACCGGATTATTCATGGCGCACGCCGTTATCGGGCGAGTGGTTTAGCAGGGATGGCTTCGATTCCAGCCATCGTCCAGGCTGACCATGTTGCCTTCGATGATTACAGTCAGGTGCTGGAGAACACCCAGCGCGATAACCTGACCCCGATGGATATTGCCCGCTTCATCCAGAAGCGCAAAGCACTCGGGGAAACCAATAGCCAAATTGCGCGGAATCTCTCAGAAAAGCCCGATTGGGTGACTCACCACCTAGCCTTGATCGACCTACCGGCCAATATACAAACAGCCTACGACAAGGGATTGGTCAGAGGGGCCAAAGCTACCTATGAACTGCGCAAATTGCACGGCAAGGATCCTCAATCTGTCAGAAATCTGGTCGAGAGCGGGGAAGAAATCACCCAAGTTCGAATTCGTGAAGTGATGCATCCGGCTAGGACATTCGTAAATGTACCGGTTAAAACGAATGAACCGCAAAACTCGCAACAACCGGTTGAGGCTATTAAATCTGACCTATCAGAAGCCCAGATACCTGTTCCTGAGGCGAAGGTAGAGGAACCTGTTTCACACCCAGCCACGTTGGCTTCGCCTTGCGTCATCGGCATTTATCAGGGCAACCCTGTACAGGTGCTTATCCAGTTGAAGCCGAGTGAACCCGGCTATGTCTGGATTCGCCTTCCTGAACAAACCGGCCAGCAGGAAGTCTTGGCTGATCAGATCACATTAAGTCGCATTGAGGAGAAACGCCCATGACTACCGTAAATACCCTGACACTGATTGGTTATCTGGGGGGCAACCCCGAACTCCGTTATATGACCGATGGGGGTGCCACGACAACGGTCTCCGTTGCGACCAGTGATCACTGGAAAGATAAGGAAGGCCAACCCCAGAGCCGGACCGAATGGCATCAGGTGGTGTTCTTCAGGCGTCTGGCTGAAATTCTTGCCGAGTACGCCCGGAAAGGCACGCTTGTCTACGTCACCGGCCCGATTCGAAAGCGTCAGTACACGGGAAAAGATCAGCAGGAACATAGCGTCGTCGAGTTACACGCACGCACACTGAAAGTGCTCAGCCGGAAAGATCTGGGCGAGGCCATAGACGATGTGCCGTCTGTTATTGACGTAGACGCAGAGTACGAGGTGGGCATGTCCTCATTCAACACATAAAACGGCGGGACGCTGCTGGGGTTAGGGCGGGGCAACGGTTGTTAGCGCAACGGTTACCCCTGGCTACAGCGCCTCACCACTAGCTGATAGGAGTCCCCTGAGGGGAATACGACCAGAGGATCGGATGCGTAGTTGCGCCGAATATAGCACGGCTACGCAGCCTATCCGATCAGACATCGAATCATCGAAAGGATCATCATGCTGCTTACTGCCGTTCTTAAATCACTGGCATTCTTTGTCATCTCTTTCTCGGCAGCCCTGGCCTGGGATAGCCCGGCCTATGCCCAGCTGAGTAACGTCAATAACCTGTTGCAGAACATTGAGACCGTGCTCAAGGGCGCCGGGGTCACCGTGGCATCAATCGCCATTATCGTTTCCGGATACAAGATCATCTTCCAGGGTGCACGATTCGAAGATGTGTCCAAGATCCTGATCGGCGGACTACTGATTGGCGGTGCTACCAGTATGGCCGGTTGGCTGATCGGCGCAGCGGCCTGATGCCAGTTCAAAAGCTTCAGCAGGACATGATCTACAAGGGCTGCACGCGCCCCCCATTGCTCTGGGGGGTGCCGCTCATGCCGCTGGTCATGATTCTCATGCCCGGGATGCTGGTCGGCATTGTCGGGCTGGCCTATTTTCTGCCGGTCAGCCTAGTGGCGTTGTTGGTCAGTGTCTCCGCCTGGGTCTGGATGCGGGCCATCACCAAGAAAGACGACCAACGCCTCTTGCAACTCTTTCTGCGGATACGTTTGCGATCACGCCAGAGAAACACGCGCTACTGGGGTTGCGCTGCCTACGCGCCCATCGTCTATTTCCGTCGCCAACAGCGATCTCCCCATCAAACCGGCTAGGAAGGGCATTTACGATGCAGGGCCAACCCCATCAGCAGATTCTGGCCAGCCGTGAAGTCGGACTGGCTAATTACGTACCGTTCAGCGCACATGTAACGCCATCGGTTATCAAGAACAGAGACGGATCCTATCTCGCCTCGTGGCGACTTGAAGGTATTCCTTTCGAAACGACGGACACGCAGGAACTCAATATCCGCCATGAGGCGTTCAATCAACTGATCCGGGGTTTGCCACTCGGGACGGCTCTCTGGTCGCACCGGGTCCGGCGGCGTCAGGAAGATCGTTTGTCCACCGATTATCCGGAAGCCTTCGCACGGGAAACGGCATCGCGCTATTACGAGAGTTTTGCCGGGTATCGCATGATGGCCAACGAGTTCTATCTGACCGTAGTTTACCGTCCGGAAATACATCGGATTGCGCCAAATTCCGGCCTGGGGCGCTTTCTGGGCGCGCGGCCTATTCGCAAGCGACAATCGATTGAACAGGATGAGCGGGAAGCGCTCAAAGCTTTTCGCGAAATCGTTCATCAGATCGAAGCCGGGATGAAACCCTACAACATGGTCCGGCTTGAAGCCTATGAGTCGAACGGTCAGGATTACTCCGAGTTACTGAGCTTTCTGGGGTATCTGCTCAATGGTGTCTGGCAACGCGTACCCATGCGTCGGGAATCCATTGCCAAGTATCTGCCCGTCAACAGACTATTCTGCGCCGAAGAGCATCTGGAGATCCGCACGCCGGATCAGGTCCGCTTTGCCGGGGTACTGGACCTGCAGGATTATCCGGAAACGACCATGCCCGGTTCTCTGGATGACCTTATCCGGGAGCCGTACGAGTTTATCGAGACGCAAAGTTTCACAATCCTTTCCCGTCCGGATGCCAAGACCGTCATAGAACGACAGACACGACAACTGCTGGCGACTGAAGATGCGGCTGGTTCCCAGATTGCTGCACTGGAACAGGCGCTGGATGAACTCGTCAGCGGTCGATTTGCTTATGGGGAATACCACTACAGTCTGGTGGTCTTTGCCGACAGTCTGGAGGAAGTCGGTAAATCACTGGCAGCCGCACGTAGCAAACTCAACGATGGTGGCTTTCAGGCTGCCCTGGTTGATCTGGTGGCGGATGCTGCCTGGTTTGCCCAGTTACCGGGTAACTGGAAATACCGTCCCCGTGCCGCCAATCTCACGAGCCGGAACTTCGCCGGGCTATCGGCATTTCATGGATATCTGACCGGCAAGCGCGACGGCAACCCCTGGGGGGAAGCCGTGACGCTGCTGAAAACAAAGAATGCGAGCCCCTATTACTTCAACTGGCACGGCACACCGGATGAAGAGGACAGTACCGACAAGAAGGCACCCGCCAACACGATGATCATCGGGATGACAGGATCCGGAAAGACGGTTCTGGAACTCTTCCTGCTGACCATGTCTCTGAAGTACAACCCCACGGTGGTCTTCTTCGACAAGGATCGGGGCGCCGAGATTGCCATCCGTGCACTGGGAGGCAATTACCGGTGCCTGAAACGGGGCCAGCCTACTGGCTTTAATCCGCTCCAGCTAGAGCCCACCGAGACTAACCTCCGGTTTCAGGAAGTGCTGGTTGCCTCGCTTATCCCCCGGGCACTGACCCCCACGGAAAACACCGAACTGACGCAAGCTATCCGACAGGTCTCGAAGATGCCGATGCATCTGCGGCGTCTGTCGATTGTGCGGCAGCAGATACAGAATACTTCGGAAGACAGTGTCTCCGCCTATCTGGCCAAATGGTGTTCTGATGGTGGTGGTCAGCTCTCCTGGGTTCTGGATAACCCGGTTGATACGATCAATCTTAATGAGGGACAGATCTTCGGGTTCGACGACACCGACTTCATGGAAGATGAGGAAATCCTTGCCCCGGTCACGTTGTATCTACTGCATCTGACTGAATCCTTGCTCGATGGACGCCGGTTTATTTACGTGATGGCGGAATTCTGGAAGCGATTGCAGTTGCCGGTCTTTGCTGACTTCGCTGTTAATAAGCAGTACACCATCCGCAAGCAGAACGGATTTGGTGTCTTCGATACCCAGTCACCGGCCCAGATCCTCAAGACGCCACATGTGGCAGCCATGGTCGAGCAGAGCGCTACCCAGATCTATCTGCCCAACCCACGCGCGGACTATGACGACTATGTTCACGGGTTCAAACTCACCGACAAGGAATTCGAAACGATCCGTTCCCTGGGCGAATCGTCCCGGCAATTTCTTGTCAAACAGGGCCACCGCTCAGGCGTGGTCCAGCTGGAACTTGGTGCCCTCGGCGATCTACTCGACATCCTGAGTACCTCTCTGGATAACGTCGAATTACTCGATGGCATCCGGGCAGAAGTCGGTGATGATCCGGAAGTCTGGATGCCGGTTTTCAAGAAGCGACTCCTTGATCGAAGGAGCGTGAAATGAAGGTCTCTAACTTAGGTATAAGACGCATATTGATCGCTGGCTTTATGGCTATGACCATCCAGACGCCTGTCCATGCGCAAGGTATTCCGGTTATCGATATGGCCAATCTGGAACAGGCGCTGCAGAACATTGCCGCCTGGCAACGTCAGCTGCAGGGGATGCAGCAGCAGTACGATCAACAGGTCGCGCAATTTAAGGCGCTGACCGGTGCACGGGGTTTTGGGGATGTGCTGAATAATCCACTGCTCCAGAAGTATCTGCCACTCAACTGGCAGCAGGTCTATCAGGGGGTGCGCAGTGGCAATATGAGTGAAGTGGCCTCTGCCGCCCGGCAGCAGCAGATGATCTATGACTGCCTGGCACAGCAGGGACAGTCACAGCAGTTGTGTCGGGCGCAGTTAGCGGCACCGTATCAGGTGCGGGACATCTTCCAGAAAGCCTATGACGCAGCCGTGGCGCAATTCGACCGGATAGCGCAGTTACAGAGCCAGATCAGCAAAACCGATGATCCCAAGGGGGTGGCGGAACTTCAGGCGCGGATCGGAACTGAACAGACCGTGCTGCAGAACGCCATGCTGCAAGCCCAGTTGGGCCAGCAACTGGCCGAAGCGGAAAACAAGATGATCCTTCAGCAGCGTGCCGAAATTGCCCACAAGGCCTATAGCGGTGGTGGTTCTCTGGATACACAACCCGTGAACTACAAAAACTAGGAATCCTATGGGCATTCAGTTTAATGGCTTTTCAGCGATCGGCCAATCGTTCGAATCCGCAGTCAGCATCATCAATTCGGTATCCAGCAGCGTTGCTTCTCTCACTACGCCGGTAGTGCTGATCATTGTTGCTATCTGGATCATTGCCTATGGGCTGGCCACGATGCGCGGAGAGGTGCAGCAGCCGATCATGCAGATGGTGGGTCGCTACTACAAGCTCGGGCTATTCATGGCCTGCGGTCTTTCTATGGGGGTCTTTCAGGGTCAGATTGTTCCGGCCGTCATGGATTTACAAACTGGCCTCGCAGCTGCTGCCGGAAAAAGCATGAACTCCATGAGTGGGATGTGTAACGGCAGTGCCTCGAACCCCTATGCCATGCTTGACTGCTATGGCTCCGCAGCCCTTGCACTGGTAGGGGCTTACTTCAATCAGGCGGTGGCCGATGGCACGGCGCTCGCTATCGGGGCGGCACTGGTCGATGCGGCCTGTGGGCTGGTTATTCTGATCGGTGTCACGCTGTATGGCGTCATCATGGCACTGGAATTCATCGAAGCCCGACTGATGCTATTCCTGACCCTGTCACTCGGGCCGATCTTCATTATCTGCGGGGCATTTCCAAGGACAGAGGCGTATTTCGGTAACTGGTTATCGAAGATTGCAAATCTGATCATCGACAACACCTTGATCATTGCCTATGTGTCCATGTCGATGGGCATTTTCATGAATAACTTTCAGCCGGTGATCAGCACGGTCATGAATTCCTCCGGGACAGTCACTGGCATCACGGATCTCCTGGGGCCATCTGGTATTTCACCGACCACGCTGGCTTTACAGGTTTTGCTTGAAACCTTTGTGCTCGGTTTGCTGGGTCTGAAGATCCCGCATCTGGCCTCCGCGCTCACGAGCGGTGGTTATGGTGGCTCGGGCGCTGTTGGCTTCCTGACCGGTATGGCAGCACAAGCTATGCGGACACGTCTGCCGAGATCTCTGCCAGCCAGCGGCGGTCAGATTCGTCAGGGCTGAAGCGGTTCCATCAGATTTAAAGAATAGCGGTGTTAGCGCACCGGGTTAATGAGAGTTACAGAGATAGGAGTCCTCATGTTGCACTTACCTAAAGGCTGGTTCAAACGCCGGCCATCCCAATCAGTTGAACACACACTTACAGATCGACCCGTGGCTGAGGGAGGCGAAGGACATAAGCCGTCGATCTTTGAAGAGGCGGTCTCCTGGGAGAACTCCCGGCATGAGTCGCTGGAGAAATCCGAAGCGCGGGCCTGGTCGATGGTCCGATGGACCAGTGCGCTGGCTGTTCTGGCCATGACGGCGCTCGTCATTCTGGCACCGTTCTACAAGATCGTGCCGCTCACCTTCGAGGTCGACAAGCTGACCGGGCAGGCGCAGCTGGTGGACCTCACCGGACCCATGCCCATGACCTCGACTGAGGCGATGGATAAGCATTGGGTCGCCGACTATGTGCGGACACGGGAACGTTTTGTCTGGACGCTTTTGCAACTCGACTACGACCACACCATGAATCTCTCGGATGAACGGGTCGCACGGGAGTACCGGGCAGAGTATGAAGGGCCCAATGCGCGTGACAAACGGCTGGGTCCGGGGACTGATGAGCGCGTGAAGATTCTCGGTGTTACCTTGCCGCCGAACGAACCGGGTAAAGCCGTGGTCCGATTCGAGCGGATCACGAGGCGTGATGGAACGGATGTGGATGTCGGCTTTTATGTGGCGTCGCTGTCCTATAAATACGAACCACCAGCGCTGTTTTCCAAGGAACGGAACGTTGTCGACAACCCGCTGGGTTTCAAGGTGACCGGCTTTGTCGTGGATCAGGAGCTCAAATCCAAAGCGCCCGTCAGTAAAGATGGCGCAACAGACACGTCAGCCCCTAATTTGCCCGTGCTGCCCGCGCAGCCTGGTGCCTGAGGGAGGTTGATATGACATGGTTACGATTGCCAGCAGGCATCATTGTCGCTCTTTGCGTTTTGGTAGGTTCAGCGACTGCTGCTCCTATCAAATTTCAGCGCATCATGGTGCTGGACTATGACGAAGACGCCCAGGATAAATCGATTCCGATTTTGACCAAACGGGGTTTCGTCACACAGATTGATTTCGGCAAAGGCGAGGCCATCGAATCGCTGGGAGGGACGAGCCAGGCGGCTGCGCTGACCGGGGATTCCGATGGCTGGATCGTCGTCGGTCGCAAGGGGGATCGCCATGTCTATCTGAAACCGAAGGCAGAGGCGCACCCGAGCAACCTGCTGGTAGTCACGAACCGTTACAACTACGCCTTCGAGTTACGGATATTGCCCGATGAGGCCCGCTCGGATGGCGTCTGGCGGCTAGGTTTCCGCTATCCCAATGACGGATTGAGTAGTGCCGAGGTCCGGGCCAATCAGGTGGCTTTTGCGCTGGATTCACCTACGGAGAAGCGCAACCTCAAATACCGGATCGAGATGATCCGAGGGAACGGGGACATTATGCCCAAGAAGGTCTGGGATGACGGACGGTTCACGTATATCGCCATGGGTAACAACCGTGAGATTCCAGCGGCCTTCAAGGTCGATGGCAATAATGGTGAGAGCACGGTCAATCTCCATACCGAAGGGCAACTGCTGGTAATCCATGAAGTGGCCCGTCGATTCGTATTGCGTCTCGATAAGCAGGAAGTCGGCATCTGGAACGAAGCCTTCGATCCTGAAGGAATGCCTAATCAGACCGGCACGACATCGGATCGGGTCCTACGTGAAGTCGTCGAACCGGCAACCATTCCTCTGGGAGGCCGTTGATGAACGAACCGAAATTCGACGCCGGGTCTTTGCCAGAAACAGAGATTCAGGAAGGTCGCGGTGGACCGGCCATTCAGGAACGTCCGATGTGGTCAAAAGTCATGGCCGGAAAGGAAAGCTGGCTTCCCGCCACGCTGGTCGGGGTCATTCTCACCGTGGTGGCAGTGATAGCCTTTTTCTTCCTGAGGGATGCACATTTCAGTGACAGTGGCGCCCGGCGCTTTGACAGCAAGTCTTCGGGTAACACGTCACTGAAAGCGTCCCGGGAACTGGGTGCGGCAGGTGATGGTGGCCAGGCTCCACTGCCGCCTATGCCAAAGATTCCGGAGCCTAGTCCGATGGCGATGCCCATGATGGCACCAACAGTGCAGCCCTTGCCACCGGCACCTGCGGGGGCCGCGCCGCGCAATCGCTTCGATGCCCCATTGCTGCCTAATGAAGGGACAGGAAAAGACGGGCAGGGTGGTTACGGGGGTGGGTCGGCAACGATGGTGCAACCAGTCTCGCCGCCCAGTGTGGCGAATCAGCAGGGGGCAAATGCGGGAACTTTTGACGGTAATCTGAAGTCAGCCCCCACCCCGAGGGCCCAGGCCAGTCTGATTGGTAACCGGAACCTCCTTCTCGCCAAGGGCACGTTACTCGATTGTGTCCTCAATACCGCCATTAACTCGTCGATACCGGGCATGGTGTCTTGCACGTTAACCCGCAATATCTACAGCGATAACGGCAAGGTACTGCTGCTCGAACGCGGCTCCATAGTCACCGGTGAATTCGGGGGGCGCGTTAAAACCGGTCAAACTCGGATCTATGTCCTTTGGAATCGTATCAAGACCCCCAAAGGCGTGGTGGTGAATCTTGACTCGCCCGGATCGGATGCGCTTGGGCGCTCCGGTATGGATGGCGATGTGAACAAGCATTGGGGTGAACGGATCGGAAACGCCTTCTTGCTATCGCTCATCCAGGATGCCATCGGCTACGCGGCAACACGCGGCAGCAACCAGAACGGCAGTTCGCAGA
>Ga0075012_10006673_pt1 | contig 10451 bp, 7 predicted proteins | sample All_14_2_FD_71474 | JGI IMG/M metagenome (GOLD analysis project Ga0075012, IMG submission 71474) | Freshwater microbial communities in response to fracking from Pennsylvania, USA - Allegheny Zone_MetaG_DW_15 | ecosystem: Environmental > Aquatic > Deep subsurface > Groundwater > Drilled... | reverse complement strand
TTATTGCTGTACTGAAGGGTTTTGGAAACCGCACCTGAATCCCTTCGAAGGACATATTTTACCACAATTTTATTGCCACGGTAAAATACGTGTGGACCATCCGTATCGGCCCTTGAAATGTCTTTTGGATCGCCAGTGCGGGCAAAAAGCAAGATGGGCATGCCCAGCAAAAGGACTAGTAACAGACGAAAAGACATGATGGAACGCAGGCTGTTTTTGTTTGAATAGCAAAGGCAAAGATACTGCATTTGCCTTTTTTGAAGCCTTTTTGTTTAAATCTTGGCAGATTTATGACAGAAACAACCAAACAGGAGCGGGCAGGTTGATCCTGTCAACCTGCCCGCAATATCGTCTGAAAAGGAATTCTGGAATGGATTATGGCTTTTTAGCGGCACCCAATTTCCGGATCTTGATCTCGAGGCGATTGTTTTGCTGGTGTTCTTCGTCCGAACATTCCGCACTTTCAGTACAGTGGTTACGAACCTGGGTTTCGCCCTTGCCGATGGCCTTAATACGGTTTTCGTCTATACCTTTCGCAACCAGGAACGTTTTAGCATTTTCAGCGCGCGCGTCTGTAAGGATTTGATTCAGCCTTGCATCTCCGCGTACATCCGTGTGTGCAACGAGGTCAACTTCCATTTCAGGATAGGTGTTCATCCAGTCCAGCAAGGTCTGCAGGTGTCGCACGGCGCCCTGGTTGAGGGTGGCCTTGTTATATTCGTAGAAGATTTTGTCGAGAATAAAGACAGAGCCTTCCGTCAGACCGTTGGCCAAAGGCATGGTTTCGGCGATGGTAGCGCCTTCTACGGTCGGTTTCAGGCGAACCTCTTCGTAGGCTGAAATACCTTTGCCTGCAGTTACCCGGAATGTCTCACTTCTGAAACCGTTTTTTTCCACCCGGGCGATCCATTCTCCGTCGCGTGGCAAACAGACATCAAACTCCCCATTTCGGGTCGTTCGGGCCACCTCAACCGCTCCGGAAGCCCGGTGCTCAAAGCGAACGTTCGCATTGGCGATCCGTGTGTTGAACTCGGTGGTGAGTACAATGCCTCCCGAGCGCAGGCAGGGAGGTGTTTCTTTTAATTTGAAATTAAGGGTGAGCTCTTCATCGGTATCCACCACCAGGAAACGGTCTCGTGAAGTGTACCCTTTCGCACTCACCATTACAAGATAGTTCCGGAAACGGGTGAAATCAGTTACTGCAATACCTTCTGCGTTGGAAAACAAGTCCGGTTTGCCCATGTCCTTGGCATCCTTACGCACCAGTTGGAACGTGAACATGTCCGGTTTATCCGGCAAGGCGACATAGTCAAAGTCATAAAAATCGTTGTTCCCTGCAATGAACCCATCGTCTGTTGGCTGAAAAATCCGGATTTCTGCGCCCTGAAGGGGCAGTCCGGTCTTTTCGTCGATGATGTTGATTTTGGCCCGATTCACTTCCGGTTTGCCGGTGCCTCCAAGGCCACTGGGCGCAAAAAATTGAAAAATATCGGTCTTTCCGTAGGTTTCTCCCTTGCGCTCGCTGGCAAAAAAGCCACTATGGCCGTCCGGGTCGGTGATAAAACTGTAGTCGTTCTCCGGAGAGTTAAAAGGCTCTCCCAGATTCACCACCTCCAGTTCTTCCTTGTTGGCGGACAATGGGTTGTTGACAAAATAGAGGTCCATGCCGCCCATGGTATTCGACCGGCCATTGGAAGAGAAAAACAGGGAGCCGAAGAAACTCATAAAAGGAAACAACTCCTGCTTTTCTGTATTGATGCTCGGACCCAGGTTGATGGGGGTGCCCCACTGGTCTTTACCCAAACGTTCTACGGCATAGAGGTCAAAACCGCCACTGCCACCGGGCATATCCGAGGCAAAAAACAGCCATTTTTCATCAGGGCTGAGACTGGGGTGCATGCAGGAGTAATCATCGCTGTTGAAAGGCAGGTCAATCGGCGGCGTCCAGTCCGGGAAGCCGTACTCCATCTGATAAATTTTCATGGATGCTTTCCCACTTTTTCCGCCGCGGAGAACGCCGTTTTCATTGTTGTTGCGCGTTACAAAGGCAAACTTATAGTCGCGGGTAAACGTTGCGGGGCCCTCATGGAAATCTGACTTTTTGCTGGCATTGAACTCGAATTTTGTGGGTTCAAGCAAGGCGCCCAGCCGATCGAAGGTGGACAGATAATGGGCTTCATAGACTTCGCCGGTTCGCTCACTGCGGGGACCTTTTTTACCCCGGGCAGACACAAAGAGGATCCCGTTGTCGTAAAAGATCGGTGCGTAATCGGTACCGGTCAGGTTGAGTTGTTTGACGTTTTCCAGTCGGACAGGGAATCTGCGATCGTCCTTTTCCCGGAACCGATCTTTGGATTTACTTTTGGAAGAGCCAGAACCCTGGGCCGAAGCCGCAAAGACCAACAAGAGCAGTGGGAGAAACAGGATTAATTTACGGAACATATTTTGCACAAAACAAGGTGGATGGTAAGTGGATATTCAAGGTCAATGGAAGCAGGATGGCCTTATTTCCATGCACAGCAGATTTAACGCAAACGAAGGTAAGGGCATTGCGTTGCTTGGGCCGGAGCGTGGAAAAGGTTAACAAAATTTTCAAGGCTACAACAATTCCGCCCGGGGGAAAGGATCTTTAAATAGACTATTCCAGTCCTTCCCGCCTTCTTTCTTTGGCCAATTCAAGGCCCATTTTGTGAAAGGTTGTACGAATGGCCTCATAAAGATCATGGATGGTTTCATCGTGGTGCTGACCGAGTGTCCACACCGAGATGTCCGCTTTGATGTCATCGCGGGAAAGGCCCCTGATTCTTACTTCAGCAGCTTTATCCGGCAGCGCAAGGGGACAAAGGGCGGCAGCCTCCTGTACCGCAAGCTGGAGCGTTTCGAAGGAAGTGTTGGAACTCAAAAGCAGAGAAATTTCCGCTTGTAACTCAACCCCATCCGGGATGTTTTGAATGGGGCCTTCGGTCATTTTACCATTGGGAATGATGATCTTTTTCCCGGTTTCGTTGATCAGGATGGTGTTGAAGATCTGTATCTCAACCACTTTGCCCGAACATGCCGCCACCGTGAGCCAATCTCCCACTTTGAAGGGGCGAAAAAGAAGGATGAGTACGCCACTGGCAAAATTGCCGAGGCTGCCCTGCAAGGCCAGACCTACCGAAAAGGCTATGGCCGAAAAAATAGCAATGAAGGAGGTCGTGGCAATTCCGATGGTGCTGGCAACCATCAGGAGAAGGATCACTTTCATCCCGGAGTCAACCAGGGTGGTAAAAAAGGGACGCAGCCCTTCATCCATCCGACGGGTATGGAGAAATTGCTCAAATCCACGGGTAATCCGTCTGATCACCCACCAACCTATAAAAAGAAGGGCGAGTGCGGCAACCGTTTTTGGTCCGTAGGTCCAGGCCAGCTCACTGGCTTTGTCGAATATTGCCTTTGTGTCCAATTTGTTGGTATCGTTATTTTTTTCCTGAAAGACCTGCCCTGCCGCTGAAGGTGCACACGGAGGCTTGAACCCTTATCGGATCGCTTCACGGATCCGCACCAATCGCTCCAGAATTCTTTCCAATTCACTGAGTGGTAACATATTAGCGCCATCCGACTTTGCTTCCGAAGGTTTGGGGTGGGTTTCAATGAAAAGACCATCCGCTCCGGTGGCGATGCCTGCACGAGCGATCGTTTCAATGAGCGCAGGCCGGCCACCGGTCACCCCGCTACTTTGGTTGGGCTGTTGGAGGGAGTGGGTACAATCCAGCACCACCGGAGTTCCGAAAGAACGCATCACCGGGATGCCCCGAAAATCAACGATAAGATCCTGATAGCCAAAGGTGGTGCCGCGTTCGGTGAGCATGACCTTGGGGTTGCCTTCTTCGCGCACCTTTTCAGCGGCAAATTGCATGGCTTCGGGGCTGACAAACTGACCTTTTTTAATGTTCACCACCTTGCCGGTTTGGGCGGCAGCCACCAGCAGCGAGGTCTGGCGACAGAGGAAAGCCGGGATCTGAAGAACATCCACGTACTGGGCCGCAAGCGAAGCTTCGGGTTCTGTATGAATATCCGTGGTGGTTGGGACCTGGAACGTTTCGCCGATCTTTTGAAGGATCTGCAGCGCTTTTTCGTCGCCAATTCCCGTAAAAGAGTCGCGTTTACTGCGATTGGCTTTCCGATAGGATCCTTTGAATATATAAGGTATGCGCAGGCGCTGGCATAGCTCGTTCACTTGCCCGGCAATATCGAAGGCCATTTGTTCCCCTTCAATGGCGCATGGACCGGCAATGAGGAAAAAGTTGCCGGAATCGGTGTTTTGGAGACGGGAGAGATTGAGCATGGAGTCTGGAAGTGGTAAAATGATAAAGGGATGGATGGATCAGGGGGACAAAGGTCGAAAGACTAAAAATTATGGAGGCTAAAATTGGCCAAAACCTTTTCTTTGGCTCGGTAATTGGCATATTTATAGCCAAATACCAGGATATTGAAACAAGTTCTTGCCGGATATTGCGTTTATAGCGGTAGTTGTTCTTCCACCGGGAAGGGTAGGGCGGCAACTTTTGAGCTTAAATCAGGTTCATCCATACAAGAACCAGTTGTGTTGACACGGATTCCCCTTTATGAGAAGGGTTTTTTGGGGCTGTTCTCTGTTCATTCCTACAAGTTACTCGTTCCGTATGAATTTAAAACTCGATCATTTTTTTCAAACCCTTGAGCATCAGCAACTTGCTCAGAATGTTCAGATTCCTCCACGGGCAGAAACCCATCGGCTGGCAGATGCTTTGTTTTTGTTTCTGTTCCCCATGCTGAGTGAAGAACCCAAACCGCCGCATGTGCAATATGCCCTGTTGCGGCATGACCTGATGCGCTTGCTTTACCCATTAACCAAAGACAGCGGCGAGTCTGTGGCCAACATTGCAAACGGGTTTTTCGAACAATTACCGGAGGTATATGAAATGTTGCTGGAAGACGCTCAGGCTTTTTTCGATTTTGATCCGGCAGCTACTTGTACCGAAGAGGTCATTGCGGCCTATCCTGGGTTTTACGCAATTGCTAACTATCGCATTTCCAATCTGTTACACCGTTTGGGCGCCCCGCTCCTGCCCCGCTTTTTTTCAGAACATGTGCATGGAAAAACGGGCATAGACATTCATCCGGGGGCAAGCATTGGTCGCTCCTTTTTCATTGACCACGGCACCGGGGTGGTCATTGGTGCAACAGCGGTCATCGGCAATAACGTCAAGATCTATCAGGGCGTTACCCTGGGAGCACTTCAGGTGGATAAATCGTTGGCCAATGTCAAACGTCACCCAACCATTGAGGACAACTGTGTGCTGTATGCCAACTGTACGATCCTGGGTGGGCGTACCGTAATCGGACATGATTCTGTGATCGGAGGCAACTCCTGGCTGACGGAAAGTGTGCCGGCGTTCTCGGTGGTACTTCATCAGAGCCAGGTCAAAGTGCGAACCCGACCTTTTGATGAGCCGGTGAATTTTGTTATTTAAAAAAGCGCCTCCGTTTTATCGGCTAAGGTTCAAAATTTTTTGATGCACTGCCCATATTTGAGGGGTCAGCAATTTTGAACCGTCGTTTACAATGACAAAATCAGCCAGCGCAACTTTTTCTGCTTCAGGCAGTTGTGCGCGCATACGTGCCCGTACCTGCGCTTCCGGGATACCATCCCGCTCCATGACGCGCTGAATGCGGAGGGACTCCGGCGCCGTCACCACAATCAACAGATCCAGGTGTAAATGACTGCCACTTTCCACCATCAAAGCCGCTTCTTTAAGGGTGTATGGGTGCCCCTCCCGGGACTGGCGATCATGCCAGGCGCGACTGGCGATCTCTACGGCCGGATGAACGAGCGCGTTGAGTGCGGCGAGTTTGGCGGGTTCGGAAAAGGCTGCTGAAGCCACAAACGGCCGGTTGTATTCACCTTCCGGGGTGTAGGCATCCGGGCCAAAAATGCCGACAATTCCCTGGATCAGGTCCGGGTCCGTACGGATCAGTTCTTTCGCCCAATAGTCAGCATCAAAGACCGGAATACCCAATACCTCGTTAAATATCCGGCATACCGTACTTTTCCCACTGCCGATACCGCCGGTGATACCGACTCGGGGGCAGGTCTTTTTTTCGTTGGTGGAGGCTGGTGTCTTCAATTTTTTAGGCGAAAAATTTGAGCTAAGGTCGGTATTTGCCGAATAGCTGTTTTTAAAAATGGCCAGGTCGGGGCCGATCTGAGTACCCGAAAAATATCCCTGCCGGAAGCATCTTCATCCAAAAAGCGAAACACCAGGGGGGCAGGCAGCTTTTTAAACAACAGGCTGAAAAAAAGCTTTCCTGAAACCAGTCCTTCCCGCAATACCCGCAGCATGATGGAGTCCAGGGATCGGAACAAGGCAGACGATTGCATCACAGCCGGGTCAGGTACACCGGTTCGTTCCCAGTCGTCCACAAAAGCCCGAATTTTTCGCTGGGTGCGCAAAAATGCATAACCGCTGGATGCTTTGACAAAACCGCCGGCAGTACCGATATGAATTACGCGGCCTTCACCTTTGGGAGAAAGTAGATAATCGGTCATCGGAATCACCCCAAATTCTTCTTCTTCGATCCTGAAATCCTGAATGGACAAAATATCCAGGAGGTATCGGCGAAGCTCAGCATCATAGGTTTCCTTCGGGCAGAGTGCTTCTGAAAACACCGTAAACTCTACCAAAGCACGGGTGCTGGAGAGTGGAAGCACATAAACAAAGCGCGTTTCTCCATGCTGCTCCAATCGATAATCCATAAAGGTCACCGCGTCCGGGTCAAAACTTGGATGGGGTGTTTCTATGATCCAACCTTTGAAATGTTGGAGCAGGTAGCTGAAAGATCCGTGAATCCCCTGTTTCCCTTCAGACAAGTCAGGGATCAAGGCGGAATTGAACACCCAATCCCCCTGAAATTCACCTGCATCTGTTTTTACAAGGCCATTCGGGGCATCTATTCCTAAAATTCTGGCAGAGACCGGTTGGACATTGGGGTATTTTGCCAGCTCAGCCAGGGCCCATTGGTAATAATCCAGTCCCCGGACCATATGGTAACGATACGGTTCTATCTTCAGGACGGATTCGAAGCCCTCCCCATAAAACAAGCATTTTTCCCATATTTTATGGACCGTTGGCGGCAAGGGTTCACCTTCCTTGGCCCAAAAACACCAGGTTCGATCATTGCTCGATTTTTCATCCCGGTCGATCAGCACAATTTTTTTATCCCTGAAAAATGGTCTTCGGGCGCATTCCAGGGCAAGCGTCAGTCCTGCCAGGCCGCCACCGGCAAGGAGCAAGGTGCTGGGTTGATTTTGGGCCTTTGGATCTTGAAAAGTGGAACTCAACGTGCTATTTGTTGGATGGTTGTAAGTTGTTTTGCAACACAAAAGTATCGATTCGTGGTTTGAAAGCCGGATAAATGGACTTCAGGAGGCGGGTATTGATGGATTCAAATTTATGCCCTGGGAAACCCAACTGTTAATCCCGTAATTCCGTCATTCAATCGCTGTATTTTGCGGCTCGCTTACCCTGTCTGATGACACAAGTCAAGGCTACTTTATTGTTTCTCAATCTGCTGATATTCAATCTTCTGAGGGCTCAAACACCGCTCTCAGAACCGGTTGACTTTTTCTGCAAAGATTGTCGCCCTGCCGATGCACTGGTTGCATTGAGCCGTCAAACAGGTATAAACATTGTTTTCAGCGATCGGTTCTTTGATCGATGTCAGCCATTGACCATTCAGGCTACCAACGAGCCGATGAAAACGGTGCTGGAAAACATCAGCGCCTGTGGGAAGGTCTCCTTTAAAGCCATCGACGGTCAGATCGTTTTTTATAAAAAGTCGGCCAAGCGTACCCTGAGTGGGTATGTCCAGGATGCAGAAACCGGCGAACGACTTATTGGAGCTTCCGTTCGGGTGGTTTTAAACACGGAAACGGGCGGCGCCATCAGCAATGAATTTGGTTTTTTTAGCCTGAAAGTAGAGGAAGGTGAACTGAGCGTGGATGCCTTTTACGTGGGTTATCAAGCCTTGCGGACCAATGTAACGGTCACTCAGGACAAAATCATCCGGATCCGTATGACTCCGATCGCTGCCCTTCCGGAGGTCATCATTCCCACTACCTCCGAATCTGAAGCGCGGGATCAAAAAAGCGGAAGTCCTAAGTATTTGAATATGAAGGAACTGCGCGATCTGCCCATGCCGGGTGGAGAAGCTGATCTGTTGCGTCAAACAGCCTTGCAAACAGGGATTCAAACCGGGGCAGATGGTCTGGGCGGACTTCATGTCCGTGGTGGCAATGCCGATCAGAATTTATTCCTGTTGGACGATGTTCCGGTGTACAGTCCAAGCCATGCACTGGGCTTATTCTCCATTTTTAACCCCAGTACGGTGAGCAGTGTACGGCTATGGAAGGGCGATTTTCCTGCGCGCTACAGTGGCAGGGCTTCTTCCGTACTGGATGTGCGCACCCGGGATGGAGATTCCCAGCGGTTTCGTTCAGAACTTACCAGTGGTCTTTTTGCCTCCTCGGCAGTGATAGAAGGGCCTATTAAACGAGAAAAAGGTTCCTTTTTGATTGGCGGGCGGATGACGTATTTTGACCCCTGGGTTAAATTTTTTAGCAAGCGCGGCAACCTGCTCACCTTCTCCGGGGATGCGATCAAGTACCGGTTCTATGATGGTAACCTCAAATTAAACTATACCCTTGGCGATCGGGACCGGGTATTTTTATCATTATATCAGGGCGGTGATCTGTTCAAAAATAACTTCCAGCAATCTTACGACGACCCCAAAGGATACATTAGTGACCGGTATGAACTGACGACGGATTGGGGGAATAGCATTGCTGCATTGCGCTGGAATCACCTCCTGCGGGAAAACCTGTTTACCAATACCACCCTGCGGTACAGCCGGTTTTTCTACCAAAGCAGTCTTGGCATCCAATCGGATATTCTGTACCCCAACGGAAAGCAGTTCGTCCTGGCGAACTATGGCCAGTTGTACCAGACACTTATCCGCGATTTGTCTGGGAAAACGGATTTCAGTTTTTACGTCACGGATGCACTCACCCTGCGCTGGGGTGCAGCCTATACAGCGCACGTATTTCAGCCGGGAACCCTTTCCGCCAACTTTCTACAACCCGGTCAAACCCAGGAAAATGTGGATTCTCTGGCCAATACCCTGCTCAACAATGAGCGCCTGAATGCCAATGAAATGGAGGCTTATTTTGATGCTGAAGTGGATCTCTGGAAGTCCTGGCGACTGGAAGCTGGCTTGAATGGATCGGTTTTTCAAACTAAAAACACGAATTACCGCTTGCTGCAGCCCCGTTTTAGGCTTCGCAGGACGGGCCCGAAAGGGTGGAGTCAGTGGGCCGGCTGGCACCGGATGGCGCAGAACCTGCACCAGATCGGCACTTTTAATGTTAGCCTCCCCTTTGAGCTCTGGGTGCCCAGCACCCGCCGTGTGCCTCCTGAAATTGTGTGGCAAACCTCTGCCGGAATCGGCTGGCAACACAAACACTGGGGCTGGCAAGTGGAAGGTTACTATAAAAAAATGAAGCGGGTCCTGACATTCATTGCTTCAAACGATGCACTTTTTACCGGGGGCGCCGTGGATGCAAGTGGTTGGGAAGACCGGATTGCCCTTGGCACAGGGTCCAGCAAGGGGCTGGAAGTTCTGGTGGAAAAAACAAGCGGCAAACTCAGGGGCTCGATCGCGTACACCCTTTCTGAAACCGATCGTTATTTCCCGGACCTCAATGCAGGGCGCCCCTTCCCATTCCGGTTCGACCGCCGGCACGATTTGAAGATCACCCTTCGCCAGAAATTGCTCCGCTGGCTCGAGGCAGACGTGGTATGGGCGGTTGCTTCGGGTAATCCGATTACCCTCGCCGGGGTCAAATTTCACCACGAATCGGTGGAGGGCGAGGTGGAACGGGATATCTACTTTTATACGGAAGTAAATGGGTACCGTCTGCCAACCTATCACCGACTGGATGCGGCACTCAATGCCCATTGGGGCGGGAATAAGGCCCGACATGGATTCCAGATCGGTGTTTACAATGCCTATAACCGCTCCAACCCGTTTTATCTTTTTGTGGATGCAGGAAGCAGTATCAAAGGGAAAGCCATCCAATATACTTTGTTACCCGTATTGCCGGCGCTTAGGTACGAGCTGAAGTTTTAAATTTATGACCATCCGCTTACAGGAAATAAGCTGATTTAAGATTTAATGACTATCCGCATCGTGTACCCTATGAATCTATCCCTTCTGTGGTCGGATTCTGACTGTTTATATCCCATGTTTTGTACACTTTTCTCTGGCATCTGTACTTTCTTTTGATGCCCAAAAGAAAGTACCAAAGAAAAGGGCAGTCCTACCGGCAACGCCAACGACCTACGGGAATTGCGCTGTTTTTGACAGGTTTG